>Ga0078972_1001067_pt2 | contig 83601 bp, 53 predicted proteins | sample YelNatPaOPGAMG01_FD_67568 | JGI IMG/M metagenome (GOLD analysis project Ga0078972, IMG submission 67568) | Hot spring thermophilic microbial communities from Obsidian Pool, Yellowstone National Park, USA - OP-RAMG-01 (SPADES assembly) (version 2) | ecosystem: Environmental > Aquatic > Thermal...
GCTGATCTTGGAAGACCTGACGCGGAACGCCTCGGTGCATGCTGCCGGGGTGGTGATCGGCCCGGAACCGCTGGTCAACTTGTTGCCGCTCAAAGCCGCTGAAGACGGCAGCCTGGTCACCCAATACGCCATGGGGCCGGTGGGCGAGTTGGGTCTGTTGAAGATGGACTTTTTGGGGCTGAAGACTCTGACGGTGATTCGCAACATTTGCGAGATGGTCAAGCAGACCAGGGGCATCGAGGTGCCCATCGATAACCTGCCGCTCGATGACCCGGCCACTTACGACCTGCTCAACAAGGGCAATACCGTTGGGGTGTTCCAACTGGAATCGGCCGGTATGCGCGAGCTGTGCCGGCGGTTCAAGCTCAGTTGCATCGAACATATCATCGCCTTGGTGGCTCTGTATCGGCCGGGGCCGATGGAGCTGATCCCGGACTTTATCAAACGGCGGCATGGCCAGATGCCCATCGAGTATCTGCATCCTGCGCTGGAGCCGATTGCGCGCGAGACCTACGGCGTGCTCATTTATCAGGAGCAAGTCATGCAGGCTGCCCAGATCTTGGCCGGCTACACGTTGGGTGCAGCCGATCTGCTGCGCCGGGCCATGGGCAAGAAAAACCACGAGGAGATGCGCCGCCAACGCGCCTCCTTCGTCAAAGGCTGCAAGGAAAAAAGCCAGATTCCCGAAGCCAAAGCCAACCACATCTTCGATGTGCTGGAAAAGTTCGCCGACTACGGCTTCAACAAGTCCCACGCGGCAGCCTATGCGATGGTGGCTTACCAGACCGCCTACCTGAAGGCGCATTATCCGGTGGAGTTTTTGGCGGCCATGATGACCAACGAAATGGGCTCGTTGGACAAGCTGAAGGTCATCTTGGACGAAGCGCAGGCCATGGGCATCGAGGTGCTGCCGCCCGACGTCAACGAAGGCCAGGCCTTTTTCTGGCCCGCCTACCCACCGGGCCATGTGCCAGGGCCAAATGCCGAGCCGCCCCGGGCCATCCGGTTCGGCTTGGCCGCTATCAAGGGCGTGGGCGAAGTAGCGGTGCAAGCCATCATCCAGGCCCGGCAACAAGGCGGGCGGTTCACCAGCTTGGAAGACCTGTGCATGCGGGTGGACACGCGCGTGGTGAACCGCCGGGTGCTGGAAGCCCTGATCAAGTCCGGCGCCTGCGATAGCCTGGGCCAAAGCCGAGCGGCCATGATGGCGGGACTGGACCGCGCCTTGGCGCGTGCAGCCAGTCTGTTGGCTGACCGACAGCGTGGACAAAGCTCGCTATTTGGCTTGCTGGAATCGAGGGAGTCGGCCGCGGCCTCCACCAGCCAGGTCAACGGCCCTGTGCCCGAATGGCCGCAGCACGAGCTCCTGGCCTACGAGCGGGAGCTGCTAGGCTTCTACGTGACTGGCCATCCGCTGACCCCGTATGCGGCCATCTTGGACCAATACACCCTGCACAACTCGGTCTCCGCACGGCAATTGCCCGACCGCACCATCACCCGCATGGGCGGCCTGATTACCCACGTACAATCCGGCGTCAGCAAGAAAACTACTAAACCGTACGCCACCGCCACGGTCGAGGACCTCCACGGCCAGTTCGTGGTAGTGTGCGTCAACGACGTTTACGAGCGATTCCGCGCGCAGTTGGTGCCTAATCAAGCCATCATGCTGGTCGGTGAAATCAACAACGCCGAGGATAAACCCAAGCTGTTCCCTATCGAAATCCTGCCGCTGTCCGAAGCGCCGCTTCGATACACCCTCCAGGTCGAGTTCCGCCTGCACACGGCGCACTTGGCGCCGGATTGCCTGGAAACAGTTGCGCAGCTAGTCGAGGCGCACCGGGGCAATTGCCCGCTAGTGTTGTGTTTTGTGCGCCCGGATGGCCAAGCGGTTTACGTGCAGACCCATGCCAAATGGTCCGTACGGGCTGGGCCGGACCTGCAAAAGGCAGTGGATCAACAGTTCGGCTCGGGCACTTACCGGGCCCACGTGGATACCCGCTTGCCCGCTCGGCCCACCCGGCGCGCGCCACGGCGCAACGGCAATGGCAATGCCACAGGTGCTTAGGACCCGGTGCACCGGAATCCCCAGCGGGTGAACCGGCTAGTGTCGTTTGCCCGGTCACATCCGCTTGGGTTTAGCGCCGCGTTGGCAGCGCAAAATGCCCGGGTGCGCTGGTGCAGTAGTCGGCCCCACAGTGCATCGGTTGCCCAGGGCCAGTGGCCTGCGGCGCACAAGCTGCTGCCCCGCCGCCGCATCGCCGGCCTGGATCAGGATTGACGCGCCGGGCTTTGTCACTCAAAGTCGCCCCATGGAATCGAGCCAAGCGGCTGAACATTTGCAGGTCATCCGCACCCTGATGGAACGGGCTGCGCTGTACCGGCGGGCCCTGGCCCCCATCTCACTGGCCACCGGGCTGATGGGCGCCGCTGCAGCCGCTGTGGGGTTGCTTGCCCGGGTGGACAGCCCACGGGCCTTTGCCCTTTACTGGATGGTGGTGGGCTTGGTGACTTTGGCGGTGGCGTTGTTGCTGACCCGGCGGCAAGCCCTGCGCGATGCCGAACCGTTCTGGTCACCCCCAACTCGACGTGTTGCCCGAGCTTTCTTTCCGGCTATGTTTGTGGGGTTGGTAGTGGGGGTGTTTTTGGGTTTGGGGCCGTTGGCCAACTCGATGCCGTGGTGGGCGTTACCGGTCAGTTGGATGCTGCTTTACGGATGCGCCCTGCATGCGGCTGGGTTTTTCATGGTCCGTGGCATCAAGTTGTTCGGATGGGTATTTGTGTTGGCTGGCTGCGCGCTGTTGGCTGCGCGGTTGCCTGACGGCTCGGCCCGGCAGGCGCACCTGGCCATGGGCGCAGCTTTTGGCGGGCTGCACCTGGCCTACGGGCTGTATCTTTGTTTCACAGAGCGCCGCAGGATGCAGGCGTGAACCCGGAACCGTTTCTCAACCTGGATCGCACCATCCACGAGAAAGGCCGCCTGGCTATCATGGCTTTGCTGGCCAGCACACCGCATTTGTCGTTCACCGAGCTGCGGGATACGCTCAAGATGACCGACGGGAACTTGGTAGCGCATCTGCGGACGCTCCACGAGGCAGGCTATGTGGCTGTTACAAAGGTGTTTAGGGAAAGCCGGCCTTTGACCACCTACTCGCTCACCCCGCAAGGCCGCAAGGCGTTTGCCGACTATATAGAGCTGCTGGCACAAATTGTGGCCCAGGCGCGGCCTGAATCCGGCTAAAAGAAAAATCGAACGCGTCGCAGGGGAAAGTGGTCGGATACTTTGCATGGCAAAGTGCAGACCAACCGCCACTGGCGCTCCTTACCCACAGCCGCCGACTGTGGCCCGGCTGGTGGATGCTCTCCAGGCCCTATGAGAGTCCTACGCGCAACGCATTTGGGCATGTGTTTTGGTGTGCGGCAGGCTCTGGCCCAAGCCCAGGCCTATGCGCAGTGTCAGCCGCTGACCATCTTGGGGGAGTTGGTGCACAACCCCACGGTGTTGGATGGGCTTCGAGCTCAAGGGGTGCACATCGTGCACCAGGTCAGCCAAGTGCCCACGCGCACGGTGATGATCACGGCGCACGGCGCTTCCGAGCGCATGTTGGGCCAGCTTCGGGCCCGGGGCTTGACGGTGGTGGAAGGCACCTGCCCGTTGGTGCGGCGGCTGCACCGGGCGGTGCGGCAGTTGGTGGCCGCTGGCTATCACCCGGTCATCATCGGCCAACGCCACCACGTAGAGGTGCGTGGGTTGACCGAGGACTTGGACCAATACGACGTGGTGCTGAGTGCCGATGACGTTGCGGCGCTGCAGCCGCGGCCACGATTCGGCGTGGTGGCCCAGACCACCCAGCCCGTTGACAAGGTGCACCAGTTGGTGGAGTTGCTTCACCAGCGGTTCCCCAACTCGGCGGTGCGGTTTATCGATACGGTGTGTCTACCCACAAAGCAACGGCAGCGGGCCGCCCTGCGCCTGGCCCAGCAATGCCAAGCTGTAGTCGTAGTGGGCGGGTTGCACAGCAACAACACCCTGGAGCTGGTGGCCACGTGTCGGCGGGTTTGCGCCCGCGTTTATCACGTCCAAACGGCCGCCGAGTTGCAGCGCGACTGGTTTGCTGAGATCGACACGGTGGGGCTGACCGCCGGCACCTCAACGCCCGACAGCGTCATCGCCGAAGTGGAACAACGCCTGGTGCAATGGTCCGACTCTGCGGCCCAGCCTGCGGCCATTGCAGCTCAGCCGCACGGTCTGACCGTAGCATGAGCGATGGTGATCGGGCCGGTGATCGCTTCGAGCAATCGCCGCTGGCAACAGGCTGTGGGGCGGGCAGTGCACCGGCTGCGATGCGTGCCGGGTGCATTTGCGCTTGCAGGCCTGCCGAGGTCCTTGCCCAATTTCGCTCCACAACAAGCTCGACAAGGCTGTGCCGCTTCGTGCGGCCCTATAGCGCAAGACCGATCCATGACCGCTTATGAGCAACGCGACTCAGACCGACCGATGGACTGACAGCCCACGAGCTCGATGGCTGGCTGTCGCCGTGTATGCGGTGGCCATGGCCTGGGTAGAATCCGCTGTGGTGCTGTATTTACGCACGCTGACCCAGCGGTTGGATCCGGCCACAACCACGCCCTTGCCGCCGCTGGAACGGGTGACTGAAGCGGAGCTGGTACGGGAAGCCGCCACCCTGATCATGCTCGGGGCAGTCGGCTGGCTAGCCGGACGGGACCGGCGCACCCGGGCTGGGTACGGGCTATTGGCTTTTGGGCTGTGGGACATCTTTTACTACGTGTTTCTGAAGCCGCTGACCAGTTGGCCACGGTCGTTGTTGGACTGGGACGTGTTATTCTTGCTGCCGCTGCCGTGGTGGGGGCCAGTGGCGGCTCCGGTGTCGGTGGCCCTGCTGATGGTGCTGTGGGGCAGCTTGGTCACCCAACTGCCACCGCAGCGTCTGCAACGCAGTCCTCCTGGGCTGGTGTGGGTGCTGACTGCCCTTGGGGTGGTGCTGGCGCTGTATGTGTTCATGGCCGACGCAATCCGGGTAGCACCACAGGGCCGCCAAGCGCTTCAGAACCTGCTGCCTACTCGGTTTAACTGGCTGTTGTTCGGCTGTGCGTGGCTATTGATGGCCACTCCGGTGCTGCACCTGCTGATCCAGCTAACGCGTCGGCAACCAGCTCAACCAACCGCAAGCCAGCCCGAGTGATGCTGGGCGGGCGGCTAGGTGCTGCGGTCTCACTGGGGCCATGTGGTGCGGCGTCAGCCGACTACGGCTTGGGGGCTTCGGGTTTCGGCTGCGGTTGGAATTTCAGGGCCACTGAGTTGATGCAGTAGCGCAGGCCGGTCGGCTGCGGGCCGTCCTCGAACACATGGCCCAAATGGCCGCCGCAGCGGGCGCACAGCACCTCGGTCCGGCGCATCCCCAAGCTGTAATCCGGTGCAGTCGTCACCACCCCGGGCTGCAACGGGGCATAGAAACTGGGCCAACCACAGCCGGCATCGAACTTGGTGTCGGAGCTGAACAACGGCTGGCCGCACCCGGCGCAACAATACGTGCCGGGCTGGCGGTGATTCCAATAGGCGCCGGTGAACGGGCGTTCGGTGCCTTTGAGCCGGAGCACGCGGTACTGTTCGGGTGTGAGCACCCGCTTCCATTCGTCGTCGGGCCTGATGATTCTGTCGTTCATGGAACTGGTGGCGTTGGTGGTCTGGGCCGTGGTTTGGGCCGGAGCATCGGGGCGCTGTGGAGCTGAGGTTGGCAGGTTCTTCTGGTTGCAGCCAATCCAAGCTGCTCCCAACCCGACCAGCAGCACCGTCCAGCCCAGCTTCGGGCTGGATCTGACTCGGCCCAAGGCATCGGCCGGGCAACCCTCAGACGCAGTGCAGCAGCTCCGGGCCAAGCCGGGGGCGCGTTGACCCGGGTCTGGTTGAACTGTCGTTACCGTTTCCACCAAGGTCGATGGGGTTCTTTGGTTGGGGCTATGGGCTGGTGGTGTTTGACCATGTTGACCAGGAGCATGCTGCGGGCCGCCTCCAGGGCCATGCGGAAGTCGTCGTAGGTAGCGAACCGGTCCTCGGGCCGTTTGGCCATGGCGATGGACAGGGCCTCGCTGGTGGGCAGCGTGATGTCAGGACAGACTTGATGAGCTGGCGTCAGGGGCGTGTGGACGTGGCCGGCGATGACTTCTTCGACCGTTTTGGCATCGAACGGCACATGGCCCGTCAAAGCGTGGTACAGGGTGCCGCCCAGGCTGTACATGTCGGAATGGAAATCTTCGCCTTCACGCTTGATCTTCTCCGGCGCGACATAATAGGGCGTGCCCCACACGGGTGCATCGGGGTCTTCATCATCGCCGGTTTTACGGGCCAGACCGAAATCCACCAGCTTCGGCTCGCCTTCGTCGTTGAAGAGGATGTTGGCCGGTTTGATATCGCGGTGCAGCAAGCCGCGCTTGAGGGCAGCGGCCAAGGCTGAGCACATCTTGATGCCCAGGTCCAGCACTTGCAGCTCGGGCAGGCGGCCGTCGCGCTCGATCCAAGCGTCCAAGCTGCCGGCATCGGCCAGTTCCATGACGATGTAGGGCCGGTCCTCGAAATGGTCGAAATTGTAGATGTGGATGATGTTGGTGTGGCTGAGGGCAGCGGCGGCCCGGGCTTCGCGGTAGAAGCTCTCGATCACATGCGGGTCCTGGAGCATCTCGCGTTTGAGCAGCTTGATGGCCACCGGCCGCTCTAGCGTGGTGTCGAAGGACCGATACACAATGCCCATGCCGCCGGAAGCGATGATCTCCCGCAGCTCGAATTGCCGAATCCGGAATGGCAGAATGACCGGGTGATTGCACTTGTTGCACGGCACCGACTCTAACGGGCCCAAATCACCCGACAGCCAGTGTTTGGCCTTGCACTTGCCGCACACGGCCAGCCGGAGTGGCTTCTTGGTTGTCCCTGTGGTCTCAGGCACTAGCACAACATACTCATTGTTGGCCCGGCCACAAGTGCAGAAATGCGTCGGCACCCGCCTGGTAGCGGCTTGCCCGGTGCCTGGACGGCTGGAGCGCTTGCGGTCCAGCCTTCCGTCCTGGGCCCTGGGGCAGGTATGCTGCCGCCGCCCATGAAGTCAACCCGGACTTTGGTTGTTGCGGTCGTCACAGCAGGTCTGCTGGCCTGTGCGGCAGGCTGGTTGCAAGCGGCTGAGCTGCCGCCCAGCGGGCGCCAATACACCCCGCCACGGCAGGTGGACCTGCTGCATTTGGCGCTGGACCTGACGCCGGACTTTGCCCGACGCACCCTGGATGGCCAAGCCACCCTCCGGTTCAAAGCCCTGGCCCAACCGGTGGCCGAGCTGCGTCTGGATGCGGTCAACCTGACCATCCAGTCCGTCACAGCCACCGTCAGGCTGTTGGGCTGGCAGGCTACCGATGAGCACTTGATCCTCACATTCACCCGACCGATTGGACCGGAGACAGAGGCCAGCGTCACGATCCGTTACCAAGCGGCACCGCAACGCGGGCTGTATTTCCGCACTCCCGAGCTGGGCTACGCGGCTCAAGACACGCACCTGTTCACTCAAGGCGAGAGCATCGACGCGCGCTGTTGGTTCCCGTGTGTGGATGCACCCAATGATAAGTTCACCACGGAACTGATCTGCCGCGTGCCCGCAGGGATGGTGGCCTTGTCGAACGGGCGGCTGGTCGCTTGCACCAACGACCCGGCCACCGGCCTGGTGGCCTACCACTGGCTCCAAGACAAACCCCACACAAGCTACCTGGTGGCCTTGGCAGCCGGCTACCTCAAGGCCGTCGAAGACCGGTATCGGGACATTCCGTTGGCCTTCTACACGCCGGCCTCACAGATCAGCTTGGCGCATCGCTCCTTTGCCGGCACAGCGGACATGCTGGCTTTCTTTGAACAGGAGACCGGCGTGCCTTACCCATGGGCCAAATACTACCAGGTGTGCGTGCAGGACTTCGTCACCGGCGGCATGGAAAACACCAGCCTTACCATACTGACCGACACCACCCTGCACCCGCCCGAATTCGAGAACCTCGGCGACAGCCAAGACTTGGTGGCCCACGAACTGGCCCATCAGTGGTTTGGCGACCTGGTGACCTGCAAAGACTGGGCGCATCTGTGGCTCAATGAAGGGTTCGCCACCTATTACGAGCTCCTTTACGACGGCCACAAACATGGCCCAGACCAACTGCGGTATCGGCTCTGGGAAAGCGCCCGGGAGATCTTGGACCAGCCAGATCGGACCAATGCAATTGTGCGCCGCAACTACGGGCATCCGGACGAGCTGTTCGGCGTGCTGACCTACCCCAAGGCAGCCTGGGTGCTCCACATGCTCCGTTGCCAACTCGGTCCGGAGCTGTTTCGGCAGTGCGTCCGCATGTTCCTGACCCGCCACGCCTACGGTTTGGCTGGCACGGAGGATTTCCAACGGGTGGTCGAGGAAGTTTCGGGCCGGTCGTTCGACCAGTTCTTCGACCAATGGATCTATCACGGTGGCCATCCCGATTTGGCCGTGAGCTACAGTTGGGATGAACGCACTCGATTAGCTCGGCTGACCATTCGCCAAACCCAGCCCCTAGGCCCGCACACCTCGCTGTTCCAAGTCCCGCTGCCGGTCCGGTTCAAATCCAAGGCCGGCGTGCTGGACCAGGTGCTGACGGTGCGCGCCTCGAGCGAAGATTTCTACGTGGCGGTGCCTTGGACACCGGAGATTGTGCGACTGGACCCTGAGCTGACGGTTTTGGCCAACATCCAGTTTGACCCGCCCACTGCCATGCTCCAGGCACAACTGGCTGATCCGGGGGACATGCTAGGCCGGCTGACGGCCATCGAGCGGCTGGCAGCCCGCGGGGATCGAACGGCCATCCCGCGGTTCAAAGAAGCCTTGAACACGGACCCGTTTTGGGGCGTGCGGGTGGCTGCTTCGCGTGCGCTGCGGGCCCTGCACAGTGACGAAGCGCTGGAGGCGCTGTTAGCGTCGGTGCGCCAACCGGACGCTCGTGTCCGGCGCCAGGTGATCGAGGACATCGGCGGCTTCCACACCCAGAAGGCTTGCGCCGCCTTGTTAGACTTGGTGCAGCGGGAATCCAACCCCGAAATCAAAGCAGTCGCGATCCGGCGGTTGGGCAGTTGGCGCACGGCGCAAGTGCGCGACCTACTGATGAGCGTGTTGCACTCGGAGTCACACCGCAGCCTGCTGGTCGAAGCTGCGCTGGAGGCCCTGCGCACGCACGATGATTCGGGCTTGATCGCGCCGCTGCAGCAGCGCCTGGAGCAAAAGCCCGTCGGCCTGCCCACCGCGGTGTTTAGCCGCGGCTTGGAGACGTTGGCGTGGTTGGCCCGCAATGAACCCAACAAAGACGCCCTGCGCGAGTGGCTTCTGAGCCAGCTTGACCAGCCCAACGAGCGCATTCGGCTGGCTGCCCTGCGGGCTTTGGGCACCTTGGGCGACATCAAGGCGGCCCCGGTCCTCGAAAAGTTCGTCGCCACCTCCAAAGCCAATCCCGAGCAGGCGGTTGCGCAAAAGGCCCTCCATGCGCTGCATCAGCGCCAAGCCCCACCGGCTGAGCTGACCGCCTTGCGCAATGAGCTGACCGAACTGCAGAGTCAAACCCGCCAGTTACGCCAAGAGCTGGATGAACTCAAAAAGAAGCTCCAAGCCCTCAGCGCTTCAGCCGCATCGGCTACCGCCAGTGCACCCAAACGATAAGCTCCGGCGCGCGCCCGCTGAGCTAGACACCCAGCACCTGCGCAGTGGCCGGCTAACCCTTTGTTGCCACCGGGGTGGCGGTTGGCTCAGCCAATTTCTGCAAAGCTTTTTGCAAGCCCCGTGCAGCACGGGCCTTGGCAGGGCCAATAGGTTGGCTAACAAACAAAAAACAGAACGCAAATGAGCCTGCCACAACCCAACGGACACGGGGCCCAAACCCCGCCCTTGCCGGCCCAGCCACCGCTGGCTCAGACGGCCTTTGGGTATCCGCGCGATTTTTTGGGCAATCGCTTCGTCTATACCGTCATTTCACCCCGGGCAGGTGGCCTGTCCATCGGGTTAAACCTTAACCCCGATGGCCAGTGCAACTTCGACTGTGTGTATTGCGAGGTCAACCGCGCTCTGTTGCCGCGGGATACTCAATTGGATGTGGAGGTGATGGCACAAGAGCTGGTGCAGACCTTGCAGATGGCCTACGAAGGCCGGCTGCGTGAGCGACCGGCGTATCGGCACTTGCCCAAGGAGTTGTTGGAGGTGCGGCATGTGGCCTTCAGCGGCGATGGCGAGCCGACCTTGTGCTCGCAGTTTGCCCAAGCGGTGCAGGCGGTGGTGCACGTGCGGGCCTTGGGCCGGTTCCCCTTCTTTAAAATGGTGCTGATTACCAACGCCACCGCCTTGGACGCACCGGCGGTTAAAGAAGGCCTCAAGTTCTTCACGGCCCAAGACGAAGTGTGGGCCAAATTGGACGCCGGCACACAGGCCTACATGGACCTTGTGGATAAGCCTCAGCTGCCACTGGAGCGAGTGCTGGAAAACATCCTAGCCTTGGGCCGCAGTCGGCCCGTGGTGATCCAGAGCCTGTTCCTCCAGATGAACAATCAGGAGCCGCCCCCGGAAGAGATCGATGCCTACGCCCAGCGGCTGAAGGAACTCAAAGATGCAGGAGCCCAGATTCCCTTGGTCCAAGTCTATTCAGCTACCCGCCCTTTCCAGCACCCGGAATGTCAGCACCTGCCGCTCAAAGCCCTCTCCCGCATCGCCCAACGGGTGCGTAAAGTGGCCGGCCTGCGAGCCGAGGTGTTCTGATGGCCGCATCGGCCCCTGGCCGCTGCACCGGTGTCTGAACCGCACCCACCGGTCCTTGGCAAGGTAGCCGGTTTGTGCCCAGGTTGGATGCCGTGAACACAACAGGCCAGCGCTGGCGAGCCCTGTGGCTGCAGTTCCAGCAGCGAGGCGGCTGGTGGGTCGTGGCCCAAGCGGTCTTGCAATTGGCTGTGTTGGGCTTGGCCGTGGCTTGGCCAGGGCAAACCAAGGCTGGGCCCATCCGCCTGGCTGGGGCGGCACTGATGGTCTTGGGCGGGCTGATTGGTTTGGCCGGGGTCAAGGCGCTGGGCTCGTACCGCACGCCTTTTCCAAGACCAGCTCAGCACGCACCATTGGTTCAGCATGGGATCTACGCCCTGATCCGGCACCCACTCTACACCAGCGTGTTGCTGGTGAGTGCAGGCTGGGCACTGCTATGGCAAAGCCTGGCAGCCTTGCTGGCCATGCCGGTACTGGTGGTCTTCTACCATGCCAAAGCCCGGCAGGAAGAACGCTGGCTGCTGCAGAAGTATCCCGAGTATGCGGAGTACCAGCGGCGCGTGCGGCGGTTCATCCCCTGGATTTACTAAGCATGAACAGCGCTCCGCAGCCCAGGTGCACCAAGCTGTGCAGGTTGACAAGCCGCCGTGCCCCGACCAATGTTGGCGTGCCATTTACAATGAGCCCGAGCGTTTTTGACCGGCTTATGCAACCATCAGCTACCGCACCGATGCATCCACTCACTCACTGGTCGCGCCGACGTTTTCTGCTGGCCTTGGGCGGGACTGCCCTGGCACCAGGCTTCTTGGCCCAAGCCTGGGCGCGAGAGGCTGATCCGGACCGGCGCATCGTGCTGGCTGGCCCGGGCAGCACCTACGTGCCGCGCATTCACGCTGCCTTTGTCCGGCGCAAGGGCGACTATGGCATCCTGTGGCCGGGGGCCATTTACGACGGTGAAGCAGCCCGACGGCTTTACACTCAGCAAATCCATCAAGCCGGAAAGGAGCTGGGCCTCCAAATCACCCTGCGCCCGGAGCCGATCTTCTCAGCGCAAGAAGCCGATGCTTGGCTGGCCCAAGCCCAAGCCGACAAGCCCGACGGTCTGTTGGTGATTGTGCTGGACCGGCAACAGCACGCCTGGCCGACGGCGGTTAAGGCCGCCGCCACCAACATCCCCACCGTGGTGTTCTCGCCCATCGGCACCTCATTCACCACCAACACCGTCGCGTTAGCCGACCGTGAAGGGGTGTTCATCGCATCCACCAGCGACTTTGCCCAAGCTCGATTTGGTCTGAAGATGCTGCGGGCGGGGGCGAAACTGCGTCAAATGCGTTTTGTGGTCATCAAAGGCAGCCAACGCCGGGATACTGAGCTGAGCTACTTTGGCACCAAACTCCGTTATGTGCCGGCCGCATCGTTCCTGGAGGAATACAACCGCACGCCCCTAACCGATGAAATCCGGCGCATGGCCACCGCTTACCAACGCGCCGCCCGCCGCATCGTCGGCCCCACCAAAGCCGACCTGCTCAATGGCATCAAAAGCTACGTGGTAGCCCGCGCCATCCTGGAACGCGAACAAGCCGATGGCATCACCATGGATTGCCTGGGTGCACTGGGCCAAACCAAGGTCAGTCTGCCCTGCATTGCCTGGAGCAAGATGCTCGACCGCGGTATCCCAGCAGCCTGCGAGGCTGATTTGGGCGCCTGCGTCACCCATGCCCTGGTCCAATTGCTGTTCGACCGACCGGGCTTCCAGCAAGATCCGGTGGCTGAGACCGCGCGGGGCTGCCTGATCGGAGCCCATTGCTCGTGCCCAACCCGGCTGGCTGGCTTTGACCAAAAGCCGGAGCCGTTCGACCTGATGCACCACCACGGCGCACGGGATGCGGTGCCGCGGCCCTACTGGCGCGTGGGCCAGCGGGTCACCATTGCCGACGTCATCCTCACCCCCAAAGAAGAGCTCACCAAGGGCGGCGCCGAAACCAAGCCCAAGATGTACATCAGCACCGGCACGGTCGTGGACAACGTGGCCGTGCCGCCCGCCGGCGGCTGCGTCGTCAGCGTCATGGTCAAGCTGGATACGCAGCCGGACCTGTTGAGTTACCCAGGGTTCCACCAACTCTTTTTCTACGGCGACTTCAAGAAGGAGCTGGTGGCTTGGTGCCGGCTGTTTGGCGTGCAGCCGGTGGTGGTCTAGTGGGCCGCCAGCCAGCCCAAGACCTCTGCAATCGGGTCTTGGCGCCTCCGTTGGGGTTGCCTGCCAGCCGGTTTTCTGCTAGTAACCGGTCCTGTATGCCAGCGGATGATATTCTACTTGAGGCGGAGGAGAAGATGGAGAAGACCGAGCAGGTGGTGCTCAAAGAGTTTGCCACCCTGCGCACCAGCAAGGCGTCGCCAGCGCTAGTGGAAAACATCATGGCCGAGGTGTATGGATCGCAAATCCGCATCCGTGAACTGGCGGGCATTACCACACCCGAGCCGCGCATGTTGGTCATTACCCCTTGGGACGCCAATACGCTGGGGCCCATCGAGAAAGCCATTCAGAAAGCCAATATCGGCCTCACCCCCCAGGTCCATGGCCGCAGCATCCGACTGATCCTGCCTGAACTGAGCGAGGAACGCCGCCAGGAACTGGTCCGGATCGCCCGCAAGATGGCTGAAGACGGTCGGGTGGCCATCCGCCACGTCCGGCGCGACGCCATGGAAGCGCTCAAAAAGGAAAAGGCCGAAGGCTTGATCCCCGAAGACGACGAGAAGCACGCCGAGAAAGAGCTACAGCGATTGACCGACAGCTTCATCGCCAAAATCGACGCGCACCTAGCCCACAAAGAAAAAGAAATCATGACCGTGTAACTTGGACCCGAGCCCCGGACGGGGCGTCTCCGCGCCGTTCAGGCTGCGGGTTGAACCGGCTGGTCCACCTGTCCTACCGACAAGTGTCCGATTTGGCCTTCAGAAATGAGGCGGCGCAACCGTCAGTCGGCCGTAGTTTGCCTGCGGGATGACCTGGACAGCGTTGCATTATTGCCGGTCAGGGCTTGATCCGAAAGGATGCGGCAAGGTCTCCAGGGGCGCAGTCCACGACAACTCCGCGTGCTGCCGCCCACTTCCTCAGCCGCCAGCGAGTGCGGCGGCGCTGGGATGAGCTGCGGCAAGGGCTTGGAGGCGCAACAGGCTCCAACTGGGCTTCCAGCCCATCCATGGCCAAGGCAAAGGTGCAGCCCGACCGCCCGGCGGTGAACAACCCGGTCCGTCCCACTTAGCCAACCGTGCCCCGGCTTCAGCAGCCTCACACGCATGGCGCAAAAACGACGCCTTGAGTATCCCTGCGCGTTTTACCACGTCATGAACCGCGGCGACCGCGGGGAAGCCATCTTCCACGATGAGCGAAATCGGGAAATGTTCCTTGCCACGTTGGCCGAGGTCCCACGCTTCGCTTGAATTCAAATCGCGGACTGCAGATTGCGGACTCCTCACCCTGGCACCTCCACAGCGGCGTTCAACCGCCTGCCTGTGTGTGCCGAACCTGCCTGCCTGGCGGCGGGCAGGGGCAGACAGGACGGCACAAGTTGTTGGGGCATCTGTTCAGCCGGCGCTACAAGTCGCTGGTGGGGGACGCGGCCAGCCCAGGCTGTGCGGACAAAGACGACGACGCCGAGTTGGATTGCGGCCCGGTTGCGGATGGGCACGGGGCCCAGTTTGTCGGACCTGCCGTCGGCCCACCGGCCGGGGAGCCGCCCTGTCAATCTGTGGGATCGACCCATCGACGAGCGCCAGTTGATTGGTCCACCACGCAACAAGGAGCTGGTGAAATGCTCGAAAACATACCTGGTCTCCCGGGTGCCGGCGACGGAGTTGGTGCCGAGCGTCAGGGGACCGGAGATCGGGGGTGGGTTGATGCCGGACCGATGTGGCCAACGCTGGGTCGGCCATATTTTTCAGTGACGGTCGGATACGGGCCCCGTTTCACAGGCGCAGCCTGAAGAAGGCGTTGCTTACAGGCGCCCGAGTCTGGGGATTGGCCTGGTTGGGCGCCCGCATCCACGGGCCGATCACGGTGGGGGCTTGCTCCAGTTCGGCAGGACCGCCAGTCCAGCGGAGGCGAACCAGCCCGGGACTGAGCCGCTCCAGGTAAAGGCGCGGTTCCTCGGGCGGCAGGGCGAGCGAGCCGGCCACCAGCGTCAGTTCCGCGCCGAAGACCACGTCGGAGCTGGTGGCGCTGCTTTGATGCACTTCGGCCGCCAGCACGTTGGTGCCGGACCGCAGCACTGCAGCCGGCAGACTGAACGGCCCTTCCCAGGGAGCCGGGTCGGTGGTCTGGTTCTCGGCCAAGGTGCTGAACAGCACTGGATCGGTCGGCAGCCGCGTGCGGGATAGCTCGGCGCCGTTCAGGTAGAAGACCACGCCGTCGTCAATGATTTGCCGGAGGCTGAGCGAGGCCACGGGCGGCAGCCAGCCAACGTGAAACCGCGTGCGGAAGTAGAAGGCGATCTTGCCGTCGCTTACCGTCAGCGTCGTGGGGATGGGTTCGGGCAGGGTGGCGGTCTCTCGCCCCAGCAGGGCCGGGCCGCTGGGCCAGGCGGCGTCGGGGTAAGCGGACGCGCGCCAGGCGGTGCCGAGGTCGGTGCCGCTTTGGTCGTAGCGCCACGTCGCGCCGATGGGCACGAGCAGGTCCCGATAGCCGACCGTCATGCGGCTGCCGCGCAGGATGGTCTGACCGGCGGCGTCGGCCAGGCGCGCCACGCTCAGCACAAACTCGCCCGGCCCCTGCGGGGCGGTGGTGAGCACCACGTTGGTGCCGTTGACCAGCGTGGTGCTCAGCACCGTCACGCGGCCAGCCGGGCCGCTCAGTTCGTAGTGGGCCAGGTTGGTCGCGCTGGCCACGGTGATGGGCTTGTGCAAGGTGAGGGTGACCTGGGTGAAGTTCGAGTTGAAGCTGGCCGCCAGCAGGGCCGGCGGGCCGGTGGGGTCGAAGCTGAGGAAGGCGTTGGAACTGACGACGCCACCGACGAAGTTGCTCACCGTCACAGAGTAGGCACCCAGGTCGTTGGCGCTCACCGAGGGAATAACCAGCACGGGGCCGGTGGCGCCGGGTAGGGCCACACCGTTGCGCCGCCATTGGAAGGAGAGCGGCGGCGAGCCGTCCGCGCCCACGCTCAAGCTGGCGCCTTCGCCGGGGCGCACGGCGCGGCTTGCCGGCGGGTTGGTGATGGCGGCAGGCCGTTGGGCGCCCAGCCAGAGCGCGGAGCCGAACACGATGTCCGAACTGGTGGGGTTGCTCTGATGGACTTCCACCGCCAGCAAGTTGGTGCCGGGCCGCAAGCTGTTGGTCGGGATGGTGAACACGTCCCAGACGGTGGCATCCCCGCTGGCAGGCGAGCCGCTGGCCAGGGTGGAGTAAGTGACTGTGCCACTGGGCATCCGGACGCGGCGCACTTCGACGCCGTTCAGATAAAACACCGCGCCGTCGTCTATCAGGTTCGAGGCGGTCAAGCTCAGCGGCACCAGGTTGGCGGGCAGCACGAAAGTGGTCCGGAAGTAGTAGGTGATGCGGCCCAAGGTGAGCGGCGTGTTCTTGGGCGCAGGCAGGTCGGCCGTCTCGACGTAGAGCAGGGCGCGGCCCGACGGCCAGGCCGAATCGTCGTAGCCGGGCGCAAACCAGTTGGTCACGGCGGTCAGGTCGTCGGTCTGGTTGTAACGCCACAGGTTGGTGATGGAGAGCAGTTGGAACCGTTCCTCCCGCAGGTAAATGGCCGAGGCGGTGGCGCTGGGGGCCAGGCCGGGCTTGAAGCCTTTCGCCTTGAGGCTGGTGCTGCCGGTCAGCACCAGTGGCACGGGCAACAGCGGCGACTGCGCGGTCGGTTCGGACCCGTCGGTGGTATAGCGCAACTCGGCTCCGGCGGTGGTGGTTTGGCCGGTCACGGCCAGGCTTGTGGCGAAGTTGGTGGCGGCCGAGAGTAGGCGCGGCCAGGCGACCGCGACCGGACCATTGGTTTGTTCGGGCGCCCAGCCGCTATACATTGCCCAGCCAATCCAGCCGCCGCCCCGCTCGGTGCGCGTCTCGCCCAGGCGGATTTCGCGCGCCTTCACGGGGAAGGTGTTGCCGAAGGAAATCTCGCGCACGCCCATGGCGCAGAAGGGCGAGTTGTCCACGTCGAATGCAGGCCGCAGGTCGCTGGCGGGCACGTCTGGGGCGTAGTTGAACAGGCCCAGTATCTCGGTCTGCCCGCCGTTGTCGGTGAGGAAACGCACGCCGCGGCCTTCGTGTTTGACGCCCAAGGCCCAGAGCCGCCCGCCGTGATTGCGCACCAAGCCCCAGTCGCTGGTGCCCTCGGGATTGAGCTGGCGCGCCCAGAGCCGCTGGCCGGGGCCGCGCAGTTCGACGCCGGAGGGACAGTCGGTCACGAAGATGTCGCCGCCGCCGGTGCCCAGGATTTTGAAGTCGCAACTTTCCACGACAAGCGTGCGGTTGCTGGACCGGTTCTCCAACACGCAAGGCGTGCCGCCAAAGGCTTGAATGTGCATGAACTTCACCACCGGCGCGGAAGTGTCGTCCACGACGAACCGGCCGTTGGGCCCGCCGATGATGCGCCCGAAACCCAGGCCCATAATGAGCCGCACGCTGCCATGCACGCGCACCTCGCCGTTGACGGTGTACCAGTTCGGGTCGCCCCCGCCGATGCCGCGCAGATACACGACCGTCTTGCCCGCGGCGGCAGCGGCGTCAATGGCGGCTTGAAGGGCGGCGGTGTCGTCGGCGCTGCTGCCGCCGTAAGTGGCGCCGTAATCATTGGCGCAAACCCAGTTGGCCAGGTTGGTTTCCCACGGCACGTCCGGTTCCGGCAGAATGGGCAGCTTGAACGAAGCGTTGGGCGAATCGGCAAAGAGCTTCTTCACCGGATGCGAGACGTATTCAACCAAGCTGGTGCCCGTGACACTGCCGCCGGGGGTGGTGCTGTGCAGCACTTGCCTGAAGCCGGTGGCAGTGACGTTGCGCGCGTAGAGCACGCTGGTGTTGGTAATGGCCGGTTGGGTCGGGTCACTGCCCCTGAACCGCCCGCCCACCAACGCCACCACGCCGCCCCACCAGGTCCAGTCGTTGGGATACTCGTTCTGCAGGGCGATGGGGGTGTTCTCCACCACCAGGTCCTCGATGCCCACGGCGGTGGCGTTCACATACACGCCCACGTTGCGCGCGTTGCGCACCGTGACCCGCGACAGCGTCTGGCCCCAGCTCCACGCGCAGCGCACGCCCGTCTCGAACGAGCCTTCCACCAGCGCGTCCTGGATCAGGTTCGGCCCGTTCTGGCCCAGGTAGCCGGAGTTAATGCCGATTCGTCCACTGCCAATGACACGGACGTTCTTTAGGATGCTGCTGTTGTTGCCATACCACCGAATCCCATCCACATGCGGGTTGTTGCCCACGTCGATAGTCAGGTTCCGGAAATTACGCATGAAGTAGTCGGCCGAGGTCTCGGTGGTATCGCTGGGATGGCCGCGGAGCACCGAGGTCACGTTGGTGGGCACGCCGTCGGCCAGGCGGATGACGACGCCATCGCGCGATTCGCCATAAACCCACGGCCCCACGCCATTGCTGACCACCAGCGTGCCGGTGACACGATAGGTGCCGTTGGGAATGAAAAGCACGCGGGTCGGGCCGCCGCTGCCCCAACTGGCGGCCAAACCGCGCTGGAGAGCCGTGGTATCGTCCGCCACACCGTCGCCCACCGCACCAAAGTCGCGTTTTACATCGAGTACCGACGGGTCATTGGGGAAGACCAGGCGCTCGGGAGCCGCCGGGGCCTGGCTGGCGGCAAGCGCCAGACAAATTCCCACGGCTGACGCGATCCATTGACGGGCGACTCTGAGCCTGCATTCTTCGCGACAAGGGTGAGGCGGCCAGGGTGGGGCGGGCCGAGCGCAGCGCCCGGGCGCAGCGCGGTCGTGGTGCACGAGGGGCTGCGGCCGGAAGCTGGCCGCGCTCGGATGGGAAACACGGATTGGGCTTTGCATGGCTGAACGGACTATGACCGGGCCGCTGACGGCTGTCGAGGCCGGCGGTTTTGCGGCTGGTTCAATTGCAGGGTGCTGCCGGTGATCCTGCCCGAGGCTCCTCGTGCCAGGCTGCCGTCTGGGCGCTGGGGAACAGGACGAAGACGCCTGATCGAGTTGCAGGGTGTGCTCAAGCAAGGCACCGGCGGCGCAAGCCCGGCAGCAGCCGCTAAGACCGACGCCAATGGCAGTCGCGCACGCTACTGCGCCTTCACGTTGTAGCAGAACAACGTGTCCTGATCGCGCAAATACAGTTTGCCGTTGGCAATGACCGGATGCGCCCAGGCCGACGCTTTGGTGCGCTCGGGCTGCTCGAACCGGCCCCGCTCCAGATACCCCTTCGGGCTAGGCTCAATCAGCAGCATGGTGCCCCTCTCGGTTCGGTAATAGAGCCGGCGATCAGCCAGCGCCACCGAGCCTTTGGGCGCGCGGCGCTCCGGATCGTCGCGCCCGTCCCAAAGGACGTTGCCGGTTTTGAAGTCGAGGCAAATCAGGTAGCCACCTTCGTTCCCGCCGTTTGCGCCGTAGAGGCAGCCTTCATACAGGATCACGCCGCCATGATGGTTCTGCATCTTGCGAGAGAACCAGACTTCCTCAGCCTTGATACTGCCGTCGGCCTCTTTCTTCAATTTGACCACCCCGCCGCCCGCCCCATAGGCCGAAGCGGCAAACACGTGGCCTTCGTGGTAAATCGGTGTGGCGCAATGGATCCGGTAACTGTTGGCCGGCTTGTCGTAGCGCCAAAGCAGTTTACCGTCCGAAGCGGCAATGCCCACCAGCCCCTGCGCGGTAAGCTGCGCGTACTGGCGCTGGCCCTCGAAGTCGAAGGCAATGGCCGAGGCATAGGCGGCCCCTGACTGGCCGGAGCTGCGTCGCCCCTCCTCCGATCCGCCGGGCGTGCTCTCGGCGCGGCTGGGCACCACGCTCTTCCAGATCGTCTCGCCGGTCAACTTGTTCAGCGCCACCAAGGTCGCGCTAGGGCCGCCCGGGGTGCAGATGAGCTTGTGGCCATCCACCAGCGGCGATTCTCGGTAGCTCCAAGGAGGCGCGATTCCACCCCAATCGGTTCGCAGATTCTTTCGCCACACGATCTTGCCGTCTTGAACCTGCAGGCAGGCCAGGTCGCCGCCCAAGCCCAACACGTAGAGCCGATCCCCATCCACGGTGGGCGTGCAGCCCGGACCCTCCTTGCCCTGGGGCATTCGCTGTTGAAAAGCCGGGCCGAGGCGTGTGACCCAAAGCTCTTTGCCATCCTTCTCCGACAAAGCCCAAACGATCTCCTCGCCATCGCGGTGGCCCATGCCGAAGATCTTGCCCGCCGCAATAGAGGGTGCACCGTATCCGCCGCCCAGGCCCTTGGCCTTCCAAGCCAGGGGCGGTCCGCCTGGGGGCCATTCCTTCAGCAAATCGGTCTCCTTGGAAATGGCATTGCGGTCCGGCCCCTGCCACTGGGGCCAGTCGGCCGCCGAGGCCAAAGGATCCAGCGCCGCCCGTAGGAGAAAGAGGCCCACGGCCCCAAGCGGGCTCTTGAGCCACAAAGAGTGCAACCGGTGACTCGGCGCACGGGCGCTGCAGAAGCCCCCGCGGCTGACACCCAGACGCTTTTGCGCTGTGCTGTTCAGGGCCAATTGCTGTTGCGTGCAGTTCATTGGCGCCGACTTTCGCCAAGCGCAGCCGGCTGTCAAGCGCGCCTCCCGACTCTGAGGCCGGTCGGCTCAAGCGCAGGTCCGAGGCACCGCGCAACCAGCAACGGCCCGGCTTAGTGCCCGACGGCCCCGGCTCCGGCGCTTGTCTGCCCGGCCCGGCGCTCGATGCGCTTTTGGCCGGCGGGCCGGGGCATCCAGAAATCCGTCCAAGCCAGCTTGCATTCGCGGATCATTTGCAGGCCGTATTCGTTGCGGCCCAGGTTGGCGTCGGTGTTGTTGGTGCCGAGGGTGAATTTGACTCCGGCCTTCTTGGCGGCGCGGATGAAGTCGGGCTTGGGCAGTTTGAGGCGGCTGTTGATTTCGATGGCGACCTGGTGTTTGGCGGCTGCGGCAATGACCCGCTGTTGCCGCTCAGGCGTCCAGAGCCGGTCGTATTGAGCGGCCAACACGTCAGGCAGGTAGGTTGGATTGGCGTAAATGTCGATTGGCTCCCGTTCGATGATGCCCACAATGGTGTCCACCAGCCGGTCCATGAAAGCTTCCGGGTCCGGGATATCCACTTCTTGCGGTATCCACAGCCGCACCCGCCGGCCCCGCTGGTCCACGATGGTCATGGCGTCGGTGAACACATAATCGAACCGGGCAATGGCTTGGGGCGAAAACAGCGTGGGCCATTCGCGGCCTTCGGCTTGCAGGCCCACAAACACCGGCGCGCCCGCCATGCTCCGGAGGAAGGCGTCCAGGCCGGCGTCGTTGGTCACGCTGAAGCCCAGGCCGCCATTGATGGCCACGCCGTGGTTGAGGCCGGTCTGGCGCATGTGCTGCAGCACATCCTCCAGCGTCAGCCCGCCTTTGAGGTGGGTGTGGAAATCCACCAACGGATAGTTGGCCGACCCCAGCTCGATGATCTGCCGATACACCGCGTCCACCACCGGCTCCGGCGCGTCTGCATCCACATCGTCGGGCAGAGGTCTGACCCGCAAGGTACGGAAGCTGACGCGGCTGTCGGGGTCGTGCCCCTGCAGCGCAAAAGTGCCGTGACCGAGCCGCCGGCCAGGCCGATTCGACGGGGTGACCGGCTGGCTCGGCTCGACGTAATCCACCACCAACAGGTCATTGATGCGGATTTGGATGCGTTTGCCGCGCACGGTGATGTGGAGCGTGAACCAGGTGTCGTCCGGCACCAGTTGTTTGTAGATGTTCCGCAGGCCGTACAGGCTGCCGGTCTTCTTCAACTCGACGTAGCCCACGGCTGACCGGGCCGAGTTGTGGATTTGGGCCTCGAAGCCTTGTGCTGGGAACCCTTTGTCCTGATAGACGGTGTGGAAGTAGATGCCGGAGTTGGCTCCGGGCGCGGCCTTCACTTCGGCCTGGAACTCGAAGTTCCGAAAGTCAGCCCCCTGCACTGGGCCGACGTAAAACAAATGCGCCCGCGGCCCGTGCGCTACAATGGCGCCGTCCTGAACCTTGAACGTTTCGGGGTTTTCGCTGGCCTTCCAGCCGTTCAAGGTGCGGCCATCGAACAGCGAAATCCAACCTGCCTCAGCCGCCCCAGCCGGCGCAAGCCGGCCGCAGGTCGAGTTGCTGGCCACTAGCCCCATAACCACTAGATGCCGGAACAACCGGACAAGTCCATCGGTCCGCATACCATTCTGCATGGGCCGACTCTCGCACCAGACGGCCCACTCCACAAGCGCAACCAGCCCGACACCCCGGGGTGTGGGCCGCAGGCTTGGACGCACCTGATTTGCTTGCTTTTCCGCCGGCTCACGCCGGCGGCTACGGGTGCGGCCTTGTTCTCGTGCGCCCGAGCAATCCCTTGCGCCGTTTCCCAAGCGGCACAACTCAGCAAGTGGGGAATCTGCGCTACGCGGGCGATACCAACCTGAAATGAACTCAGATGCGCCCCCAAACTTGATGGGCCAGTTTTGGGCCTTGACCCGCGCTGTGGGGCAGCCTACAGGTGGGCTCGATAACTGGACCATGTGCGTCAAATTCAAATCTATGAAAACGACTCTGCGATGGTGCGGCTTGGTGTTGAGCGGACTGGCTTGGGTGGCCTTGGCGGCAGCCGGCTCGGCAGCGCCCGCCGCCAAGAAAATCAACGTGCTGCTGATCACTGGCGATGACGTAGCGGTGCATCCGTGGTTTGAAGTCTCCCAGGCTATCCGGCAAACTTTGGTGGCCGCCGGCAAGTTCCAAGTGCGGGTGTGCGAAGACCCGGCTGTGCTGGAATCGGCCCGGGCATTGCAACGCTACGACGTGATCTTTTTGCATTACTACAATGCCACAACGCCTACCTTGTCCGATACTGCCAAGCAAAACTTGCTCGAGTTTGTCAAAGGCGGCAAAGGCTTTTGCGTGTCGCACCTCAGCAGCGCCTCGTTCCGCGAGTGGGACGAGTTCAAGAAACTCTGCGGGCGCTACTGGGTCATGGGCCAGTCCGGCCACGGCCCACGTGGCAAGTTCCAAGTCAAAGTGGCCGACCCCACGCACCCAATCACCCGCGGGTTAGAGCCATTCGAGGCTGACGACGAGCTGTATGCCAAGCTGCAGGGCGACGCCCCCATTCACGTGCTGCTGGAGGCGGATTCGGACTGGAGCAAGAAAACCGAGCCGTTAGCCTTTGTGCTCCAGTACGGTCAGGGCCGTGTCTTCCACGAGACCTTCGGCCACGACGCCCGGGCGATCCAAAACCCGGCTGTGCAAAAGCTGTTGGTGCAGGGCGTCCAGTGGGCGGCCACGGGCAAGGTGGAGTAGCACGAGCTCTACCGTGATTCATGCCGAGTGGGGCTGGTAGCCGTTGCACGGCCGCCAATGGGCTGGGTAGGATCGGCGCGTCCGACCGCTGGTGCGGATCCGGCTAGGCTGGCAACGAGCAACTGCAAGCGGCCTCAAACATCGCGCGCAGGTTCTGGACGGGCGTTTTCCAAGGCCGACGTCCAACCGGAGCTGAGCACAAAGCGGCGGTGGCCAGCGGCGCTCAAACTCCGCACCAAACGCCGCGTCTGCTCCCGCACCTGATCGGGAGTCCCCTGGCTCAGCAGACCCACTGGGTCCAGGTTGCCCCACAGCACCCGGTCCGGCCCCACAATCCGGCTGGCGGCGGCCAAGTCAACTGGGTAATCGAGCTCCAATGGTTTGACCCTGCTCGCGGCTCGCGCCTTGCCGGACCAACCTAACCGCCAGGGAATCTGAACTGCGTCCATCCGTGAGCCGCTGCCGGCCTGTGGTCGCGAACAGAGCAGGCCAACGCGCTTGGAACCGCCGCGCTTGATACCTTGGCCGTCTAGTCTGAGCGTGAAACCGTGTGGGCTGCGGGCCAGCATCCCGCGGCCATCCATGTGACACCGCAACTAAGGTAGGTAGCCCGCCGATGCGCAGGTGAAGGGTTAACGCCCAGCCGGCGGCGGGAGCTTGATGGTTTTAGGACTGGCTCAGCCGCATGGGCATCACCACGTAAACAAAAGGCCCGTTGATTTTGATGACGCCGGGGCTCAGCTCGTCCGTCAGCTCGAAAACTATTTCCTCTTCAGTCAGCGCCTTGAGCGGATCCAGCAAGTAGTCCGGGTTGAACGCAATGGCCAAGTCAGCGCCTTTGTAGTTAATGGCCAAGGTTTCACGCGCTTCGCCAACATCGGGTGTGTTAGCGCTGATGGCCAAGGTGTTCTTGGTGAACTGGAGCTTGACCGAGTTTTGCTTTTCACTGGTCATGATCTTGGCCCGCAGCAGGGCGTGAAGGAATTCCTCGCGGGGCAAAGTCACCCGCTCCTTGGTCTGCGTCGGGATCACCTGGCGGTAGTTCGGGTAGGTACCTTCGACCAGCTTGGTCACGATGACGATATTTTGTCCCTTGTCATCCCGCAGGGCGAACGATGCGCGGCTTTCCCCGTAATGAATCTCCACTTCGCCTTTGTCCTGCAGGAGCCGCTCCAGCTCAGCCACAGCTTTGGCCGGAACGATAAGCTGCCCCTGGCTTTTAGCCGGGACATCCATTTCTTGCTCGCACAAAGCCAGCCGCCGGCCGTCCGTCGCTACCATGGTCACCTTGTGCGCCTCAAAGGTCATGAACACGCCGTTCAGCACATAGCGCGACTCCTCAGTGGACATGGCGAAGGCCGTCCGACAGACCATTTGCCGCATCTTTTCCTGGGGCAAAACAACCTTCCGTTCGTCCTTGAAGCTTGCCAACGGCGGGAACTCCTCGGGCGCCAATCCCCGAATGCGGAAGAACGAAGGCCCTGCTTGCAGGCTGCAGACGTGGCGATCGTCAACCTCTATGTCCAGCATCGGGCTGGCCACCTCGCGCGCAATACTAAATAACCGCCGCACCGGTAAACTGGTGGCCCCTGGCCTTTTCACAGTGGCTTCTACGGTACTACTGACGCTGACATCCAAATCCGTAGTGGTCAGCTCCAGATGGTTCCCTTCGGCCCGCAACAGTGCGTTGGACAGGACAGGCAGTGTGGTGCGTGTGCCGACAATGTTCTGGACTGCTTGCAGGCCGAGCAGCATCTGCTCTTTGGTGATCGACAGGTTCATGTGGTTAATTGGTCTGTCTGTTGGCCCAAATCGTCTTCGTACTAAGCTCTGTGGATAGGGCAGGCAAGCTGCGCTGTCAAGGCAAACAGAGCAACTTGCATAGGGACGGGCCGGTTGATAAGTCGTGGAAAAGTGGACTGAGCTGCGGAGAGGACGCCTGAACGGTAGGTTCTTGGGGAGTCGTTACGAAGTTATCGGGGGTTTTATTCACAGGCACCGGATGGTTGAGTGGGAAGCCGACGGACGAGCTGGCGGAGGGGTCACCAAGCTACTGGTACCAACCATAGGCGGAGAGCATGTGTGTGCTCGCGGCGCTTTGAACGTGGGGTGGATTCGGGCTGCTTTGCGGAGGCCTACTGCCGGGTCGAGTTTGACGTTGGCCGAGGAGCGCAGGTTGGTGTGCCGTCCTGCGGTGAGCCGAAGCAAACCAGTAAGCGGATGGGTTAGTGCCCTGCTCAGTGCTTGAGGGTGGTTATTGCTTGGCGGTTGGGCAGGCGATAGCGCAGGCTCAAAAGGCGTTCGAGCCGAGCTTCCGGTATTCTTCGTCCACGAACCACAGGTTTATCGGGTCTAGGGATTTGCCCCACTTGAGGAAACGAGCGCTGCCGTCGGCAAATGCGTAAACCGAGCCACCGCTTCGGCTGCGTGCGCCGACGGTGTGCCGGCTTTGCTCAAGCTCGGTTATATCATCCCCGGCCCAGTAGTCCATATACCAGTGGCCCGACTGGGTCTCCTTTTCGCCGAAAAGGATCGTTTCGCTGGGTTGCTTGATCACGTTTTCGTGCACGGCGGCGCCGTTGGTTGGCATGCCGCGGAAGTAATCGTTAAAGCCGTTGATGAGGTAGCTGCGTGGGGCCTCCAGCGCGCGGATGCCCGATCCACGACCGAAGTTATTGGGAGTCGCGCTGTCGGTTGGGCAGTGCAGCAGCTCCAAGTTCATGTAGTAAGGCTCCAGTTGGGCAGGCCAGCGGCCTTGAGCCAAGCTGCCTCCAGGCGCGCCGCGGGGCGGGAACCAACCGTCGTTCTCGTCGGCATACATCTGTAAGGCCAAGCCCAATTGCTTCAAGTTGCTGGTGCACTTGATGCGTCGCGCCATTTCCTTGGCATTGGCCAAGGCCGGCAACAGCAAGCTGGCCAAGATCGCAATGATGGCAATAACCACCAACAGCTCGATCAGCGTGAATCCGCTGCGAGCTCCGGCTCGACTGAGCCAGCATTGTTTGCGGGACCTTTTCATAGGCGACTATTCAGATGCTTCGACGAGCCAAACAGTTACGCAGCAAATTCGACGCCCTGACCGCGCCGGCAATTCACGGCCCAGGCGTGGCCCGGCGACGCTTGAGACTCTAGACAGAGCTTACGGGGCTGGTTTTGAGCACACTTTGTGTTGGGGTCGTCCCCGTGACCGGGCAGAGGAGTATGCCCTCAGGCGAAGTTGAGCCAGCCGGTGCGCTTGCGGTCTGACCGCTTTTCGGGGGCGGCCTCGGGGCCGGGCCCGGCACAATGTAGCCCAATTGTTCGGAGGTCCGAGCTGGCATCGTCAGTGCGGCCGATCAGGTGCCGAACATCCCTCAGAGGCGGCACGCGGTGCCATCGTTGCGTGGCAGCAGGGGACAAACGCATCTGCACCCGCGGCCTATTGGCCACCGGTGGGCGTTGGGGTTGACGGGTGGGCGCCGGGCCCGGTTTAGAGCGGGCAGAGCGTCTAGAGATTCGGCATCTAACGCAAGCCCTTGGTTTGCAGGATGTTGTGAGTCTGCTCCTGCTGAGCGTCCGCGTCCCCGGTTTGTTTTGGGTTGACGGGCTGTGAACCAGTCGCCTAGCCTGCCGCATCTTGAGCGTCTGAACTTCGGAACCTAGAAAGATACGGTGACGTATGGCGGACGGATACTGCGTCAAATGCAAGGCCAGGAAAGAGATCGCCAACGGGGTTGAAGAGGTCATGAAAAACGGCCGTAGGGCGATCAAAGGGGTCTGCCCTACCTGCGGCACGGTGATGTTCAAGATTTTGGGCAGCAAGGTGGCGATCTGCGCCTCGACTGAAGGGGCTGGCTCGGAACCCAGCGCCGTAGCCAGCGGCACTGCTGCTAGCGCTAGCACTCCGCCATCCACCGGGGCTACCGGACCGACCGAACCGCCCGTTCAATCTTAAGCTTTGGTTTACATGTCGCAGGAATTGGCCTACGTCATCATCACACCCTACAGCCTGTTTAAGTCTCGGACTGGTGGGATCATCGCCCGGCTGATTGCCCGGACTGGGCTAGAGTTGGCCGCGGCGCGGATGTTTGCTCCCAGCCTGCAGCTTCTGAAGGAGTACGCCCAGACGATTGTCACGGCCACCGAACCTCGGGAACGGTTCTTCCAAGAGCTGATCCGCGACTACATCTTGGAACGGATGGGGCCGGATCCCAAGACGGGCAAACGGCGCCGGGTAATGATGCTGTTGTTCAGGGGCGAGGATGCGGTCCGGAAGGTGCGCGAGGTGGTCGGCAATATCCGACCGGAACGGCTGGTGGGTGAGACCATTCGCGACACCTACGGCGACGTGATCTTGGACGAGCACGGCGGGGTGCGGTACTTCGAGCCGGCGGTGTTGGCTGCGCCAAATTCGGAGGACGCTATGCTGCGGCTGAAGTTGTGGGCACGGTATTCCGATACCGACGGGGGCGTGCTGGAGGATGTGATTCCCTATGGCCCCGGCGAGGTGCCGGAGCGGACGTTGGTGTTGCTGAAGCCCGACAACTTCCAGTTCCCCAGCGGGCGGCCAGGCAACATGATAGACTTCTTTTCCAAGACCGGGCTCTACATTGTGGGCATCAAGGTGCATCGGATGAGCGTGGCTGAGGCCATGGAGTTTTACGAACCGGTCCGGGAGGTGCTGCGGGCCAAGTACACCGAGCTGATGAGCCAGCGGGCCCCAGAAATCATCGAGCGCAACCTCGGGTTCAAGATTCCCCCTGCCGAGCGGCAGAAGTTGGGTGAAATTTTGGGGCCATTGGCCGGCCACCATCAGTTCGAGAACATTGTCAAGTTCATGTCAGGCCGGGCCCCTAGCGAGTGCGATCCCGCCTTGTTCAATGCCCCTGGCACCGAGAAGTGCATCGCCCTCATTTACGAAGGGGTCGATGCGGTCCGCAAAATCCGGGAAGTCTTGGGTCCCACCGATCCATCCAAAGCGCCCCCGGGCTCGATCCGGCGTGAGTTTGGCCAGACCATTATGGTCAATGCCGCCCATGCCAGCGATTCAGTCGAAAGCGCCAAGCGCGAGATGAGGATCGTCAACGTAGGCGAGAACCTCTTCAAACGGATCGTCGAGGAGACCTACGGGTCTTTGAACTAAGCACACGCTACCGCGGTCACGAGCATAGGCTGCTTTGCCGCAAGCGAGCCCGACTGGTGAGCCTCAGTGTGGTGCAGTGTTGGGAGCGGGGACTTGGCTATCGGTAGGCCTTGGTTTGGAAAAGCGCTTGTGACGGTGCGGGGTGGGTGGGCGGTGGCTGGGTATTTTGAGGTGCCCGAAAAGCTGCCAACTGAGCCTTGGCCCAGGCCTTGGATATCGCCGCAAGTTGCGGCACGACAAGCACATAGCCCGGTGACCCGCAGTGGATGGTTCAACCCACAGCCTTGCCCAAGGCCGCCGAGTGCGGGCGGATAATTGAACGATGCGCGCCGATAGTGGTCTATTGTAGTGTTCACAGCTGGACTGGTGGCGCACGGATGTGCGGTGTAGGTGTGTCGCAGTCCAGCGTTACGTCAGGGCCGGATGGAGAGAAAGTGCGATTTGAACCACCAGTAGTTGGTTGTTGAGCGAGAGTCTGAACATCGAGCGAAGTTGACGAGAGCTATGCGAAACCGAAGTTGTTCTGTCGTGGGCATGGTGGGTGTGGGTGGCCGTAGCCTGGTTTGGGCGGCTGCAGGGCTGCTGATGGGTTTTGGATCCAGTTGGGCGGCTCTGATAGTGTCACCCGAGAGCGACCTGGCCAGCACAGGGTTGTTTGGTGGGCCATTCAGTCCGGCTGGCAAGGTCTATACGTTGCACAACGACGGTGGCACAGCGTTGTTCTGGACAGCCACCAAGAACCAGAGCTGGGTGTCACTATCGGCCTTTGGCGGGAGCATCCCAGCAGGTGGTAGCAGCACATTGGAAGTGTTCTTTAATGCGGTGGCCATCGAGCTGGCCCCGGGCAGCTATCAGGCTGAGGTGGTCATTACCGACGGGAGCACCGGCTCGTCCACCACGCGCCGCGTCAGCTTAACGATCGGCACGCCCGGGTCGGGCAGTTGGGCGTTCGGTTCAGCATCGGCGTCTAACTTGTTTGAGGTCCGCATGCGCGGGCCACAAGGTGGGCCCTACGCCATCCTTGAAACCACGAATGTAGCTGGAGGACCGTGGTTCCAAGCTCAGTCAGGCACATTGGTCGGCGGCGAAGCGTCGTATGTGGTGACCAACGAAGGAGCGGCCCGGTTCTTCAAGGGCTCAAGCACCGGGACCAGCACCTTGTCCATCCGTCGGCTGCAAGTGACGGATCGGACCTTGGTGATTGTTAGCGGTGACCCCTTTGGCACCTATGCGCTGGACGCTTCGCCAGACGGCTCGAGTTGGACACCTGTGATCACCAACCGCACCGGGGCTGACGGCACCTTCACCTACGCCACTACCCAGACCAATCTGCAATACCGGGTCCGAGCATTGGCCTCGGTCAGCCGACCTGTAGTGGATCAGATTTTGATTGTGGGCGAGAGCTTGGCAGCGGCCTTGGATGGCGGCCCAGCCCTCAGCACCACGCCATCCCCGGTGCATCTGCGCTTGTATGCAGATAGTCAGGGCACCAACTTGTCCAAGTTACACGAGGCCGTGGTGGAAACGATAGCCTCAGGTGCTGCGCAAGCCATCGGTGCGGCGGCTCCGGGCCGGCGAGTGGTGATAGGCAACGTGGGGGCCAGCGACATGAGTTACGCCACGCAGAAACGTGGCACCGCCAATTTCGCCCTGGGGGTCCTGCAATTTGCGGCCGCGCCGCACGCGTTGGCCAACCAGCTCTTGAGCTGCCGGCCTCGAGCGATCTTTGCTGTGGCGGGCAATGGCGGGCTGGATTGGAGCGATCCTAACTACGGTCTGTGGATGCGCCAGTGGCAAGCCGATTACCAAGCTGAAATTCAGCGGGTCACCGGCTTCACGGATCCCATCCCCATGTTCCACTCGCAGATTTCGGAGTGGACCTGCCCGATCATGGGCAGCAATGCCACGGCGGTGAGCCCCTACGCGCTGTTGGCTGAGGCCGAAGCCAATCCCACCAAGACCGTCTTAGTCGGGCCGCGCTACATGCTGCCGCATGCAGTGCAGGGGGCCAGCTTCCCCGGTTTGCACCTGTCCAACGAGGGCAACCGGTGGCTGGGCGAATACTACGCCAAGGTTTACAAGAAAGTGGTGGTGGATGGCCAGGTCTGGACGCCGCTGAAACCGCGCAGCATCACCCGCAACGGTACCGTGATCACTGCTACCTTTGACGTGCCGGTCCCGCCGTTGGTGCTGGACACGAACTTGGTATCGAACCCGGGCAATTACGGGTTCGAGTTTACGGATGATAGCGGTTCGCCTCCCCGCATCACCTCAGTTCAGGTCACTGGCCCGGACACCGTGACCATCACACTCAGCAGCGTGCCTACAGGCGCCAACCCGCGCCTGCGCTATGCCTACACGGGCGTGCCGGGTAACCCTGCCGGGCCCACCACCGGTCCGCGCGGTAACCTGCGCGACTCGGATTCAACGCCTTCACTTTACGGCTACACGCTTTACAATTGGTGCGTTCACTTCGATAAACCGGTCAACTGAGGGATTGGGTAGGTTGATTGGGTCGGGCTGGGGCGCACTTCGGTGCGCCCCAGTTTTGTTCGGGGTGGCCCTTGGGACCAAGCTGCCTGGGTGCCGAGCGCAGGGGCCGGGCTGCAAGTGAGCCCGGACAGGGCCGACATCGGGGCCTGCCTGGGGGTCAAGGCGCGGAGCCAACGCAAAAGGCGGTCTGCCGCAGGCCCGAGCGCGGGGGGCTCAGAGCACGAGTTCGGTACCCACGCCTTCGTCGGTGAAAATCTCTAGCAACAACGCGTGCGGCACCCGGCCATCCACAAGCGAGACTTTGTCCACCCCAGCCCGGATGGCCGCTACCGCACTGTCTATCTTCGGAATCATGCCCTGGGTGATGATGCCGGCCCGCTTCAGCTCGTCCACCTCACGCACCCGCAGGTGCGAAATGACGCTGGTCGGGTCGTTCGGGTCGCGCAGTAATCCCGGCACATCACTCATGAACACCAGCCGCCGCGCCTTCAGGGCGATGGCCGTGCGCGCCGCTGCGACGTCGGCGTTGCAGTTGTAGATGTGGCCATCTTCACCCCGGGCGGTGGGGCTGATGACCGGGGTGATGCCTTTGTCGATGCATTCCAGCAGCGGGGCGGTGTTGACGCCCACCACTTCGCCCACGTAGCCCAGGTCCAAGACTTCTCCGCCGGGACCTTTGACCAGCAGCTTGCGGCAGGTGAAAATCTCCGGCCCAGCAAATCCACGGGCCAGGCCGCCTAGTGAATTGATGGTGGTGACAATCTCGGGGTTGATTTGCCGGGACAGGACCTCATCGACCAGTTGCACGGTAGCCTCGTCGGTGACCCGTTGGCCTTGGATAAAGCGCGGTTGCAGGCCGGCTTTTTCCATGGCGCGGCTGATGGCTTTGCCGCCCCCATGCACCACTACCGGGTTGATCTCGACTGCTTCCAGAAACACGATGTCACGCGCCACACTCTGGCGCACGGCCGGATCGGGTGAATCCATGAAACTGCCGCCGTATTTGATGACGAACGTGGCGCCGCTGAACTTTTGGATGTAAGGCAGCGCTTCCAGCAATGTCTCGGCTTTAGCAATCAACTCTTGCATCGGCGTTCAGAAAGCCCGCCCACCTGCGGCCCGTCAAGCTCGGTGCCGCTTTATGCTGAGCCTGGCTGGGCTCAAGGGCCCGGCGGCTGGGGTGGCTCTGCGCCTGATGTTGGCGGGCGAATGTGGGGCCGAATGTTCTTGTTTGAGTGGGGCTGCTGCTCCACAGATTCGGCTATGCACGTGCTGATTGCTGGACTGATCGGTTTGCTCGGGGGTGTGACCAGCGGGCTGTTTGGCGTGGGGGGCGGGATTGTGATGGTGCCGGCCATGCTGCTGTTGTTGTCGCCGCCTATCCGGGACATCAAGCAGGCGGTAGGTACCTCGCTGGCGGTCATCATTCCCACCGCAGCCGTGGGCTCGCTTCGTCATCACCAATTCCAGAACGTGCATTGGCCGACGGTGTTGATTTTGGCGCCCATGGCTCTGGTAGGCACCTGGGGGGGCACTTGGTTGACCACAGTGGTCACGGTGGACCTGCTGAAGCGTGCCTTTGGCGGGTTACTGGTCGTGGTTGGGTTATGGTTGCTTGTGGGCAAGGAGCTGGCCGACTTGATTCGCAACGGCTCGGGTAGGCTGCTCTAAGGCCCAGTAGCCGCTTGGTGGCCCGGCCCGACGGGCCCCACTGAAGGCAGCGGGTGGGACTGGTGAGCCCAAGCGGGTTGGCAGGGGCGGCGGCGAGGCTCTGGGCTTGGCGGCAGCGGGGTTTGCGCCTATAAAAACCCCATGCACATCGTGGTGGACGAGCGGTGCGTGGGTTACGGTGCGCCGGGCCACCCGGAGCGCCCGGCCCGGATTTCCCGGACCTTAGTTCGGCTGCGCAGCCAGACCGATTTGGCGTTGAGCTGGGCCGGGCCGTTGCCGGTGACCGAGGCCGTGTTACTCCGAGCCCACACGCGCGAACACCTGCAGCGGCTAAGAGAACCGGATTGGGACTTTGACCTGGACACCCCGGCGCATCCGGACATTTGGACCTATGCGCAGCAGTCCGTCGGGGCGGCCCTGCAAGCGTTGCGCCTGGCTCGGAATGGCGAGCGGGCGTTCAGTTTGATGCGCCCGCCGGGGCATCATGCCACGCCCAACCGGGCGATGGGGTTTTGTTATCTGAACAACGTGGCCATCGCCGTGTTGGAGGCGGTCAGTGATGGCAAATCTAAAGTGGCGGTCTACGACTTCGATGTGCATCACGGTAACGGCACCGAGGCGATCTTGCTGAACAAGCCGCGCACGGCCTTCTACTCGATTCACCAGCACCCCTTATACCCGGGCACCGGCACCCGGAACATGGGGGACAACTGCTTCAATTACCCTGTTCCGCCGCAAACCCCACGCCTGGAATACCGCAAGGTCCTGGCCCGCGCCTTGGACGACCTGAAAAAGTTCAAGCCCGATCTGGTGGCTGTGTCAGCCGGGTTTGACGCGTATGTGCGGGACCCGATTGCGCAGGGGACGTTGGAGCTGGAAGACTTTCACTGGCTGGGCCAGGCGTTGCGAGGCTTGGACTTACCGCTGTTTTGCGTGCTGGAAGGCGGTTACAGCGACGATTTACCTGAGCTGATCTTGGCGTTCTTGAAAGGCTGCGAAGGCAAATGACCCAGCCGCAAGCGGTCCAAACTGACATAGACGCGCAGCGATTTTTGGGTTAGAGTGTGCAGGCTAAATGGCCAGGCCCAAGCTGTGCGCGCAAGGGCTACTACCCAGCCCCAGGCCCGGGCGGGTTTGACGCCTCCAGCGGCCACGTCGCGCGCCTGCACACGGCCCAAGCCACACGACGTATGAGCAACCGAATGATGGTGTTGATCTTGGCCTGGGTGGCTCTGGGGGTGACGGCTGCCCCAGTCCCAGGCCCCAACCCGTTTGAAGGGTCGGCCGATTTGACCCCGGCCAACCGGATTGACGAGCTGGTGTTTGGCCGGCTGCAACAGTTGGGGCTGGAACCGGCTCGGTTGTGCTCGGACCCGGTGTTTGTGCGGCGGGCGTATCTGGATGTCATTGGCACCTTGCCCACGGCGTTCGAGGCCGAGCAATTCATTCTGGATCGGTCCCCCGACAAACGGCGCAAGCTCATCGACCGGCTGCTAGCCCGAGACGAGTTTGCCGATTACTGGGCGATGAAGTGGAGCGACTTGTTGCGGGTGAAGGCCGAGTTTCCCATCAACCTCTGGCCCAACGCAGTTCAGGCTTATCACCGTTGGATTCGGACCAGCCTGCGGCAGAACAAGCCCTACACCCAGTTTGCGCGGGAATTGTTGACCTCAAGCGGCAGCAACTTCCGGGTGGGGCCGGTTAACTTCTACCGCGCTGTGCAAAGCAAGACCCCCACTGGCCTGGCCCGGGCGGTGGCGCTCACTTTCATGGGGGTGCGGCTGGAACACTGGCCGCCGGACCAGGTGGCGGCTATGGCCGAGTTCTTTTCTCAGGTCGGGTTCAAATCCACCGGCGAATGGAAGGAAGAGATCGTGTTTTTTGATCCCAGCTCGACCAATGCGCGGCCTGTCAGCGGACCGACGCGGACGGGCGTCTTACCCGATGGGCAACAGGTGCAATGGCCCGTGGACAAGGACCCGCGGGAAGTGTTTGCCGACTGGCTCATCCGACCGGAGAACCCGTGGTTCACCCGCAACATCGCCAATCGGGTTTGGGCTTGGTTACTGGGCCGAGGCATTATTCACGAGCCGGACGACATCCGCCCGGACAACCCACCCAGTAACCCTGAACTGCTGAAGGTGCTGGAACAGGAGCTGATCCGGGCCAACTATGACCTGAAGCATCTTTACCGGCTGATCCTCAACTCCAAGACGTACCAGCTCTCGTGCGTTCCGCGCAGTCGCGGCTCGGCTGCCGAGGCGAATTTTGCCTTTTACCCGTTGCGACGGTTGGAGGCCGAGGTGCTCATCGACGCGTTGAACCAGATCACCGGCACCACCGAGAAATACTCTAGCCCCATCCCCGAGCCATTCACTTTTATTCCGGAGGATCATCGGGCTATCGCCTTGGCCGATGGGAGCATCACCAGCCCGTTCTTGGAAATGTTCGGGCGACCTCCGCGTGACACAGGTCTGGAAAGCGAACGGAGCAACCGGCCCTCGGTCGCCCAACGGCTGCACCTGCTCAATTCAAGCCACATCTTGCGTAAGCTGGAGCAAAGCCGCATGATCCGGTTCCTCACCCAGCAAAACAAGACTCCCGCCGACATGGTTCGCGGCATCTACCTGGGTATCCTGTCCCGCTACCCCACCAAGGCCGAATTGGACGCGGTGTTAGCCTACGCTCAAAGCAGCCCGGCCAAAGGCCGCGAAGTGGCGGTGGACCTTGCTTGGGCGCTGATTAACAGCGTCGAGTTCCTCTACCGCCATTGAGTATCGAGCTGGGGAGCTTGCTTGGGGGGCAGGGCCGGTTCAACCGTAGCCGCCGCCGTCAGGCGGCGGACCCTTGGGGAGTGGGCGGATCAATCCGCTGACCCAGCTCGGCGGCTACCGTTGCACCCCCCGGTGGTGTGGGAGGGTGCCGGTGGGCAATGCCCCGGTAGCCGACCCATCGTTAGGGATACCAACCTGCAATAAACCGAGATGCGCCCAGGTGGGCTGATGGGTTGGGTTAGTGTCTTGATTCACGGCGGAGTTGTCTTGGGCTGGGACAATGGCCAGGCAGGGCCAGCCCAACGCCTTGAGTGGCGGCGCGCGGACTTGCAGCAGGCCGAACGCATCAAAAAAGCCCCAATTTCAGGGAGAAACTGCACTGGCTAGGGTACAAGCTGGCGGCTGCCGTTGGCTCGAAGCTAAAGTTGGCAAGGCCCTTGCAGAAGGTTGAGCTGGCGATGAGCACCAGAGGCTCGATCATGACCCAACGTGCCTGCGGCCGTGTGCAGCGGCTGGGGATAATGCTGGTTGGGTTAGTGATCGGGGGCGCGGGCTGGGCAGCCGAGAGCCCAGCAGGCCGTTACGAGACCGGGTATTCGAATCTGGTGGCAATCGCCTCCGACTTGCACCAAGCTTTAGACCCGGCTCAACGGGTGCGCTTTGACCCGGTGCCAGTATTGCTGGCTAATGAATCGATGCCGGTGATCCGACCAGGGGTCCGGACCGTGGGCGGGCAGCAACTGTGGACGGTGGAGGTCTCGGCTGGGTTTATCGAGCTATTGAATTTTCTGTCGCACGCCAAGGCCATTGATGGAGTGGATCGGGGGTTCTACAGGAAGTCCGTCGCCAGCCTCGCCGGTGTGACCGGCGAGGCTGGCCTGCCGGGGTTGCAGATTACCCAACGCAAGGCTTGGGCCTTCCACACCATGAATCATCAGGTGAGCCACTTTAACCAAATGGCAGCGGCGCTGTTGGGCATCCAGATGGCCTACCATCGGCTGGGCTATTATGCCCGATACGCGCCGCAGTTGGCCCAGCAGGATTCGCAATCCGTCCCCATCGCGCTGCTGCTGTCGCCGCAGGAGTGGCTGGAGGCAGTGAGCCGAGGTGCCCACCACGCCTTGAAATGCGGGTTTGGGATTGACGGGTTGTGTGCCCTGTTCGAGGGGTTGGACAAGATGCCGAATCGGCCTGCGTGGACGTTTCAGTTCCTGCCCCCAGGCGCGCGCGCGCCGAAGCTGCGTCGGCAGTTGGAACACACCGAGTATGAGTTCTTTCTGGTCTCGGACGTAGGGCGCGAGTTCTAAAGACCGGCTTTACCGCCACCACACGCCTCCGCTGATCCTCTCCCCCGGTCCCCGCTCCGGGGGAGAGGATTCCTCTTTTGGGGCCAGCCGATCGGCCTGGGCTTAGGCCGGTCTGACAGTTTGGGGCTTGAGTGGCGTGGCCCGTTAGCATAAGAGTTCCCCGGGCTGGGGCAGAGCTGATGAGCCGGAAGATCCTGATTATCATTCCGACCTACAATGAGCGCGAGAACCTGCGACCGCTCATCGACAAGCTGCTGAGCTTGCCGGTGCCGCTGGAGGTGCTGGTGGTGGATGACAATTCGCCCGATGGCACCGGCCAACTGGCCGACCAGATCGCTGCCCAAGAGCCGCGCGTGCACGTGCTGCATCGGCCCAACAAAAGCGGCCTGGGCCGCGCGTATGTGGCCGGGTTCAAATGGGCCTTGGCGCGCGACTACGAGTTCATCTTCGAGATGGACGGGGATTTCTCGCACGACCCGAACGAGATCCCGAACTTTCTGAAGGCAGCGGCAGACGCGGACTTGGTGCTGGGCTCGCGCTACTGCAATGGCATCCGGGTCATCAACTGGCCGCTGAAGCGCCTGCTGCTCAGTTTGGCTGCCGCCAAGTATGTGCGGCTGATCACCGGCATGCCGGTGTCGGACCCCACCGGCGGCTTCAAGTGTTTCCGCCGCCGGGCGCTGGAGAGCGTGGACTTGGACACGGTCCAATCCAACGGTTACAGTTTCCAAATCGAAATGACGCACCGGATATGGCGCCAAGGCCTCAAAATCGCCGAAGTACCCATCACGTTCCTGGACCGGTTCCAAGGCAGTTCCAAGATGTCCCGCAAGATCGTCTGGGAGGCGCTGTGGATGGTGTGGCGGCTATTGTTTCAGAACCGGCTGCGCCGGCGGCCGCGCAAGGCGTCCAGTTGAAATGCCCACGGCAGGCGCTGGGTCCAGTGGGCCGGCTGGGGTGAATGTAGCGAGGCTGGTTGGCGTCGGCTTTTTGAGACACAAAGCCATGCAGGCACACTTGACCCGCCGCCAGTTTCTGCGCAGCTCGGCTTTGGCGGCCGCAGGCTGCGCCAGCTCCCCTGTGGTCCTTGCCCAGGGGCTGGATGCGGCCAAGACGGTGGTGCTGGGGTTGGTGGGCTGCGGGGCGCGGGGGTTGGTGAACCTCAGGCACTTTCTGGACCTGAAAGGGGTCGAGATTGGCGCCGTTTGCGATGTGGATGCTGAGCACGTGCAGGCGGCGGTAGCCCAAGTGCTGCGTCGCGGTCGGCGTCGCCCGCAGACCTACACCGACTATCGGCGGTTGGTCGAGCAGCGCGACTTAGACGCCGTGATCATTGCCACTCCTGACCACTGGCACGCACTGGTCTTCGTGGCAGCGTGCGAGGCGGGCAAGGACATCTACTGCGAGACGCCCCTGTCCCATAGTCTGGTCGAGGCCAAGACGATGTGGGCTGCAGCCCGGCGGTTCAAACGGGTCGTGCAAGTGGGCACTTGGCAGCGCAGCGTGCCGCATTTCCAGGAGGCGGTGGCTTTTGTGCGGTCGGGTCAGCTTGGGCCAATTAGCCTGTGCCGCGCCTGGTTCGTGCAGCCGCTGGAAGGCTTGGGCAGCAGCCTGGGGCGGGCACAGCCGCAGGATCCACCGCCGCAGCTTGACTGGGACCTGTGGTTGGGCCCGGCGCCCAAGGTGCCGTATGCGCCCAATCGCTGCCATCAGCATTGGCGTTGGTTCTTTGATTACGGCGGCGGGTTGATGACCGAGTGGGGCTTGCATCTGATTGACACGGTGCTGCTGGCCATGCAGGAAACCGACCCACTCACCGTGCAATCTGCAGGGGGCAAGTTTGTATTGGAGGATGATCGGGACACGCCCGATACGATGCTGACGGTGTATCGGTTCCCCAAATGGGTGCTGCAGTGGGAAGGGCGCCTGGCCAACGGACGTGGCCTGGAGGGTGAGCGCAGTCATGGCGTGGCCTTCTTGGGTAGCCGCGGCACCCTAGTGGTGGATCGAGCCGGCTACCAATGGTATCCTGAAACACCGCAAGCCTCAGGCCCACCCTCATCCACTCACGGCCCCAACACCCACTGGCAGAATTTCGTGGACTGTATCCGCTCGCGGCAGCGGCCCAGCGGCGACATTGATTCCGTGGCGCGCACCACCATGGTCTGTCACTTGGGCAATATTGCACTGCAAAGCGGTCGGATGCTCTGGTGGGATGCTACCCAGCAAGATGTAGCCAATCGGGCCGATGTCCGCTCTGCGCCCGCTTACCAACGCGCCTATCGAGCACCGTGGAAGCTGCCGACCTATTCGGAAGCCTGAGAGGATGGGCCCGGGTGGTGGTGATTGACGGTTGGCCCCAGCCAGCCCAAGCTCTAAGCTCGGCGTGCCTATGAGCCGTCGCAGTCCGGAAGATTTTCGCCACGCCGTTCAAAAGGTCGAGAGCCTTTACTCGACTCCGCAAGTGTTAGCCAAGGCGATGCGGTTGCTGCGGGACCCGGACGTGGACTTGGGCGAGGTGACGGAGCTGATCCGCCACGACGCAGCGCTGGCGGCTGACCTATTGCACTTGAGCAATAGCGCGCTGTTCAGCCGGGGTGGCGAGTGCGCCGACCTGCATTTGGCCGTGCAGCGTTTGGGCATGCGCGAAGTGCTGCGGGCCATCGGCCTAAGCTTGAGCAAGAACGTCTTTGGCAAAGGCTTGGTCAATTACGGCATCAGCGCCGCCCAGTACTGGGGGCTGTCGGTGCTGGCTGGGTTGATGATGGAGGCGCTAGCCAGGCGCAGCCAGCGCGAGCCTGAGCCGGCTTATCTGGTGGGGATTCTGCATGCGATTGGCCGGGTGCTGATCAATGAAGCGTTGCAGGAACTGGGCTGCCGTGAGCGGTGGCCGGGCACCGTGCCGCTGGAGTCCTGGGAGCTAGACCATGTGGGCTTCACTCATGCCGAAGCTGGGGCGTTATTGTTGATGCGTTGGAATTTTCCGGAGGAGATCCGCCAACCGATCGCCAGCCAGCTCGGCCCGCCGACCACCGCTGCTTCAGGGTCACTGACCGGGATGTTGCGCTTGACGCTGGCGTTGGTGCAGCCGGTCGGGGTGTTGGTGCCGCCGGAGGCCCTGCCGCGGGCGCTGACTCAGCAGACGCTCATTTGGGCCGGGTTCCGCAACTGGGATGAGTTGCGTCAGTTGATGGAAGCGGTGCAGGCGAGCTTCGACACAGTTCGGGCCAGCTTCGGCATGTGAGCGGGCCGGCGGCACCGCCAGGCGAGGGTCTCGGTCCTCAGGCGGCGGCCCGCTGCGGGTTGCTAATCCGACCGCGCAGCACGTAGGTCAAGGCCTTGACGCTCAGTTCGATAAACATGAACGGCTTGGCAATGAAGTCATTGCCGCCGCTCAAGGTGGACTTAGCGCGGCTCTTAAAGTCGGTGAGGCTGGTCACAAAGATGATGGGGGTGTGCTTGTGGGTGGGCAGCGTGCGGATCTTGCTGCACAGCTCGAAGCCGTCCATGCCGGGCATCTGCACGTCCAGGAAAATCAGGCTGAAGGGGTTTTCGCTGGCCAGCTTCAGCGCTAGGCACGGGTCCTCGACACTGACGCATTTGAGGTCGGCTTTTTCCAGCGCATAGGCAATGGCCCGGCGCGATAGGATTTCGTCGTCCACGACCAGGATGGCGGTCGAGCTGGGCTGGGCTTGTTCAGCTTCGACACCCTTGGCGAACAGCTCCCCGATGAAATCGATGGCTTGGGCCACGGTCCGGAGTGTGGAAGGGTTGATGTTTCTGGGCTTCTCGTGGAGCTCTTTGAGCAGCACTTCCAGTGCGGCGGCCATCTGCGAGATGGTGTAAAGTCCGGCCATCCCGGCGGCGCCGGTCAGGGCGTGGACTTTGCGGTACAGGTCCAACACGGCCTCCAAGCGCGCCGGTCCGTCTTGAGACTTGAGCAACTCCTGTAATCCCTGCCGGAGGCCGGCTAAGGTATCGGGCGCATTTTCCATGAACGTCCGTAGCAGCTCGGCCTGAAACTCCGCGTCGTCCACGAATTGGAGCGGCTCCGGTGTAGTGTTTGGGGTCGAAGCAGGGGTTGGGGTGCTCGCCCGGCCTGCCTGGGTTGAGGCCTCCTCGGCGCGGCCATGGAACGGCGGCTCGGCGAAGAGGGCGGGATCATGAAAGTCCGAGACCTGGGTCTCCGGAGCCCAAGAGGCTGCTGGGCTGGCTTGAGGCTGAGCAGTAGGTTCGCCCGCAGCGGATAGCATGGCATTCCGGACTGCATCCACGATTTGCCGGGGTGTGAGGGTGGCTTTGTTAAAGACCTGGTTGGCACCGGCCTGAAAGGCTTCGTGGATTAGGTTCGGCACATAGGCATTGGTCAGCACAATGACCGGCGTTTTCTGGAACTGCCTTTGGGCACGAATTTTCCTCAAGATTTCGACCCCGTGCATTTTCGGCAACATTAGGTCCAACAAGATGGCCTCGGGGTTCAACTCGTGGATGCGGTAGAAGCCACTCTGCCCGTCCGGGCAGATGTCAACCTGGTAGCCCTCCTTGGCGAGTCGGCGCTGATAGGCGCGGGCTACAATGGGGTCGTCTTCGATGATGAGGACCTTGCTCATGCAGCTAGGGCAGGACTTGAGGCGGCGGGGTGCAACCGGGTTTGGACAGCATCCTCGATCCGGGCAAATTCGGCTCGGACGCGGGCCAGCGCCTCGCGCGCGGCCACCAAGTCCCCAGCTTTGCTGAGGGCTTCCAAGCGGCGTAGCGCCGGCACAATGGCGGTCATGCCGCAGGTGGCACTGGCCCCTAGGCAACTATGCGCCAGGCGCGCCAGGGGCTCGGCGGCCCCTTGGCCCAAGGCCTGTTCCATTTGCGCCAGTTGCTCGCGGGTCTGGCGCAGATACAGGCTGGCCAGTTCCTGTAGGGCGTTGGGGTCACCCCCGGCAAAGTCGGTCAACCGATCCCAATCTACCGGTGCACTGGCCGCCGTTGGCCGGCTAGTCGATGGGCCAGCGCCCGTGTTGGCGGCAGGTAAGCTGTGCGGAGGCGGCGCAGCGGTCCCGGCCGCCATGGATGGGGTGGGTGTGGCGGGCGACTCAGCGGGGCCAGTTGCGGGAGGCATAGCCGGGCTGGGCGTTGCGCCAGGGGGTTGGGCGTGGGGCATGCTGGCAACATTTGCCGGCAGCCGGTCGGCAAGAGTTTCCCGTTGCGCCCCGAATCGCTGGAGCAACGCTTGAAGCGCCTCGGCCCGGATGGGTTTGGCCAAGTAATCGTCCATGCCGGCAGCCAAGCATTTCTCGCGGTCTCCGCGCATGGCGTTGGCCGTCATGGCGATAATGGCAACGGGCCGTTTCAGATGCGGGGGTGCATCGGGTTGCTGTTGGCGCGCCCGAATGCGGCGGGTGGCCTCCAGCCCGTCCAGCTCCGGCATCTGCACGTCCATCAGGACCATGTCGTAAGGCTTTTGTTCTAGGGCACGGATAGCTTCCGCGCCTGTGGTGGCTACATCGGCTCGATAGCCCAGTTGCTGAAGCAAACGCAAGGCCACCTTTTGATTCACGGGATTGTCGTCCACCAATAGAATCTGCATGGGGAACCGCTGCCCAAGGGATTTGTCCAGGCTCTGAGCTGGCTCTGGCTTGCGCGGTTGGGGTGCACCGCCGCAGACCCATTGCAGCAGCAGGCCTTGCAATTGGCTGGGCTTGATTGGCTTGGGCAACACGGCGGTGAACTGGCCCGGGGTGGGCTGGGGCAACTGGATGCGCGTGCCCAACGGACTCATGAGCAAGACCGCCAGGGACTGGGTTAAAGGCAGTTGGCGCAGTTGCTCGGCTAATTGCACGCCGCTGACTCCCGGCAGGTGCGCGTCAATGAGGGCAAAGTCAAACGCCCGCCCGTGCTGGACCAACTCCAGAGCTTGCGCCGCAGTCTCGACTGGGCATGGCTCCATGCCCCAACGCTGCGTCAAACCCACCAAGACTCGGCGGTGGGTCGGGTTATCGTCCACAATCAACACGCGTTTGCCAGCGACTTTGGGTCTGAAGGCGGTGGCGTAGCTGGGGCCAGGTATGGCCAACATGGGCAACGTAAAATGGAACGTCGAGCCGACCCCCAGCGCACTTTCGACCCACATCCGCCCGCCCATCAACTCGACCAACCCTTTGCTAATAGCCAGGCCCAAACCGGTACCGCCAAACTGGCGGCTGATCGAGCTGTCCACTTGGCTGAAGGACTTGAACAGCCGGTCCAAGCGGTCTTTGGGGATGCCGATACCGGTGTCGCGCACCGCAAAGTGGAACTCCCAAAGGCGCGGTTCGCCGGTGGCCTTGGTGCCGAGCGCCTGGGCTGCCCCTGCGGGTTGGTCGGGCAACGGATGCGCCTCCACTTGCACGAACACTTCGCCTTGTGAGGTGAACTTGACCGCGTTGCCCACCAGGTTCACCAAGATTTGGCGCAGTCGGGTCACGTCGCCGATGACCTGCGAGGGGATGGCCTCGTCCATATGGTAGCCCAGGTCCAGATTTTTCTCGGCCGCCTTGGCCGCCAGCATGTCCAAAGCCGCCTCCACGCACGCTCGCAGGTCCAGCGGCTGTCGTTCCAGCTCCAGTTTGCCCGATTCGATCTTCGAGAAGTTCAGAATATCGTCGATGATGGCCAGCAGTGACTCGCCGCTGCTGCGGATCGTTTCGACAAAATCCCGCTGTTCGTCCGTCAGCTCCGTCTGCAACAGCAGGCTTGTCATGGCGATGACGCCGTTCATGGGTGTGCGGATTTCATGGCTCATGTTGGCCAAGAACTCCGCCTTGGCCCGAGCCGCTTCCTCGGCGGCCAAGCGCGCGGCTTGGAGTTGGCGGTTGGCTTGCACCAACTGCTGGTGCAGGCGGCGGGCTGCCAGCACCGACCGGACCCGGGCGCGCAGCTCGGCCAGCTCGAACGGTTTGGTGATGTAGTCGGTAGCACCCAGCTCGAAGCCGCGCACCTTGTCTTCGGTGCCGTCCCACGCGGTGACGACGACCACCGGCAAGTCCTGGAGGCTAGGCTGAGCTTTGAGCCACCGCAGCACCTCGAACCCGTCGGTGTCGGGCAGGCCCAAGTCCAGCAGCACCAGGTCGAACGGATCCCGGCTCAGTGCGGCTTTGGCTTCCGCACCAGTCTGGACGGTTTGCAGGCGCAAGCCATCGGGTTCTAACCCACCCGAGAGGATCTCCTGTTGCTTCGGGTCGTCCTCAACCAAAAGCACCCGGGCAGGTTCCGGGTTGCTAATCACATTTTCCTGACCGTCGGGCACGATTGCACTTTGTGCTGTTGGGCCTGCTGGCCGGGCTGCGGCTCAGCTACCCACAGGCCCAATGCCCAGCAAGAGGTTTGCCACAAAGCCGCTGTGGCCCGGTCAATCGCAGGTTGATGTGTGAGTGCGCGGCCCAAGCTTTTGGATCGGTGTAGGGCACGAAGCTACAGGTGGTTGTGCGGCGGCTGGGTGCCGTTGGGCAGGCCCAAGCTCAGCCCCCAGATAAGCCGCAGGCTCAGTCTTGCACTGGCAGTGGCCCGAACCGGGGTGCCGGCAGGCCGTCAGCGTCTTTGACCACGTTGGGCAAGGGCATATGCAAGCCCAGGGCGACACGCTGACCGTAGCTGACTTGCAGCGGAGCTGAGGCGGGCACACACAAGGTGAGCCGAACCGCGCACGGATTCGGGTCGCGGCTCACCCGGCGCAGCGGCAACTCGACCAGCAAATTCGAGCCTCGCACCTCGAAGACGCGGAACTGATTGTCGTAGTTGTTGAAGGCCTGGTTAATGGGGCGGTCGAACAGCACCTGGATAGCCGAGCGGTCGCCGTCCGGATGCCGGATCGAGACCAGGCGCGGGCCGGTGCCATTGATCGGCTCGCCATAAATGTGCTGGCGTGTGGCCAGTGCGATCCGGTCCGCCAACGTGTTCACGGACGCTCGATCCAGATGCACGTAGTCCAACAGCCCCAAGTCAAACGCCACCACCATGTGGTGGGCGGGTAAGGCGTGAGGGTAGCCGCTGCCAGTCTCCATTTGCCGTTGCATCTCGGCCACTTCTTGGAAGGCGGCTGCTTGCTCAGGATCGATGTTGGCTGCCAGTTGCACGTAGATGACCGGCACCGGGCCGAAGTCTTGCCGTAGCTCGGTAATCAACCGGGTCCAATCCTGGATGTAGGTGGGCCGGTAGAGGGGATGGCAATTGGACTCATGACCGTAGTACCAGATGCCTTTGAGGCCACCCGGGGCTGCCAGGCTGCGACGATAGTTGGCGCTGCCAAACAGGGTGGTGCGGTCGAACCGGTTGGTCCCCGGCAGCCAGTTTTGGATGATGGTGCTGCCCTTAGCGCAGGGGATTAGCAGCACCCGGTTGCCACAAGCAGCAGTGATGCCCTTGGCCGCGCGCAGGCCCCACGAATGGCCATATTGGGCATTGGTGCGGATCGTCCGGTCGGCACTCACTAGGTCCACCTGCCACTCCGAATCATCTAAGGGTTCGTAGGCCACCTTGAACTGGTAATCGTTGCCCAGCATCCAGACCGATTCGTCGGAAGGCTCTCGGTCGGCCAATTCACCCAGGCCGACCGCGTTGGACTGGCCCAGGATGATGAATACATCGAACACCTCGTTCAAGGGCGCGGTGCGCACACGGACCGTCCAGCCCGCCCCCTCGGGCAGAGCAGCCAAAGCTACCGGGCTGTCGGTGCCAATGAATTGCTGTACCGTCTGCCAGTCCACCAGGTTGCTCGAGGCTTCCACCAAGTAGCACCTGCCGTAGCTGGGGGTGGGTTGCAGCAGCCAGGTAGCGTCCGGCTGCAGCGCTAGCCAATTGGACCCGGTGGGCCGTGCTCGGTAAAAGAGCCGATCCGCTCCTGCGGGCGGCTGATGCAGGAATTGCAGCACCGGGCCGCGGCTCATGAAGTGGGTCCAAGGCACCCAAGTCCGCAAATCGCTGGAGGTCTCGATCACAAACTCCGGCCCAGGCGGCACACCCAGCACCAACTCGATGGCACCCTGGCCCGTTGGCCGGATCGAATAGAAGCCTCGGGGTGTCACCCGGTAAAACCGCAGTGGCCACCTGGCTGATGCTGGGTCCACCCATTCGACTTTGGGCACCGAACCAATCAGCTTACCCACCGCCGCCCAGTGGAGCAGGTTAGTGCTAGCTTCGATCACATACAGGTTGCCGGGCCGCGGGGTCAGCTCCAGTTGCCACTCGCCACTGGGCAACCGGCGCAGGCAGCGCAGGGGTTGCTCGGTGTTGGTTAGCGCAAAGACGCGGGGTGGCGGGGAAGCAGTGGATCTAGATGCGGGCCATGTTGCCCCCAGGATGGCAAGGCCCGCTGCGATCCAACGCATTTCCGCCAGAAGCCCCGCCAGTCCCTTGCAATCTCTGGTTTGGCGAAGGGGGGGCCGCCTGAAGCTTGAGGCGGCAGGGGCCGCAGCGGCTGTGGCCCACCAGCGCCGCATGGCTCCTGGATTCAATCCAAGCGCACGATGCGGAAGAACCGTTGCGGGCTGGGGGCGTGGTTGATGTTGATGGTCAGAGCCAGGCTGTAGCCTGTGGCCACCATGTCATCCTGCAACACGCGCCAGGCCGGTTCGTTGAGGTCGTCTTTGTACTCCACCCGGTAATGTCGTCCGGGAATGGTGTCGAAGCTCAAGGTCAACTCGCCATTGGCTGATGGCGGACGGATGCTGACTCGCGGCGCCAACGGTTCGGTCACTATCACCACAAACCGCTGCGTGGCGGTGAGGCTAGGCACGCCATTGTCCCAGACCAGCACGGTGAACTGATTGGTGCTGGGCGCCTGGGCAGGGGTGGGTGTCCATTGGAACAAGCCGGTGACCGGGTGCAGGGCTGCGCCTTCTGGCACCGCACCCAGCAAAGCGAAGCCAAGCATCTGCGGCGGCGCTTGTTCGTCGGTGGCCGGGATGGTGAAACTGAGCGTCTGGCCTGCGGCAACCGTCTGCGTCGGGATCGGCGCAATGCTGGGCGCGCTGTTGCCGGGCAGGTTGGGTGCGCCGGGGGTGAATTGGCGCATGAAGTAACGGCGCGCCGAAGCGTCCGGGTAGCGGCCTTCGCTGATGTTGTCGTATTGGAACCCGAACGTGACCGCGTCGATCTGCACAATGTTGGTGCCCACCCGGGCAAACAGACCGATAGCTTCCCCGTCGCGATTCAGCCGGAACGGCACATGCAGATCGCCATTGGCTCCCGGCACGTTCTGGTTCGGCTCGTTATCGGCCCAGACCAGCTTGAACCCGAAGGGCGGGATGACGTGGCCAGGCGGAATTTCCCACTGGGTTTTGTTGGCCAGGTTATCGGTCAGGTAGAGACCGCTGATGACCACCGGCTCGTCGGTCGGATTATACAGCTCGAACCAGTCGTCGTAGTCGCCGTCAGCCGGATCCTGGTAGCCGCCTGGATTAGCGTTAGCAGCCATCCACTCGTTGATCACCACTGTCACGGGCGGCGCGGCGTTGGGTGCACCTGGTGTGGCCGCAGTAAAGACCCGGCGATCGAAAAGCTGGCCATCTGGCAACGGCCCATACGACCAGTCTGGCATTAAACCTCGGTAAGTCAGGTAATCCAGCACTTGGGCATCGTTGCCCGCCAATCGGACCAAGGCCACCGCACCCGTCCCCGGGCTCAAGGTGAAGCTGGTGTGCAGTTCAGCCAAGGTGGAGCGTTCGGGGTGGCCGTCGGCAAAGATCACTTTGAACTCACCCGGCGCGATGGTGGCCCCGGGCGGGAAAGCCCACTGGAGCAGGTTCGTGTAATTGTTGGCCAAATACAGGCCATCGAGCGATTCGACATTGGGCCCGGCATTGTAGAGCTCGATCCAAGGCCCGCGCTGGCCCGTGGCATCGGTTGGGCCGGACACGTTCTCCGGCTGCGCTTCATTCAGCCACAACGGCGGGATGGGCGGCAGGCTACCCACCACCACGTTCGGCGCACCAGGTGAGAGGTAATTGGTAGCCGGTGAGATGAGTCGAGGCGGGGTATAACTGGGCGGAATGATCTCTGGTTGCACGTTGGTGGTAGCATTGAGGTAGCTGCCCGGATAAGTCCGCACCACCAAGTTGGTGCCGTTGGTGCTGGTCAGGAACCAATAGCACAGCGTGGCTGTGGCGTTGGTGGGCCGCGGCGGCAGCGCTTGCATGATGGCCCGGTTTTGATTGCCTGAGCCGGTCGAGACCACGTGCAAACTGGCGTTACCCGAGCGGGCCACTTCCGTGCTGATATGCGAATCCAGCAGGTTGGTGCCCACGAAGGTCCACGGCCCGCTCAACTCGCTCTCAAAATCGCCGTTCTGCAACAGATTCGGCCCGGCATCCGGGTCGGTCCCCAACACCAACTTGATGTCATCCAAGTAGGTTTCTTGCAGGCCGCCGCCTTGGAACCAGATGTAGAAGTTAGCGTTGCTTTGGAGCGTGCCGGTGACCTGCACATACCGCCAGCCGGTGTTGGTGGCGCCCGGGAAGAACACCGGGTCAGTCCACCGGGCTGGCACAAAGCCACTGAACCAGTTACAGGGCCGGCTGTTGTCTTGGGTGGCGTCCACCAGTTGCAATGCCGAGCCGCTGGCCACCGCATTGGTGTTCCACGGCAACGTCCCCTCGTAGCGGACCTTGTCCACCACCAGTTCTTCGCTTGGCGCCGCTCCAGGCCGCAGCAGGGTCAGCGTCTCGCCGTTGGCCTGCAGGTTGCCGGCGAACTGGCCGAAGATAGGCAAGTTGGTGCCATAAGCCGCCAAGCACACACTAGCGTCCTTGACCAAGACCAACTGGCTCCGAGGCAGGAACACCGACCCAGTGGGGAAAGTGTAATCCAGGCCGTTGACCCGCCAGCCCGACAGATCGAAGGCGGTGTCGGATCGGTTCCACAGCTCCACGTATTCGGCGTTGGGCACTTTGGGTGCGAACATGATCTCGCTGAACACGATCGCGTTGGTCGGGTCTGCCAAGGTGCCGTTGAACGTCGCCGTCACCACAGGGGCCGTCCCTGGCCAAGGTCGGCCCGCTTGGTCGTAGGCTTGCACCGTGAGGGATTGAGTGCCGGGCTCCAACGGCACACGAATTGACCAAGCGGTGACCGAGGTCCACGTGATCGGGTACTCGCGACCATTGATGCGGATAGTGCTGACCTGCAAGGGGGCATTGCCACTGATCGTCACCAGGTTGCTTGTGGTGGTGACGGTGGTGGGGCTGGTCAGACTGAAGGCTAGGTTGGTGAAGCTGGCCACTTGTTGGTAGATGTAGGTGCGCCGTTGCGTGATCCAATCCGGGATCGACAAACTCTGCGCGCCGCTGGGCACGTAGGGCGAAGTAAATGAAATCCCATTTTCCCGCAGCGCACGGTTGCGGGCTGCCAGCACCGGCCCGTAAGCCCAGTCCTGCAGCGGGCCATCCGCCAGGGCTAGGCAGGCTTGGAGGTATTTGCGCCGGAAATGGGGGTTGTTGTAGAAGACGTTCATTTCCGGCATATCGTTTTGACCTGTGGGACCGTCCAGCGACAGGGTGAACAGGCTCTGGCTGGGCCCGTGGCCGCCGCTGCAGCCCAAGGCAAAGTCCAAGTCCCACAGCAACATCGAGAACTTGCCCCGGTAGGGTCGATAAATGAAGGCGTTCTTGCCCCGGTTATAGCCGTAGCGGTCCCAGTCACCCACCACGTGGCCGTGAGCCAGCACGGTGATAAAGTTGTCGATGTCCCAGGCCGATTCGATGGCAGGGATGTAGGCCGGTCCGGTCGAGTTCATAGCGTTGTCCAAGCCGAACAACGGAGTGTAATCGTCGTTGAGCCCGTGCAGGGCTTTCTTTTCCCAGCACCACCGGTACCGGGCCAGTTTCTTGCCGCCGGACTTGGCCATGAAGTTGCCCAAGTTGGCGCACTTGTTTTCCTGCATGGTGACGCTGTTGACGCTGCTGTTGAACTCGAACCAATCATCGATCTTGAACAGGTCACCCTCATTCGCGTCGGCAAACCAGCAATCGATGTAATCGGCGTTGGGCTGCTGCACATCCAAGAACACCGGGTAACCCCGGTTGTATTCCGGCACGCCATTGACGATCAGATGGATAAACCGCTGGTAGCTCACCGAGAGGCCCATCAGTTCGCCCAGATGGAATGCGGTGGGTTCCCGCAGCAGCGTGACATCTCGGCCACCGTGTTCGCCGGAGTCCAAGTTCAACTCGTCCGTCCCTAAAAACAGATCGTCGGGCGGCAGGGTCCACACGTAAGCGTGCGCTACGCCTCCGCTGCCGATGGGGTCATGCCAATTGGGCCGGATGAACGGGCTGCCCCGGAACCGCAAGCCGGCGTTGTAAATGACGCGGTAGTTGTTGTACACAAAGGTGCCGTCCACCGGCTCGTTACTGAGTCCTTCGCGTGCAAATACACCGCTGCTGGACGCATTGGTGGATTTCATCCACATCCGATACACCCCCAGGCTGCCAAACGGTTGCGGATCACCAAACCGCACCAAGCATTCCTGCGCCGGGGCCACCGGCGGGAACAGCCGGCTGCTGGGAGATGGATGCGCATCGGTAGCCTGGATGCGGAAGGCTACCAACGTGCCGCTGGCTTGGCCGGGAATGGTCGCGCTGAACAGCCCATCGCCAGCCACGGCGTCCCCGCCAGTGCCATCGTCGCGCATGGCCACCGTGGTGAGGGACGTGCTGGGGTCCAACCGGTACTGCAACTGCACCGAGGCGATCCCGTCCGGATCGCTCACTCGGGCAGTGACCACTACCGGTTGATTAGCGGCGGGTAACACCGGGCTGTGGGTGACATCGTAAATGGCGGGTGGCGCATTGGGCACCAGCCGGCTATTAGGTAAGCCGGGTGTACCCAGATTCTCCGGCACAGGCAACGTCACCACCACCTCCAGCCCGCCTCCATGGGTGCGCAACAGCAAGTCCCGGTGCCCAGCTAACCACCGGGCTCGGGCTGTCAGGGTGGCATTGGTCACGTTGGGATAATTAGGGGCCGTGCTGTTAGGAATTGCAGCCGAGAAGTTGCACAGGGCGCGGTTGGCGCCGTTATCGCCCCCAGCCGTGGCCCGGATATGCAAGCAGGGACTGGGATTGTTGGGCCCAACCGGCTCCAAACCGGACCGGACGTGGTTGCCTTGGATCAACCAGCCGGTCAGGCCGGTATCGAACGTGGAGTTAAGCACCAAGTTCGGCCCGGCCATCGGTTCCACCCCAGCCCGCACCTCGATGTCGTCCACCAGCGCTTCGCCCCGGCCCAGCAACATCACCTGCACTTGGTTGATCAGTTGGCCTCCGGCGCCGGTGCGCGGGTAACTCCAGTCTAGCCAGTCCCAATAGACGATGTTGGTCCAAGGGGCTTTGGCGGTCTCATCGCTATCGGCCCAGTTGGCCATGAGGCGGTTGTCGCTGTTGGGATCGATCAGCTCCAAGCTGCTTCCACCCCCGTCAGCCCATTGGGACCACCGGGTCTCGTCCAAGTAGGTGACTTCATCCACCACGATCCAGTGGGTGGTAATGCTGACCTGGCCGTGGGCATTGGTGGTGGTGATGTATTCGGGCATGGACAGGGCCAGTCGTTCGCCTGCGTGGCTGAGCCGTCCGCCGAAGTTACCCACGGTGTTGGCGTTGTTGAGCTGCGGATACTTCGACAGCAGCCGGGCCTTGTTGCGGGCCACCACCAGGTAGCCGTGCGGCGGCACCAGCGTGTTGGTGGGGAACGTGTAATCAATGCCGTCGGTGAACCGCCAGTTGCTCAGGTCCACCGCGTTGGTCCCGCGGTTATACAGCTCGACATACTGGTCGTCGTCATCGCCCGAGATGGGATGGAACATGATCTCGTTGATGACAATGTCGCGGATCAACAATGGACTGTTAGTGGTGCCTGGGGTTGGGCTTACCAGCTCGTGGAACTCCGGCGCACCGTCCGGGTAACGTCCAGTGGCCACCCCCGGTGCCTGAGCCTCGAATGCGATGGCCTGCAGCACTCGAGTTTGATTCGAGTTGACCAGGTAGATGCGCTCGCCCCCGGAGTCGAGCGCAAAGCCCAGTTGGCTTTCGGTGAATACAGCAAACCCGCGCGGCGGAAGGATGAGGTGCGTGTTGATGCGGAACTTGTTGGTATCGCGATCATCGCTTAACCAAGCGCCAAACAGGTCCACCGGCGTGGTTCCGTAGTTGTAGAGCTCGATGTAGTCCTCCAAGGGCGGATCGGTATTGGCCATGAACTCGTTGATGAGCACATTGCGCAGCGGCTCGAACTCGATGGTCTCCATTCGGCCTGGGGATCCGCCGATCTTGTCGCTAGCAGCCCAGGCCTTGGGGTTAGCAGGCCCATAGGATGGCCGGGCTAGCACCAGCGAGTGGCCTGCGCCATCGGCTGCCAAGGGCCAAGGTGGTCGCGCCCGATAGTTCACCTCGAACAGTACAGCACCGAGGTTGCGATGGCGCAACTGGATGCGCCCAGCACCGTCAGGCAGAGCGTCGTTTACCAGGTTAGTTACGCAAACGTCGTTGCTGCAGACCACCTGGGTCCGGCCCCAAGGCCCCAGCACACCGCTCAACCCGTAGGCCGCCTCCAGCAACGCGGGCTTGCGCGCCACAACCAAAAACCCGCCTGCCGGCAGCACTGTGCCGGGTGGGAACGTGTATTCGATATCGCCAGTGAGCCGGTAACCGCTCAAGTCCTCGGCAATCAGGCCAGCATTGAAAATCTCCACAAACTCCAGGTCATTGGAATGTTTGGGGTGATACATGATCTCGGAGATCACCAGGCCGGTGTTGCGCGTGGCTGGCCCTAGCGGTTCCCAGGGTAGCTCTACCCAGCTAGCAATGCTACCGCCCACCGTCGGCCCGAAGTCCTCGAACTGCGCGGTGGCCAGGCGCGTGGGGTCAGTGCTGGTCAGGGCAAACCCCACGTAGAACGTTGCAGCCGGGTTGGTCAACGTCACTGACCCAAGCTGCACCCAGGTCTGGCCGTCCAAGCTGGCGTAACCGGTGAAGACAGTGTTGCTCCGGGTCAGACGCAGCCAAGTGCTGGGGTAGTTGACGGGGAAACTGCCGGCGGCCACGGGGTTAGCCCCCACTACCGAGCGCGACAGGAAATAGGTGCCAGCCGCGCTGGGCGTGGCCACGGCCATGGCAAACCGACTGTTGGCAGTCAACGTTTCCCGCGCCATCAATCCCGCCTTGGTCCATAGGTCAACCACGCTCAGTGAGGCCACCCGCGTCTTCAGATCGAAGTTCCCCGGCACCGGCTGGTAGTAAAAGAAGAACTGGTCGGCTGCCCCGGCAATATTGGTCCCGGCGCCGCTGACCCAGAAGGTGTTGTGGACGATCGAGCCGGAGCCGGCCAAGGCTGGATTGCCAATGTCCACCGGCGTGTAGCTCAGGGCAGTGAATTGGACTTGGCTGTTGGGAGCCACGGGGTTGGCTGCCGCGGCGCGGTCCGCCACGCCATTGACCGTGAGGGTGTAGGTTTGCCCGGGCGTCATCGGGCTGACCGTCAAGGTCACGTTGGTTTGGGCGGATTCCAACACCGCATTGGAGATGATTAGGCTGCCCCCTGGCCCGGTAACCCGGTAATTATCCAAGTTGGTGGCCGTGGTTGGGTCCAGCCGTTCCGAAAACACCACCACAATCCGATCCAAGCCGGCTGACGCTGCCCACAATAGCACCGGGGGCACCAGGTCCGCGTTGACCGTAAGCGTAGCCACGGCGCTGGTCACGGCATAGGTGACATTGCTGACGGTGTTCTGCGCCACGACCCAAAACTGGAGGCCGTTAAAGGCCAGCGGCGTTTCGGCGATGCTGTAGGTGGCGTTGGTGGCTCCAGGGATTGGCACACCGTTGGTGTACCACTGCAAGCTCGGCGGCGGATAGCCACGCACACCCACACTGAAGCTGGCCGGTTCCCACTCACCCACAATCAGGCTTTGAGGCTGGTTGGTAATGGCCACCGGCTGTTGCGTGCCGGGCGTCAGCACGACCGAGAAATTATCGATCCGGACCGACGTATCGGGTGTGCCTGAGCCATTGTCGTCAGCCCACAACAAATACAGCCGTCCTCCGTCGGGCCAAGTGAAGTTCAACGTCACACTTAGCCGTCCATCGGCTGCGGAGCTGAACTGCGGGATGGGCGTCCAGCTCCCCGCTGCGCCCGTGAGGCTGTAGTAGGCGCGGTGGGCTGGCACTTCCTCGGTCACCGCATCGGTCTGGAGCTGGTTATAGCTGATGGTTACGGCAATGGCTTCCACGCCCAAGTTGTTGACCAACGAACACATCAGCAGGGTGGCGCCGTTGCCCGTGGGCCGCGTTTGCACGTAAAAGCCGGTCGAACTCCACGAGGCGTTGGCGTTGGCCGAAGGGGGGTTACCGGCATCAGCCCCTAGCTGGAAGGTGATGCTGCTGGCGGCCACCGCTTGCACGGCGGCGTCCAATGCCGCTGCAGTGGCGATGTCACCGCTGGCGCCGCTGATGGAATAGGTGCTCCAATCGGCCACTGGTGGCTGGGTGCTAAAATCGTTGGTGTAACCGCTCGCACCGACCAAAGCCGCCAGCGCCGCTGGCCTCAGCCCGGCCACCATCACTGCCGTCCAGAACCCAATTACAGCACAACGCACCGTTTTCATGGTCAGTCGCATTCTTTTGCTTCAGTCGGTCCAGCCATGGATGCCCGGTACAGGGGCCTGGATGGCCCAAGCGAACCCAATCTGGGCCATAGCCGACCGACTGTTTAGGGCTTACCGCACCACACTGTAAGCCATTTTCACCAGAAGGCAATAGCCCACCAGTTGGCCGGTCGCCCCACGGTCCGAGCCCAATCAAAACGAAAGCAGTTTGGCCACAGGCATCGCGCGATCAGCACCCGCTGACCTGACCCCTGTGGGCCAAACTGCTCGACCTGCTGCTACAGAGCCACCTGCGCTCCGAACTGCACGTCGGGTTGCAGTTCCCACGCACGCGCTCCCAAAGTCTCGCGGTTCCAGGCCCTCGCCTGTGGCCTCCGTGCCTTTTGCAGGCAAGCCCCCTGGGCAGGGAACCGCGTCACGTCCAAATTCATCCGGTCCGGGCACGAACATCCAGGGCCGGAATCCAACAAGCCCAGCCCGGCTCTTGGCGCTTCAACCCAAAGTCCCATCGGGCCTGTGCCAGGTCGGGCTGCGGCTGCGGCTGCGCAGCGAGCCGCCCGGTCGGCCGAGGTCGCCTGGGCACAACCGGCCAGGCGACCTCGGCGCCGAATCCCACCTGGATCCTACGTCGTTCGGTCATGTCCAAAGCCTCACTGGGCCGACCAAGCATTTAAACGGATGGACTGCCCGGTTCTTTCACAGAAATGTAGCCGGGCAGCGTGGTGCTGGATCGGGGTGGCGGGTCGAGCCTCTGCGAGGGTGTGGTGAACTGGGCTTAGGTTGCCTGAAGGCGTTGGCGCAGAGCCTGCAATTGGGCGGTCAAGGCGCTCGGTAAGCGCTGGCCAAACTTTTGGTAGCTTTCAGCCACTGCATCCGCTTCCTGCAGCCAGGCTTTGGTGTCCACGGCCAACAGTTCAGCCAAATCGGCAGCGCTGATGTTCAAGCCGGTCAGGTCCAACGCCTCAGGGCTGGGCAGGTAACCGATGGGTGTCTTGATGGCCTGGCCCGAGCCATCGATGCGCTGACAAATCCACTTGAGCACACGGCAGTTCTCGCCGTAACCAGGCCACAGCCAGCGGTTGGTGGCACTTTTGCGGAACCAGTTTACCATGAAGATCTTCGGCAATTTGGTCGGATCGGTCCGCTGCGCAAATGACAGCCAGTGCGCAAAGTAATCGGCCATGTGATAGCCGCAGAACGGCAGCATGGCAAATGGATCGCGCCGCACGCCCGCCGGCAAACCGATAGCTGCTGCGGTCGTTTCGGACCCGGCTGCCGAGGCGCAAAACACCCCGTGTTCCCAGTCGAATGCCTCATAAACCAGCGGCACAGTGGTGGCCCGCCGGCCACCGAAGATGAAGGCCGAGATCGGCACACCTGCCGGGTTTTCCCACTCCGGATCAATGACCGGGCACTGGGCCGCGGGCGCGGTGAACCGGGCGTTGGGATGAGCGCCTTTGCGACCGCAATCTGGCGTCCACTCCCGGCCTTCCCAATCAATGCCTCGGGCTGGAGGCGGCACGCCCATGTCTTCCCACCACACATCCCCCTCGGGCGTCAACAGCACGTTGGTGAAGATGCTGTTGCGGGCGAAGGTGGCCATGGCATTGGGGTTGGATTGGGCACTGGTGCCGGGTGCCACCCCAAAAAACCCAGTCTCAGGATTCAGTGCGTAGAGCCGACCGTCCGCTCCCAGCCGGATCCAGGCAATATCATCGCCCAAACAGGTGACTTTCCAGCCGGGCAGTGTAGGCTGCATCATGGCCAGGTTGGTCTTGCCGCAGGCGCTGGGGAACGCGGCGCACAGGTAGTACTTTTTCCCCCCGGGCGAGGTCAGGCCGATGATGAGCATGTGTTCGGCCAGCCAGCCTTCGTGCCGGGCCGAGACCGAGGCGATGCGCAGGGCCAGACATTTCTTGCCCAGCAGCGCATTACCGCCGTAACCGGAGCCGTAGGACCAGATGGTGCGTTCTTCGGGGAAGTGCACGATGTATTTGCGCGACAGGTCCGGCTCGCATGGCCAGGGCACGTCCGGCTGGCCCGGCTGTAGAGGCGCGCCCACCGAATGCAGGCAGGGAATAAACTCACCGTCGGCACCCAGCTTGTCCAAGACCGTCCGGCCCATGCGAGTCATGATGCGCATGTTGGCTACAACGTAAGGCGAGTCGGTGATTTGGACGCCGATCCTGCACAACGGTGACTCCAACGGGCCCATGGCAAACGGGATCACATACATGGTGCGGCCTGCCATGCAGCCCCGGTACAACTCCGTCAGGGTGGCCTTGATCTGCTCCGGATCAGCCCAATTGTTGGTCGGCCCTGCATCCTCAGGCGAGCGCGAACAGATGAAAGTGCGGTCTTCAACCCGGCCCACGTCGCTGGGGTGCGACCGAGCCAGGTAACAGCCCGGCCGCAGCCGGGGATTAAGCTGGGTGAATGTGCCCTGCCGAACCATCAGGTCGCATAGTGCCTGGTATTCGGCCTGCGAGCCGTCACACCAATGCACCGTAGCCGGCTTGCACAAGGCCACCAGTTGCTCTACCCAGGCCAGCAGCCGTGCATTGCGAGTCGGCGCTTGGCCAATATTATTCGTTGCCATCGACGGTATCGCGTTCCATGGATTGCCCCGGCTGGCTCCGCAGCCAAACCAAGCCTCCAGCGGCTTTGCCGGCTGCGTGTATTACCCGTTGAGCCTAATTGACCGGGCCAAAGCCGGCGGCAGGAAAATGGATTTGGCCGTTTGTGGCTAGCAAAAAGGTCCAGCCCAAGGCCGAGGGCACCCAAGCCAGGCCGCCACGCCACGCCGTCAGAACAGCGCCTTCAACCCAGGCGCCGAGGTGTGCCGAGCCGGTCTTAAACTCGAACCTGGACTGGACTGTCAAACTGGCTGGGCAACGCAATGCGCAACGAGCCAATGGCCGTGCGCGGGCACTGCCAGCCCAAGCCAGCTTAGCCAATGAGCTGGGTGCAGCGTGACATTTGGCGCTCCCATGGTATGGTTTGGTGGACTTATGAGACTGGACATGTCAAAGGCTTCGCCGTGCAAGCGCAGTGGATAAGCCTCAGCGTGGCCGGGCTGCTATGCGCGGCCTGGCCCGCAGCGGGTTTCCGGCCACCGTCTGACCCGCCTCTGCCCAATTATGACCAACGTCGCACAGGGCAGGCCACTGGCTTAGCATCCGCGGCTGGGCAGGTGACGCCGCCGGCTCGTGCGCAGGCGGCTGCGGCGTTGCGCGCGCGGGTGCCTGGGGTGCAGATTGATTTTGATGATCTGCTCCAGACGCCCCGTTACATCGGTTCCCCGCACGGGTTTCTCACCGGCCCAGGCGGCGAGGGCAAAGCCGTCTCAGCCGATCGGGCTAAAGCATTTGCAGCCACTGACCCGCATCGGGCGATCAAAGCCTTTTTGGCCGAGCACAGGGCTTTGATCGGACACGGCCCCGAAAGCTTGGCTGGGGCGCGTCTGGTCCGGGACTATGTCACGCGGCACAATGGCCTGCGCACGGTGGTGTGGCAGCAGGAACGGGATGGAATCCCGGTGGCCGATGCGTTTCTAGTGGGGCATATCACCCGGCGCGGTGAGTTGGTGAACCTATCCAGCCAATTCGTGCCGGAGTTGGCTGAGGTTGAGCGCGGGCGGGCTGCCACTCCGAAAGTTCAACCTCAGGTGACAGCCGTTGCTGCGGTGCTGATGGCTGCCGCCGAGGTGGGTGAACAGGTGCCGCCAGCCGAGGTATGGCCTTACGATCCGGCACCGCAAGGTCCTGACCAACGCCAACGGTTTACCGTGGGTGTGTTGCCCGGCAAAGCCGAGGCGCGGCTGGTGTGGCTGCCGATGGACCGCCGGAGCGTGCGGTTGTGCTGGCGAGTGGAGATTACCCGGCAGCAAGGAGGCGAACGGTATTGCGTGTTCATCGATGTGGAGACTGGCCAGCCACTGGTGCGGCGTCGGCTCACGCAGTATCTGCAGCAGGCCACTTACCGGGTCTATGTCACCGACAGCCCCACGCCTCTGTCGCCAGGCCATCCTTGGCCCAGCACCAACCAACCGCCTGAAGTGCCGCGCAGCTTGGTCAGTTGGCCGGCTCTCAACACCAATGCTTCGCCTCTGGGCTGGATTACCGATGGCCTCAGCGAGACGCTCGGCAACAACGTGGACGCGCATCTGGACCGGGACGGCGATGATCAGCCGGACCTGCCGCGGCCCAACGGCGGGCCCGAACGGGTCTTTGATTTTCCGCTGGACCTGAGCCAACACCCCGCCACTTACGGCGAGGCCGCGGCATTGCAGTTGTTTTATTGGTGCAACTGGATGCATGACCGGCTGTATGAACTGGGGTTCGACGAGGCTTCAGGCAATTTCCAGAAAGACAACTTCGGCCGAGGCGGTCGGGACGGTGACTTGGTGCTGGCCGATGCCCAAGATGGTAGCGGCTTCAACAACGCCAATTTCACACCCACCGACGATGGCGTGCCGCCGCGCATCCAGATGTTTCTGTTTACAGGCACTGACCCGCCCCGGGACGGTGACTTGGACGCGGAGGTGATCCTGCACGAATATACCCATGGCTTGACGTGGCGGCTGGTGGGTGGCGGCTACGGGTTATGGGATGCGCAAGCGTTGGCCTTGGCTGAGGGCTGGTCGGATTTCTACGCGCTGGCGCTGTTGAGTGAGCCGGGCGACGATGTGGACGGGGTCTATCCGATCGGCGCCTACGTCAGCTTGGGTTACCGCGGCTTGCGCGACAATTACTACTTTGGCATCCGGCGCTATCCTTACTGCACCGACTTGGCCCGCAGCCCGCTGACCTTCAAGGACATCGATCCAACTCAAGCCGATCCGCATCGGGGTGTGCCGTTCAATCCCATCTATGTATTTGATCCTTACGCCGCGGGCGAACCGCATCGGGCGGGCGAAGTATGGTGTGCGGTCTTGTGGGAGGCGCGCGCCAACTTCATCCGCAAATACGGGTTCGAGCTGGGCCAACCCATGTTCCTGCGCCTGGTGACGGATGCATTGAAGTTGACGCCGCCCAATCCGACCTTTCTGCAGGCCCGCGACGCCCTCCTGCAGGCGGACTGGGTCAATCACGATGGGTGGAACCAGAACGAGTTGTGGGCCGCTTTCGCCAAACGCGGCATGGGCGTTAGCGCCTACGGCCCGCCAGTCTGGACAACCGAAGGGGTGGTCGAGTCGTATGCGGTGCCCGACCCGCTGTGGGTGACGCCGGTGCAGACTGCACTGTTTAGCGGTCCAGCGGCTGGGCCGCTGGCGCCGCAGTGCTGGACTTACGTGTTGACCAACCACGGCCCAGCGGCGGTGGACTGGGTGGCGGTGCCCACAGCCAGTTGGCTGGAGATCAGTCCAGCCAGCGGCACATTGGGCCCGGGAGCAGGCACCAATTTTACCCTGTGCTTGGGTAGCCAAGCCTTGGGACTTGCCGCCGGCACTTACACCGCCACGGTGCTTGTGTCCAACCTGACGGCAGCCGTGTTCCAAACCCGGCAGGTAAGCTTGCAGGTGTTGGAGGCTGCGGCCATGCCGTTTGTCGAAACCTTCAACGCGGGCTCCCTCGGCCCGTTTTGGACTGTGACGGGCAGCGATGCTGCCCAAACGGAGGTCAGCTCGACCGGTGGACCGGCTGAAGGACAGTATCATCTCACGATGGCCAGCCGGACAGACGGCACCTACGCGCGCAATGAAGCCACACTGACGCTGGACTTGGCCGGCTACACCAACGTGGTCCTGCGCTTCTGGGCCCGCAAATACGGCGACCACCCCCACGGCCCGCCCCCCAGCCCATTCCGATTCGGCGCCGATTTCGATGGCGTGGCTGTCAGTACCGACGGGGTCAGTTGGTATGAGGTGCAGGACTTGCGTGCAGTAAGCGATTTTTACAGCGATTTCGTGGTGGACTTGGACGCTGCCTTGGCCCGGTACGGCCTGACCTACAACAGCGCTTTCCGCATCCGATTCAATCAATACGGCAACCGGCCCCTGCCCAACGGCGGCATTGCCATCGACGATATTCAGGTCAGCGGAGTTGCTCCGCGCCGATTCACCGTGGTCTTGCCGTCGGAAGTGACCGAAGGTGATGGGCCGTTGCCCGAGCAAGGCCAGGTAGTGCTACCGTTGCCCGTCCAAGAGCCGGTGACGGTCAACTTGGTGTCCAGCGACCCGACGGCAGTGCGCGTGCCGGCCACAGTAGTGCTGCCGGCTGGCACCAACGCCGTCGCCTTCGAGCTCAAAGTGGGCGATGACACGCTGTTGAATGGGGTCCGGACCATCACCGTGACGGCGTCGGCGCCCGGGTATCTGAGCGGGCGTGCTGCGGTGCGCGTGCAGGATAACGAACAAGCCGTGTTGCACCTGAGCGTGCCTGCCCAGGCACGCGAGGGCCAAGGCATCCTCAGGGCCGCAGGCCGAATCACAGCCAGTTTGGCGCCGGTGCTGCCGATTACCGTAGCGCTCAGCGTGACCAACCCGGCTGAACTTCGAGTGCCCTCTGCGGTGACGCTGCCCGCCGGCCAAACCAATGTGAGTTTCGACATCGAGATTGTGGACGACCGGCGCATCGACGGCCCGACCACCAACTTCATCACGGCGCGTGTGCCCAACTGGTCCGAGGCAACCGTCAGCTTGGTGGTCTTGGACAACGACAGCACCAATCTGACCGTGCAGCTCCCTTCGCTGGTTAGTGAGGGGGCTGGGTCGTTGCTTAACGCTGGCAGCGTGCGTCTGGCCGGCACGCTGCCCACCAACTTGGTCGTGCGGCTGGCCAGCAGCGACACCAACCGCCTGACCGTGCCCGGGACCGTGCTGATCGGGGCTGGCCAAATGATCGGCTACTTCACGCTCAAACTGGTCAATGACAGTCAGCCCGGCCCAGTGCAGCAAGTCAGGGTTGAAGCGTGGGCTGACGGCTTTCAACCCGGGTCCGGCACTGTGCAAGTGCTGGATGATGATGTGCCGCCGTTGGCTTATGCGCCCAACCCGACCAACGGGTCGGTGGGCAACCCGCTGAACCTAAGGTTGGAGTGGCGCCTGGGTTACGATGGGCTGCTGACCAACGGCGGTTTCGAACTGGGTAGCCTGGCCGGCTGGGTCCCAACCGGCAACGTCGATGGCGGCTGGGTGCTCAACGACGGCGCGCTGGACCCGCCGGGCCCCGAAGGGCCAATGCCACCACGCAGCGGCCGATTCAGCGTGGTGTCGGTGCAGACCAGCCCGGGCACACGCCTGCTGTATCAGGACGTAACCCTGCCGCAGTATGTGAGCCAGATCACTCTAGCTTGGGCACATCGCATTCGCAATTGGGGACCGCGCTTTGCCTACGATCACGGGTTCCGCGTCGAGATTCGTGACTTGGGCGATTCACCGTTAGCGGTGGCGTTCAGCACCCAAAGCACCAGCCCGTTGTTGGGTGAATGGACCGAATGCACCTATGACTTGAGCACCTACCGCGGGCGAACGGTGCGGCTGGCCTTTGTCGAGTCCGACAGCCTGGGCTTCTTGAACGTGCACCTGGACGATGTGCGGGTGCTGCTGAACTTCGGCGGCATCACCACCTCAGAAGTGTTCTTGGGCACCTCACCCCAGCTTGGCCCGCTGGATTGGTTGGGTGCCACCAGCAATACGACTTGGACACCGCCCGCTTTGGCGCTGGACACCACTTACTATTGGCAAATCGTTACCCGGCGCACCGAAGCGGAGACTTTGGCCGGCCCGCTCTGGCAGTTCCGCACTCGGGGCATCGGGCCACTGGCGCAGTTTGGCTGGAGCAGCCTGGCGCCCACCCAATGGCTGGGCCAACCCATCCCGGTGGTGCTCACGGCCCAAGACGACTTGGGCAACACCGTCTCCAATTTCAGTGGCACGGTGACGCTGACGGCGACCCGGCGCCGGGTGATCGAGCCGGTGCAGATTCTGTGCTTTACGGCGTATGCTGACATGGCGCACGAATACCGGCGAACCATCGGGGCTATCGGCGCGCATTTTACCAACTTCACCGTCTCCACCACCGTCACGACCAACCCAGCCACACTCCAAGACCAGCTTGCCAACACAGACGTGTTGTTGATCGTCGAGCAGGAGAGCGCCAATCGGGCTACCTTGAGCGCCTTGAGCGTGGCCTGGGCGCCGGTCTTGAGCAACTTCGTCCAGCACGGCGGCACGGTCATTGCCTGCTCGTATCTGGGCAGCGAACACATGTTGTTGACCAACGCCGGGCTATTGATGGTGAACAAGGTCCGTGCGGTGGGTGCGCAGGAGCTGACGGCCACTGGGGCCCATCCGGTCACCGAAGGCTTGTCCGCGCCGTTTATGGGCTACGACGTAGCGCTCTACGAGGTGATCGACGGCACGGGCGTGGTGCACAGCACCACCGAAGGCTACGCTGCGGTGGTAGCCCAAACCGTGGGTGCCGGACGCGTGGTATTGATCGGCTCGGATTATCCCACCAATCGGACCGGGCTGGACCGGGTGTTGGCCAATGCGATTCGCTGGGCCCAAAGCAGTCCGACGGTTTCGTTGCCGTTGTCACCCACCCGCTCAGGCTACTTTTTCCAGGGCAGTTGGGCGGGGGAGATTACGCCGCTGGACACCGGTGAAGAAGTTACGCTGACAGCCCGCGACAATGCAGGTCATCAAGGCACCAGCCCGCCCTTTACCGTCCAAGCAGCCAACGATTTGGCGGTCAGCTTGGCGGATGCACCCGACCCGGTGTTGGTGGGCCAGTCGGTCACTTACACAGCGGTGGTGCGCAATTCCGGCCCGGCCACGCGCGCTGGGGTGCGCTTGGTTGACCGGCTACCGGCGGAGCTGAGGTTTGTGAGTGCCAGTAGTTCGCTGGGCTCGTGTGCGCTCACCAACAACATTGTCACGTGCGATTTGGGTCTGTTGCCCGGTGGCGCCCAGGCTAGCGTGTGGATTACCGCCGTGGCGAACGCGGGTGGCCGGATCACCAACACTGTCACCGTGTCCGGCTCCGGCCCAGAGCCTGTGTCAGCCAACAACACAGCAGTCACAGTCACGCACGTGGGTTTACCGGGCTTATCCATCAGCGATGCCACCGTGGCTGAGGGAGACGAGGGCACAGTGCCGCTGACGTTCACTGTGAAGCTGGCGCCCCCTAGCGGCCAGTGGGTGTGGTGTGATTATGCCACAGCGGACCTGCTGGCGGTGTCCAACCTCGATTATCTACCGGTCAGCGGCACCCTGGCGTTCCCGCCCGGCGCGACCCAGCAGACCATCACCGTCTCGGCAGTAGGCGACCGGCTGTCGGAGGGGTTGGAGACATTCCAGGTGCGGCTGCTCCGCGCCACCAACGCGCTGGTGGTCGGGCCGGTGGGCACTGGCATCATCATGGACGACGATCCCATGCCGGTGTTGACCGTGCGGGAAGCAACCGTGCAGGAAGGCCCAGCCCGGTCCCGGACCAATCTGGTGTTCGAAGCCCAGCTTTCGGCGCCCAGTGGCCAAACTGTCTCGGTGGACTACAGCACCAGCGACGGCACTGCCCAGGCTGGCCGTGATTATCTGCCGGCCAGTGGCACGCTGACGTTCCCGCCCGGCACCACAAACCAGACCATCACTGTGACCGTGTTGGGCGACAGCCTTTCGGAATCCAATGAGACGGTCTTGTTGAGTTTGGGGGCTGCCGTAGGCGCCCAACTTCAGCAGACTCTGGTGACGGGCTGGATTTTAGACGATGACCAGGGCCGGGTGGCCTACTTCACTTGGAGCCCGGTGCCTGCCACCCAATGGTTGGGCCAGCCGTTCGAAGTTAGCCTCACCGCTCGAGATGGCTTTGGCCAGCCGGTGGAGGATTTTGTCGGGCCGGTGTATCTGACGGCCGTGGCCGCTACGCGCGTGTTGTCGGTGGGCAGCGACACCGACCTATGGGACTACCCGATGGGTACCTACTACCACGACCAACGGCTCCAGGCCATCTACTTGGCGGATGAGTTGGGCGGGCGCGCCCAGCAGCTCAGCGGGCTGTCGTTGTTGGTGGCTGAACCGCCAGGCCAACCCCTGCATCAATGGACCATCCGCCTCAAGCATGTGCCTTGGAGCACCTTCCCCAAGGCCCAGTGGGAGGATACCGGTTGGACCACGGTTTATCAGGCTGATGAAGCTGTGACGGAGCCGGGCTGGGTGACATTCCGGTTCACCACACCCTTCGACTTCAACGGCACGAACCATCTGCTGGTTGACCTGAGCTTCAACAACAGCTTTTACAGCTCCAACGGGCGTTGTTATTCCAGCTCGACGGATGGCCCGCGCTCGCTGTATTTCCGCACCGACAGTGCCTTTGGCGATCCGCTAAGCTGGTCGGGTCAACGGCCTTTCCCGCAAGCGGCCAGTCGCGTGCCCACCATCCAGTTCCAAGCCGATACCACCCTGCCCATGACGCCGACTGTGGTGAGCAACTTCGTCCAGGGCAGTTGGAGGGGCCAGATTGTGCTGGGTGACTTGGCTCCGAGCGTTTGGCTGCAGGCCAGCGATGCCCAGGGCCACTTCGGCACCGGCAACCTGTTTACCGTCTCCGCGCTCAACGACCTGAGCGTGCGTTTGAGCGCTGCACCCGTGCCGGTCAGCATCGATGAACAACTCACTTACACGCTGTGGGTGACCAACACCGGCCCCAACCCGGCCACCGAGGTAGTGGTGATTGACCAGTTACCGCCCAACGCGCTCTGGATATCGAGCGATGCCTCGCAAGGCTCGTGCAGCCATCAAGCCGGGCAGGTCACTTGCCACCTTGGCACCCTGCCGGCCGAGACCGCTATCACCGTGACGATTGTGGTGGCGCCCAGGAGCTTGGAGTTGCTGACCAACTGGGTGGTGGTCCAACGGGGTGAACCCGACGTTTACCCGGCCAACAACACCGCCACCTTGATCACCCCGGTGGCTCCACCGCGGCTGTTCATCGAGGATGCCCGCGGGCCCGAAGGCGATACCGGCACCAACTTCATCCTGTTTACGCTGCGGTTGAGCGCGCCCCACAGCGAGCCCGTCACAGTCAAATATTTCACTCGCGATGGCACCGCCACTAACGGGCTGGATTATTTGGCCGTCACGGGCATCGTCACACTCGCCCCAGGCACGCTGACTCAGCAGGTAACTGTCCCCATCCTGGGGGATCTGGCGGATGAACCGGACGAAACGTTCAGTGTGGTGCTGACCAACGCCGTCAATGTGGTGTTGGCCAGGGCCGTTGCGGTGGGGACGATCCAAGATGATGATCCGCCACCAGCCTTGAGTGTCGAGGACGTGACGGTGTCCGAAGGGGACACCGGCTATCCAGTGGCGTTATTCCCCGTGCGCTTATCGGCTCCGAGCGCGCTGATCGTCCGCTTCACCGCCGCCACCTCCAACGGCACTGCCACAGCCGGCGCCGACTACGTGGCCACCACCCGTCAGCTCATGTTCCCGCCCGGCATCACCAACTTGCCGGTGGCGGTGGTGCTGCGGCCCGATACGATGGTCGAGCCGGACGAGTATTTTTACCTGCACTTGTTGAACCCGAGCAATGCCACCTTAGCTAGGGCGCAGGCAGTGTGCACCATTCTCAACGACGATGGGGTGCCTGGCAGACTGGAACGGTTGGAGTGGGCGGAACTGCCGCGCTATCAGATGGTCAACCAGCCCTTCACCGTCATGTTGCGAGGTTTGGATGCCGACAGCGGCCCGGCCACACAGTTTACCGGCCCGGTGCGATTGAGTGCGCGCACAGGCCAATTCGACGCCACGGTTGGCGCTAGCCAGGCTCAGGCTTGGGCTATTCCTCTGGGCACAGGCTATCACGACGCACGGACGCAGGTGATTTATCGGACCAATGAACTGGGTGGAGCACGGCGGTTTACTGCCGCGGCGTTGGATGTGATCTTGCCTCCAGGCCAGCCGTTGAACCAGTTCACCATCCGGCTCAAACACACGCCCTTGGCCAGTTACGCCAGCAACCTGTGGGAAGACAGCGGCTGGACGGTCGTTTACCAGGCCGACACCACGGTGTATAGCACCGGCTGGGTGAGCTTCCCGTTTATGCAGCCGTTCGACTACAACGGCCAGGACAACCTGATGGTGGACCTGAGCTTCGACAATTGGTACTTCACTAGCGACGGCTTGTGCCGGTTTACCCTCACCAACGCGGTCCGCACCTTGGCTGCAAGCACCGATAGCCAATGGGCTAACCCCATCAGTTGGGCTGGGCCCACAGCTCCTACGCCCACCGGCTATGCGGGTTTCCCTAACCTCAAACTCATCGCCGGGGCCGATGTGCCTTTGATGCCCACCGTCTCGGGCAGCTTTGATCAAGGCACTTGGACTGGCCAGGTCACCATCCGTGCCCCTTGCAGAGACGTGATGCTGGTGGCCGATGATCAGGCCGGTCACCTGGCCTTCAGCTCCAGGTTCAGCGTCATCGAACCCGAAGGCGACCTGGATGGCGACGGCCTGGCCGATGGCTGGGAGCTGACCTACTTCGGATCGTTAGACGCGCCCCAAGGCGGGCCGGCTGACGATCCGGACGGCGACGGTGCCACCAACCTGCATGAGTACTACGCCGGGACTAATCCGCTAGACCCAGCCAGCGTGCTGGTTCTAACCGAGATCGTTCGGGACGCGCACCAAGTGCGTCTCAGGTTCCTGACTGTGCAGGGCCGCGCTTACCGGGTCGAACAAACCTCCGAGTTACTCAAACCGAACTGGTCTGCCTTGGTCCAGCTGCAGGGCACAGGCACGGTGGTCGAGGTGACCGATACCCAGCCGGTTGGGCTGCAACGATTTTATCGCGTCCGGCTGTTGCCGTGACAGGCAGCAGCTCTGCAACGCAGCTTGGGCTGGTTTGCACCGGCAGTGGCGGGGCGGCAGCTTCGGGCGGTCGATCCCAAGCGGCTGGTGCCCCAGGCAAAAATCCTGCTAGCAATTTGAGCTGGAAGACGCTTTATTAGCCTTATGAACGAGCCCAAGCCACAACCGCCGCAGAAACCCCAGGGCCAAGCCCAGCCTTCGGCAGGCTCTGAGCCCGAGACCACTGTGCTGCACTTGGGCAAGTTCCTGGCCGACGCTGCGGCCGATCGGCCCGAGGCCGAAAGCCCGACCATGCTCATCCGCAAAGCGGCTGCGCAGGCGGCAGCGCAACAGCCGGTGACCAGCCCGCGCCGGAGCCGGCTTTCACCGGAACGGATGTTGGGTGTGCTGGCCTACGCGTATGTGAAGGGGGTGTATCGGTCCGAAGACATCGAGCGGAAAATGCGGCAGGACCCACAGTTCAACGCGGCGTTGGGTGGCGAGGTGCCTACCCCGCAGACCATCCGCTGCTTTCGGCGCTTGAATCGCCAAGCTATTCTGGCGGCTCTAGGCAAGTTCTTTCGCTGGCGCCGCAGCCGTGCCACCCCTCAGCCGTCAGCCACCGGCCAACCGGACCCAGAACCCAGCACACAGTACTACGTCAAGCACGAAGCTGAGGATGTGCTGAACCGAGCCATCTGGGTGGACAACATGTCGAAGGACGAGTGAGCCTGGGTTTGGCGCCCGACGGGTAAGTCGGGTGGTTGCGTTTTGGCCCAGTCAGCGGCCGACCTCCAGGCCCTGGTCTGGGCGGTGCGCCACAGCGTCGGTCATTTGGCGAAACAGGTTGGCCACTTGCACCGCAAGCGGCCGCCTGGCGCGGTTTCAATGCAGCAAACCGACACCCAACAGGCGGTGTGGTTCGTGCTTTACTGGCTGGGCGGTGGTGCCTAGGGTGCCGGCACCAATTGGCCGCCAGACCGGGGCAAGCGGCAACAGGCCCGCTGCGCGGGTTAGGCCGGTGCCTGGTGTGGGCCTGAAGCGACCATGAATCTGACACGCATAACAAAGCTAGGACGGCCTCTAGCAGTGGCCTTGGGTGCGGGGCTGCTAGTGGGTTGCGAGAGTCTCAATTACACTCAGTGCCAAATCTGGGGGCCCGTGGACCCGTTCGGCGTGCGGGCCGCCGTGCCGCCAGCCGACCGCGAGGCCATCAAGCAAATCGTCGGTGCCGCCGCGGCTCGGTTCAAGTTGGTGGACATGACCAGCGCGTCGTTGGTGCCCAACGTCCTGGCCCACTACACCGAGATCGATGTGGCCAACCCGATTCAGATCAAGGTGTATTTGGCCGGAGACAAGGTGCTGGTGGACCTGACGCAGAGCAGCGCAGGGGGCGAGACTGCGGCTTTCCGCGACCTAAAACAAGCCTTACTGCGCGACCTGGGTGAGAAGTTTGGCGACCGGGTGCACCTGACCCCGGCAGCGCAGTTGACCGGCTCCAAGAAACTAGGGCCTGGCACGCCCAAGAAAGTGGTCACCCCCAGAGCCAAGGGCTGATAAGCTCGGGCGCAGCCCAGGCCCGGCAGTTGGCTGGGGCCCAGGGCTGGAGCGGCATCTTGGCCTTGGGCGCAGTGAACAGAAGCTACGCCGGCAGCCGGGCGGCTGGCCGGCTGCAGGTTCGCGCATGAGATTGCTGATCGCCACCGTCACCGCAGGAGCTGGCCATCTGCAGGCGGCAGCGGCGTTAGAAGAGGCTTGGCGGAGTTTGCATCCGGACGAGCCAGTTCAGCGGCTGGACGTGTTGGCCTTCACGCCCAAGCTCTATCGCAAGGCGTATGCGCTGGGTTACATCAAGCTGGTCGCCCACGCGCCCGAGCTGTGGGGCTTGGTATTCGACCGCACAGACAATCCCAACTTGGTGCGGAAGCTGACCCGGCTCCGCCGTGGCTTGGCCAAACGTGTGGCGCCCAAGTTTGCTCGGCAGGTTTGCCGGTTTGAACCCCAGGCAGTGGTCTGCACGCACTTCATGCCCTTGGAGGTGTTGGGCCAGCTCAAAACCCAAGCCCAAGCGCAACACAAACCGTGGCCGGTCATGGTGTGTGTGGTGACAGATTTCCAGGCGCATGCTTTGTGGCTGGAACCGTGCGTGGACCTTTACTGTGTAGCGGCTGAACAGACCAAAGCTCGTCTGGTGGCCCGTGGGGTGCCAGCCACGCAAGTGGTGGTCACCGGTATCCCCGTTGCCCCTCAGTTTGCCGCCCGGCCCGATCGCTCCCAGGCACGGCGGCGCTTGGGCCTGCGGGATGATTTGCCGGTGTTGTTGGTGTTGGGCGGCGGCTTTGGTGTGGGCCCCATGTGCGCCATCCTCACTGAAATCAACAAGCTGGACCGACTGGTGCAACTGGTGGTGGCCTGCGGCCGCAACGAGCCCTTGCGGCGCGAGCTGGCCCTGGCTGATTGGCGCCAACCCACCCGCGTGTTGGGGTTCGTCAACAACATGCACGAGTTAATGGCCGCTGCGGACTTGGTGCTCACCAAGCCCGGCGGCTTGACCACCGCCGAGGCGCTGGCTGTGGGCCGCCCGCTGCTGATCATCCAACCTATTCCCGGCCAGGAACTGGCCAACAGCGATTTTCTGCTCGAACACGGTGCCGCGGTCAAAGCCGAGCGAGTCGATGACCTGCCGTATCGGTTGGAGCAGGTGCTGGAGCCCACACGCCTGGCCCGGCTCAGACGCGCTGCTCGTGCCCTGGGCCGGCCGCAGGCTGCAGTCGAGATTTGCCAACGCATCGTTCAGCTCGCCGCCGCATGAAAAGGAGCATGCTCTGGCCCAGCCGCGCAGGGTGGTCAGGCTGGGCATGTTGCGCCGGGTTGCTGTTTAACCTGGGGGCTTGGACCAGCCTACCTTCAGCCGATCTGAGGTCCGACGAGCAGGTTGTCTTTTACCCCACAGCAGCTTGGCGGGTAGCTGACGGTTGGGAAGCCGAACTGCGCGGGTGCGTGTTCGAGATGGAGCCCAGGCCGGTGGCGGTGCTGCTGGTACGCCAGGCTTTAGGGGTGGACCGAGCCGGCCTTACCCCCGAAGAAAGCGCCTTGTTCGACGCGCGGCTTCGGCTATTGTTGCGCGACCACAAACGCGGCCGGACCGTGACCGTGCAATGGATCGGCTCCGGCCCGAAGCCAAAACTGGTCAAACTAGGTCCGTCCACCGCCGGGGGACAGTTCAGTGCCCGAGTGCGCTTGACCCAAGCGGAAGTGACGGCTTGGGCTGATACCAACGGGTGCTTGCACTACGAAGCGGTTTGGCCCCAGAACCGATCGCCACGGCCTGCGCCCGGTCAAGTGCACTTAATCGAGCCCACCGGCTGGTCGGTCATTTCCGACATCGACGACACCATCAAAGTGACTGAGGTGCGGGAATGGAACGTCATGCTCCGCAATACGCTCTGTCGCCCGGTGCAGCCGGTGCCGGGCATGGCCCAGGTGTATCAGACTTGGGCGCGACGCCAAGCGGCCCGATTTCATTATGTGTCAGCCGGCCCATGGCAACTGTACGAGCTGGTGGCTGAACTGGTGCAACGGCACGGGTTTCCACCCGGCCCGGTTCACTTGCGCACGGTGCGGGTGAGCGACGGCACGGTGTTGGCTCTGCTAGAGTCGCCCCAGCAGTACAAGCTCCAGGCCATCGAACCGCTGCTGGCGTTGTGGCCGCAGCGCCGGTTCGTGTTGGTGGGCGATTCGGGCGAGCGCGACCCGGAGGCCTACGGTGCCCTGGCCCGCCGATACCCGCACCAGGTCGCCCGCGTGTTCATCCGCAACGTGACCGATGAACCGGCTGAAGCCGAGCGCTACCGGACCGCCTTTGCTGGGTTGCCCGAATCGGTCTGGCGCGTGTTTAAGGACCCGGCGGAGATTGTGGGCGCATTGCCCTGAGGTGCAGGGACGGTGTCGGGCAAAGTGCGGACGGCACTTCGGCATTTTCAGGCTGGGCCACTTTCGGGATACTGGGGGCGATGGGCCTGGTAGCTTATCTGGTCCTGGCGGCGGTGGTGCTGTGCGCCGGGGCGAGCTTCTTCTTTGCGCTGGCTGAGTCGGCCCTCTTTTCGCTGGGCAAATGGCGGGCGCAGCAGATGGCCGACCGGCCTGCCGGCCAACGGGTGGTGCGGCTGTTGGACAAGCCCTCCGAGTTGCTGGCCACCATCGCCCTGGGCAACACCATGGCCAATGCCGCCTTGGTGACGTTGAGTTTGTGGCCGGCCTTGACCGGGCGGTGGCCGTTGGGCTGGACGTTGGTCGGGGTGGTGAGCTTGTTGTTGGTGGGGTGCGAGTTGGTGCCCAAGACCCTGGCAGTGCGCGCGCCGGAACGGTGGGCGCCATGGGTGGCCGGGCCGTTGGCTGTGCTGCAGGGAGCTACTGGCTGGTTGCAACACCTGTTCCAGCGGTTCAATCAGTGGCTGCTGCAGACCGTGATCCCAGGCTCGGCCCGCGCTCCCATCGGCCTTACCGATGAGGAATACCGGGAACTACTCGACTTGGCCTGGCAACAAGGCACTCTGGCTCAGGCCGAAAAAGAAATCATCCTCCAGATCCTCAGCCTGGACCGCAAGACGGCCAAAGACGTTATGAAACCACGCTCGCAAATGGCTTTCATCCCAGCCGATTCGAGCATCGAGGAGATGATCGCTGCGGCGCGCCGGTTTAAACATCGTCGCTTGCCCATTCTGGATGTGACCGAGGACACGGTGGTGGGCGTGCTCAACACGCGGGCCCTGTTGCTGGAGCCGCAGGTCAGCCTGGATGAGGTCATCGAACCGCCCTCGTTTGTGCCTGAGAGCATGAATCTGCTGCGGCTGCTGGAAAGCTTGGAACGCCAGCAACGCGGCTTGGCCATGGTGTTGGACGAGTTCGGTGATTTGGCCGGCTTGGTCACTATCGAGGATATTCTGGCCGAGGTGGTCGGCCGACTGCGGACCGAGACCGAGGTGACCGGGCTGGTGGTGGAGAGGTTGGGCGAGGGCCGCTGGCGGGCTCATGGCTTGACGCGTCTGGACGTGTTCCGGCGCGAGTACCCCGCGCTGCCCGAGGTGCCTGGAGTGGATACGCTGGGCGGGTTAGTGCTGCGGCAGATGGAGGTGGTGCCGGCGGTGGGCGAGTCTGTGACCTTCGGCGGGTTGAAACTGACCGTTTTGGCCGCCGACGAACGGCGTGTGAAAGAGGTCTTGGTCGAGGTCATCAAGAAAAAGTGACCGCCCCAGCTACCCAACCATGCACGCGCTATTGAGTGTGCTTTTTGTAGCGTGTTTGGCCGCGTCGATGCTGATGTCGGGCATGGAGGCGGGTGTGTTTGCACTGAACCGGTTCCGGATTCGGCATCTGATGCGGCTGGGCGACCGCCGCGCGCGGCTGTTGTGTGGGTATTTGGAGAGCCCGGAACGGTTTTTGTGGACCTTGCTAGTCGGGAACACCTTGGCCAACGTAGCCGTGGTGACTCTGGCGGTGGCGGCCTTGGTGCGGTGGTTGTGGCAGCGACCGGGCTGGCTAGTGGCGGCTTTGGTCGGCGGCATGCTGGCCTTCTACACTGTCTGCGAGCTGTTCCCGAAGACGCTGTTCCGGCTGCATCCCAACCCTTTGTGCTTGGCCCTGGTCCGGCCATTCCGGTTGGTCGAGTTGGCGTTGCGGCCGGTAGTGGCGCCCTTGTCGTTGCTGGGCCGGTGGGTGTTGGGGCGTCGCGGCGGCCAAGCCCTACACGGCAGGCTGTTTGCCAACCGGGAGGAATTGCGCAGTTTCATGCAAGAGTCAGCCTCGGGCCTGACCAGCACCGAGCGCACCCTGATCAATCGGGTGCTGGACTTGCAGTATCTGTCCGTGCGCAGCATCACCACGCCGTTGAGCCGGGTGGCGGCTGTGGCGGCCACCGCGCCGGTGAGCGAAGTGTTGGCCTTGGCCCGCGCACGCGGGTTCAATCGGTTCCCGGTCTGGGATCGGCCCACGCCGCCGCACCGGATTGTGGGGGTGGTGTCGGTGCGCACGTTGTTGTATGAGGAGAACCTGGATCCCAGTCGGCCGGTGGCTGAGTATGTGCGGCCTGCGCTGTATTTGGATGACCACCTGCGGTTGGAGGTTGCGTTGAAGCAACTGCAACAACGCGGGCATCGGTTGGCCGTGGTGCTCGGACCCGACCAGCGCGAGGTGGGCATCGTCAGCCTCGAAGACATCCTCAAAGTCATCTTCGGCAAGGTGGAGTTGTGACCATGGGATTGGACCCGGGCATAGTGCTGGTGAAGATCCTGGCGGTGGTCGCGCTGGTGCTGTTGAACGGCTTCTTTGTCGCGGCGGAATTTGCCTTGGTCAAAGTGCGCGACACGCAGCTTGAAGCCCTGGTCCGCCAAGGCCATCGCCGCGCTCGGCGCACCCAGCAGGTGCTGGGCCGATTGGACCGGGCGTTGAGCGCCTGTCAGTTGGGGGTGACCCTGGCCAGCTTGGGCCTGGGTTGGATTGGCGAACCGGTGTTCAGCACGCTGTTGAGTCCGGTATTCGATTGGTTGGGGCTGGCGCCCGAGCAGACCCAAGCCCGCCATACCGTCGCATTCGTGGTCGGGTTCAGCCTCATCACTTACCTCCACATTACCGCCGGCGAGCAAGCGCCCAAATGGTTGGCTATTCAACGGGCTCTGCCCACCGCGCTGTGGGTGGCTGGCCCTTTGGAATGGTTCCGGCGCCTGACCGCCCCAGCCATCTGGCTGGTGAATTGGACCTCGCTGTGGTTGTTGCGCCAGATCGGTATCCAGCCACAAACTGAATCGGAGCTGGTGCACACCCCTGAGGAACTACGCTTGCTGTTGGCTGCGGCGCAAAAACGGGCAGGAGCAACGCCCCTGGGCCATGCCATCGTGCTCAACGCCTTGGAGTTGCATCAACGGGTGGTCCGGGACGTGATGCGGCCTCGGCACGAAATCGTCAGCCTCAGCACCGAGGCCGGCATAGCCGAATGCCTGGACATAGCCGAGCGCACCCGGTTCTCCAGGTTCCCGCTGTGTGAAGGAGGCGACCTGGATCGCACCCTGGGCGTGGTGCACTTGAAAGATCTCTACGCCATGCGCCTGAAGGCCCGCCGCGGTGCAGACCTGCTACCAGTGGCCCGCAAGATCGTGTATGTGCCGGAGACCGCCCGGCTGGAAAAACTGCTCCAGTTGTTGCTGGAGCGGAAACTGCATCTGGCCATCGTGGTGGATGAATACGGTGGCACGGTGGGCTTGGTGACCTTGGAGAACGTCCTAGAGGAACTGGTCGGCCAGATCCAAGATGAGTTCGACCAGGAAAAACCGCTGCTGGTCAAGATCGGCCCCGACACTTGGGAAGCCCAAGGCGCCTTACCCGTGCATCAGTTGGAAGAACTGGTAGGCCAACCCTTGGCCCAAGAAGGCATCACCACCACCAGCGGCTGGGTCACGCATCAGCTCGGCGGCTTCCCGAAAGTGGGCGACGTGGTCGGTGTGGGCGGCTTCGAGCTTCGGGTGGAAGCGGTGGACGAAATGCGCGTAGCTCGGTTGCTGGTGCGTAAGGTCAATCCCACCGGGGCGGCTCCCGCGCCATCCAGCTCCACTTGAACCGCACTGGGCCAGCCGGGTAGAGAACCTGTCCCATCCAGCTACGACCAGACCGGCCTTCAGCCGAACCCTAAGGCACCATCTTCACCCAGTCGAATGCACCCTCAGGAGCATGGGCCTACGCCCAATGCAACAGCGCAGCCGAGTCCGCTACCCGACAAATCGCGTCTGCGCTGGCGCCCGAATAACCGCTCCACAACGCCTCCCGCGCCGCTCAGGAATAATCCGGTTCGTTGCCCGGTTTCCACTTGATGTTACAGCCTAAACTGGGCTTTTGGTTGGGCGAGACCGGTTTACCGGCCAGCACGGCCTCGACCGCAGCCCGCAGGTCTTTACCGGTCACCGGAATGCCGTTGCCGGGCCGGCTGTCATCGAACTGGCCCCGATACACCAACCGCCGCGCCGCATCGAACACATAAAAGTCCGGCGTGCACGCTGCCCGATACGCCTTGGCCACGGCCTGGGTCTCATCGAACAAGTAGGGGAAAATGTAGCCGCCGGCTTTGACTTCCTCGGCCATGCGGGCAGGGCTGTCTTCAGGATACCTAACCACATCGTTGGAGTTGATGCCCACCATCGCCACGCCGCGTGGGATGTAATCGCGGGCGAACTGGGCCAGGCCTTGGCGGATGTGCTTCACATACGGACAATGATTGCACATGAACACCACCACCAACGCGGGGGCGTCCTTGAAATCAGCCAAACTCACTAGTTTGCCGGTGGTGTCCGGCAGTCGGAAGTCCGGCGCCACCGTGCCCAGAGCCAACATGGTCGATTGTGTTGCAGCCATGGGCTAAAACTACAGCCGCCGGGGCCGTTGTCCAGTGACGGCGCGCGCGTGGCTGAACTGGCGTCAGCCAAACACTCCGCGGCGGTGCTTAGCGCGGGATCACCGGCAACAGCAGGTGCGAGGGCCGGTCTCGGTCGTGAAACACCGTCTGCTCGGCCTTGGCCAGCTCGGTGTCAGCACCAAACTCGTGCCCCGTATTGGGATTGCGGTCGAATCGCGGGAAATTGCTGCTGGAAATCTCCAACCGAATCCGGTGCCCGGCTTTGAACAAGTTGGCGGTCACCCACAGGTCGATTTCGTATCGGTAGGGCTTACCTGGCTGGATGAGCGTAGGCACGGTAAAAGATTCTCGGTAGCGGGCCCGGATAATGCCATCGCACAGGTTGTACGCTTTGCCGTCCGGGTAGACGTCCACCAACTTGGCTGTAAAATCGGTGTCTGGCGCGCTGGAGGCCGCATAGAGGATGAGCTTGACCGGGCCGGTCACTTCCACCGGTTGGTCCAACACTGCTGAGCTATACACCAACACATCGGGCCGATCCTCGATCGAGCTTTGGTCAAACGGGCCGGCCGGTGGGCCGACCAAGTTATTCCCACCGCGCGTCGGCACCGGGTTGGTCGGATCATAACTGAACCGGTCGGGCGGTTCGGCCTCCGGCGGGCTGAGACTGAGTGTGCCGTTGCCGTGCCGGCTGTTGGCCTGACCGCCGCTGTGCAGATACCACGGCGTGAGTTGGGTCCGCGCCAACGGCCACTCATGCTCGGTCCGCCACCGGTTTTCGCCCATCACAAACAGCCGTAGCGCCGGCCAGTCCTGTACCCCGGTCTCTTTGTCCTTGAGCCAATACTCGAACCAGTCAAATTGCAGCTTGCCCAAGTCCAGCTTCGCCTCGGGCCCAAAATCCAACTGCCCCACTTTTTGGCCGCCGACGCCGTGGGCCCATGGGCCCATGACGACGAACTGGTTGCGGCGAGCCAGGCGATTGGTCGAGCTGGCGCGCACCCGAGCGATTTGGTCCAGGGTGGCTTTGGAAAAGATGTCGTACCAACCGCCCACATTCAGCACCGGCACAGTCACCTGATCGAACCGGTCGTCAATGCCCCGTGCGCGCCAGTAATCGTCGTAGGTCGGGTGCGCCACCCAATCCCGCATGAAAAAGACCCGTTTGTCGCCCTGTTCATCCCAGGTTCTCAGTGGCAAGTACCAAAAGGCTTCCTGCAGCTTGGCTGGTGGGATTTTTAGCCCGGCCACCCCAGCGCCCCAACCGAAAGCCAGCGCAAGCTGAAATGCGCCACCCGGATACAGCACCTCGCGATACGGGTTGGTCAACGGCACCACCGGCACCATGCAGGTCAAGTAGCGGCTCCCGCCCGGTGCAACCGCCCATTGCGTCCAGCCCACATACGACCCGCCCGCAGTGCCCACCCGGCCGTTGCACCAGGGCTGGCGGCCGATCCATTCCAGGGTGTCGAACCCGTCTGGCGGATCGTGCAAGAATGGGTCCCATTGGCCTTCGGACTTGCCCCGGCCACGGCAATCTTGCACCACCAACGCATACCCGGCTGGGCAGTAGCGTTTGGCTTCGCCGAACTTTTCGTCACCTTTGCCATACGGGGTGCGCATGAGAATGACCGGGAACGGGCCGCCGTCCTTGGGCAGGAACACATTGGCCGATAATCGCACCCCATCCCGCATCGGCACCCAGACATCTTTTTGGCAACTATAGGGTGGCTCGGCTGGTGCCTGCTGGGCCTGCGCCACGGCCCAACCCACCAACCACACCGCAGCGAGCATCCGAACTAGCACTGGTTTCATCGGGCGCGTTATCTCCCAGCAACCCGGCCTTCGACAAGTCCGAAGCGGCGTCGCCGAGCCTTTGATGGAGTGAGCCTCAAGGCGGCCCAAACCGCGGCAGCATAGGCCCAGCTCATGCGCGGGTTGGACCGGTATGCGGCTGCACTGCAATCGGTGTTTGCCACAACCAGCGGAGTGTGCTCTACTTACGCCCGTGGCCGGCCTTGAAGGCGGGTGGTGCCCCAGTCAAGCCAGCCAGAAACCATTGATCAAAACGTATATGGCAACTGTATCCGGATCCGCTGTGATCCTCGAAAAAACCCGCGAGCTGTGCCAAACCATTGTGGACCAGCCCGAGTTCAAACAAATCCGCGCGCGGATTGACGCCTTCCTGGCCGATGCCCAGGCTCGGCTGTTGTATGAGACGGTCTTGGAGCGTGGTGAGCTGCTCCAGCAGAAGCAACGCGCGGGCTTGCCGCTGACCCAGGAAGAGATTGACGAGTTTGAAACCAGCCGCGAACTGTTGCTGAACAACCCGGTGGCCCGCGCTTTCTTGGAGGCCCAGCGCCAAATTCAGCAGGTCCAGTCCGCCGTCACCCAGTGGGTGACCAAGACCTACGAGATCGGGCGTGTGCCGACCGAAGAAGACATGAGCGACTGCGGCTCCGGCTGCAGTTGCGGCTAGTCAGCTTGGGCGGGCCCAGATGGCCCCCGGGCTTCGGCTGCGCTCTTGGCTCGCCCAGCCACAGGCCAGCCGCGGCACACGACGCTGCGGTGGTCAGGGCGCTCGGTAAACAGAGCCCGAACTAGGTCGGCCGCAGGTGCGCTTCCTGGCGCCGCTGCAGCGACGTTGCACGCTGGCTCAGTGCACCAGCGTGCCTGCACAGGCCTGCCCTCTGGCTAGACAGCCGCAGCCGAACCGTCCGCTTCGGTAGCCGGCCTGTGTGCCCAAGAGCCATGAGGCTGCTGGGCTGGTGTGCCGTGGGGCGCTGTTTAACGCGCCAACTCGAGCCGTTCGATCCGGATGCGGTCAAGCTCGTTGACCCCCAGCTCCAACAGCGCCGCATTCCGATACAGCTCCAAATACGGTTTGGAAATGGTCTTGGCCCCAGCCGCCAGCCGTTCCTGCTCCAGCACACTTAAGGCCAGGCAGTCCAGCGCCAGCGGATCGCGGCTGAACCACAACTCGTTCAACTCGGTGGCATAATGCAGCCGCGGCTCGGTCTCGCCCTGATACTGACAAATGAGCGCGTCCAAGATGTTCAACACCACCCGATCCCCAACTGCCGGCAACGCATACACCTCGGGCACAGCCGTGGCCAGGCGCTCGGCGTCGATCTCGAATCGAATGCGGTTGTCGATGCTGCCCATGCTCAGGCTATACAACAGCCCGCACACACCGGCGCGATTGTGATTCAGCAGCGGTGCCACGTTGATGATCTTGGTGATCCGTTGGGTGAGCAGTTTGGTGACGAACGACTTCAATCCCACCCCTTCGCCTTGCCGCCCAAATTCCAAGTCCCCAGCCACCAACTGCCCGATGATCCGCCGGTCCGGCAGATAAAAAGTGGCTTCATCGAAACCGGCACCGTCGCAGCCCTGCACCACCACACCGTACCGCTGGCCCAGATCGAAATAGCCCGCTTGACGTAGGTGCGCCCGGAACCGGTCCCACACCACAATCTGAGTAGGCGGCAGGCCAGCCTGCAGTAAGCCCTCGATCAAGCCCGCCACCACTGCGGGCCGTGTGCCGCTGTCGGGGCCAGGCGCCGAATACACCTTGATGCCGACCACGTCTTGGGTGGAGACCAAGCTGCGCCAAGCCGCCGCCACTGTGGGTCGGCCTGTCAGGTTGGTCAGCCCTCGATGCACCATGGCCGCCACCCGCTCCGGCCGCGGCTTGTAAGCATCCACAGCTTGCGGGTCGCGCACCACCACGACCCGCGCCATCCCAGCCGTGGGCGTCGGATCGGCAGGCTGAGCACCGAGGTTGAAGTTGGACAAAAGCGTGCCCCCCAGCAGGCTGATCAGCCCGCTGCACAGCCAACATAGGCTCGGTTGAATCGGGCCGTTTCTTGACACGTAGTGGCGCAAATGTTACCACCGGGCTTGATGGTGGCCACTAAAAACCGCGCGGGCCGGTTCCCGCTGGGCTGGGTGGTGCTGGCCAGTGCGTTGGCCCTGGCTGGCTGCCAGCCCTCAGGCCCCCAAGCCGTGCGCAAAGGTGAGCAGCTCCTGCGTAAGGGCCGGTATGCCGATGCGGTCAAGCAGCTCGAGCGGGCCGTGCGGTTAATGCCGCAACAGCCCCAAGCTTGGAATTACTTGGGCTTGGCCTATCACGCTAACCGCCAGCTTCCTCAAGCCGAAGCCGCTTACCGGAAGGCCTTGGCTTTGGAACCCCGATTTGCCCCAGCCCACTTCAATCTGGGTTGCTTGCACTTGGAACAGAATCGGCTCCCAGAAGCCCTCAGCGCACTGAGCTTTTTCACAAGCCTAGAAGGCAGCTCACTGGACGGCTGGCTTAAGCTTGGCACTGCCCAATTACGCGCCCAACAGCCCGACGCAGCCGAACGCAGTTTCCGGATGGCTCTGACCTTGCAGCCGCAGAACTTGGAAGCTCTCAACGGGCTGGGCTTGACCAGGTTCCAGCGACGCAAGCCTCAGGAAGCACTCGAGTTTTTCAACGCAGCTTTGGCGCGCCGGCCAGATTACGCTCCAGCCCTGCTCAATGCCGCGGTGGTCCTGCACCAAAACCCCAATACCCGACCTGCTGCCTTGCAGAAATACCGGCAGTATCTGGCCCTGACACCGCGGCCACCCAATTGGGAAGCCGTCCACGCCATCGCTCAGCAACTGGAGGCTGAGCTGAAACCTAAAGCCCCGGCTGTGCTAGCGGCCACAATCAGCCAGCCCGCAGTAACCTCGGCTCCACCAGCGCGGCCAGCCCCTGAACCTGCTCTGGCCACTGACTCACCCCGGCGTAGCCGCACCGAACTGCGCAGCAGCCACGCATCCACTTCGACTCCACCAGCCACCCTCACCGCCTCAACTCCAGCCACCTCAACCCCGCCTTCACCGACCTTGTTGATAGCAGCGGCCACCCCCGCGCCTAAAACCCAGCCAAGCCACCCCATTACCTCACCGCCGCCAGCTCTCAAGCCGACCCGGGCTCAGCCTCAACCAGCGCCCGCACCGGCGCCGCCACCGCGCAAACCTGAGCCGGTAGCCCAACCGCAGCCTGCTCCAGACACACCGCCCGTGGAGGTCACCCGCGTCCAAGAAGAGCTCCAGATCAAGCCTCCTCAAGACATCGTAACCCCGCCGGCCCAGGAAACACCGGCGACTGAGGCCAGCGTGAGTGATCAAACCCTCGTCACGGTTCCCAGTCCAACTGCCCCTCAGCCCAAGCGCGGTGTGCTCAGCCGACTCAACCCGTTCAAAGCCCGGTCCAAGCTCGGGGCCACCAACGCCCAAGCCAAGGCTGCCTCTACCACCGACGAGTTCATGCTGGCGCCGCCGCCTGCGCCCTCCGGAGGGCCGATTGTAGTGCAGCGCTATCGCTACTTGGCTCCCAGCAAACCGGCCATGGGCGATCGCATCCAAGCCGAGCATTTGGTTCGTGAGGGGGTTAAAGCCCAGCAAGCCGGGCAACTAACCGAAGCGTTAGCGCACTACCGCGCCGCCGTGCAAGCTGACCCAAGCTGTTTCGAGGCCCGGTTCAACGAAGGTGTGGCTGCCTACCAGTTGGGGCACCTACGGCAGGCCTTGGCGGCCTTCGAATATGCGCTGGCCATTCGGCCTGACTCGATTGATGCCCGCTACAACTTCGGCCTGGCCCTCAAGCGCGCTAACTACCCCCTGGATGCAGCCGAGCAGTTCCAACGCCTGCTCCAACTCCAGCCCGATGACGTGCGCGCCCACTATTCCTTAGCCACGCTCTACGCCTACCAATTGGGCGCACCGGACCGTGCCAAGCCCCATTTCCAAAAGGTCTTGGAATTGGATCCTCGCCATCCTGAAGCTGGCAAGATTCGGTTCTGGCTAGCGCGCACCCCATAGGCTACATTCACTACGGCCCGGGCGCCGCTCGGGTGGCTGCTGGGCATAGGTGGCGGCCCGGCTACTGGCCGGCTCATGGAACTCGAACCGTGGCGCAGGCCTGCGTTTCCAACTACAAACGCAGTGCAGCCTGGCGCCTGGCCACAGTTGCAGCAGTGCGCCGTTGGATGGACACCGAGAAGCTCAAAAGCTTGCAGATTGCCCCTGAGGCCAAACGCCGCTCCCAACGGGCGGTTTGGATCATTCTGGCTGCGGTGCTGGCGTTGGGCGCTGGCGCTGCCTACCTGGCTTGGCCACGCAAACACGACCAAATCCGCATCGCCCGTCACCCCTCCAACTCACCTGCCGGGTCGGCCTCAGTGGCCACCACGCCGCCACTAGCCTCACACCTCTCCAATGACGTCGTGCTGACTGTCAGCGGCTACATCGTCAATCGCGAACGCATCGAGTTGAGCGCACGGTTCTTGGGCCAGGTCAAATGGATCGGCGTCAACAAAGGTGACTTCGTCACCAACGGCCAGGTCGTGGTGCTGCTGGACGACGCCGAACAGAAGGCGCGGCTGGCTGAAGCCCGCGCCCAGCTTGCCCAAGCCAAGGTCGCCCTCCAAAAAGCCGAGCTGGATTACGCCCGGCTCAAGCGCCTGATCGCCGATGGCGTCGAGACACCCCAGACCGAAGACGAGTTACGCCTGCGGGTCGAAAGCGCTCGCGCTGCCGTCCAGCAGGCCGAAGCCCAAGTCCAACTCATGCAAACCTATCTGGACTGGACCGTGATCCGGTCGCCTATTAACGGGGTTGTATTGGAAAAGCTGGCCGATGCCCACGAACTGGTCACCCCGCAAAGCTTCGGTGGACCGCGCGGCCCAAGCACTGCCCTGCTGGCAATCGCCGATCCGCACGACTTGCAGGTCGAAGTCGAGCTCAATGAATCGGACCTGCCCAAAGTGTTCCTCAACCAGAAATGCCGGGTCATCCCCGAAGCCTTCCCGCAGCGGTCCTACGACGGTTACGTGGCGGAGCTGGCCCCGGAAGCCAACCGCCAAAAAGGCACCCTCCAAGTCAAAGTCCAAATCTGTCATCCGGACCGTTACCTCATCCCCGAACTCAGCGCTCGAGTCGATTTCCTGCTCAGCTCCGTCTCCAACACCCTCCTAACCCAGCCCCCGTCCCAGTCGGCCAGTTCGAAAGACTGACCGGGCGCACAACCCCGCTCTGCCACCAGGCTCAGGCAGAGCCCCGGCCGCTGGCCGGTCGGTTTCGGCGGCTCGCCGAAACCGCCAACCCCGACTTTTGTCCAAGGATGAAAGCGCGAAAGGCGCGAAGGACGCGAAGGGGTCTCGACGTTGTGGGTCTGGGCGCTCTTGGCGCCTCGCGGTTGGCGGGCAGTGCCTCGGCCTCAGCGGCCAGATTCGAAGCGCTAAATCCGAAATCCGGAACAAATTCGAGGGGTCGAAAGACCGAAATTCAAAACGGCTACACAGCCGGAGGCTGTGACCGTGCCGGCGGCAGTGGAACGCATCGGCTTGGCTTTGGCGCGTGATGGCCATGGGGAGTCCCGGCCGCTGGCCGGTCGGTTTCGGCGGTTCGCCGAAGCCACTTGCCGAGCTTCGAGCTTCGAGCTCCCAGCCCCCAAACCCACGCCCCACGCGCCATGCCCCATGCCCCGTGCCCCACGCCCGCACCCATCCAAGCGCAAACCCGTTCGCGCCAACCTCTGGCGTGCGGCAGCAACGGATTAACACCGTAGCCGTCTGCCGTGAGGCGGCGGACAGCAGCTCAGGGCAAGCGCAGGGTAACTCTGGAGTGGTCAAGCCGCCGCACTCCAAAAGCTAGCGCGAGCCGTGAGTCCCCTTGGAGGGCCGGCTTCCACACCGGCCTTCTCAGAGCCCTCGAGTGCGCCAGCGTAGCGCTTGGAGCATCGAGATTGGGAGTCGGGCCTGGCCCTCACCTCACCCTGCCCCTCTCCGCTCCCCCAGGGAGCGGAGAGGGTAGCGCAACGGGGCATCGTATGCTCGCAGGCCGCCGAAACGGACGGGCCAGGAGCCGGTGCTACCCGTGTCGAACCGCCCCAACGGGGCGGTGGTGTACCAGCCAGGGCAAGCGCAGCGCCGCCCTGGGTAAAGGGAGCGCCCCATTTTATCTCTAAACATCCTCCGAAGCACGGGAGCATGCGAGCCACACCGAAGCCCGCCTCAGAAGAAGGATGCCCAGGCCAAAGCGGCGTCAAAGCCGCCGCACTCGTGCGCCTGTGAAGGCGTCCACATAGCGGGGTGCAAGTCCCCGTCAGGCCGAACGTTCACCGGCCTGTAA
>Ga0078972_1001594_pt1 | contig 83573 bp, 77 predicted proteins | sample YelNatPaOPGAMG01_FD_67568 | JGI IMG/M metagenome (GOLD analysis project Ga0078972, IMG submission 67568) | Hot spring thermophilic microbial communities from Obsidian Pool, Yellowstone National Park, USA - OP-RAMG-01 (SPADES assembly) (version 2) | ecosystem: Environmental > Aquatic > Thermal...
TTAAGAGGAAGGACAGGATCATCTTGCAGGGAGACGTTCCAAGTCCTGCGAATCCACCGTCTGGATGCAGATTTCATACGAGATGCTGGCTTGCCCAGCCTATATGCTCGCAGGAAGAGCCGAAGCTTGAGGAAGCATCGCCAGGTCATTTTGTAGCGTGTCATTTCTGGAAAACACTTCAGGAACAGAATAAATAGAAAATAAATCCGCCATAGGCGGATTTATTTTATACCCGTTCAGCAGCTTTGACTGTTATCTATCTTTTGTGTTATACTATTTAAGACATTAAAAGTCCACTTTAGGAGGTTAAAAATTATGGGGTGCGTTCATTCTTCGAAGAAATCTATTTTACTTTTAAAGCTGTAAAGGAAGATTACACTCTTGGACGGACGTTAGATCCTTCCGTGAAGTCTAAAGCAGATATAATCCTCTTTTCAGCCTCTTTTCACGGTTTAGTGATTTACAGATTTTCACACCTCTTGTGGAAATCGAATTTGAAATTTTTTGCCATGTACTTGAGATATTTGAGTCGTGTACTTTACAAGATGGATATCCATCCTGCTGCGGAAATGGAGTTTGGTGTTTTCATCGATCACGGTATAGGTGTTGTGATAGGCGAAACGGCATCCGTAGGAAAAGGAACGCTTATTTACCATGGTGTCACGCTTGGAAGCGCACGCGTCATGAATGGTAAACGGCACCCGACGGTAGGAAGAAATGTTTTTATAGGTGCGAATGCTTCAATACTCGGTCCTGTAACGATAGGTGATGGATCAAAGATAGGCGCGAATTCAGTCGTTTTGCATGATGTCCCGCCAAATTCCACCGTTGTTGGTAACCCCGGTCATATAATTCATAAGAATGGAGAAGAAAACTTTGAAATTAATGACTCTCATAGGCAAAACACCTGTTGTGAACTTGAGAACTATGAGCAAACTCTGGTTAAAGCTGGAAAAGACAAATCCAGGTGGTAGCATAAAAGATAGAACGGCTTTCGGCATGGTCAAAGATGCTTTTGATAAAGGAATTCTTAAAGAAAATTCAACCATTGTTGAACCAACATCAGGCAATACGGGCATAGCACTGGCAATGATCGGCTCTTATTACAATGTGAAAGTCATACTTACGATGCCTGAAAACCTTACGATTGAAAGGAGAAAGTTGCTCGATCTTTACGGTGCAGAGTTATTTTTGACCGATGCTTCAATGGGTATGAAGGGTGCGATCATGAAAGCCGAAGAAATAAGGGATGAAGTGAATGGAATTATACTGAATCAATTCGAGAACCCGGCAAACATCAAAATTCATTTTTTGACGACAGGGCCTGAACTCCTTTCCCAGATGAACTTCTCAATTGATGCCGTCGTTGCAGGCGTTGGAACTGGTGGAACTATATCTGGAATTGGAAAGTTCTTGAAAGAATACTCTAAAAAGATAAAGATCTTTGCAGTTGAACCCAAAGAATCTCCTGTGATCTCGGGAGGAAAACCGTCTTCTCATGGAATTCAGGGCATAGGTGCCGGATTCATTCCCAAAAATTACGATTCATCCGTTATCGATGGTGTTCTGACCGTTTCAACTGAAGAGGCTAAAGAAATGACGGCGTACTTATCAAAAAAAGAAGGGCTTTTTCTTGGCATCTCATCAGGTGCTGCAGTTGCAGCAGCGATGGAACTTTCAAAAAAATTCGAGCATGATTCAAGAATAGTCGTTATAGCTCCCGACGGAGGTGAAAAATATCTCTCGATTTGGTGAACCGATAGAATCGATAATCGATGATATAAAAAAAACAATTGGTGACGGGAAGCTCTACGTTGCATTTTCTGGTGGCCTTGATTCAAGTGTTGTTGCGGCTCTTGCAAAGATCGCTCTTGGACCCGAAAGGGTTGAACTTGTCACAACGAAATTCGATTTCACATATCCCCAGAGTGTTAACATAATAGAACAATTCACTTCCATGATGGGGCTCAAACATGTATACGTCGATGGTTCTGAATGGCAAAGGAAGATCTGGAAAAAAGGGCCAGCATGCAATGCGTGCACAAAGGGGCCAAAACTTCAAAGTGTTAAAAAGTATTCGAAAGGACTTGTAGCAACGGGAGCTGAACTTGGAGATACATGGGGCCAGCAAGGTATAAAGGTGAACGATGGCCTTTATTCTCCACTCTCTTCACTTTCACGTTTGGAAATCGAACAAATTGCCAACGTGCTCGGAATTAAAATTCAAAAAATAGGTGAAAATGCTGGAAGAGAAGGATGTATGCTCAAGCACCTGCTGAAAATGATGACATCCTTTGAATTTCATGGATATGCGGTTTACGAATCCAACAGAATTCTTATGGATCTCGTAGAAAGTAATGGTTTGACTTTTTCAATTGCAAATGTCAAGATAATAGGGCCTCTTTCGAGCAATATAGCACTTGTGAATCTTTGGCCGGAACCATCTTACGAATTCAAAGCTATGGTTAAAAATGAACTCTCAAAAATTTCTCAAATAGATAGAACAGATTTCGTAGACGCGCCGATCGAGTTAAAGATTACCGCAAATTCAGGAATTTACAACGATGAAAAGGCCAGATACTGGATAGAGAACGGAAGACTTAAACCAGACTTCGCAAGACCGATTTCAATCGAATGGAAAAGCTCCAAGAACAAAAGATTATCAACTTTTGCGGTGGTTGATTATCAAAAGGTCAAACTTTGAAGGCTGTTATCAAAATCAAATCGTCGCCATCTATTTGAAGAATGGCAACGATTTTGTTGTTTTCTATGCGTATTCTTCCATTTGCCTGAATCGAAGCAGAAGAACTTTTAGAATCAAGAAGCATCTCGAGTTCGTCCATTCCTATTTCTCTTTGTACGGAACGTTGGAGTGCGTGAGATCTTATGAAAATTAATCTGTCCAAAAGAGAAGAGTAAAATTTGAATTCTTCTTCCCTTTACCTCACCCCCAGAATTCTGTCTATTTTGTTTCTATCAAAGCCTATAACTATCTGATTGCCCACCTCAATGACAGGAACACCATATTGATGGGTTTTTTGAACCATCTTTTCGGCTTCTCTTTGATCTTTCGAAACGTCAACATCTTCAAACGGAATGCCAAGAGATTTGAAATAATTCTTTGCAGCCTTACAATGAGGGCATGCCGGTGTAGAATATATTTTGATCTTTACAGCCACTAAAAATCACCTCTTCAAAAATTGTCTTCACATATACCCTTGTATAGTATATCTCATTCAGACCTTTTATGTCAACAATAAGGAATGTAAAAAATTGGCAATTGAGATATACTTGATCAACTTTAAATATGAAATATCGTTGGCTCCAGCATTCGCCTTTCGTGACAGCAAATAAGTATTTGCCATTTACCGCTTACTTCTCACTATTCACTGTTTGTTCTACGCCCCACCTGCCATGAGCCACGTGCTGTTCATTCATTTCACTTTTAAAAGAGATTTAGTATACAAAACTGTCGTTACCAACTTGATTGGGAATGACGGTATGAGCGATTCTCTCCACGAACAGGTTTGTGATATTCAGTTCCTTCATCCTTAAGCCTTTTGTCATTCCGGTCGAAGAACCGGAATCGCCTTAGAACTTATCCGTAAATATTTCATGAATGCACATCATTAAGAGATTTAGTATAAAAATTTTGCATTGAAGCGCCTTAATGATAAAATAAATTCAAAGGAGGTGCAAGTATGAAAGAATTAAAAGCAGATGAGATAGATATCAACTTATCGAATATTGAAATGCCAGAATCGACAAAAAACGTTAAATTAAAAGCTAATTTTGTTTATCAATCAAGAGCTTATGAAGCGTTGAAAGATGCCATGAAACTTGACAATAAAAATTACAACATCTTCATAACTGGATCGGCTGGCAGTGGGAGACATACATTCGTAAGAGAGTTTTTAAGTCAGATCGTGTCACAGATGTCAACACCTTCTGATTGGGCTTATGTTTATAATTTTTCAAATCCATTTTCACCGAAAGCGCTTTCTTTTTCTCCTGGAAAAGCAAAAAAATTTAAAGAATCCATCTTGGGTTTGAAAAAAGAGGTTTTAGAATCTTTAAAAAGAGCGTTTGAAAGTAATGATTACACAAAAAGACGTGGAGAATTAGAAGAAAAGTATGGTGCAAAGAGAAAGGATTTATGGGATAGTCTTAACAAAAAATCTTCAGAACTTGGGTTTGCAGTCCAGATAGGCCCAACAGGTATAATGACTGTGCCAATTTTGAATGGAAAACTTTTAAGCCAAGAAGAGTTTGATGTTTTAACTATGGATCAGAAGAAATTTTACGAAGGGAATCTCATAAAGCTAAAAAGGCTTATCGATGGTACACTTCACAAATCCAGAGTGGTAGATATAGAGTTCAAAGAAAAACTCGATAAGCTTGATAAAGAGATAGCCAAATTCGCGATCGATCCGATCTTCGATGATATCGTGGTTCAGTTCAAGAAAAGCGCAGATGTCGTTGAGTTCATAAAATCTGTAAAGAATGACCTTCTCGATAACCTTGAAATTTTGAGAAACGATCAGACGGACAAAGAAAAATTCATGTCAAGATATGATGTTAATGTCGTAATAGATAATTCTACAACAACAGGTGCGCCCATCGTGGAAGAACTCAATCCAACTTACGCTAATTTATTCGGTAAAGTTGAATATTACGCAACGATGGGAACTTTACAGACGGATTTCAAATTCATAAGGCCCGGCGCATTTCATAGGGCGAATGGTGGATTCATGATCCTTAACGCAGAAGATCTCTTCAGATCAGAACTATCATGGGAAGCTCTTAAAAGGTTGCTTAACAGTGGAACGCTAAAGATAGAGAATATTCAGGAGTATCTTGGTTATGGAATCACAGCAACGCTTAATCCACAACCGATCCCTGCTGATGTGAAAATCATAATGATAGGGGAGCCATGGGTGTATGAACTTCTGTACTCCTATGATTCTGATTTCAGAAAATTTTTTAAGATAAAGGCCCCCTTTGATTGGGAGTTAGATCTTGAATCGCAGGGTATCGAATACTATCTCCAACTTTTAAGATCGGCGATAGACAAAAAGGATCTTCTTCACGTTGACAGAAGTGGCATAGAAGAGATAATAAAAATGGGAATGCGCATCGTTGAAAAAAGGTCAAAAGTTTCAACGCAGGCAAACAGAATAATGGCCTTATTGATAGAAAGTGATCAAAAGGCTAAAGCTTTGAAAAAGAAAAAGATAGATGGTGAATCAGTCCGTAGCGCCATTGATTCGATGAAAAGAAGGCATTCACTTGAAGCCGATCATGCACTTGAATATATAAAAAACGGCGAAATAATGATAGAAACTAAAGGTACAAGAGTTGGACAGATAAATGGATTGACAGTTGTGGACGGTGGAGATTATCCATTTGGAATGCCCGTTAGGATAGTTGCAAAGACGCACATCAATGATACTGGTGTTATAGATATTCAAAGAGAATCGAACATGTCTGGTAAAATTTTCACGAAGGCTGTCCTGATAATATCAAGTTATCTTAATTCAAAGTATGCGAGGAAAGTACCTTTATCCCTTGCTGCAACCGTTAGTTTTGAGCAAACTTATTCGATGATCGAAGGAGATAGCGCTTCTGTTGCTGAAACACTCTCCATGATATCTGCGATTGCAAATGTGCCGATAAAACAATCTTTAGCAGTCACAGGTTCGATAAATCAGCACGGTGAGGTGCAACCTGTCGGTGGCGTTCCTGACAAAATAGAAGGATTTTTTAGGGTTTGCAAGGATAAAGGATTAACCGGAGATAATGGTGTTGTAATACCATCATCCAATGTTGATGATCTCGTTCTTGATCCCGAGATCATCGATGCAGTTAAAAACGGGAAATTTCATATATGGACGGTTGATACCGTTGATGAAGCCCTTGAAATAGTTACAGGTAAAAAAGCCGGTAAAATAGATAAAAGGATGAATTATGAAAAAGGAAGTATCAACTATCTTGTCGAGAAAGAAATAGAAAGAGCGGAAAGACTTGAAGAAAAGCTTGAAATGAAAAAGCCAAGGAAAAGGAGTAGAAAGAATTCTTCAAAAGATGATGAATCAAAGAATATGGAGGAAGATGAAAATTGAAGATCACACTCTCAACTTCAAATCCCAACAAAGTGGAGGAGATCTCCAAGATCGTTGATATAAATATCGGCATAGAATGGATCATAGGTAAAGTAGATGTTGAAGAAGATGGCACGACTTTTGAAGAAAACGCGATAAAAAAAGCCAGAGCCGCTTACGAACTTTACGGGCCATCTGTTGCCGATGATTCAGGCCTTGAAATATATGCACTCGACAGGTTTCCAGGTATCAGATCTGCAAGATTCATGGAAGGTGTTGATTATACGATCAAAAATCGTAAAATTTTGGAGATGATGAAGGAGTTCGATGAAAATCAAAGAAAGGCACGTTTTGTTTGCGTTGCTGTCTATTACGATGGAAAACCCTTCACCTTCGAAGGTGTAATAGAGGGAAAAATTTCCAACGAGATCCGCGGATATAATGGATTTGGATATGATCCTATCTTCATCCCTTATGGATACGATAGAACTTTTGGAGAACTTTCAAGAGAAGAAAAGAACTCCATCAGTCACAGGGCAAGAGCCTTCAAAAAACTTTCGGAATTCATAAAAGAAAAGGTGAAGGGCGTATGAGCCCTTCACCTTTTCAAATTCCTGCGATTATATCATTCATTCCATCTTTGAAGTAAGCCCATGACATGTTCGGAGTATTATGATGTATTCCTATGCCGCCGTTTCTATCTATAACTATTATACCTGCATCGGTTCCGGCAAAATTATCCAGATAATTGATTGCAGCTTCGGCAGCGTGCTGTGCATCCAGGCCATCTCTCAAAAAGTCGAGAGCAGTTTTGGTCAGAAGTACCCTGATCATGCCCTCTCCCAATCCTGTTGACGAAGCAGCACCATCTATCGTCGCATAAGTCCCTGCACCTGCTATCGGAGTGTCACCGATTCTTCCAAGCAATTTCAAGAATACTCCACCTGTGGATGTCGCTGCGGCCGTTTCACCGTGAGAATCAAGTACCACGGCTCCGACGGTCCCATGCAAAAATTCTGGATGCTCTCGGAAAAGTTCCCTCAATTTTGGCCAATCTTTGTAATCACCGTTTAAAAATTCCTGACGGTACTTTTTCCATTGTTCTTTTCTTTGCGGAGTTATCGGATCGTGATATTCGAATCCCATGAGTTTGGCAAAATCATTCGCTCCCTGTCCAGCCAAAAGCACGTGGTCTGTTTTTTCCATCACCATTCTTGCCAAACTTACAGGATGGCGTATATTTTTTACCCCTGCAACAGCTCCAAAATCAAGATTTGGCCCGTAAGCTATTGCCGCATCCATCTCAACTTCCCCGTCAAATGTTAGGACGGACCCCGTTCCAGAATTAAAAGCAGGGTTATCCTCCATGACTTTAATTGCCGCTTCAACAGCATCCATAGCGCTTCCACCCGATTTGAGTATCTCCACTCCAGCCTTAACGGCCTCTTTGGTACCATCCTTGTGCTCTTCTGCTTTGTCTTGCGGGATGCTTCCCGCACCAGCATGCACTAAAATAGTATACAAAATGCTCCCTCCTTCATGAAACTGTATGTTTTTGCATTCCTATTTCATCGATGATCTTCTGATCTTCTTTCAATTTTTCAAGATCATACTGACTTTTCTGAATTGATTTAAGGTTTTCAAAAGCTTTCTTTTCTCTGTAAATAGATACGTAACTTTCCTTCAATTGATCCAATGCTTTTTCACTGTTAAGAAGGTTGGACAGCAGAGATTGCCTTTGCGCGTAAAGGAATTGGATGTAATTCATCCAACTTTTGAAAAAAGAGATCTCGCTCGTCCCTTCCATTTTGTCCTGAGCATTTTTTATAACCAAATTCATCTCGGAGATCCGCTTTTTCAAATCATCGATCTTCAAAATAGTTTTTGAGATATCAAGTTTTAAAAGCTCAAGCTGTGAGTTTTTCAGATCCAGCAATTTTTGAAGTGTGAATTCAAAAGCTTTCATTTCTTCAGAATACTTAAAATCTGTGGAAGAAGTTTCGAATTCGTCGTCAAGATTGTCTTTCCATAGATTGAAAAATCTTCATTTATGCCCGTTACTTCACCGCCGGCTTCACTAACTATTAGTGAACCAGCTGCAACATCCCATGGTTTGAGGCTATATTCCCAGAAACCATCTATTCGTCCTGTTGCAACGTAGCATTGATCGAGAACCGCACTTCCGAAAACCCTCAATGCCCTTATCTTTCCAAAAAAAGCTTCGTAATTTTTCAGAACTATATCCCTGTATTCAACAGCACTGTACTGGTATCCGGTGTTAAGAACAGCTTCCTTAAGATCCGACACTTTACTAACATTTATTGGCTTCCCGTTCATGAAGGCTCCATTGCCACTCACAGCCTCATAAAGTTCATCCATGTAAGGATCGTATACAACGCCAATTTTCGATTTTTTATCGATGACGAGAGCTATTGAGACACAAAAATGTGGAATTCCCTTTGAATAATTCGTCGTGCCGTCTATCGGATCGACAATCCATACCCTTCCGTTCTCGGATGATTTCGTTTCGCCTGTTTCCTCTCCAAGGATCGAATCCATCGGAAAAGCACCCGAAATTTCTTCCTTTACCTTTTTTTCGACGGCCACATCCGCGTCCGTGACGATATCGTAAAAACCACTTTTTTGATGTGTCCATATCAAATCATTTATCTTTGATTTTGCAAAGTTTCCAACGTCCCGAGCAAGTCCCTTCGCGAAGTTAAGCGCTAAAAGATCCGAACTTTCGATCATCTATTACACCTTCCTCAAAGTTATACCATTTTTTGATTCTAAAGAACTCATCAAAGATGTGAATGCACCATCTATTTCCTCTTCTAAAAGCGTACGTTCCATCGATCCATAGGTTATCCTTAAAGTTATGCTGTATGTTCCATAAGGGACTCCCTTGCCGGTGTAAAGGTCTATAACTTCAACATCGTTAACGTAAGTAGAAGAACGTTTAACGGTATCGATTATGTCAACGGCTTTTATCGCACCCTTCTGAACGAACATGGAGAGATCTTTGAAGGAAAATGGATATTGTGAATAAGCGCTGTAACTCGATTTCGCTAAAACACCATAAAGAGTTTTTAGATCTATTTCGACGGCATAGATTGGTACTTTTACATCAAAAAAATCTAAAACTTGACTGGAAAGTTCACCTATGATCCCGGATATCTTTCCATTTATGGTAACCCTTCCCGATCTGCCATTCGTAAATCCGTCGAGTTCTTCGTTGATAAAACCAAGATGGACGTGTAAAGGAGCAAGCAGAGATTCTAATGTACCCTTGAAATTGAGCAAAGTCCACTCCCTTTTATCCGTGTAATCGAGAGATTCAATTTTCCCCGTTGAGACAAGTGCCAGTTTTTCTGTTTCAAAATTCTCATGAAAAATCTTTCCTATTTCGAAAAGGTTCACATCTACTTCTTGATGCTTCACGTTGTATGCCAGTGAATCAATTAAGTTGAATATAAGTGTCGATCTCATGACTGACATTTCCGGTGAAATAGGATTGGCAACCTTTACACCTTCTTCGAAGGTTGAGCCGAACAATTTTAAAAGTTCAGGGTCTGAAAAAGCGTAATTTATCGCTTCAAAATATCCAAGCGCACAAGCATAAGCTCTTAAAACATTTTTGAATTCCCACCAGTCGTTCCTTTCTCCTTCAACGAAAGGCATCGATCGCTTAACTGGCAAGGCGTTAAAACCGTGTATTCTTGCCACTTCTTCTATAAGATCAACGTCCTGTGAAATATCGTGTCTGAATGTTGGTACTTCAACTTTCCACCCATCTTTACCATGAGACGGATCCATACCGAGTGATTCGAAAATACTCTTCACTTCAACTTCATCGGGTTTGAATGAAAGGTAAGTCGACAATTTTTTATCCGATACTTTAACGGTAAGAGGTTTTAATTCTTGAGGGTAGAGATCCGCGCTACCCACAACTTTGCCACCACACAATGACAAAATCATTTGAACCAGCCTTTTGGCTGTGTACTCAGTATCATTTGGATCCACGAATCGTTCAAATCTGTAAGATGCATCTGTTGATAGATTCAATATTTTGGAGGTCTTCCTCGTTCTCACAGGATCAAAAGTTGCTACTTCCAGCAATATCCTTGTCGTCGAAGATGATATGCCTGAATCTTTTCCACCCATAATTCCGGCTAAAGCGAGCGCATTTTGACCATCTGTTATAAGTATCTCTCCACCGTTGAGTTTGTATACCTTTGAATTCAAAGCTGTGAAAAGTTCTCCAGCTTTTGCATCCCTTACGACGATCATTGACGATTGGATCTTGTCAAAATCGAAAGCATGAATGGGATGACCGAATTCCATCATGACATAATTCGTGATATCGGTGATATTATTTATAGACCTTATCCCTACCGATGCAAGACGCTTTTTCAACCATAAAGGAGAGTCTCCAACCAGCACGTCATCTATCCTTACAGCCATGTATCTGTAACACCCTTCCGATTCTACCGAGAGTGAAACGTTACCATAAGGAAGTTTTAAATCTATGACAGGTAATTTTAAAGATCTTTTCTCAACGGTTGAAAGCTCACGTGCAAGGCCGAAATGTGAAAGGCAATCGGATCTGTTAGGAGTTATTTCAAGCTCAAAGGTGGTTAAATCTAATCCAAAAAGATCCACGATATTTTGCCCAGGCTCGACGTATTTATCGAATTTGAAAACATGGCTTGAATGGGCTTCGAGTCCAATTTCTTGAAGAGAAAAGAGCATACCATCCGTTCCTATCCCTCTCATTTCGACTGATTGAACGACTTTCCCATTTATATCCGAAGCTTTTCCAGCCTGTCCGAAGATGACACAATCGTTAACTTTGAGAGTTTTATCCGATGTGACGATCGTAAAAACCCTTTTACCATCCTCAATTTTGCACACATTTAAATTATCGGCATTTGGATGCCGATCTATTTCAACTATCTTTGCCGTTACCAAATTTTTTAAATTTTCGAAAGGCTTTTCAATTGCCTCAACTTCACTTCCTGACATGGTAAAATCATCCGATAATTTTTGAATACCATCAGGAATTTCTATGTAATCTTTCAACCATTCAATAGATAATTTCAAAGGGCTCACCTTCTAAAAGAGTCCGAGGAAGTTCAAAGAATTTCTCGGAAATTCTCTTATATCATTTATTCCATATTTAAGCATGGCAATTCTTTCCATTCCCATTCCAAACGCAAATCCCTGCCATTCATCTGGATCAAGGCCAACATTTCTTAAAACATTTGGATGGACCATACCGGCTCCAAGTATTTCAAGCCACTCTTTTTTACCACTAAAGGAAACATCAACTTCAACACTTGGTTCGGTGAATGGGAAATAATGAGGCCTGAACCTTATTACTTTATCCTCTCCAAGAAGAGCTTTTATTGCACTCTCTAAAGTCCCTTTCAAATCGGCTATTGATATTTCTTTATCTATTGCAAGTCCCTCGATCTGAAAAAATGATGGCAGGTGTGTTGCATCGTAATCATTTCTGTAAACCCTTCCTGGAGAGATTATTCTTAAAGGAGGTTTTCTTCTTTCCATAGTTCTTATCTGAACAGGTGATGTTTGAGTTCTTAAAAGTAACTCATCCGAAATATAAAAGGTATCTTGAAGATCTCTCGCAGGATGCCATTGAGGCGTATTCAAAGCTTCAAAATTGTAATAAACACTTTCCATTTCGGGTCCCTCAACAACATCAAAGCCCATTTTAGAAAAGATGCGCACACATTCATCTATGGTCCGTGTTATCGGATGCACCTTTCCAATAGTTCTCATGGGGCCAGGTATCGTTAGATCCAAAGAATTTTCTATCATCTTCTTATTCGTTTCGGATACTTTGAGTTCGGCTATCTTATCTGAAAGCAAACTTTCTATTTTTAACTTTGCCTCGTTCAGCCGTTTACCGAATAAAGCTTTATCTTTTGGGTCAAGTGCCGGGATTTTCTTCATCGAAGAAGTTATTGCACCGTTTTTGCCCAGAAAAGAGACCCTAATTTTTTCGAGCTCTTCAAGAGATTTAGCAGCTTCTATCCTTTCGGTTGCCAAATTCAAGATGGATTCTACTTCATCCATGCTATTCCCTCCGGTTGGAATTTGTACTGTACTTATGTAAACTTGCGTGCATCGTGCAGATTCAATCACCTGCGATGCAACATACCTGATCGAATTCGAGTGTTTATACCGTACTTTTAAAAGAAATTGAGTATAAATTGATTTTATCACATAAAGACAATTTTCAGAAACGTATTTTATGGTATACTTATTCAACTCCAAATATGAATTTATAACTCATGCAAACATGCATGGAGCGTGCATATTTATTCATCTACGACGCAACATGCCTGAGTTGAGGTGGAGCGTTTGTATACTAAAACTCTTTTAAAAGTGAAATGAATGAACAGCACGTAGCACGTGGCTCATGGCAGGTGGGGCGTAGAACAAACAGTGAATAGTGAGAAGTAAGCGATAAATGGCAAATACTTATTTGCTGTCACGAAAGGCGAATGCCGGAGCCAACGATATTTCATATTTAAAGTTGATCAAGTATACTAAAAGATTCAGTACAAAATAAAGGATGAGTTTTTCAAAGATGGAGATGATTATTTGATATCTATTCTTGACGTTATAGGTCCGTCCATGATAGGGCCATCGAGTTCTCATACACTTGGTGCCATGAGAATTTCAAAATTCGCTTACAACCTTTTCAATTCAATACCTGAAAGTGCCACGTTTTACCTTCATGGTTCCTTCAGGGACACATACATAGGCCATGGTACAGGGCTTGCTCTTATAGCAGGCTTATGTGGTATGGATACGGACGATCCGGCCGTTGCAAAAGCTGATGAGGTATCGAAGCGTTCTGGGCTAAAATACGAGTTCAGATCTATAGATCTTGGAGATGTTCATCCAAATACGGTTAAGATAGTTGCCACTAAAAATAATTTGACCCACGAAGTTATAGGGTCGTCTGTTGGAGCCGGAAGGATAAAAATAATATCTATAGATTCGATACAATGTCAGGTAACTGGTGAACTTCCAACGCTTGTGATAGAAAATGAAGATGTTCCGGGAGCCCTTGAATCTATCGTAAGGGTGATATCGCTCAACGGTGTTAACATCGCGCAGGTTAACTTAAGCAGGATGAGTAAGGGATCGAAGATTGCAAGCATGATACTTGAGCTTGATGATAGGTTAGACAATTCTATTATCGAAGCTTTGAAAATGCTTAAAGTTGTTAAATCTATGATCTACGTTGAAGCTCTGAACTGTTGAAGGGAGAAAATAGGTGAATGTAAAATCTTTCAACGATCTTGTAGAGATTTCTGAAAAAACAGGAGAAGATTTACATAAGGTCATTCTTGATTGGGAAATGCTTGACACAGGTTATTCGGGCGAACGATTGATAGAAAATGCGTCAAAACTTTTTAAAGTTATGGAAGAAGAATACGCATCCAAAAAAGACAAAACATTCAATACACTTGTGAACTTAACTGGCACGAATGGCAAAAAGATGTACGAATACATTCAAAATGCTTTCGTTGGTGAGAAAGTGTTCAAGGCAGCAACGATAGCCGTGACGATGGCTGAAAACAACGCATCGATGGGAAGGATAGTTGCCTGCCCAACGGCAGGGGCAAGTGGTGTTATGCCCGGTGTGCTTTTGGTACTCGAAGAATACGGTATTTCGAGAGAGAGGCTTGTACTTTCTCTTATCGTTGCGGGTGCAATAGGTAAGATAATCGCGCTGAGGGCCTCTCTTTCGGGAGCCGAGGCTGGCTGCCAGGCTGAAATTGGTAGCGCAACTGCAATGGCTGCCGGGGCTGCCGTTTATGCGGGGGGAGGGAGTGCGAGGCAGGTTTCAAACGCTGCTGCACTGTCTTTGAAATCCTTGATGGGTCTCGTCTGCGATCCGGTTGGAGGATTCGTGGAAGTTCCATGTGTCAAAAGAAATGCGACCGGTGCAACGTTAGCATTACTTTTTTGTGATATCGCAAAATCAGGCGTAGAAAGTGTTATACCTTTGGATGAAGTGATAGATGCGATGATGAGTGTTGGCCGATCTTTGCCTGAAAGTTTAAGGGAAACTGGTAGGGGAGGTATAGCCGTAACACCTACGGCGAGAAGGATAGTTAAAGGGTTAAGCGATAAATTCAAAATTTCCGGTGATTGATGATTCTCTTTCTGGCAATTTTAACTTTGAAAAGTTGTATAATTGATTGAGGTGATTTAGAAGATGTTTTTATGGTTTGCATCGTTGATAATTCTTTTACCAGCCATCGTTCTATCGATCTGGGCCCAGACTAAAGTTACGAAAACTTTTAAACGTTATTCTCAGGTTAGATCTTCTATCAATTTAACGGGATCAAAACTTGCAAGGATGTTGCTCGATGCAAATGGTCTGTACGATATAAAAATAGAGAGAATACCTGGTCAGCTGACAGATCATTACGATCCGAGATCTAAAGTCGTAAGGTTATCGGACGTTACTTATTCCGGTAATTCGATAGCATCCCTTGGCGTCGTTGCACATGAAATTGGCCACGCCGTTCAGCATTCTCACCATTACGTTCCTCTCGTGATAAGGGACGCAATAGTTCCTACGGCAAACATAGGCTCAAGTCTTTCGTGGATAATTTTCTTCCTTGGCCTGATCTTTTACAGTCCTTTTTTAATGCAGTTTGGAATAATTCTTTTCAGCTTCTTCGTGATCTTTACACTTGTAACGCTTCCAGTTGAACTCGATGCTTCCCACAGGGCACTTATAATGTTGAGAAATGTTATGGCTATGCCCGAAGGTGAAGTTGTCATGGCGCGTAAAGTCTTAAGCGCTGCAGCCATGACTTACGTTGCAAGCGTTGCAATGGCTGCTTTACAGTTGTTAAGAATGATCTTGATATCGGGCATGTTTAGAAGATGAAAGCGAGAAAGATAGCACTTGAGATCCTGAAAGAGGGGATCTCAAATTTTTTTGTATCTAAATCATCGTGGAAAAAAGCAGAAGATCTTTCTTCTGAAGATCGTGCTTTTGTGAGAAAGCTTGTTTATGGAACTTTAAGATATTCTATCTCTTTAGACAAAGAGATAGATATATTTTTGAAAAATCCCCGGGCAACGCCAGATGAAATACGTGATATTTTGAGAATGGGAACTTATGAAATCGTAGAGATGAGAGTCCCAGCTTACGCTACAGTAAACGAGTATACGAAGATTGCATCCAACAATTTCAAAGGTCTCGTTAATGCAGTTTTAAGAAGAATATCGGAGAATTCTTCCCGTATAGATCTTGGATCTGGATTGCCTCAATGGCTATTAGATCTGCTTAGAAAGGATTTGAAGGATGATTTCAATGCTTTTTTAAAAAAAGCCGAGTACCATGAGATCTCTGTTAGAGCTGTTGGAAGATCACGAGATGAATTGAAAAAAGAATTTGAAGATCAGAACATAGAAAGTTATCCCATGAACTTTTCACCTTATGGATTGAAATGTCCGAACGGTATAGATCTAAACGCAATAAGTGCTTTCGAAAAAGGTCATTTCACCTTTCAGGATGAATCATCACAGATGGTCGGAATATCATTGAAGCCCGAAGCCGGAGAAAAAATTTTGGATGCATTTGGCGGGGTGGGTACCAAGACAACGCATTTGATCCAGATGGAACCTGAAGCCTTGATTTATTACAACGATCTTAACAAATCTAAAATATCCGTTGCGGAAGACAACTTCAGAAGGTTGAGACTTTCACCTTATGAAGTTATGAATGTAGATATTTTAAACGGATCATTCGATCGAAAATTCGATAAGATCCTCGTCGATGCGCCATGCACTGCACTTGGAACGCTTGGAAAGCACCCAGATCTACTTTTAAGAATTAAGCCTCAGGACGTTGCAAGCAAAAGTGAAATGCAAATTGAGATGATAAACAAATTGTGGAACGTCCTTGTTGATGGTGGAATGATGATATACTCTGTATGTACGGTAACGAAAAGTGAAACGGACGGAGTCATTTCAAAATTTTTAGCAGATCATCTCGAAGCGAGAGCTGTAAATCCGTTTGAAAAGGACTTTAACTTTGAGTTCAACGGTTATGGTGTTCAACTTTTGAATTTGATGGAAGGTTTTTACATCTCTAAAATCATAAAAAATAGGTGAAAGATTTTGGAAAATATTCTTGATTACAGTTATGAAGAATTGAGAAGGAAATTTGAAACGATGGGGTTAGAACCCTTCAGGGCGACGCAACTTTTTGACTGGATTTACAAAAAGAAGGCCACCAATTTCTTTGCCATGACGAATTTGTCAAAGCAAACGAGACAATTTTTAATGGAACATTTTGAAATAATAATCCCCGAACCCATAAAAGCTTCACATTCTTCAGATGGTACTGTGAAATTCTTGTGGAAGTATCCAGACGGAAACACCGTTGAATCTGTCATTCTAAGGTATCCAGACAGAACATCGGCATGTATTTCTTCTCAGGTTGGATGTCCGCTCAACTGTACCTTCTGTGCAACAGGAATGTCTGGATACCTTAGAAATTTAACGTCAGGAGAGATCATCGCCCAGATACTTGGAATGGAAAAAGCCGAGAATGAAAGAATAGACAATGTCGTTTTCATGGGCATGGGAGAACCGATGCTCAACTACGATGAGGTGATGCGTGCCATACACGTTATGACTGACGCAAAAGCGCTGAAGATAGGTCAGAGACATATTTCGATATCAACGGCAGGGATCGTTGAAGGGATAATAAAATTGTCCGATGACCCTCTGGACGTCATCCTTTCCGTGTCACTTCATGCCGCAACAGATGAAAAAAGATCAAAAATAATGCCTGTGAATAAAAGATATCCGCTTTCCGATCTCATCGATGCTCTTACGATCTATCAAAAGGCAAAAAGCAGACGGATAACCTTTGAATATATACTTTTCGATGGATTCAACGATTCGTTTGAAGATGCACAGCAGATAGTTGAACTTTTGAAAGATCTCAAGTGCAACGTTAACCTCATAAAGTACAACGAGACCGGATCCGGTTTCAGCTCTGCTTCGGCAGAAAGAACGAGTGCTTTTGAAAAATTTCTAAAAGATCATGGTGTTGAAGCGGTCGTAAGAGCAGAAAAAGGTGCTGACATAGAAGCCGCGTGCGGGCAGCTCAGGAGAAAAACACTTTGAAAAAAGGAACTATCGTATCTTTCAATTCCAATCTTGTAACAGTTGAAGATTATGAAAGTGGTGAAGAAATACTGTGTACGCTCAGGGGTAGATTCAAACTGACGAACACGAAGCCGATGGTTGGAGATAGGGTTGAATACACGGTAGACCGTGATCGCGGAAGGGTCGAATCTATCCTTCCAAGGATAAATGTCATTGATAAGCCAAAAATTTCAAATGTTGATCAGGCAGTTGTTGTTGTGACCTTATCAAGTCCTGATCTGCCTTATGCGACTATCGATAGGATTATCCTTAACGCTTCGAGATCAACCATTGCCCTCGTTTTGATCTTGAACAAGATAGATCTTACAGATCCAAAGAAAATTAACGAATTCAAGCAAATATACAGAATTTATGATCCAATTCTTTCGTGTGTCTTTACTGGAGAGGGAATAGATGAGCTCAAATTCAGGTTAAAAGATCACATTTCAATTTTTACAGGTCCATCAGGCGTTGGCAAATCTTCTCTTTTGAATTCCATTCTGAATTTAAAATTGAAAACGGGTTGTGTCTCTCAAAGCACCAATTTTGGAAAGCATACGACAAGTTCGGCCACATTGATCAGAATAGAAAAGGGAGGGTTTGTCGTTGACACACCTGGCTTTACGACCATCGAGTTGTCTAACATCAAGCCTTTAGATGTGCAGAACTTTTTCCCAGAGATAAAAAGCGCGGCCTATGGATGTGCTTTTGATGACTGTGCACACGAAAATGAACCCGGATGCAACGTGAAGGCACTCGTTGAAAAAGGAGAAATTCCCTTAAGCCGTTACGAAAATTATTTGAAAATTTTAAAAGAAGTAAAAGATCAGAAAATAAGGGGTGATAATTTTGAAAAAAAATATTAAAGTCTCACCTTCAATCCTGTCGGCCAATTTCGCAACTCTTGGTGAAGAGATAAAAAAAATTGAAGGTGTTGCCGATTACATCCATCTCGATGTCATGGATGGTCATTTCGTCCCGAATCTAACCTATGGACTTTTGATCGGAAAGACATTGAAAAGAATCACCGATCTTCCCGTTGACTCCCATCTCATGATCGATAATCCGGAGAATTTTGTAGACGATTTTTGCGAGATCTCTGAGATAGTCTCGATTCATTACGAAGCAACAAACCATCTCAACAGGCTTGTTAACAGGATAAAGGAAAACAACACTAAAGCTTTTGTTGCGATAAATCCACACACCATCGTTGAATTACTTTCAGACATCTTGATGGATGTCGATGGAATACTTGTCATGAGTGTTAATCCGGGATTCGGCGGTCAGAATTTCATACCGAACACGTTGAACAAGATAAGACAACTTGACGAGATGAGAAAAAAGATGGGACTTTCTTTCGAAATAGAAGTGGATGGTGGTGTTAATGAAGATACCTTTGAGGCCGTTCTAAAAGCTGGAGCAGACATTCTTGTTACCGGAAGTTATACCTTTGGCGCTGAAGATCCAAAGAAAGCCTTAAAAATTTTGAAAGGGATAGATTCATAAGCTCTCTATCTCTGAAGGAGAGACTCTTTCTTTTATTCCATTCATTTCAATAACAAATGAATCCGCAAATATTCTGACAACGGTCGCTACGTGCTCTCCATTGATATCTTTGTATCTGACCTGTGATCCTTTTTTTATTATCAAAGAATTTCTCCAAAAATTCGTGATCACGTTCGTTTGCTTTTTAGTTATGAAAGTGTAGAGTTTCAGCGATTCATAATGAATTGTCTTCAAAAGATGTGAAAGATCAAAAGTCCTTCCACTTATCTCTTTCAACGAGATGGCATCAGGCAGATCAACGGGCAAAGTGTTGTTAACGTTGAGTCCCACACCTATTATGATAGTTTTATCCGTTCCATGATGAATTATCTCCGTTAAAATTCCTCCGATTTTTTTCTTACCGTAATAGAGATCATTGGGCCATTTCGTTCCCACACCTTCTATGTGAGCTTTCTTCAAAGTCCTTACAACGGCAACGGAAATCATCTTCGTGTAGATGTTCTTATCATCCGGAAGGTAAGAAGGTTTAAAGATCACTGAAAACCATAATCCGCCTTCCGGAGAGTACCAGCTTCTCTCTCCTTTTCCGTGACCGTCATTCTGCTTCAATGCCCAGATGACATCTCCATTTCTCAAAAATTCAACCATTTTCTTTGCCACATCATTTGTTGAGGTTACCTCATCGTAAGAGAAGAGTCTTTCAATCATCCTTTTTGCTCCGGTTTTTAAAATTCATTTCACCATCCACGTGAATATCGAGCTGGTTGTATGGAATAGAGATATTCATCTTTGTGAACTCGCGGAAAATATCGATTCCCATAGCTATTTGGGCGTCAAAATAGTCATTCCTCAGAACCCAGAAATGAATTGAAAAATTAACGGAAGAACTTCCAAAACCGTCAAACGTTACATAATTCGTGACCACCGGATCTTCGTCAGAGAGTGGGCCTTTGTAAACGAGAGGTTCTTCTTGAAGAAGTTTTTTAAGGAGTTCGGGAACAGCCTCCAGCTGTTCTGGTTTTAACGAATATGGAACACCAATTGGCATATCTATTCTTCTTGCTAACTTTGGCCAGTACTTGGTGATGTTAGAAGACCATACAGAAGAGTTAGGTATGTGGATCCGCTTTCCGTCCCATGTATCTATGATCGTGTGATTGAATTTAACCGCATGAACTGTGCCACTCATTCCGTTAACGTCCAATGAATCTCCCTCGTTAACCGCATCTGTCAAGATAACCATAAGACCACTGAAAAAATTTCCGAGAGGTGCTTGAAGTGCAAGTCCTATTATGATACCTGCGACACCAAGACTTGTGAGTAAAGGCCAGAGATTGATATCGAATTCGCCTATGATGATCATTATGGCTATGAAAACGAAAAGAGATTTTATGAGTAATTTGGTTGTATTTGGAGCTCTGAGCCCTTTGCCTGCTCTCTTGACAGCATGATTTATAAGTTTTGCGACGAAAGCGCCAAGATAATTCGCCGCGATCAAAATGCCTATTGCCACAAGAACACGTGGAAGGTAGTAGATCAGTATTGAATTTTCAATTCCATGGATCAAACTTGTGGGTGTTGCCATTATCTTTCTTTTTCTGTGAAGGTATGATCTTCATCCGGAAATTTTCTTTCTTTCACATCTTTTACGTAATTTTTTAAAGCATTTTCAATTTCCGAATTGAGATCTGCATATTTTTTAACGAATTTTGAGATTTTTCCATCATTTATTCCAAGCAAGTCGTGCCAGACCAGTACCTGACCATCGCAGTACCTTCCAGCTCCTATACCTATCGTCGGAATCGATAAAGATTCGGTGATCGCCTTCGCCGTTTCTTCAAAGGTAAGTTCCAGAACAAGTGAGAAAATTCCAGCATCTTCAAGAGCTTTTGACTCGTTGATCATGCGCTGCGCATCATTTCCTCTGCCCTGAACCCTGTACCCTCCTATTTGATTGACAGATTGAGGCGTTAATCCTATATGGCCCATCACAGGAATACCACTGTCCACAAGCCGTTTAACTATCGGGACAATTCTCAATCCACCTTCTAACTTAACGCAATTTGCGCCTGCTTTCATAAGCATTCCAGCATTTTTCATCCCTTCATCGTCTGAACTCTGGTATGACATGAAAGGCATATCTCCTACTATGAAAGAATTTGGAGCACCTCTTCTGACAGCTTCGATGTGACGGATCATATCATCCATTTCAACGTTCAAAGTTGAGTTGTATCCCAGCACCACATTTCCAAGCGAATCCCCAACGAGTATCATGTCCATTCCGCATCGTTCGCAGACTTTTGCACTGAAATAATCGTAAGCAGTTATAACGGTGATGGGTTCTTTACCTTTCATCTGAAGAATTTTTATGATGTTCAGACACGATCACCCTTTCTTTAAGAATTTGAGCGAACTTACCGTACAAAGCACCGAGATCTGGATCCAGATCGGTCAAAGCCATCCTTTCGGCCTCGATGAGATTGTTGTCTCCACGTGCAACTGGCCCTGTAAGGGCATTCTTCACGCCTAACTTTTCGACATTTTCAATTGCCTGCTTTGAAAGATACAAAGAGATGATCTCTGCCGTTTCGGTATCGAGTCCGGCCATCGAATAAAGCTCCCTTGATACTTCCTGAATTCCAACGATGAAATTCGACGCAAAAACTGCACCTATATGATAAAAGATCTTGTTCGATTCATAAATTTCACTGAACTTTATGTTCATACTTTCGAAAAGATCACGTATGATCTTTCTTCCTCTTTCATTTCCATCCATCACGAAATAGATGTTTTCCATGCTTTGCCAGATCTCTTGATTTGCGAAAGAAGCATTGGGATGGATTGAGAAGCGACCGATATTCATCTCGTCGCATTCCCTGAAGATCGATGATGGATATGCCCCGCTGAACTGACCGATCGCTTTAACGTTATCAAGTTTATCCTTGATCTTCAAAAAAGTCTGCCTTATGAGATCGTCCTGTACCCCTATTAAAACAACATCACATCCTCCGATCTCATCGATTGACGATGGCGTTCCATCACCGATGAACTCAACAGCTTTTATAGAGGAATCGATAGATGAATTGACAACATGTCCTATCTTATGACCTTTAGATGAAAGGTATTTACCAAAGGTCTTTCCAACTTTGCCAGCTCCAATGATATCGAATATCAATTGGGTCCTCCTTGTATACGCTTTCAACTTCATCTTTACTTGTTAAATTTTGAATGTGAACTTTCTAACTCAAGTGAAACATACATGCACTCTGCAAACTTGACTGACAGTTCACTGCACAAATTTCACAAGCCTGTACATAAGATTCCTGCACACTCTTTTCCTGTAAAGTGCACTTCCACGTACATCGTCTATGGGTTTAACTCCATCGAAAACTTTCTTAGCGACATCGTTTAAAAAGGATCTATCAAAATTTTTATCATGAGAAAAGTTTTCTATCTCTTCCATTCTGAGCACGGTTGGTGCAACCGACCCGAAAGCCAGACGCATCTCCTCAATGTGTTCCCCATCCATCCTCATCAACCAACCCAAACTCGCTATTGAAATGGTCATCGAAGTGCGCTGTCCGACCTTTTCAAAATAATGATAAGTCCACTTTTCTTTTTTGATCTTTATACTTTTAACGTATTCTCCTTTTTCTATTACTGTTCTTCCAGGGCCGGTTATGAACTCTTTTAAACCTAAAGTTCTTCCATCAGAAAGCTCAATTTCGGTATCGAGCAGGTAAAGTGCAAGCAATCCGTCTCCAGCTGGAGATGCGTTCATGACATTTCCAACAAGAGTTCCTCTATTCCTTATCTGCGGCGAACCAATCGTTGAAATGACATCGTGCAAAATTTCGAATTCATCTTTCAATGGTTTGAAATCGAGAAGTTCTGAATAAGTTACATTCGATCCTATCGATAATATTTTACCATCAAATTCAATTTTATGAAGAGATGGAACCTTTAAGGTACTAACGATCTTTGATGGCTTAACCCTTCCAGCCCTCATTTTAACGAGTAGATCTGTTCCTCCAGCCATAAGAAAAACATTTTCTCCTACGATCTCTTCCTTCAACTCTTTTTCGTCTTTCGGAGACACAAATTTGAAGTCCACCGTCATCATCTCCTTGAATCACTTTTCGATATCTTCTTCTGTATCAACATCGAACGTACATGCTTTACCTTCTTCGTAAGTCAGGCACATCTCTTTATGAGAAAAAATCAGTTCTCTTAACCCCACGTCTCCTTCTAACTTCATAACTTCGTCGAAATATTTCGACGGTAGGTACACGGGAAATCCTTTTATGCCTTCGTGAGAAGGAAAAATTATTTTTGACCTATCCAGCGATAAAACCTTTCTGGAATGGTATTCGTTGACGCCAGGCATGTCCCCGAGAAAGATCAGAACACCTTCATATCCATCTGCTTTTTTAATGCCGCACTTGATCGATTCGGACAGTCCAAGATCCGGTCTTTTATTCACAACTATCGTGAAAGGGTCCACATCAAAAAGCGCCAAATTCAATTCTTCCGATACAACTATCAATTTATCCGTTGGAAGTTTCTTCACCACATCTATGGACCATTGTAATAACCTTTTACCCCTGTAAAATGTAGAGAGCTTTTGGGTTCCAAATCTTTCGGATCTGCCCGCCGCAAGTATGAATGACAGAATCAATCCCCATTCGCAGCCTTTCTAACAGCTTCTATTATTTTGAAATAACCTGTACACCTGCACAGATTACCTTCCAGTCCTTTTTTTATCTCTTCATCTGAAGGATGCGGGGTTGCCATAAGCAAAGCTTTGGCTGACATCTCCATACCGGGTGTACAGAAACCGCATTGCACCGCACCAACATCTGCAAAAGCATTCTGAATGGGATCGAGAGTACCATTCTTCGATAATCCTTCGGTTGTAAGCACCTCTGTGCCATCGAGCTCGGCCGCTAACATGAGACAGGAAACAACATTTTTACCGTTAACTATTATCGTACATGCACCGCACTCACCCTCCCCACAACCTTCTTTGACACTTTTCATTCCAATTCTTCTCAGAAAGTCCAGCGCTCTTTCATCGTCTTCAACTTCTTCTTCAAAATCTTCGCCGTTCAATTTAAAACTGATAATCATTTCATGCCCCCTTCATCTGACCGCCTTTATACTCCTCAAAAGTTTTTTCACCATCTCCGGATCTGGTTTTACTTCGTGCACTTCTCCGGTAAAACCTCTTGATGCTTTTACATCTTTAAGGCCATTTCCAGTCACAAAGATCACAACACTCTTTCCCTGAAGGGCTTTTGCTATTTTTTTCAATCCGGCATAAGCCGTTGCTCCTGCGGGTTCGGCAAAGACCCCGCTTTCCCTTGCAAGCTCGACTATCGCTTTTCCTATCTCATCATCGGAAACAGAAACGAAGTATCCTCCAGATTCCTTAACCCATTTGCAAGCTTTCAAAACATCTCTCGGCTTGCCAACCGCTATACTGTCCGCCATGGAGTGTGCCTCGATGTCGACAGGTCTATCAAAGACTCCACTTTCGAATGTTTTCATGACAGCATTGGCGTTTTCTGCCTGTACTCCTATTATCTGTGGAATTTTCTTCGTGAGCCCAGAGTCCTTAAGATCCTTGAATCCTTTGTAAATGGAACTTACGACAGTGCCGTCTCCAACACTTACCATGGCAACATCGGGCACATTGAAATCAAGTTGGACGGCCACTTCCATTGCGCCCGTCTTTTTGCCTTCAAGCAGGTACGGATTTATGGCTGAATTCCTACTGTACCATCCGAATTCTTCTCCAACTTCCATGGAAAGATCAAAGGCCTGATCGTAACTTCCATCAACGGCCATAACGGTTGCCCCGTAAACAAGTAATTGCGTTATTTTAGCTTCGGGTGCAGTTTTAGGAACGAAAATAACACTCTTCATGCCAGAAGCAGCGGAAAGGCCTGCAAGCGATGATGCGGCATTACCCGTTGATGCACAGTAAAGCGTATCTATTCCGATCTCTTTTGCTTTCGCAATTGCGATGGCACTCGCCCTATCTTTGTAAGAGGCAGTTGGATTTCTGCCGTCATCTTTTATCCAGAGATCCGACAGTCCAAAGTTGTGGGCCATATTTTTTCTCTCATAAAGCGGTGTATTACCGATGAATAGTGGAACTTCAAAATGCTTTTTCTCGATGGGTAGCAATTCTTCGAATGCCCATATTCCACGTGAAGCCATATCAAAAGATCCATGTCCAGATCTTTTATCAAGCACAACTTCAAGAGTTCCAAGCCGTGGGCCACACTTGGGACAAGTATATTTCACTGCCTTTGGATCGTATTCGCTTCCACAATGAATGCACTTAAGAATGTATCCCATGATCTGCCTCCAAAAGATTCCTTTTTCAAAATTATAACATTTGTCAGTGCAGTATGGACACTCCTTATCCGAACATGATGACTCGGAGATGATCTCTAAACTTGAATGAGTACATTTCTTATAACGTCAAGATTCATTCCATCGAGCTGAGCTTTTATAGATTCATATCCTTTTTTGAAAAATTCAACCTGCATGCCGTTATCGATCTCCATCTTACATTCTGTTAAGCTACTTATGAGATCCGATGCTTTTGTTATCCTTCCCTCGGGGCTGTCATCAAAGGGTCTTAACATCAACGGAGCACAATGATCGGCAATACTTTCCGGTAAAAGCGGTAAAAGTAATTCATGAACCATCTTGGATTCGACATCTTCAACGACTTTTTCGAATCCTTCGACTCTTCTTTTCGTAGGAGAAATTATGTCTCCAGTCAATGCTTCTGGAACATCGTGAAAAAGGGAGCGTTCCAGAACATTTAAAATGTTAACGTTATCGGATTCGCGTGCCATCAAATAAGAAACGAAGACAACAAAAAAAGTATGGCCCGCAACAGTTGTCTGAACCGTTCTCGGGTGCTGATTCCATCTTATCGCATACATGAGCGTTCTGATCTGTGAGAGATAGGACTTGAGGCGATCATTTTCTATCAATAGTTTGAACGAGTCTAACTTTATTTCACGCATCTTTTCCTCTATCGATTCAAGGGGAACTTTGAAATATTCCGGGAACAATCTGTTGTTGATCTCTGCCTCCGCGTATGCTGCATAGATGTCGGCCGCATTTACTATCTTTCCCTCTATTGATTCATCTCTTGAGCTCATCATCGCATCTTTGAACTCCATTTTTAACCTGTCAGGCACATATTTTATAACTTCGTCCACCGAACTTTTATAAAGTTTGTCCCATGTTTCTGGAGAAAGAGTCTGAATAGACCTTTTAGTAGAAAGTGAGATGTCTGAAATTATACATTTAGGCATATCTTTGAGTGTGCAACGTACAAGAATTTTTGACATATCTACCCTATTACCTTTATACTTTTCTATCATTCCAAGTAAATGGGCAGTATGAAGTACAAAGCCGCTGTTGGATGCTTCACTGTTGTATTCAAGTGTTGGCCTGTTATTCCATCTTCTCATCGAGAACATTACCGTCATAAGTTTAACAAGATCAGGTATCATTTCTCATGCTCCTCACAGAGATTTTAAAAACTCGTCGAGACTATCTATCATGCTTTTGTACCTTTGAGAAAGTTCAGAACCAAAAAGTTTAAAATCATCCATCTTCATATCGTTGAATTTTGAAATTGCAAGAGCCAGACCGGTATCGTCCGATGGGAAAAAATCTTCTGAAAAATACTTTTCAAAGTACCTTTTGGCCGTTTTGCCAGTGTGTGCAAATGGTACTTCAAAGGTTGCACCGGTCATCGTCACATAATGCTTTTCGGATAAGATGAATTTGGCGTTGCAAACAGCATCAATTATATCTTCACTCTGAAAAATCAAGGTAACATCATCTGCTTTTATCTTTTGTGCAAAACTGGCAGCAGTTTTTGAATCTGAAGGATCTTCAACGATAACTCTTGCGTCGATCTTAGGAAACCATTCTTCATCGGTACAAGATTTGAGTATTCCATTTTTTGAAGGTGCGAAAACTGCAAATTTGGATCTCTCATGCTTTGATCTTTCTAAAAGATAAATGGTGGCGAGATCAACACCTTTTTTGATCCTTAATCCTGCCCACAACGAAGCCCATCTTCTCGATACTTCATCCGTCGTAAAACCACTTACAAGTGGACTCATTAGAATCGTCGAAAGATGTTCAAGATTGCAGGCACCAGTATTTTCTAAATTAATCCCCAGCAAAAAAACTGGCTTTCTTAATTCGATTGCAAAATCTATGATCGCAAGATCCTCAAGAAAACCTTTTATTTTTCCCGCAAAGATAACTCCCTCATAAAAAGGCAGTAGCCCGAGTGTTTCTAAAGATAATCTTGGAAATATGAATTCAATGCCTTTCTCCTTCAAAATAGTGTGCATTTTTCTGTATATCAATCTTTGACCGTAATTTTGATCATTTTGACCCGCTATTACCATTAACTTTTTCATCTTCTTCTCCATCTTTCCAGTATTCTTTTCCATAAAGTGCTTCAAGCGCTTCGATGTTTTCTTCACCTTCAAACGAAACTTTTCTTATACGGAAAACATTGATGAGAAAGATTAAAAATAAAAAGGCTGGAAGAAGCATCCATAATCCCCATATCCCTATTAAGCCCATCAGAGAATAGTCAAAAGTTGTTTTCCTCCAATTGGAATAAAATGTATCAAAATTTTCATTCAAGATTGCAGAAAAAGCCTCATTCCAAGTTGAACCATCTTTAACACTTTGAATTACCGTTGGAAGTGATTTTTGAAGATTTACTTTTTTATCTATTGCGTTGAAAAGTGCATACACTTCAGCGTAATATTCTCCAAGTCTATCATCATTTAGGGGATAATTTTCGTATTTTAGAGGATCAACGGATTGGAAGAGAAAAGGGTCATACCCGATGGAAGAAGGATAAATTCCTTCCTTTCCTCCAAACCATGTGGCCAATCCTTCCATTACCCACAACGGCATCGTTTTGTTGTACTTGTTCATCCAGGTGAATTGAAAGACATGCATGAGTTCATGTGCTACTATACCTTTTGTTTCTGGCAGAGGATACCTTAGATTCACCATCACTTCAAACGAATTAGGCTGCGGTGAGGTGAATCCCATTTCAGGTCCAAAGTTGGCATCTGTTACTATCATGTCAATTGGTTTGACAGGATAAACACCCCACATCTTTCCAAGCGTATCCCAAAATTTTTGATTCCATGCGTTGATCTCAGGAACTATCTTTTGATTTACGCCCGATTGAATGGAAACATTTATGGGAATGGCAAAAGCAGCTGTTGAAGATAAAAGTTCAAATATCACCAATACCCATTTTAGCGAAGAAAACAAGTTCAGCATAAATGAAGTCTTCGATTTCTCCATCCATCACCGCCTGAATATTGCCAGATTCATGATCCGTTCTATGATCTTTAACCATAGTGTATGGTTGAAAAACGTAGGATCTTATTTGACTGCCCCAACTTATTTCCTTGAGCGTTCCCTGAATTTGTTGAATTTCAGACTGACGTTTTTCAAGCTCAAGCTGGTAAAGCCTTGCTTTCAAAATTCTCATCGCTGTATCTTTGTTTTGAAATTGAGATCTTTCGTTTTGGCATGCAACAACTGTGCCAGTCGGTATGTGAGTTATCCTTACGGCTGAGTCCGTTCTATTCACATGCTGCCCTCCGGCACCAGAAGCTCTGTACGTATCTATTCTTAGATCTTCATCCTTTATGTCTACTTCAACATCTTCTTTGAATTCTGGTAAAACATTTATGGATGCAAAGGAAGTATGTCTTCTTTTGGCCGCGTCGAATGGTGAAATCCTAACAAGTCTGTGGACGCCCCTTTCGTATTTCAAAAATCCATAGGCATACTCACCTTTTACAAGGATAGTTGCACTGTTTAATCCTGCTTCTTCTCCCGGTTGCAAATCTATCTCTTCAACCTGAAGCCCACGGCGTTCAGCCCACCTCATGTACATTCTTAAAAGCATCTGTGCCCAGTCATGGGATTCAGTTCCACCCGCGCCTGGATGGATCGACAAATAGCAATTCAGATCATCGAATTTGCCGTTCAGCATCATGACAAGTTCAAAATGTTCGACTGATTCTTTGGCAATCTCTGTCGCTTCTTCAAGATGGGGTATAAATTCCTCATCTTCATCGGCCAATTCAAGCCCAGTTTCAACCTCTTCGATGTTCGATCTCATCTTTTCAAACATCGTGTATCTATCCTTTATCTCCTTGAGATTTTTCAAAAGTTCCTGGGCACTTTTTGAATCGTTCCAGAAACCGTCAGTTGAGGTCTTGGCTTCAATTTTTTCTATTTCTGCCTTGATCTTTTGCTCTTCGAATACCTTTGAAAGTTCTTTGAACCTTTTCTGAACATCATCTATTTTAACTTTTAGTTCATAATTTATCATAAAATTGATCCTTTCATTTTTTTACACGCATCCTCTGTTTGTGTGAAGGCCCCTGACTCTGATCACTCTTTGCCTCTTTATCATTTGCAATAGTGAAATCGGAATGCTGCGTGTGAAGCACAGAAAATGCCTTTTTTGCACGTTCTTTCTCTTTTTGTTCGTCAACCATAGCTATCCTGAAGACTATTGCAGATATATCGTCGTACATGCCATCCACCATTTCTTCGAAGCGCTCGTAACTTTCCCTTTTGAATTCTATGACAGGGTCTTTCTGGCCATAGGCACGCAGGTTGACCGATTCTTTGAGCATATCTACATCCTGAAGGTGCAATCTCCATCGCTCATCTATAACTCTGAGCATAACATACTTGAGTATCTGTGGAAACTGAGTTTCTCCTATCTCAGAAACTTTTAAATCGTATTGCTCTTTAATTTCTGCCATGAAAACTTCTTTAAATTTTTCTGGCTCTTCTTTTGATTTTCCATCAAGCGAAAAGAAAGGAAAGATATTTTTTAGCTCGTTGGAAAGTGTTTCCCAGTTCCACGTGTCCATATCCTTGCTTGAAAGGTAAAGGTCGATCCTTCTATCCACAACATCTTCGAAAATTTCCATGAGATGTTCTTCAACGTCTTTACCTTCGAGAAGCCAATTCCTATGTGAATAAACGGCGTTTCTTTGCCTGTCAAGTACCGAATCAAGTTCTAACAGATGTTTCCTTATCGAGAAATGTATTCCTTCAACCTTCTTTTGAGCCTGCTCTATCAAGCCGCTTAGCATGGAATGCTCGATAGGTTCTCCCTCGGCAATTTTCAACGTATTCATCAAAGACTTCATCCTGTCCCCGCCAAAAACTCTCAAAAGACTATCTTCTGTTGAAAGGTAAAACCTCGATTCACCGGGATCTCCCTGACGGCCAGACCGGCCCCTCAATTGATTATCTATACGGCGTGCTTCGTGTCTTTCCGTACCAAGTACGTAAAGACCTCCAAGCTCTACAACTCCATCACCCAGTTTTATATCAACACCACGGCCGGCCATATTCGTAGCAACCGTTACGGCGCCTTTCTGACCTGCTTTTGCTATTATTTCAGCTTCTTTTTCGTGATATTTGGCATTCAATACCTCATGAGGAATATTTTTCTTTTTAAGTAAGGCACTTAACTTTTCATTTTTTTCTATTGATGTCGTCCCTATCAAAACAGGTTGACCTTTTTCATACCTTTTCGTAACATCTTCAACTATCGCGTTGTACTTCTCGGCTTCCGTTCTATATATGAGATCATTTTTATCTTCTCTCACCATTGGTTTGTTCGTTGGAATCAAGACAACTTTCATGTTGTATATCTGATCGAATTCATCCTTTTCAGTGTAAGCCGTCCCTGTCATACCTGCTATTTTTTTGTACATCAAAAAATAATTCTGCAAGGTTATAGTTGCATAAGTTATCGATTCATCTTTAATCTGTACGTTTTCTTTGGCTTCAATTGCCTGATGAAGTCCTTCGCTGTACCTTCTGCCTTCAAGAATTCTTCCTGTGAACTCATCAACTATCACGACTTCGTTTCCACGAACTATGTAATCTACGTCCTTTTTATAAAGATGAAGGGCTCTGAGAGCGTTTAACATGTGAAAATTGTACTCTATATTCGAAGGATCGTAAAGGTTTTCAACCCCAAGAAGTTTTTCTGTCTTCGCTATGCCATTATCCGTGAGAGATACAGTTTTATTTTTTTCATCTATCTTGAAGTCCTCATCACTTTGAAGCTTTTTTGCAAGAGATGCGAATTGTTTGTAAAGCCTAGAAGAATTTTCCGAAGGCCCGGATATTATCAAAGGTGTTCTTGCCTCATCTATGAGTATGCTATCTACTTCATCGACGATCGCGTAATTATGTGTGCGCTGTACCTTTTGTTCTGGTAAATAAGCAAGGTTATCCCTTAAATAATCAAATCCCATTTCTGTGTTCGTCCCGTAAGTTATATCGCAAGTGTAAGCAGCTCTCTTTTCATCCTGACTCATCTCCGATTGAAGAAAACTAACAGTTAATCCAAGCAATTCGTACGCCGGTTTCATCCAGTTAGCATCTCTTTTGGCCAGATAATCGTTGACCGTCACGATGTGAACACCATTGCCATCTAAAGAGTTAAGGTACGCGGCCATAACGGCAACAAGTGTCTTACCTTCGCCCGTCTTCATTTCCGCAACCATACCTTTATGAAGTGCGATGGCACCAATCATTTGAACGTCAAATGGTCTGAGGCCAATAGAGCGTCTTGCAGCCTCACGTGCCAGAGCGAAAGCATCTGGTAAGAGTTCATCAAGAGATTCGCCCTGCACCAGTCTTTCTTTAAGTTCTTGAGTTTTTAACGGGAAATCAGCATCATCAAGAGATTTTGTCTGATCTTCCAGTTCATTTATCCGATCCACGATCTTTTTTGAATTATTAACGAATTTTTTATTCGGATCGAAGATCTTATCGATAATGGACATTTTTACTTCCCTCCAATGTAATCCACGCTGAATTAACAACATTTAAAAGATCGAAACTCTTAGATTCATTGTAATTCAATTCCATCAAAAATTCTATATTTCCATCCCCTCCCCTTATGGGTGAAAAAGTCAATCCTCCTATTTTAAATCCTACCTTCTTTGCCTCATCAATGATGCCTTCCAACACAGCTAAGTGCAATTCTTTAGACCTGACAACTCCTCTTTTGATCTTATCCAAACCAACTTCAAATTGGGGTTTTATAAGACAGACTGCCTCTCCATGAAGATCTATCATTTCTTTCAAAACTGGAAGGATCAATTTCAAAGAGATAAAAGAAAGATCGCAGGCTATGAAATCACATCTTCGATCGAAATCTTCCCTTTTTAAAGATCTTACATTAGTTCCTTCCATCAAAGTGATCCTCGGATCTTCAACCTTTAACTCTCCGTGACCGATGTCAACCGCATAAACGTGGGTCGCCCCACGTTCAAGCATCACCTGTGTGAATCCGCCTGTTGATGAGCCGAAATCGTAACAAACTTTGTTCGAAAGTTTTATTTCAAATTCGTCAAGTGCTTTAAGCAATTTGTAGGCTCCTCTGGATACGTAATAGGTTTTATCTTCGAGGGAGATGGATACATCTTCGTTCACAAGTTTTCCGGGCTTTGTGAAAGTAGCTCCGTTAATTTTCACGTTACCTGAAAGTATTTCGTCTCTTGCACGGTTTCGCGATGTAAAATAACCCTGTTCGACTAACAGCTCATCAACTCTCTTCTTCAATAGTTTGGAACCTCCGAATCGACATTTTGTTCAAATCCAACATGGTATAGGTACAATCCGCAGGCTGGAGCCGTAGCGGCTGCCCTGGATCTATCCTTCATTTCAAAGAGCTTTTCAACGTATTCAGGTTCCAGATCTTTTGTACCAACCTTTACAAGTGTTCCTACGATGTTTCTTACCATCCTTCTAAGAAACGATTTTCCCTCAACGCGTATAAGAATATATTTAGATTTTTTTAAAATTCTTACTCTGTAAATAGTTCTTACAGGGGTACGATCATCGTCTTTGTCTATTGAAGCGTATGATGTGAAATCATGAACCCCTTCAAAATATTTTGCTGCATCTCTCATCATCTTTACATCAAGCTCGTATGGAAACCACCACATTCTATCCCTTAAAAATACATTCTTTTCTTTCGAATTGAATATGAAATAATGGTAAATCCTTATCGTTGCCGAGCTCCTTGGATTGAAAGAATCCGGCGCAAACCAAACACTCCTCACGTGTAGATCATCTGGCAATAAAGAATTAAAAGCTTCTTTGAAATTTCTTTCATCCATATTCTTTGTTGTGAGATCGAAAGAAAACACCTGATAATTCGCGTGGACTCCAGAATCAGTTCTTCCTGCAAGCTCAGTTCTCAAAGGCTTTTTGATGATTTTTTCGAGTGCTTCATTGAACTCTCCCTGAACCGTCCGAACATTCGGATGAATTTGAGAACCATGAAAGCACTTACCATCGTATTCGATCGAACATACAACCTTCAAGGCTCAATACCCCTTAATGGTGTGAAAGCCACAACTTTATCATCTTCGTCAACGTTGACACATTTAAATCCCTGCGTTACGCGACTTTTAATGGATAGATCCGAAACCTTGAACCTGATCGCTTTTCCATTCGCCGTAACAGCGATTATTTCATCGGATTCAATAACCTTAGATGTTGCCACAACAAAACCATTTTTTGCGGTAAGCTTGAGGTTTTTGACACCCATGCCACCTCTTCCATGGATCGTGTAATCCGTGAATTTGCACCTTTTACCGTACCCATTTTCTGTTATCGTAAGCAATTGAACATTTTCTATTTCCGATTCATCGGCGACAACCATGGAAACGACTTTATCTTCAGCGCGAAGCCTTATACCTCTAACTCCCATGGCAGCTCTTCCCATTTTTCTTATCATCGGTCCTTTAAAGATACTTACAAAGCCTTTTTGTGTGGACAAAAATATGATGTTATTCCCATCGGTATTTGCTATCGCCGTACTTACAACTTCATCATTTTCTTCAAGCCTGAGAGCGTAAACGCCATTTGTTTTGAATGAGAATTCGGTCAGTGGAAGTCGTTTTATCTTTCCATTCTTCGTCGCTATCCAGAATTCTTTGGACGGATCGAGCTCATGTCCTATCGAAAGTACGGATCTTATCTTTTCAAGACCGGAAAGGTTTAGGTAATTCATTATAAGCTTTCCTTTAGTCCCTTTTTCGCTCTCCTGAAAATTATAATTTTTTATGAAATAAAATTTTCCTATATTAGTTATAAAGATGGTATAGCTCAATCTCGTGGTGACGAAAGCATGTTCAACATAATCCTCTTCTCTCGTTCTGATGGAAATATTGCCCTTTCCTCCACGATTCTGCATCTTGTAATTCTCTAACTTCGTCGAAGAAACGTATCCATTGTGCGTTATCGTAACTACCATCTCTTCATCCGTTATAAGATCTTCGATGTTTATATTTTCGGTGTTTTCTGCTATCTCGCTCTTTCTTGGATCCGAATACTTTTCCTTCATCTCCAATAATTCCGATTTTATCTTGTTCATTATATCTTCATCGGAATTTATCAGTGTCCTTAATTTTGACATGTTATCAACAAGGGTTCTGTATTCTTCATCCAATTTTCTGTGTTCGAGTGTTGTCAAACGTTGAAGTTTCATATCCATTATCGCATCTGCTTGTTCTTTCGAAACTGAAAGTACTTCAATCAATTTTGCGATTGCATCATCGAGATCTTTTGCATTTTTAACTATATCAACAACGGTGCCTATCGCCCGTGATGCTTTTATCAAACCCTCAACGGTATGGGCCCTTTTTGAGAATTTTTCTAATTCGAACTGGCTTCGTCTCTTTACAACTTCATATCTGTGATCTATGAAGGCCTTTATGATCTGCTTAAGGTTCATTAACTTTGGTTTCCCGTGATCTATGACAAGCATGTTGGCCGCGAAGTGATATTCCAGTGAAGTATGTTTTAAAAGCGTGTTCAACACTATGTTCGGATCGGCATTCCTTGAAAGTTCAACGACTATTCTCAATCCATCCCTGTCGGATTCATCACGGATATCAGAAATGAAATTTTCCTTTGAATCTTTCGCATAATTGGCTATCTCTTCAATGAGCGTAGCTTTTGAAACACCGTAAGGTATTTCAGTTACAACTATTCTGTTCCTGTTTTTGTACTCCTCAAAGGATGTCCTGGACCTCACGATCATTGAACCGTGACCTGTCATGTAAATTGATTTTATTATCTTTGAGTCCATTATGATTCCGCCCGTTGGGAAGTCGGGCCCCTTCAATGAATCGGCAACTTCTTCATCACTCATTTTTGGATTTTCTATCAATTTAATGGTTAAGTCCACAACTTCTCCCAAATTGTGAGGTGGAATGGATGTCGCCATTCCAACGGCGATTCCTGAAACTCCGTTGAGAAGCAATTGAGGAACTTTGGAAGGTAGTACAACGGGCTCCTTCAAAGTATCGTCAAAGTTCATAACCATATCGACGGTGTTTTCATCTATATCTTCAAGAATTTCCTCTGCTAACTTTGAAAGTTTTGCTTCGGTGTACCTCGATGCTGCAGCCGGATCCCTGTCGATCGAGCCGAAATTCCCCTGACCATGAACTAACGGATATCTCATCGTGAAATCCTGTGCCATTCTGACAAGTGTATCGTATATTGCAAGATCACCGTGCGGATGGTACTTTCCCATCACTTCTCCAACTATCCTCGCACTTTTCTTTGTAGGCCCGCTATTTTTCAACGCCAACTCTTTCATCGCGTAAAGCACACGGCGCTGTACTGGCTTTAATCCATCACGAACATCAGGAATTGCCCTTCCAATTATGACGCTCATCGAATAATTCATGTAAGATTCGACGAGTTCATCAGAAATAGATCTTTTTATCTCTTCCATCATTCACACCTCATGAAATCTTTGCTCCAGTTTCAACAAAACCGTCCACCGTCAATATTCTGAGCTTTTCGCCATCTTTTGCCGCAAGCAACATGCCATTGGAATCAATTCCCATCAACTTTACGGGTTTCAAATTGTATATCATTATTATTTCTCTTCCTATCAAAGATTCAGGGGTATATGTTGCACCGATTCCTGCAACTATCTGTCTTTCTTCTCCAGAGATATTTAGAATCAACTTGACAAGTTTTTCCGATTTGGGAACTCTTTCGGCTTTGACTATTTTTGCAACCCTCAAATCAATTTTTGCAAAATCTTCTAAAGAAATTTCTGGTTTTTCTTCTACCTTTTTTACCTCTTTTTGCTCTTCCATCTTTATCACCTTTTTCCAGATACTCGTATCTATTCTTGGAAATAATGGATCTCCATTTTTGATCCTAACTCCAGGAATAGTTTTATGCCAACCTCTTTCATCAACGTCTAACTTTTGATCTATTCTTTTGGCGATTTCCTCACCTGTATTCACCATTATCGGTGAAAGCATTATTGCGATGTTTCTTATCACATCCGTAAGGTTGTAAAGTACGGTGCCAAGCCTTTCGGCATCTTTTTTGTCTCTTGCCAGAATCCATGGTTCGGTAACATCTATATATTTGTTAGAAAATCTTACAAGTTCCCAGATACTTGTAAGAGCTTCGGTGAATTTGAAAGCATCCATGTAATTGAAATAATCATCTAACGTTTTTAGAAGTATCTGCTTCAAATCATCGTCTATTTTCTCTTCACCTTTTGGGCTGGGAAGCACTTCAAAATTTTGGTTTATCATGGCTATTGTACGGTGAACAAGATTTCCAAGATCATTTGCAAGGTCTGCATTTATCCTCACTATCAAATTGTCCTCCGAAAAATCTCCATCGTTACCGAAAACGATGTCTCTCAGAAGATAATATTTGACGGCATCCGTGCCGTAAGCGTCGACAAGTATTCTTGGATCTACTGCATTACCTTTGGATTTGGAGATCTTTTCACCGTTAACCGTAAGCCATCCATGGGCAAAAATTTTTTTTGGTAAAGGCAATTCAGCGCTCATGAGCATGGCCGGCCATATCAAAGAATGAAACCTGTTTATCTCCTTGCCAACGAAGTGAACATCCGCCGGCCAGTATTTTTCGAATGTTTGTTCATCCCTTCCGTACCCAATTGCAGAGATATAATTCACGAGTGCATCAAACCAAACGTAGATTACATGCTTTTGATCGAATGGAAGCGGAATGCCCCATGTAAAAGATGTTCTCGAAACGCTTATATCATCAAGGCCACCTTCAAGAATTTTCAGCATCTCATTTTTTCTGAAATCCGGTTCAACGAAATCCGGATGCGTGTTGAAATATTCGAGAAGTGGCTTCGTATACTTCGAAAGTTTGAAGAAATAATTTTCCTCTTCGACGTGCTCAAGTGGTCTGTGACAAACAGGACAAAGTTTTTCAGGGCCTATATCTTTTTCTGTCCAGAAAGTTTCATCATGAACGCAATACCAACCTTCATACTTTCCTAAATAAATGTCTCCTTTATCGTACATCTTTTGAAAGATCATTTGCACCGTCTTAACATGATAATCGTCCGTCGTCCTTATGAAGAGATCGTTTGAAATTCCAAGATCTTTCCATAATTTAACGAATTTCCCAGCCAATTCGTCCACAAAAGCTTTCGGATCTTTTTTTGATTCGATGGCCGCTCTCATTATTTTTTGACCGTGCTCATCCGTTCCAGTTAAAAAGAAGGTATCATATTTCATCATCCTTTTGTAACGGGCAACAACATCTGCAACGATAGTCGTGTAAGCAGATCCTATGTGAGGATCGGAATTGACGTAGTATATAGGTGTCGTCACATAAAAAGTTTTCTGCAACTCTTTCACCTCTCGTGAATGTAATGATGTACCATAAGTCCAAAATTAGACTCATCCAACTTCAATTATTATATCAGAAAATAAGTACTTTTTAGACGATAAACTTTAAAGGTGCAGTCTATGACTCATGACGGTCAAAATGCCATGTTGTCTGTGGTGAGAAGCGTATCGAGGATAGACACAGAAAGGCGAATGCCGGAGCAAAAGATCTTTCATGTTTAAAGTTGATCAAGTACATATTTGGGTAAAAATGAAAGATGTTCTATAATTATGAAAAGTAATCAGGAGGTGATCTGTTTGCGGATAAAGATACTCGTAGACAGTACCGCGGATATTCCACCCGAGTGGATGGGGAAATTAGACGTAGATGTTGTCCCATTAAAAGTTATATGGTCAGACGGTTCTTCTGAAGATGATGGTAGAGATCCGAATGATTTAAATCAATTTTATGATAGAATTTTGAAAGCTCCGGAACTTCCAAAAACGTCACAACCAACGGTGTTTGAATTCCTTCAAAGGTATCGGAATGCAGAACAATCCGGATACGAAGGAGTTGTCGTTTTGACACTTTCTTCGAAGATGTCCGGTACGTCAAATTCGGCTTTAACAGCGGCAAAGGAGGCGGCAATACCCGTTGAAGTGTTTGACACGAAAACTGGTTCGGCCGCGATAGCTCTCGTTGCGAGAAGGGCAAGAGAGCTTGCCGATAAAGGTTTAACTCCGAAAGAAATCCTTGAGCAACTTGAAAAAGACAGAAAAAATAACAGATTTCATGCGATCTTTTACGTTTCAGATTTTTCTTTTCTCGTTAAAGGTGGAAGGATTTCAAGGATTCAGGGTTTCATAGGAACTGTTCTAAAGGTTAAGGTTGGAGTCTGGATAAATGATGATGGAGAGATGATACCTTTCGGAAGAGCAAGAGGTAAATCGCACGCTTACGATATGGTCATGGAAGAGGCTAACAAGCATGTTCCTTACGGCTCACGTGTAAGGCTTGCCATGATCCATGCCAACGATGATGAAGAGGCAAAAGAACTTTTAGAGAAGATGAAAGAAAAATATGAAGTAATAGAATATTCTTTTCATAAAGCCGGTAAGGTTATAACGACCCATGTTGGGCCGGGAATGTGTGGCTTTGGGATAGAGGTGGTATAGATGGAAGAGTTAACCAAAGCAAAAATTGTGAATGAAGAGGTGCTTGCATCTTCCTTGCACAGTGGAAATGCAGATGTTCTATCGACACCTATGACACTGGCGTGGATGGAAGAAACAGCATCCGAGCTTAGCGAGCAATTTTTAAAAGATGATGAGATAACGGTTGGGGCTCATGTCACTCTCGATCACCTTGCACCCGCATGGGCTGGAGAGGTTGTGAATGTTACGGCAAAGCTGAAAGAAAGAAATGGAAGGAAGCTTTCATTTCATATCGAAGCTCATCGTGGAAATACATTGCTTGCCAGAGCAGATCATGTAAGGGTTATAGTTAAGAAGAAGGAATTCAAAAAATGAAAATTGAAGAGATCATTCCAGTAGCTTTAGGCAAGGTTCAGGCGGATATCATTTTGAAGAATTGCAGGATAGTAAATGTCTTCACCGGTGAAATAGAGGAAGGTAACATAGCACTTTACAGGAAAAGGATTGCCGGTGTTGGAGAGTACAAGGATGGAAAAGAAATAATAGATCTTGGCGGTGATTACGTCGTGCCGGGCTTCATCGATGCACACGTCCACATAGAAAGCTCGATGGTAGACCCTGTCGAATTTGCCAGAACAATTCTTCCGAGAGGAACGACAACGATAATAGCCGATCCTCATGAAATAGCAAATGTCATGGGCATAAGTGGAATCGAATATATGCTCCAATACACCGAAGGCATCCCTTTGAATATCTACATGATGATCCCTTCATGTGTGCCCACGACTAAGATGGAAAAAAGTGGTTCGGAGATAACTCCAATAGATACCATAACACTTGTCACAAAATACCCGAGGGTGCTTGGTCTTGGAGAGGTCATGAACTATCCGGGTGTACTTTCGACTGACAAAGATCTTATGACTAAGATAGAAATAATAAGGCATCTTTACAAAAAAATAGATGGACATGCACCCGGCTTATCTGGAAAATCTTTGAATGCTTACGCATCTGCCTTCATAAGAACAGATCACGAATGCACGACGGAAAAGGAAGCTCTCGAAAAGATCTCGCGCGGCATGCAGGTTTTGATAAGAGAAGGTAGTGTTGCACGAAACCTTGATGATCTTATAGGTGCTGTCAATCTTTACAATGAAAGATTTTTCTCCTTTTGCACCGATGACAGGCACCCTGATGATATAACAAAAGAAGGGCACATAGATAACATGGTACGTCGTGCAATAAAGAAAGGGCTTGATCCCATCATAGCCATAAGAATGGCTACCATAAACACGGCTGACTTCTACGGGTTAAGAAGTATGGGAGCGATAGCTCCATCTTACAAAGCTGATCTGATCATCACAGAATCTTTAACGGATTTTTTCCCCAAGACAGTTATAAAAGATTCCAAAATAGTTGCAAGAAACGGAAAGATTTGTGTTGATATCGTTGGAAATAAGTTTGATAAGAATATGAATGGTAACTTTAGAATATCTGAAGTTACAAAAGATGATTTCAAAATCACTTCAAAAGGGAAGAGAACAAGAGCGATTCGTGTGCTGAACAAAAGTTTGGTAACGGAAGAGAAAATTTTTGAACTCTCTCCTTCGGAAATTCCGGACTTAAGAAAAGATCTTCTGAAGATTTCGATCGTTTCGAGGTACGATCCGGAAAAATCCATTTCGGTAGGAGCGATAACTGGGCTTGGTTTGAAAGCTGGCGCGATAGCAACATCCGTTGGTCATGATTCACATAATATCTCTGTTGTAGGTACGAATGATGAAGATATGGCTTTAGCCGTCAATAGAATTCTTGAACTCAGAGGTGGTATCGTTGTTATGAAAGATGGAAAGATCCTGGCAGAACTTCCACTTCAGATAGCAGGCCTTATGTCTTCATTTAAAGTCGAAGAAGTAGTTCAAAGCATATCTAAGTTGAAGGATGCAGCCAGATCTATCGGGTGTATAATAGATGATCCGTTCATGGTACTTTCATTCGTTCAACTTGCGGTGATACCAAAGTTAAGAATAACTAACTTTGGAATCGTTGATGTTGAAAGGGAAGAATTCGTGACTTTAGGCCTTTGAAAGCGTTAGGGGAGGGCTAAGATGGATGAGGTTAAGAATGTTGAATTCACAACGATAGGCAAAAAAGTTAAAAGAATAGATAGTATTCAAAAGGTCAAAGGAGAGAATAAATTCGTTTCTGACAACGAGTTCAAGGGTATGCTGTACGGTATACCTGTACTTTCTAATTACGCAAGGGCACGTATCAAAAGTATAGATACTTCGCGTGCGAAAGCTTTGAAAGGTGTTAAAGCCGTTCTAACTTACGAGGATGTTCCCGGTGAAAATCAACTTGGAGAAGTCGTTGAAGATATGCCGTGCCTTGTTCCGGTAGGCGATGAGGTTAGATATCACGGAGATGTTGTGGCTATAATTGCGGCAGAAAGTTATAGTGTGGCTAAAAAGGCTGCCGGACTCGTCGGGGTAGAATATGAAGTTTTACCACCCGTCTTATCGATAGAAGAAGCTTTAAAAGATGAGATAAAAGTACACGATTCAGGAAATATCCTAACATCCAAAAAGATAAGAAAAGGTGACGTAAATTCCGGATTCGACAGATCGGATCTCATTCTTGAAGACGACTTTTTTGCCGATTACCAGGAACATGCTTACCTTGAAACTCAGGGAATACTTGCAGTTCCGGATGGAAATGGAATGACGATATATGGCTCGATGCAGTGTCCGTATTACGTGCAAAATGCTGTACCAAGGGTACTCGGACTTTCTATGAATGTTGTTAAAATAATTCAATCGGACACGGGCGGAGCGTTTGGAGGGAAAGAGGACGTTCCCTCTTACGTTGCCGCACAATGTGCGCTCCTTGCTCATCACACTAAAAGACCAGTCTTACTTTCTTATTCGAGAGAGGTAGATATACAATCAACGAGTAAGAGACATCCTATCAAATCTCATTACAAAATGGGGCTTACAAAGGAAGGAAAGATAGTCGCTGTCGAGATAAACGCTCACATGGACATGGGGGCTTACGCAACTCTTTCACCTATTGTGATGTACAGGAGCCTCGTTCATGCTGCGGGAGCTTACGATATACCGAATGTGAAGGTAGATATAGATGGAGTTTACACGAACAAAGTACCATGTGGCGCTTTCAGAGGATTTGGAAGCCCGCAGGTATTATTTGCAATAGAATCTATGATGGATGAGGCTGCGAATGAAGTAGGAATTGATCCGGTTGAACTTCGATTGAGGAATGCCCTCAAAGTAGGAGGGAGGACGTCTACCGATCATCTTCTCAAAGAATCCGTTGGAGCCGTTGAAACGATCGATCATGCCGTAGAGCTATCGAATTACGAAAAGTTAAAAAAAGATGTTTTGAATTTCAACGAAGAGAATGAATTCAACAAAAGGGGTGTGGGTGTTGCCCACATAATATACGGATTGGCACTTGGGGCGGCAGGGCAGGCGCTTGATGCAGCAGGAGCTCTCGTTCAGGTTCAAAAAGATGGAAGCGTAAACGTTCACATAGGTAATACCGAAATGGGTCAGGGAGCCAAGACAGTCATAGCGATGATAGCTGCAGAAGCGCTTGGTCAAAAAATGGAAGAGATCTCGGTTGAAAATGTAGATACTTCGTACGTTCAGGACAGTGGCCCCACCGTTGCTTCAAGGACAACAGTTTTCAGCGGAAATGCCGTTAAAGAAGCCTGCGAAAAGATAAGAGCCAAGATCGTATATATATTTTCAAAGATGCAACATGTTGATCCTGAAGATGTTACCGTTGAGGATGGAATGGTAAGTTCATCGAACGGTGGTACAATGACTTTCGATGAAGTCGTTAAAAATTGTTATTCGTCTAACGTAGATCTCATAGCAAATGGATGGTTTAAACCCTCAAGGCTCAACTGGGATCCAGAAACAGGCCTTGGCGAAGCATATTTAACTTATTCTTACGCAACACAGATAGTCGTTGTGGAAGTTGATATGTTGACCGGCAAAACGCGGGTGGTAGATGTTTACACATCACACGATGTTGGTAAAGCACTCAATCCTGTTGGCCTCGTTGGACAGGTTCAGGGTGGATTCGTTCAGGGTATGGGATATGCCATCTTCGAAGAAATAAAGATGAAAGACGGTAAAATTTTAACTGATAATTTTAACACGTACACAATACCCACTATAAACGATATTCCCGATAAAATTGAGATAGATTTCGTCGAAGACGAATTTTCAGAAGGTCCGTACGGTGCAAAGGGCATAGGTGAACCTTCTCTTATGCCAGCTCCGGCAGCGATAGCGAATGCTGTATCTAACGCGATAGGCAAAAGGGTTAAAAAGATACCTGCAACTCAAGAATACTTGCTAAATCTTATAGAGGAGGAATGAGTATGAGTTCTAAAAAGGTAATAGGGCCTACATTTGAAGAGATGCTGCATCCTGAAAAGATCGATCCAAAAGTGAGAAAGTTGGCACTTCAGAAAATGAAAGAAGATCCGCTCGATCCGATAAATTTTTTCAACATAACATGGCGTGGCATTGATAACAGGATAAAGTATATAGTTCTGCCAAAAGCACTGACAGGAGTCGATGCCAATATCATAGTTATGTACGGAAGAGATTTTCCAACGGGAAGTCATAAGGTTGGCGCCACTTATTCTATACTCGTTGAAAAAGTTATAAGAAATGAAGTTGATCCATCTTACAACACCTTGATATGGCCATCAACAGGCAATTATGGTATAGGTGGTGCGTGGGTTGGATGCAGGATGAAGTTCGATACGATAGTCATACTTCCGGAAGGCATGAGCAAAGAAAGGTTTGAAATCATAAATTCTTACGGTGCAAGTGTTGTGGCAACGCCAGGATCTGAATCAAATGTCAAAGAAATATACGATAAATCTAAAGAAATATGGTCAAAGAATCCTGAAAAAGTGAGAATATTGAATCAATTCAGTGAATTCGGCAATTACAGATTTCACTATTACGTGACGGGCAACACGATGGTTGAACTTGTCCAACAGGAAAAAATAGGAAATGGTAAAATTGCAGCCGTCGTTTCCGGAGTTGGATCTGCTGGCACGATAGCGTGCGGTGATAGGGTAAAACAGGTTTTCGGTGATGCGAAGATCGTAACACTTGAACCCATACAATGTCCAACGATCTCGATGAATGGGTATGGAACCCACGATATTCAAGGTATAGGTGACAAACATGTGACATGGATTCACCATGTGACCAATTCAGACGCCGTAGTTGCGGTTGATGATATGGAATCAAAGAAGGGCCTTCAACTTTTGACGGACAGCGTTGGAAAGACTTTTCTTAAAGAATTCATAGATCCTAAAGTTGTTGAAGAGATGGCTACCATTTTTGGAATTTCTGGAGTTGCAAATGTACTCGGAGCCATAAAGGTTGCAAAGCAGTATGGACTGGGCAAGGACGATAACGTTGTAACGATAGCTACCGATACGATAGGAAGGTACCATTCGGTTATGGCGGACATGGATGAACAATTCGGTAAGGTTGACAGGGCTGAGGCGAAATCGAGATTCAATTCTATCTTCATGGGCGTTAAGACGGATTGGTTTTTCGAAGGTACCGTTGAAAACAGGAAAAGATGGCACAATTTGAAATACTACACGTGGGTCGAACAGCAGGGAAAGAGCGTTGAAGAACTGAACGAACAGTTTAAGGATGAATACTGGATAGATCAGCAAAAAATAGTTTCTGAAACTGACAAACTCATCCTTGATTACAGAAAGCGGGAGGGATATAATTGAAATATCTCTTCGAAAGGGTCGGATATATTGAAAGCCTTTCAAAAGATGGTGGAATCGAAGATGGTTACGTTGCCGCGGATGGCAACGTAATCTCTTACGTTGGTAAAAAAAGACCGGAAGGCAAATATGATAGAGTTATAGATTGTTCGAATAAGATCATGCTGCCTGGTTTTGTGAATACCCACCACCATCTTTATCAAACACTGACACGAAATGTTAAATCCGTTCAGAGTGCGAAACTTTTCGACTGGCTTGTAAACCTTTACGAGATATGGAAGAATATCGATGAAGAAGCATCGTACGTGAGTGCGGCCATAGCTTCATGTGAGATGGCTTTAAGCGGTGTTACAACATCGAGTGATATGCTCTACCTTTATCCTAACGGTAAAAATTCGATCTTCGATGAAGAGATAAAGGGGGTAGAGCATATAGGTCTTAGGTTTCACCCAACGAGGGGATCGATGTCGATGTCCAAAAAAGATGGCGGACTGCCTCCAGATTCCGTTGTTCAAAATGAAGATGAGATCCTTTCTGAATATGAAAGAGCAATTTCAAAATATCATGACAGATCAAAATACGCGATGGTACGTGTTGCACTTGCACCGTGCTCTCCATTTTCTGTTACAGAATCCTTGATGGTTAAAACACTTGATGTGGCACAAAAATACGGAGTGCTCCTTCACACTCATCTTGCCGAAACAGAAGATGAAGAAAAATTCTGCATTGAAAAATTCGGTTTACGGCCTGTCGATTACATGGAAAAGATAGGATGGCTAAATCCAATGGTGTGGTTTGCCCATACCGTTCATGTGAATGATAAGGATATAGAAAAGATGAGAAAAAATGACGTTGGTATTTCACACTGTCCAACGTCTAACATGAGGCTTGGTTCCGGAATTGCCCCGATCTCAAAGATGAAAGGGATGAGAATCTCATTAGGTGTAGACGGAAGCGCATCCAACGATACATCTAATATGATCCTCGAAGCGAGAACGGCCTTACTCTTGCAACGGGTTAAATACGGTTCAAACGCGATGACGCCAAAAGAAGCGATAGAAATTGCGTCCATGGGTGGTGCCAAAGTCCTGAGAATGGATGATTACATAGGATCGATAGAGGCCGGTAAAGCTGCAGACATCATAATGTTTGACATGGATAGAGTTGAATTCGCAGGAGGGCTTGATGATCCATCAGGTGCTGTCATAATGTGTGATGGTCACAGGGTTGACTTCAACATGGTGAACGGTGAGCCAATAGTAGAAAATGGTACTTTGAAGATCAAAGATCTGGATTACCTTGTAAAAAGGCAGAATGAGATCTCGAAAAAACTTGTGAAGGGGTGATATTACCATGGAAATCAAAGAATTTTACGATTATTATCAGGAGATCGCGAAGTTCAGTAACGCTTACGCCCTTGTCGAATGGGACATGAGGACGAAGATGCCTCCAAAGGCTGCAATGAGCAGAGCAGAAGTGGCTGGCAAGCTCGCAAGGACTGCATTTGAAATGTCAACATCCCCTAAGATGGCAACTTTCATCGAATACTTCAACAGGCCCAAAATCAATGAACATTTGAACGAAATAGATAGAAGAAACGTGTATCTTATAACCAAAGAGTATCGTAGGATATCCTCGATTCCGCCCGATAAATTTGAAAAATTCACGATAGCATGTTCAAAAGGTGAAAGCGTATGGCAGGAAGCCAAGGCTGAGTCTGATTTCAACAAATTTAAACCCTATCTCGAAGAAATAATAGGATATCTTAAAGAATTTGTCGAACTTTATGGATATGAAGAGAACAAATACGACGCACTTTTGGAAGATTACGAACAATCTATGACAACGAAAGAGATAAAAAAGGTTATAGATGGATTGAAATCGGAACTCATACCATTCATAAAAGAGATCCTTTCAAAAGGTAAGATGCCTGATAGGTCTATTCTGCATGGAAATTTTGACAAATCTTTGCAGGAAAAACTTTCATACGAAGTTCTAAATGCTATGAATTACGATTTCAAAGGTGGGAGAATAGATGAAACTGTTCACCCTTTCACGACAGGTATAGGTGTTGGTGATGTCAGAATAACAACGAACTATCACATTGATGATATGACCTCCGCATTTTTTTCGACGATGCATGAAGGTGGCCATGCACTTTACGAACAGGGCATTTCGGAAGCGTACAAATGGATGCCGATTCACAACGGTGCTTCGATGGGTATCCATGAATCTCAATCCCGAACGTGGGAGAATCTCGTCGGCAGATCCTACGCGTTCTGGAAATACTTCTTTCCAAAATTGGAAGAAATCTTCCCACAGTACAAGAAAAGTTCAATCGATGATTTTTACAGAGCTATAAATGTTATTGAGCCTTCATTGATAAGGATTGAAGCGGATGAAGTCACCTATAACCTTCACATAATGGTACGCTTTGAGATCGAAGAGGCCTTGATAAACGGAAGGGTTAACGTTGGCGAACTGCCCGACCTGTGGAATTCAAAGATGAAAGAGTACCTCGGTGTTGAACCACCAGACGATGGTCAGGGCGTGCTTCAGGATGTTCACTGGTCGGGTGGACAGTTGGGTTATTTTCCTTCTTACATGCTTGGCAATCTTTACGCATCACAATTCTTTGCCAGAGCAAGGAAAGATATCCCAGATCTTGACGATAAAATTTCAAAGGGCGATCTTAGAACATTGAGGGAATGGCAGAGAGAAAAAATACATAAGTACGGTGCACTTTACGATCCAAAGGAACTCATAGTTAAGGTTACGGGTGAACAGTTGAATTACAAATATTTCATGAGTTACATAAAGGACAAATTTTCAAAGGTTTACGGTATCGCATGATCGAACCCTCTTTTTTCGATGAACAAACTGAGAGCTTCTCTTCCTTCAGAGAGGTGATTTCAAAGTACAGACCGTTGAGTGTTTTTGGGAAAAAAATCTTTTCGAATTTGATACCGCTGAAGGAAGAAGAACTTCATGCACACTTTAGATTCTTATTGGATATAGCTGTGTGTGAAGAAAAAAGGATGAATGTAGAGCATATACTCGAAGATTTTCATGAGATCTCTGCGAGTCTCGCGTCTATAGACAGCGGAACTGCAGATGAGGTCGATCTTTTTGAGATAAAACGGTTTATTCATCACCAGAGAGCTTTAAAAAAGATCTTAGATGGCTGTAATCTGAACATCCTCTCAACTTTCGATCCACTCTGGTTAACTTTAGATCCGCAGAAGAGTGGATCTTACATCTTTTATCTTCAAAATTCTGAAATAGAAGAACTTACCTCGAACTACGGGAAGATTCAAAAAGAAATAGAAAAACTTTATTCAGAAAGCATTGAAGCCATAAATGAAAGATTCAACCTGTCTCTTAATGAAAAACGTTTTGTAATAGAAAGAACAAACGCTGAAGATCTTATCAAATCGAATTTGGTGATGATAGAAAGAGAAGGTGTGAGATCTTACACGCTTGTTGTTAGACCAACGGAGAAGATACTTCAAAAAGAAGAGGAGCTTTTCAATCTTGAAAATGCACTCAAAGAAGCTCAATCACGCGAAATGAAAAGAATAACTTTTGAGATCGAACGCTGGACTGAAAAGATAAGAGAAGAGATTAAAACCATCTCTATGTTCGATCTCTCCTTCGCCCAGATCAAAGCTTTAAAAGATGGCTATGTCTTTCCAGAATTCAGCGATACGATAGATCTTGATGGAGCCTTCCATCCTATTGTAAAAGCAGGACTTGAAGAAAAATCGCTTGAATACACGACCCTTACAGGACATTTTGATGAAGGATTAACGCTTATCTTTGGCCCAAATATGGGAGGAAAAACAACAATTCTCAGAACACTTGCACTTTCATGCGCTTTAGCGATGTACGGCTTTCCTATCCCTGCAAAACGCGGAAAAATTCCACCAGTTGAATGGATAAGGTTCATAGGTACACCTTCGGAAAATATCGATCTTTCAAGCTTCGCGGTTCAAATAGATGAAATTGTCGATGCCATGAAACTCGAAGGCAGAGGGCTAATCCTCATTGATGAATTTGGTTCGGGTACAAATCCATACGAGGGAGAGGCTTTAGCGACAGCTCTGGCGAGGTACCTTTCAAAAACTAAAAATTTAACGGTGATGGTAACACACTTCAGACGGGCCATAGAGGGTGTTGAGTGTAAAAAGTATACGGTTGGGCAGCTCAACTTCAGCGAAGATATAACCCTTCAAACTTTAAAAGCTAAAATAGATCATAGGCTTACAGACGGAGCACTTCTTACCAACGGTGATGCCCTTAAACTTGCAAAGGTGCTTGGCATCCCGAAGGAGATCTTCGATGATGCCTCAAAAATTTTAGAATTGATTTCAACGAACAAAAAATAATCGCTCATTTTTTCGATTCCCTATGAGCTATAAACATTCCAACGGCTCCCAAACATACAAGAGTTACCAGAGCTATAATGGCAACGATATTCAACGTAAAGGCCTCCATTCAACGATTTAGACGTTTATTTCATTCAAAAGTTCTCTTTGTCAACGAACTGTCATCGAATTGCAATGGTAATTGCTCTTTACAGATCTCCACGGATGGAAGATCTTTGTTCTCTGAAAAATAAGAAAAGCAAAAGCACTTTTTGATATTGAACTTTTTCTCCATGAGCTCGGCGAATTGAAGAAAATCCGAGATTTTTTTGATAGATTCTTCTCCAAGATCGTGTTCTATCTTGTGCGCGTCGATCTCTGCTGTTTTAGAATCCATATTTAGCACTTTAACCAAAAAATCATACAAAATTTTATGCCTATCGTAAAAATTTTGCGCTATTTCTTCACCTTTTGCGGTCAGCTCTATGTAGCCATATTTTTCATGCGATATTAGTCCTGCCTTTTCTAACTTTTTCATCGCACTTGTAACGGCTGGCATCTTAACATTTCTGTTCTTCGATACATCCTTAATTCTCACGATCTTCTTATACTTCGTTATCATGAAAATATCCAAAAGATAATCTTCACAGCTTTCACTGAGTAACTCTTTATCTTCCAAAATGACCTCCTCTACAAACTCTTCAACGCGATGATACCGAAGGCAACCACAAAGGACAAACTTGCCCAGTAAAATGCTTTCCATCTTTTACTGGATGCATATCCTCCCATTATCTTTTTACTTCCAGAAATTAGTCCAACAACTATACCCGGCCCTATGAGTACAAAGACAAAAAGAACCATAAGTCCGAGGATGAAATTTATGAGATCTGAAGCGAAAAATAAGGGAACGAAGACCGATGGTAAACTTTCAAGGATGTAAACTATGTACGCCTTGTCCTTTGGAATTCCTGCCGCTTCGATGAACCCCCATGCACTTCCAAGTGAAACGACAACAAGTGCGAGAAAACCTGCACCAACAAGTCCTATGCCAAAAAGATAAGGTGAAAATGGTCCGGCAATGGAAGAAAGGATCGTCGAAAGTTCCCTCCCAGAGAGCCAGTTATCCGACGGATTAACTCCGGTTGCAACCATTTCAACGATGACCATCAAAATCTCTGTAACCAAAGCTCCTATTAACGTTTCGAACCTTGAAAGTCTTATGGCTTTTTTCTTGAGATAATTTTCTCCCCCATCATCACCGAAATGCTCCTTTATCGCAGAGATCTTTTCGGCCGTTGCAGAAGCCTGAAAGAAAAGCATGAATGGCATGACCACTGCTCCAACGGTGACAGCTAACATGAAGATGAAAGAAGTCGATGGAACAAAATATATTGGAGAATAACTTTTGATGCCTCTGAAAAGTAAGGTTATGAAAAAAGAACCTATTAGAAGGCCTGAAATGGCAAGAAGTATTTTTTCAAACTGTTCATACTTTCTTTTGGTGACAAGCAATATATGGATCACAAAAACCGCCGGTAAAGATATGAAAGGAGAGATGCCGAAAAGTTTAAGTCCAACAGCTATACCGGCGTATTCTGCGATATAGGTTACAACATCTGTTATAACCATCGGTATGGTCAGGAGCATAGATGTTCTTTTGGAATAATTTTCTCTCATCAAATCCCCTAACCCCTTTTGTGTCACAACGCCTATCCTTCCTGCCGCTTCCTGGATGAAAAAAAGTGGTATAGTAAGGATGAGCATGAACCATATCAACCCGTATTTAAAAAGAGCACCTGCCTCTGCCGCGCTTATCGTACTCGCCGCATCCATATCTGCCATCATGACAAGCCAGGCTGGACCAAAAAATTTCATGTATTCCATGAGCCTTTTCATTCAATCCATCTTCCTACTTTTCAACGATTCGTCAAATTCAAGGCCTCATGTTTTTGATATATTTTTTCGGCCAGATCATCTATCGCTTTGAGATCCTTTTCATTTCCATCACCCTTTATCATGACAGGATCGATGATCTCAGCTTTAAGATTGTCAAGCATTCCCTTCAACGTGTCTATTTCTTTGCCTCCCCAATCGTACGATCCTATTATTGAAGCGAACTTTGCTTTCGGTCTTAAAACATTCGCTAAATAAGCGATGTACGCTATTTTGGGGTGAACAGCCGCCAACATCGTCGGCGACGCTACAACGATGGTTGCTGCATCGATCAACGTCATGGCTATATTTCCTATATCGGCTGTTACAACATCGAAAGGCCGTGCGTCTATGCCTTTTTCTTGAAGGGCTCTTACAAGCCGATCCACGAATTTCTTTATACTTCCATGCATCGAAAGGTAAGGAATAAGCACAACATTTTTAACATTCTCTGATGACCATTCTTCATAGGCATCGATTATCAAAGCTGGTTTTGGATACACGTAGCCGTGTGATGGAGCAATGATCTCGAAATCCAACGCCCTGAGTTTTTGAAGGTTAGACCTTATTGGAGCCCTGAACGGTGTCATTATCTCAGAATAATATCTTTTAGCGGCTTCGATAGCTTTCCCATCATCTTTTACGAATAGATCGTTTGTCGCTATGTGGGAACCGAAGAAATCACAAGTGAATAAAATCTTATCCTCGATCAGATACGTTGAGAAAGTTTCCGGCCAGTGTACCCACGGTGTGAAAACGAATTGAAGTGTCTTTCCACCGAGATCTAACCTTGTCATATCTTCAATTACGTTGAACTTTTCATCGGGTATAGAAATAAGATCTGATAAAAATTCTTTTCCCTTTTTGTTTGTCATAACAATGGCTTCAGGATAAAGTTTCAAAATTGCAGGAATTGAACCGGAATGATCTTGCTCTGAATGTTGGGACAGGATGTAATCTATCTTATTCACCTTCAAAGTTTGCAAATCACCGATGAGTTCATCAGTTTTTCTGATGTCAACTGTATCGATAAGCATCGTCTTATTTTTTCCTATAACGAGGTAAGCATTGTAAGAAGTTCCATCTGGAAGAGGTATTAGTTCATCGAAAAGTGTTCTGTCCCAGTCAGAGGCTCTTAAAGAAAAGACATTTTCTTTCAATTTTTGAACTGCCATAACATCTCATCTCCTAAAAGTTAAATGCATGAAAGTTTGTTCGTAACATTTAACTTTATCAGAAAGATGTTATTTTACATTTAAACTGGAGATAAGTTTCTGTGAATATACTGAATCTCTTTTAAAAGTGAAATGAATGAACAGCACGTAGCACGTGGCTCATGGCAGGTGAGGCGTAGAAAAAACAGTGAATAGTGAGAAGTAAGCGGTAAATGGCAAATACTTATTTGCTGTTACGAAAGGCTAATGCCGGAGCCAACGATATTTCATATTTAAAGTTGATCAAGTATACATAATTTCTCTTCAACTTTAAATGTATCTTCCGATCCGAAGCAGTCGAATAATCATGCAGCGTGTTTTGAGGTTCAGTACATTATGCTCCAGCCATTATTCGATTGAGCTGGCCTTATAGTACTTTGCTCCTTTATGTACCCGATTATGAGCTCGGCGATCTCTACATTGATTTCCTTCACAGGCTTTTTGCCTATGAACATGGTGTACCCGCCGCTTCCACCGGCCTGATAGCTGTTAACTGCTAACGTGTATCTTCGATCGAGGTCAAAAGGTTTTCCATCTTTTTCAAGATTAACTATTCTATGGCCGCTCTCTCCATTCAGATCTATGACGTACGATACGCCTCTGAAAATGAGATATTTATATCCTGCAAGGTCTCCAGAAGAGGTTATCTTACCATCTTCAATTGTGAAATATTTGGCAGAATGTTCCATTATCTCTTTTATTTCATACCCTGTGAATTCGAAAACTTTAAGCATGTTTGAGAATATATAAGTTCCCATAACGTCTCTTCTAGTTATAATCCCTTTTTTCCAGCCGTGAACTTCAGAAGAAAAAATAGATGTGGCTGAAAGTTCGGCACCGGAATATCTCAGCTGGACATCGTTTATAAGATTCACAAGTGCCGTTTCGTGGGTACGCCCGTACATGACATCTGAAATGTAAAAATCTTCAAGCGCTTCTCCAACAGGTTCATCAAGCCATTTCGTAACAGTCATCTGGTAAGGTCTTTCCGTCTTCAACATCATCCTGTCAGGTTGAACTCCATTTGTGCTCAAAAGTTCAACACTCGTTGATCCAACGTCCCATGACTTTTCGTACCTGAAATTCATTTCTATCCTGCCGAGGGCTTTGCCCCATGAAGATGCCATGATAACTGGGACACCTTTGATCTTAAGTGAGAAAGATCTGTGCTGGTGACCGAAGATAAACGCCGATACACCATCAAGTGTTGTTGCCATCTCGTATCCTTGATTTTCTCCTGTTTGCTCCGATATGAGATCACCACTTTCAGGGTCTCTTTCAAGGCCGCCATGGTAGCCAACGATGATTGCGTCTGCAAAGTTTTTGAGTTTATCGACGTATATTTTGCCAACTTCAATTGGATCAAGGAACTCGAGATCATTTATGTACTCCTGTTCTTCCCAAAAAGGTATGTACTTGGTCGTTAAACATAGGTATGCAACTTTTGGCCCGTCCTGAAAATTGAAGATTTTATAACCGTCTCCAAATTTGGGTTTTCCAGTTTTTTTATCGACTATGTTCGCGGCTGTTACTGGGAAGTTCGCTTCCATGATCGCCTTTTCTAAAACCTTTCTTCCAAAATTGAATTCATGGTTACCGATAGTCATAGCATCACATTTAAGATAATTCAACGCTTTTATCGTTGGATCTTCGTCGGTATTGTCAACGACACCATGGTAATATTCCAAAGGAGAACCCTGGATTGAATCACCATCATCGAGGTAAAGCACATTCGGCCTTTCTGATCTTATCTCTTTTATCATCGTGGATATCTTAGCAAGCCCATATTCTAAAGGCCTTTTTGTCGTGTAATCAACGGGAAAAATATATCCATGAAGATCCGTTGTCGTTAAAATTGTCAGATTGAACTCTTTCATTTCTAATATCCTCCAGAATGGGAAATATTTTTTTGAAAAGTAGGCCAAGATGAATTTGATATACCTTTCGAATCAGTTTTAATCGCATAAATGTATCCGTTGAGCGAACCTATGTACATGGTACCATTTGTAACTATAACTGGAGATGAATTCATGATGCTACCAATTTTGAATTCCCATTTTAAACTTCCATTACCGTTAATTGCGTAAATATAACCGTTCTGTGTACCAAAATAGACGGTACCACCAGCACCTACCGTCGGTGTTGTGCTAACCATTCCATTTGTTTTTTGATACCATTTGATGGTACCATTCAATGTTAAAGCGTAAAGATAGCCATAAGGAATAAATCCATTCTGATCTGTCCCTATGAATATTTCATCGTCTCCTATCGCAGGAGCCGAACTTATATTTCCGTCAGTTGCGAAATACCAGATCATCTTTCCTCTTTGGTTCACGGCATAAAGGTACCCACTTTCGGTTCCGGCGTAAACGTTCCCGTTTTCGTCAACCGCTATGTTTCCATCTATCGGAGAGCCACAATTGTACTGCCACTTCAAAACGCCATTATCGTTGAAGTCGTAAAGCTCACCGCTTGTAGATCCTATGTAGATGTTATCACCGTATATTGCCGGACTTGATTTAATCGGATCGCTTCCCAACCTGTACTTCCATTTCAAAGTGCCATCAGGATTAAGCGCGTAAAGGTACCCATCATTTGAACAGAAATATACAATTCCGTCATTTGTCCTCGCAGGTGTAGAGTTCACAGGGCCTTTTGTTTTGAACTTCCATTTCAAAGTGCCATCGGGATTAAGTGCGTAAAGGTATCCGTCATTTGAACCGAAATATATCGTTCCATCTTTTCCTACCATTGGACTTGAAAAGATCAAACTTTTTGTTTCAAAGTTCCATTTCAAAGTTCCGTCAGGATTCAACGCGTAAAGATTTCCATCGTAAGATCCGGCAAAAACCGTTCCTTCTGAATTCACAGCTGGGACAGTTAGCACGTGTCCGTTCGTTTTATATGCCCATACAACGCTTACGTTTGTGGCAGTTTTACTGTTAGTCGAAGTTGAAAAAGGTGGCAAAAAAAACCTTCCCACGATTATGAAGGCAAAGATTATGAAAGACCATAAAAACCACCATGAAGCTTTTTTCAATTTTTATCCTTCTTTTTGGTTGGTTTTGACGAGTGACGAAAGATCACCAAAATTGAGAAAAAGCAGGTCAACACTTTTCAAAAATCCAAGTCTGTTGAGTCTTAAATCCTCTCTTGGAGACATGACGAAAACTTTGTTGAAATAATCATCGATAAGTGGCTTCATCGTTTTCAAATGATCAAAGGCTTCACCGTAATTCAAATGTTCAAGTGCTTCTTCTACCTTAGGCCTGATCTCGAAGTACGATTTAAAAAGTGCCTTTTCGTTTTCATCAAAGAGTTCAACGTGGTAATCGAGCGAACCATGGTTCTTCGATATGTTATGAACTCTTGTGTAAGCCACGATAAAATCTTCGAAATCGCTTTCATTCCTGTGAGCTTCAATTGCCTGGGCCGAAAGTCTTGCCCTCAAAGGCCTATTCCATAATTCAAGTACAGCTTTTGAAACATCCTGAGAGATCGCAAATTTGTCTTTCAGAAGTATATCTAACCTTCCCTTCACAAAATCAGAAAAATCTTCTTTAGAGATTTTTTTGCCGAGCAAAGATTCTACTATGGATATCTCTTCTTCGAGATCGATATCCCATTCAAAGGCATTGAGTATTTTGAGCAATGCAAAAACTTTTTTTCTCAAAGCATAAGGATCGTGCGAGCCTGTTGGAATTTCTCCAATTGCAAAGTTGGCAACGACGGTATCAATTCTGTCAGCAAAACCAACGATAGCGCCGATTGTATCGGATGGCACATCACCGTCAAGACCATCTGGTATGTATTGATCCCTTATCGCATTCGCGACCCTTGGATCCTCATCTTTCGCGTAAAAGCTTCCAACTACTCCTTGAAGCTCTGGAAATTCGTAAACCATATTCGTTCCAAGATCACTTTTGGATAGCGTTACAGCCCTTTTAACAAGAGCAATTTCATTCGAGCCAAAATCGAGTTCTTTAGATAATGTGAGTGCCAGATGCATCATCCTTTTAACTTTGTCAGCGATAGTACCGAGTTCTCTTTGAAAGGTCATCTCTTCGAGTTTAGTGTTGAAATGTTCAAGTGGAACTTTCATATCCTCCTTCTGATAGAATTCGGCATCTGAAAGGCGTGCATTTATAACTTTTTCATAACCTTTCTTGACGTTAGCTTTCCTTGAGTCAGGCCCATCCTGAAAGGCTAAAAATGTTTTTGACACCTTACCACTTTTTCTCGTTATGAATGTTCTTTGATGATGGCGTAAGACGGTTTGCAGGACAGGCTCCGGAAGATCTAAATATTCATCTTTGAACTGACCGATGACCGGCCGTGGAAATTCAGTTATCATAGCTATTTCATGAACAAGAAGATCATCTTCAATAACTTCATATCCACAATTATTTATCGCTTCGATTATCATTTGCTTCCTTTTTTCGCTGCTTACCACAACCATATTTTCTTCAAGTATCCGCAAGTAATCGGACGAATTTTTTATATGCAATTGCTTTCCAAGATACCTGTGTGATTCAGTGAGATCGGCTCCTGTTCTTCCCATAAATTCAAATGGTATGACCTCGTCATCCATGAGTGAGAGGATCGAATGAACCGGACGTGTGTAAGAATGTTCTCCATTTCCCCATCTCATAGGTTTTACGAATTGAAAAGCAGACAGAACGTTTGGAAGGAGATCCATCATAACTTCTTTAGAAAATCTCCCTTTTTGTGCCTTTTTCAAATAGATGTACCTTCCACCATTTGAATCGCGCACTTCTATTTCATCTTCCTTAGCATCATTAGCTTTTAAAAATCCTTCAAGTGCTTTTGTTGGTTTTCCATCTTTGTAAGCGACCTTTTCAGATGGACCTTTTTTCTCTAAAATAGCATCATTTTGCTTTTTTTGAAGATCGTAAATGATGAATCCAAACCTTCGTGATGTCGAAAAACTCTTTATTTCTCCATGATCTATTCTTGCTTCATCCAACGCTTTATTCATAAAGGAGTTCAGATCGTTTAAAATAGTGTCTATGTCTGCCGGTGGCATCTCTTCGAGCAAGATTTCGACGACGTAATCAGCCATTGATAACACCAACTTTCAAAAAATTCTGTGCACATTTTCTTGCCATCACCCTTATACGTGATATGTAATTCTGCCTGTGTGAGACAGCAATCGCGCCGCGGGCATCAAGAAGATTGAAAACATGTGATGACTTTATGACCTCATCGTAAGCAGGCCTGTAAAGATCTTCCTCTATGAGTCTGTCAAATTCCTTAGAATGTTTTTCAAAAAGATCGAAGAGCATCTGAGTATCGGCGCATTCAAAATTGAATTTAGAAAATTGTTTCTCATTTTCAAGATAAAGATCACCGTAGGTTACTTCATCGTTCCACTTTGCATCGTAAACATTTTCAACGTTTTGAAGGTACATGGCTATTCTTTCGACACCGTAAGTTATTTCAAGTGGAGTCCTTGCAAGTTCCACGCCACCGAATTGTTGAAAATAAGTGAACTGCGTTATTTCCATACCATCAAGCCATACTTCCCAACCTATTCCCCATGCCCCAAGGGTAGGAGATTCCCAGTTGTCCTCCACGAATCTTATATCATGATCTTTTATCCCGAGACCAAGATTTTCAAGTGATGCGAGGTAAAGGTCTTGCGAATTTTCAGGAGAAGGTAATATAACGACCTGATACTGGAAGTACCTCTGCATTCTATTTGGATTTTCACCGTACCGCCCGTCAGTCGGTCTCCTACAAGGCTGGATGAAAGCGACTCTTGCGTTTTTTTGCCTTAAAACGGTGAAAAATGTTGATGGATGGTACGTCCCTGCACCCATTTCCATATCGTAGGGCTGATCTATGACGGCACCATTTTTTGACCAGAAATCGTTAAGTTTGAAGATCAGATCCTGTACATTCATTTAAATTCCCCTTCTCTTAAAACTTCAGCACATCTCTTGCAAAGAGTTGGATACTTTTCATCTTTACCAACATCCACCGAATATTTCCAGCATCTTTCACATTTTTGACCATCTGCATGTTTAACACTCACATTCACATCCATGCTATTGCCATCGTTGATGAGATCGATCTTTGAAACTATCATGATATCTTTCAGATCTTCACCAAGTGAACTGAGAATTTCAAAAATTTCTCCACCTGCCGAAATTTCAAGTGCGGCTTCAAGCGGATGGCCTATGTGTCCAACTTTTCGTTCATCTTCAAGCGCTTTCATCGCTATATCACGTACATTCCTTATCTTCATCCATTTATCGATGAGTACCTGATCGCTTTCCTTTGTCAATGGCCATTCTTCGAGATGAATACTCTTCAATTTTTTGAAAGGAAGAAGATCGTAAATTTCTTCAGTTGTAAAAGGTATTACAGGTGCAAGTAATTTTAAAAGTGCCATACCCGTTTCGTAAAGAACTGTCTGTGCCGATCTCCTTTTAACGGATCCCTTGCCTTCGGTGTAAAGTCTATCTTTGAGAATGTCAAGGTAAAATGCGCTCATATCAGAAATTATGAATTCAAAAATGGAATGGTATGCTTTATGAAAGTCGAAATCATCGTAATCTTCGGTGAGATCTTTTATAAGGTTATTTAAAAGTTCGAGCGCGTACCTGTCAATTTCGAAAAGATCAAGCACACGATCTTTTTCAGGATCAAAATCGGATATATTTCCAAAGATGAACCTCATGACATTTCTTATCTTTCTGTAAGCCTCAACCTGTTTCTCAAGTATTCCAAGAGAAACCCTTACATCATTTTTGTATTCGGTCGATGCAACCCACAGTCTTAAAACATCACCACCAACTTTTTTTATTACATCGTTTGGATCGATGACATTGCCGAGCGATTTAGCCATCTTTTGATCGTTTTCATCTCTTATAAAGCCATGTGTAACGACGGTACCATAAGGAGGGTGTCCATCACGGATCATACCAAGGAGCAGAGAAGATTGGAACCAACCTCTGTGCTGATCACTTCCTTCAAGGTAAAGGGCAGCGGGATAAAGTCCTCTTGGCTTCAGCACCGATTCGAAAGATGAACCAGAATCTATCCAAACATCCATCACATCGTAAAGTTTTTCAAAGTCCTGGCCACCACATTTGGCACATTTGTACCCTTCAGGAAGGAGTTCTTTTGCATCCCGTTTGTACCATACATCTCCTCCCTCCTTACCAACTATTTCCGCTACGTGCCTTATGATCTTTGCATCCATGATTATATTACCGCATCTCTTACATTTGAAAGCAGGAATAGGCATACCCCAGTCTCTCTGGCGTGAAATACACCAATCCGGTCTTGATTCTATCATCGAAGAAATTCTTGTCTCACCCCATGATGGTACCCATTTGACTTTAGTCGCTATCGCATCCAACGTTTTTTTCCTCAGTTCATTCTTATCAACGGATATAAACCATTGTTCTGTTGCCCGGAAGATCAATGGACTGTGACATCTCCAACAATGTGGATAAGCATGCTTGAATTCTTCCTTGGCGACAAGGTGACCAGAGGCTTTTAGATCTTCTATTATCAAATCGTTGGCTTTCAAAATATTCATCCCACCGTACTTTGGAAGGTCGCTGACATAATTTCCGTGTTCATCGACGGGTGAGAAGATCTCGAGGCCGTACCTTTTTCCTGTCATGTAATCTTCTTCGCCGTGGCCAGGGGCCGTATGAACTGCACCAGTTCCCGTTTCTATTTCAACGTACTCTGCCATAACTACCGGACTCTCATGGCCATATATCGGATCGATGAGTTTATGAAGTTCAAGTTCGCTGCCTTTCAATTCGCCTGTTATCTTATAACTTTCTATCTTTGCCTTTTTCATCACAGAGTCTACGAGTGCTTTGGCAATTATCCATGTCTCACCGTCGACTTTAACTTTTGCATAATCGATGGAAGGATGTAGAGCAACGGCCCTGTTTGCTGGAAGTGTCCATGGCGTCGTTGTCCAGATTATGATCGAACTTTTTGGATCCTCCTTGAACTGAAATTTGACGTACACGGAAGTTGAAGTGTCATCCTTATACTCGACCTCCGCTTCAGCAAGTGCGGTGTGATCTACGGTACACCACATAACAGGTTTATTTTCCCTGTAAACCATACCTTTCTCGACGGCATCGGCGAAGATCTCGTATATTCCTTTTTCATAAGACTTATCCATCGTTAAATAAGGTTTATCCCATTCTCCAAAAATACCGAGACGTTTGAACTGCTCTCTCTGAATATTCACGTATTTCTGTGCGTAATCTGCACATCTTTTCCTTATTTCGATCCTTTCCATGGATTTCATGCGATCGCCGAGATCCAGAGCAACTTTATGCTCTATTGGAAGACCATGGGTATCCCATCCAGGTATGTAAGGAGAATCATACCCCCTCATCGTCTTATACCTTACAACTATATCTTTCAATATCTTGTTCATCGCAGTTCCTATATGGATACTGCCATTTGCGTAAGGTGGCCCATCGTGGAGTACATATTTGGGAGATTGCTTTCTTGCTTCTCTTATTCTATCGTATATTCTATCGTCTTCCCACTTTTTTAAAATCACAGGTTCTTTTTCCACAAGGTTAGCTTTCATCGGGATAAGATCGGTGGGAAGGTTCAAAGTCTCTTTGTAATTCAAATCACACCTCCAAAAGTTCTCTCACTTTTTTCTTCATTCCACTCATATCTGAAGATTTAACTATGTAATCGTCTGCTGCCCAGCTTGACATATCGCTCCGATAATGAGAATAAGCTGTCAAGATAAGAATTTTAACAGGTTTTTTCATTTCGCGTATCTTCCCCGCAACCTCCAGGCCATTCATGTCAGGCATTTCGATATCAAGCGTTACAAGATCGGCATCGTTGGAAGAAAGATATTCTAAAGCCTCTTTACCGTTTTTCACGGTCTTAACTTCATACCCTTCATCTTCAAGTTCCTCCTGAATGAGCATCCTCACAGGCTCTTCGTCTTCAACCACAAGTATCTTTTTACTTTCTTTTTTCATGATTTGCCTCCTTTTGATTGAATATCTTTGGGGATTTGGACTGTAAACGTTGTCCCTTCCTGTCCACTTGTAACGCTTATTTTACCGTAATGCTCATCTTCAACTATCTTTCTGCATATTGCAAGTCCAAGTCCTGTTCCGTAAGTCTTCGTCGTATAAAAAGGTTGAAAAATTTTTTCCAGTTTATCCGGTGGTATAGGATCTCCACTGTTCCAGACGTCAACGTAAACGTTCACATCATCCGAATAAGTTTTAACCTTTATGGCTCCCTGTCCTACTATCGCTTCAAAAGCATTTTGAACGAGATTTATTATGACTTCTTTGAAATGGTTTTGTTCTATCATAACGCGCAGATCTTCATTAGATTTTTCAAATTCTATCTTCACACCCTGAAGATCGAACTTCTCGGTGTAAAGTGTGACAACATCTTGAACAAGTTCGTTGATAGAGGTCATAGTAAAATCTCCATGCTGTTCATGTCTGCTGAACTCAAGTGTTTCATTGACCATCTCTTCCAAACGTTTCGTTTCTCCAAGAATTATATCAAGATACTTCGAAACCTTTTCATCTGTCGTGGCTTTTTTAGCCCTTTGCGTGAATCCACCTATCGCTGAAAGTGGATTCCTTATCTCGTGTGCTATTTTTGCAGACATCTCTCCGAGTATCGCGAGCCTATCACGATTTCTTAATTCTATCTCAAGGGTATGTCTGCGAGTTACATCTTCAAACATCGCTATGTAACCTATTATTATATCAACATCTTGTTCTCTTAGAGGAGAGAATATGGCATTTATGAATAACTCTTTTCCACGAAATTTGAAATCATAATCTGTTAAATTTATAACTTCCTTGGTATCATAAACTCTCTCGGCAACATTCATTAAATCGGCAAATTCAGGACCTAAAATGTTTATACTGGATCCGATCATCTTAGAATGTTCGAATCCAAAAAGTTCAGAACTTTTTCTGTTCCATTCAAGGATCTTATTCTCTCTATCCACAACCATTATGGCGACATCCAAATTTTCAAGGACATTCTGCAAAAAATCTTTAAAATATTCCGCAGAAGATCTTTGCTTTTCAAGATTTACAGTTTTCTCAACGAGTTCAGCATAACTTTTCAAAGATTCAATCGTCAATCCAACACTTTCGGAGAAAATTCCAAGGATATCTATCATATCATCTGATATGGGAACATTGGTATATTTATTATCGAGGACGATCGCACCGTATATCTCTCTTCTGCCTATGAGTGGAATACAAACGAACTCTTTAACATCAAGCAGACTCAAAAGTTCGGCAAATTCTTCTCCTCTTTGGGCTACAAGTGCCGGTGTTACATGAACTATTTTGGATCTGTTTATAACCCTGTCAAAGATGTAATCACCGGTGTAAGAAAAATATTTTCCTTTGGCACGGATGGTTAGCCCACCTGAAATATCTATTTGCATTGCTTCTTCGTAAAGATACTGTGCAAAATCCGCATATTTTTCTTCGTTGAATTTGGCATTAGCCCATGCAGAAGGAACATCTTTTTCGGATGAAGGGCCAAGCCATTCCTTTGCGATTAAAACTCTGCTCGACTCATCTTTTTCTAAAAGCAAAGCACGGTTGAATTTGAAACCCGCATTTGATGTTAATCCTATCAGAACCATCTTGTATATATTTTTTATGTCCTGAGCGTGCCGTAAAGATTGAAGAATCTTTTGGAGCACGTTTAAAAGCCTGACCTGTTCCTTTTGATAATTTATGTAATCTTCACTTTGTTTTTGAAATTCCTTAAGGCTTTCATTTTCTTTCTCAATTTTGACGTAAAGTTCCATCTGGTTAAGGTTCATTCTCAACCTATTTATTATGGAATTGAGTAAAGAAAGATCGAATTCATCGAAATGTCTGTAAGTTCTGTAAAAGTCCGTGTTTTTTCTGTTCATGAGCATCATGACGCCTATCAAAGTATTATCCCTTATTATTGGAACACCTACGGTTGATTTAACAGGAAAGGAGAAGATATCAAGCGTGGCTCTTGGATCCACTTTAGAAGCTGTTGAAAGCAATGGTGCTTTATTGAGTGCAATCCAGCCAACCATGCCGTACCCCATCTCAATTCTTCTCTTAATGATTTCATCTTCCGAAACACCTGAAACGTAAGAGAGAATGAGTTCTTTATTTCCCAAAAGCCAGATAGTGCCTCTTTCGGCATTCAACACTTTCACCGCGAAATCTAATACCTTTTTGTAAAGTTCATCGATATTCATAGGAATGGTGCTCAATTCATCGTCAAGCTCTTCAATTGCCGAAAGCTTCGCTATCGTTGCGGCTTTTTTTTCAAGTTCCAATGAAATTTTTAAAAGTTCGGCTATCTGCGCACTCTGTGCTTCTTCAAGCTTCTTGTTCATTTCAATAGTAACGAGTCCTACCAGCTGTTCGTTTGATTTTATCGGTATCGCTAACCTGTCTTTGTACTCAAATGGTTTTGAAAGATCTGATTTGATCTCATCTATCTTTATCTTGGAAGAATCGGCAGGTGCAGGGCCTGTTGACATCATCAGCCTCAACTGTTTGTGTTCTTCTTCGTAAACGTAGACGCAAACAGAATCAGACTCTGACATCTTTTTAACGAGATCGACCAACGCTTTAAGCCGGTCATCAAAATTTTTTTGATTCAAAATTTCTAAAAATCGATCAGAAAAAGGCTCCATGAAATATCTCCTCAAAATCCATCTTTATTTTCTCAACGTGAGTTCCATTCCAGTAAACTTTTCCGCAACGTGGACATCTTTTGAACTTACTGACAGAGAGTAAAATTCTTTCGGGTACAAGATCTTTTACCTCACACGGTGAAGCATCGACAAGCACTGTGTTACATTCGGCACACCTCGTGAAAGGCATCATCTCCTTCGACAGAGTGTACCTTTTCTCCACTTCTTCCAACTGCTCTTTCCAGCCATCGCTCATGATCAAAAAAGATTCTCCGCTGTAAGTCCTCCACCTATCTCTCGATTTCGTCAACAATATTCTTTCTTTATCGGACTCACCTTTCCATTGCATCGCATCGAATCCAAGCAATCTTATTTTTTTCATAAGCTTACCTATGGTATCATCACAGAAGAACATCTTCATGTTGAAATTATAACATCAGAGGTGAGATTTTTGATAATAACTTTATCGCCGATGGCAGGTGTCAGTGATAAAAGTTTCAGGAAACTCTGTACTTCAATGGGCGCAGATGTGACATTCACAGAGATGATAAGTGTTAATGGGCTTACGAAAAAGAATAAAAAAAGTTTTCAAATGCTTCCTGACGTTGATGAGCATGCAGTTGTGCAGCTGTTCGGAAAAGAACCAGAATTGTTTCTCAGGGCAGCAGAATTGATCGGAGACCGTGCACGGTGGATTGATATAAACGCCGCCTGCCCTGTATTCAAAGTTACGAAGCGAGGTTACGGATCAGCCTTGATGAAAACTCCATCACTTCTTAGAAAAATAGTCGAACTTCTCTCATCAAATGGAATAAAGGTATCAGTCAAAATGAGGATAGGATGGGAAGAACAAAAAAATTTCATGGAGGTTGCAAGAGCAGCATCAGATGGCGGTGCTTTTCTCATTACAATTCATGGAAGAACGGTGGAACAAGGATATTCAGGTAAGGCAGACTGGGAGCCGGCAAAACTTTTGAAGAAAGCATTGAAGACAAAAATAGGAATTTCCGGAGACATCTTCACACCCTATGATGCCGTAAACGCTTCAACCTTTACAAATGCGGATTATATTTTCATCGCAAGAGGATCTATTGGAAATCCATGGATCTTTGAAGACACGAAATCGCTTGTGGCAAATGGCGAATTTTCCCTTCCGTCCCTTGTAGAAAGGGAAAAAATAATAAAAAAACATCTTGACATGGAGATCGAAGAATACGGCCTTCATGGTATAATAATGTTCAGGAAGTTTCTTGTAAGATACATCAAGAACCTTCCCCAGTCTCATGAGATAAAAGAAAGTTTTATGAGAATGGAGAATTATGAAGAATTAACAAAAGTTTTAGATGCTTATTTTGATAAGCTTATCTCTTGCGAACAAGGAGGCGTTGAAGGTGGAAACATTGAAGGTTAGTTCCAAATCAAATCCAAATTCAGTTGCAGGTGCCATTGCAGGTGCGCTTGGTAAGGAAGATTCCGTTGAGATCCAGTCCATCGGAGCTGGTGCAGTCAATCAGGCGATCAAAGCGATAGCGGTGGCAAGGCGTTTCATCAATGAAAACGGCAAAGACATAGGCATGATCCCGGGCTTCGTTGAGATTGAAATAGGTGGAGAAAAAAGAACGGGTATCTCTATGAAGGTTTTCATAACCGGTGATTACCAAAAAGAAAAGAGCGATCATCCAGAAGCCTGATGATCGATCGAGAAAAGGAAATAAAAGAAATAATAAGAGCCTGCGCTGAGGATGTGAATCTTCGGCGCATCATTTTTGAAATCGATCGAATGTGTGGGGAGGATAGAGCTATATTCGGTAAGAAGATGGATAGGTACTTCTTTTCAAAATCATCAGAAGAAGATCTTCAGGCGTACAAATTTTTTAAAACAATTCTTGATGATCAATTCAGGAAAGATGTGATAGTGTACTTGAAGGGAAAGTGAATGTATGAAAGATAAAATAAATAAGTTGAGCGTTGGTGGTCAAGCTGTTATAGAGGGCGTCATGATGAAGGGGTTGAAAACAGCAGTTGCAGTCAGAAAAAAAGATGGCTCAATAGTTATATCAGACTACGGGAACATGGTCAGACCTGCTGGATGGAAGAGCTGGCCATTGATTCGTGGGACATTCGTACTTTACGATTCACTTGTGAGCGGGATAAAAGCTTTGAACTTCTCCGCAAACATGTCTGGAGAAGAAGACACACAGTTATCAACCAAAGACATATTTTTTGCATTGCTCGTTGCACTTGGAATGGCAATTGGGCTTTTTTCAATTCTGCCTGTTTTGATAACATCACTTTTCGCAACGCTAAGACAAAATGGCGTACTCTTTGCGCTTGTCGAGGGAGTTATAAGAACTGTGATCTTTCTGGCTTACGTATGGATAATCGCACTGTTCCCAGATATAAAAAGAGTTTTCGAGTATCACGGTGCGGAACATAAATCAGTTTACACTTATGAAGCTGGCGAAGAATTGACAGTTGAAAATGCGAGAAAATATTCAACGCTTCATCCGAGATGTGGTACAAGTTTTCTGATGCTGACAATGATAGCCGCTATAATCGTTTTCAGTGTTGTCGGAGGGCTCGATCCGACGATGAACATCTTTTGGAAGATCTTCTGGAGGATAGTTTTGATACCGGTAGTTGCAGGATTGGCTTACGAATTTCAAAGGGTAACTGCCAAACATCTCGACAATGCATTTTTCAGAGCCTTAGCTCAGCCAGGACTCTGGCTTCAAAAATTGACGACCAAAGAACCTGATGATGCACAGCTTGAAATAGGACTTGCTGCATTGAAAGCTTCATTGAATTTAAATGAAAAAGATCTCGAAAATGTCAAAAAATGAAAAGTTAAATATACTTGGTCAACTTTAAAGATGAAATATCGTTGACTCCGGCATTCGCCTTATGAAAAAGGCGATTTTCGCCGTTTGATAAACCATAACGTTGCCCTCGACCTGATCGGGGACGGGAATGATGGTGTGGGTGCGCCCAAATTAACGAATTTGATCGGTAAAATAAAAAATAATTAAAAAAATCCATTGACAAATCAAATTTATTGATCTATAATTCAATAAATTTGATTTGTCATTTAAAATTTTTGGGGAGGTGATAAAAATATCTCTCGTGACGAAATGTCCTTACTGTGGACACAAAATGGATGTCACCGCTTTGAAATGTCCCGTTTGCGGAACAGGGATAACAGGTAAATTTGAATTGGACGAGTTTTTTAACCTATCGGAAGAGCAAACGAAGTTCGTGAAAGTCTTCCTTAAACACAAGGGAAATCTAAGCGAAGTTCAGAAAGAATTGGACATATCCTATCCAACGGCAAGAAATAGACTTAATGAAATCGTTAAAACGCTCGGGTACGATGTCGAAGATGAAGAAAAGGAGAGCGAAAAGGATGTACTCGAAAGATTAAAGAATGGTGAGATAGATGTATCGTCCGCAATTTCAATTTTGAAGGGGGGAAAAACAGATGAAGGAAGTAAAAAAATTTGAGTGGGATGCTACCGGTATCGACAAAATTTTAGTTCATTCGATCTCTACCGATATCGTTGTTGAATCAAGCGCGGAAAGGAAAATATTTTTAGAGATGGAACTTTCTGGATTCAAAAAGGATGTTGAAGAATATAAGCCAAAGGTGAGAAGCATCTCAGGAAAATTAGAAGTGGATCTCGCACCGCATACACCCTTCTTGCCGGATGGCTTTTTTGCCTTTGGATTCATGAGATTTGGAGTATTTTCAATTCAAAAAGTTCATCTTAAAATTCCAGCTAACCTTTCTTTAGGAATAGAAACAACGTCCGGAGATACCGTTATCAAAGCGCTTTCTTTCAACGAATTAAGACTTTCGTCCGTTTCAGGAGATTTCATAATCAACAGTAAAGAGATGAAAAATCTTTCTGTAAAAACTATTTCCGGAAACATAGACATAGAAAACATCTCATCAAAATCTGATGGAATGGATCTTCAATCGGTATCAGGAGACATAAGGTCAAAAATAACCTCTTTCAACCGCGGAAATGTGAAAAGTACTTCCGGAGAGATCGAACTCATGAATGTGGATCCTGATTTTGAATCTCTGGATGTAAAAACTGTATCTGGAGATTTTTCCATTTCATTCACCTCGAAGCCTACCGTACATGTAGAGATAGAAACTGTAAGCGGAGATGTGGAGTCAGACGTGAATATCATGATAGGAAAACTTTCGCACGGTGCATTCGACGTTGGAGAAGAACCATCATCTACTTTAAAATTCAAAAGTATTTCAGGTGATGCAACCTTCAAATTCGGATCCAAAACAGATGAAGACGGTAAAGTACATAGCAAAGCGGATGAAAGGCTTAAAACCTTCGAAGAGATCTTAAAATCAAAAAGGGCAACTGAAGAAGAGATAAGGGAATTGATGGTAACTGTTGGGTACAAAGATGAAGAGATAGATGAATTTTTACGGACAGGTAAAAATAATGGATGAAAATTCCGCAGAGCAAAAATTTAGACTTTTTAACAAGGATTTCGTCCTGCTTTGGGCTGGACAGATAGTTTCTTCAATGGGAAATTCGATTCAATACATAGCCGTGATGTGGTGGATAATGAACCATTTTTCGAACAAAGAGTCGGGTATCGTCATGGGATTGATGTTCACCTTCAGTGTGATCCCGATGGCAATCATTGGCCCTTTTGCAGGCGTTCTCAACGACAGGATGAGCAGAAAGTCGATAGTCATTCTTTCCGATTTCTTAAGAGGGCTTTTGATCCTGTGGATGGCATATCTTGCCTACACGAATACGTTAACTGCACTTTTGATATACCTTATTTCGGCTTTAATGGGAATAGGAGGTGCTTTCTTCAATCCGGCAATTCAGTCGACAATTCCAAACATGGTACCGGATAAGCATCTTACACGTGCAAACAGTCTTTACCAGACTGGAATGCAATTCACCCAGATAATAGGTCCAGCGATAGGAGGACTTCTCGTTGGATTTTTTGGGCCATTTTTTGTCTTCATGCTCAATGGATTTTCTTTCATAGTCTCGGCCGGAACGGAAATATTCATAAATTTTAGGCAGAATATTGCAAATGGAGAGAATAGAAATTCATTTTTTACCGATTTCAAAGAAGGATTCAAATTCCTTTACAATCAAAAATTGCTCTTTTGGGCGATGATAATAGTTTCGGTTTTGAATTTCGCTTTTTCACCTCTTGACATATTAATAGCAAAACAGATAAAAGAGATATACCATCTTGGTGCGCTTGAACTTGGATACACCGTAAGCGCCTTTGCAATTGGAATGATGGTAGGGTCAGTCTTACTCTCGCTCATCCCCGAGATAAAGGTGAAGCACAATTTCATAATAATAGGTGCGATAATATCGGGAACACTCTTCGCAATCTTCGGATTTGCCCCGAACTTGATGACCTTTCTTGTGATAGCCTTTTTGATAGGCCTTGCACTCGCTTTTGTCAACGTGCTCTTTCAGGTTATAATACAGAGACTTGTACCGGATGAAAAGAGAGGAAGAGTCTTCAGTGTCATGCTTACCTTTGAGACGATGCTTCAACCTATTTCACTTTCTGTCATCGGCATCATGTCTTCGATACTTTCAAATGCTATAATTTTCATGACTCTTGGAACTATAATAGTTATCTTTTCGAGTCTATTCTATCTTGTACCGGGTGTAAAGGAGGTTTAAAATGAAAGCATTCGCTATTTTTTTGATTCTTCTTGGATTTCTGGCTTTCATGGGAATATTTGGAGTTATGAACCTTACCTTTGGGTTCATATTGGGCATATTTTTTGCAATCTTATTTGGTTTTGAGGGGATAAGAGAACTCGTTGGAAGAAGATTGATAGGCGTTGGAAGTTTACTCTTCGGAATTTTTTTGCTTTTGAGGGCATTTAAACTATTCGGTATTAACTCATCTTTCAGCCAACTATTTTTGGGTTTTATTGCCTCGTATCTCATAGGAATAGGGTTGCAGATCTTCTTTGGCAAAAGATTCATTCACGTCAGAAGAGAATGGTTCAATTGAAAAAATTTTATGGAGGTTAATCTTTCCATATCCATTATGGATGAGGTGATATTTTGTTTATTTCAAAAGAATTCAAATTCGATGCCGCACATAACCTTGTAAACTACCATGGCAAATGTGAAAAATTACATGGTCACACTTACAGGTTAAGGGTAACTCTTGAAGGAATGCCCGATCCGGAGGGAATGATCGTAGATTTTGTTGAGTTGAAAAAGATCGTGAACGATCTCGTGATATCAAGATTGGATCATTCTTACATAAATGATACTATTTCACAACCTTCCGCTGAAAACATAGCGATATGGATATGGAATGAGCTTAAAGATCCTCTTGATGGATTAAACCATCATCTTCACGAAATAATGGTCTGGGAAACGGAAAGTTCCTTCATCACGTATAGGGGAGAGTAGCCGATCTTTCAACTGGCAGGATCAGACATGTAGGTCCGCCCGTACCTTTCACGAATTCGGACAGATCGAGACTGGTAACACTGAATCCATTCTCAATAAGCGCTTCAATCGCAATTTCATTCGATCTGTCCGCGATTATCGTATTGTTTCCGATCGAGATGACATTTCCACTTATGAAACTTTCTGCGGGAACATCTATGCTTTTGAAACCTTTAAAGAATCCAAATGGAAAGAGCTTTTGAGTACATAAAATATGCTTTTCACCGATGACGGTCATCATCCCGCCGATGTGCAGATATGGGTGCGGAACTTCCGCTATCCTTATCTCGTATCCCATTGACGAGAGGATCTTTGAGAGTTGGAGTATCCCATCTTCATTAGTCCTTGTGGAATGTCCAATAAATGCAACTCCATCCGTTAAAATGACATCTCCACCCTCAACTGTTCCTGGCTCAAAGATTTGACCTGCGATTTTTTCACCTATAGATTCAAGAAGATTGGCCATCCATTCCTCTTCACCGCGCCTGCTTTCAAGTCCCATCCTTAGCTTTATGTATCCATTGCCTGTGCAGAGTGCGGTATCTCGCGTGAAAACTGAATTAGGATGATCGATCAACTCTTCTATTTCTATGACCTCACATCCAAAATGTTCAAGCGAGGAACGTAAGCGTTCGTGCTGGAAGGCAGTCCTCTCTTTCTGCGGTGGCTTTGTTATATTGTGTTTTTTGAGATCTTCTATTTTGAAATATTCGCTTTTTGGTGGACAAACGATGACCTTTTTCAACGGAAGTTCTTCATCGATCATAAGATCACCAAACTTTTTCAACGTACTCGGATGTCATGGCACGCAAAAGAGCCCCATAGCCGAGCCTGAATCTTATGATCCCTCCAATTCTAAGTTGACCATTGAAATCATTGACATCCAGTACAGTATGATCGCTTGACGCATGTAAAACTTTTATTCCGGGATCGACTGGGATCATTCCATCTGCCTGAACATCCTGTTCTCCTATCGCTACGATCGCCTTAAGCCTATTTCCGAGATCTTCGAAGACAGGAATTCTTCCCATCGCATCTCTTCCGATCTTTCCGTGCGGGACTGATGGCTTTACTTTCAACTCAACTATCTCCGTCTCTAAAATGAATGTATCCTGTCTTAAATACGAGAATGATGAATTGTTCGTCGTATCCGTTCCAAGAATTATAGCTTCACCTATGCGGTATCCATTTATTTCTGGTGGAAGTGTGCCTTCTTCTATCATGTGAAGTGCCGCCGTATTCCCACCACTAACTATTTTGAAATTGACACCTTTTTTCCTTAACTCCTTTGCTATTTCAGCGAGTAAGCCCATGTTTTCAGGGTCTGGCAGTACGCCTCCGTAACATCCAAGGTTTGTCCCGATACCGTAAAGTTCTATTCCTTCAACTTTAGACGCTTCAATTATTTCATCCACTGCTTTTTCGTACCAAACGCCTTCTCTGAGATCTCCGAGATCTACCATATAAAGTATTTTCTGACGTTTTTCTCTTTCTTTTGCACAATTGCCTATGTGTTTTAATGTGTCTATCTCTGAGGCTAAAACAACATCAACATCTTTCACAACCTCTTCGATCTCGCTTAACATGGGTATTCTCAGCAACATGAAAGGCCCTTTGATACCATGATTTTTCATGCGTTTTATATTTGAAATTCTTGAATCTCCTATCATATCAACGCCATTTTCAAGATAAAGCTTTGCAAGTTCAGGTTCTCCGCGTGCAACTTTCACAACTGAAACAAGTTCTACGCCTGCATTTTTACATGTTTGTGATATTTTTTTTACGTTATGAGAGACAGCCTCTCTGTTGAAGACAAGTCTTGGATAGGTCATGATCTTCCTCCTCACTCGTATTTCAATTTTTTTCTTATATCTCTTTCTTGCTCTTTCTTCGCGATTTCTTCTCTTTTATCGTAAAGATGCTTGCCGCGGCCTATTGCGATTTCAACCTTTGCTTTACCCTTCTCATTGAAATAAACTCTAAGAGGTATTATCGTTAATCCTTTTTGATCTATTCTGGAAGAAAGTCTTACTATTTCCTTCTTATGCATCAAAAGTTTTCTTCTTCTCAGTGGATCATGATTGAAAAGATTACCGGCTTTGTAGGGAGCGATATGCATATTTTCTATGAACAGTTCTCCGCTTCTTATTATGCAGTAAGCATCATTTATGTTGGCACTACCCTCGCGCAGGGATTTAACTTCAGTGCCTTTCAACTCTATTCCACTTTCGAATTTGTCCAATATCTCGTAATCCCTGTGGGCTTTTGAATTCGTTGATACTATTTTCAACTTGACTTCCTCATTTCAAATTTAAAGCTTCATACTTTTTCAGCGACTCTTTTGTTCTTGTTAAAACCATATTCATCGTTTCTTCGAGCGTCGCATCCTTTATACTGCAACCTGAGGCTCTTATATGACCACCTCCACCAAAACTTACGGCTATCTCGCTAACATCCACATATTCTTTAGATCTGAAAGAGATATTTATCTGATTCTTTGGCCATTCTATAAAAAATATCGCAACTTCAATACCGTAAATCGCTCTAACCTCACCGACAAATCCTCCAGTTTCTTCTTCCGTACAATCATTTCTTTCAAGCATCTCTGCAGAAACGTAAGCCCAGGCAATCTTACCTTCCTCTACTCTTAAAGTATTCAGCATTTCGGAGAAGAGTTTAAGCTCTTTAAAGCTTTTATGTTCAAGAACGGCGGAGGAAATTTTTTGAATTCGTGCACCTTTTTCGATCAATTCGGCAGAATATCTGAAGGCTTTCGCGTCTGTATTTGAATATTTGAAGAATCCTGTATCTGTTGCTATCCCTAACAGATTTATTTCTGAAAGTTTTTGATCGTATTCAATTCCTAACTTTTTATTGATCTCATAAATGATAACAGCACTGGCAGCGTAAGCTGAATCGTAAAAATCTATTTCCCCGAAGCCACTATTCGTTCTATGGTGATCAATCACTATGTCTGGTTTTCCATTTTTCAAGAGCAATGCGCCATCGCCTATTCTTGATATCTCCGACGCATCAACGGTTACAGAGGTATCGTACTCATAATTTCTTAATTCATCAAGTGACTTTATCTCCGACACACCTTCTATATCGTAATAAAACCACGGAATATGATCCGCTATACATCCTTCAGCGACCTTTCCAATTTTTCTCAAGGCAAGGGTAAGGGTTGCAACGGAACTCACATCATCTCCATCCGGTTTTATATGACCTACGACAAGTATTCGTTTCCCTTTTTCTAACCTTTCAACAACATCATCTAAACTTTTCAGCGTTGCAAACCATCTCCTATCTTTGAAAAAAACATGATTCCTTTTTTAAAGAGGTTCAATTTATCACGGGTGCTTTTCAAGGTTTTCTGGAAAGGTTATCCCAGCTTTTACCTCACCTATCAATAATTCAACAGCTTTTGCAACCTGTGGATCGGTAAGATCTACCGTTGCTGTACTTTTAGTCGACATGATAACACTCTGAATAAGTTGCTTATAACTTTCAGCCTGTGTTGGAGTTGCACCTTCAGAAATGACGTAATCTGGTTCTATCCCTTTAAGATTTATATCCTGACCATCGGGAGTGAAATAATGATCTGTTACGAGGAGCAGTAAACCGCCATTGCTAAGAGGGAACTCAGTCTGAACTGCTGCTTTGCCAAAAGTTCTTTCACCGACAAGCACCGCAACATCGTTATCGCGCAAAGAAGATGATACTATTTCGGAAGAAGACGCAGAGCCATTGTTGACAAGTATCACAACAGGTATTTTAGGATCGAGCCCACCGGCCGATCTGAATGGATATTCGAGTCCATCTTTATCTCTCATCGTCACTATCAGCTTACCTTTGGGTAAAAACTGACTCGAAACGTCCAGTGCCGCCGTGAAAAGACCACCCGGATCATCCCGCAGGTCGAGGATCAAAGCCTTGATATTTTGATTAAGCAAAGATGCGAAAGCACTGTTGAAATCATCGGCCGTTGTCTCGCTGAAATTGGTTATGCGAATGTATCCTATTTTAACTCCCGATGCCTCGAATGTTGTAGATTTGACAGTTTTGAGTTCTATCGTGGCACGTTTCAAGGTTAATGTCATCGTTGCATTGTCTGAAGGCCTGTATATTTCTACTGTGACGGTAGAACCTGGTGTTCCTCTCAAGGAATCAACGGCTTTAAGGTATCCAAGTGCTTTAACACTGCTTGAATCTATAGAGATTATCATATCACCACTTTTGATTCCTGCTTTTTCAGCGGGCGAATCGTACATTGGGCTTATAACTTCTATCGCATTCCATGTTGCACTGTACGTTACCTCTGTTCCTATTCCACCATACTGTGAATTCGTTTGAATAGAAAATTCCTTTGTTTCGCTTGGAGAGAAGTAATACGTGAAATGTCCTCCGAGATTCGCTATTATGGCATCTATCGCCGCATCCTGCAATTTGCCATAATCCACCGATGAACCATGATAATAGTACATCTTTATAAGATTTAAAACTTGCGATACAGCGTCAGAATTCGACTGAGCTAAACTTTCCGTTGCCCATGCCACGCTGATGATGGCAAATATCAAAAACGTTGAAACTATTATCTTTTGTAATTTTCTCACCTTAACTTCTCCTTTCAACGATATTTGAAGATAGTCTGGATCAAAGATTCAAGTTTATCTTCATTTCCGCTTTCGGAAAGATCTCTTATACACTCATAAGTATAACTTTTTGTTAAAAGTTTTCCAACCGAATCAAGTGCAGCCTTTGCCGCAGAAATTTCAAGAAGAATATCAGGACATACCCTTTCGTTTTCTATCATTGTTCGAATTCCTCTTACCTGTCCTTCGATCCTTTTCAACCTTTTTTCCAGTTTGTCCTTTTCCACTTTTTCCATTTGATCTTTCCTCCAGAGCGAAATCTATAACACCCTTTGCCTTATCTGCCGATACCAGCTTTACCTTCAAATTATCACCAATTCTGAAGATTTTACCGGTATTGCTGCCTACCAGCATGTTCATCTTCTCATCGTGAACGTAATAATCGTTAAGTGTGGATATATGTATGAGGCCACTTATAGCTTTGTCCGGTATTTCAACGAACATTCCAAAATCGGTAACATCTGTAACAACAACATCAAAGATTTCTCCGACATGTTCATTGGCGTATTCCACTTTTTTCATCGAAATAAGATCTCTTTCGGCCTGATCCGCTACTATTTCTCTTTGAGAACTTTGATTCGCTATCGATGGAAGAAGTTTCGAATATTTGCCGATCTCTTGCGCTGAGAAACCTCCTTTTTCTATGTATATCTTAAGCAACCTGTGAACGATGAGATCTGGATACCTTCTTATCGGGCTTGTGAAATGCGTGTAATTCATCGAGGCCAATCCGAAATGTCCGACATTCGTTTCAGAATATATAGCTTTTTTCATCGACCTGACGAGCAATCTTTGTATTACAGGTTCAAGTGGATGACCCTTTATCTGCTCAAGAACTCTTTGGATCATTATCGGCTGGATATTTTCTGTCATTTTGAACTTTATACCGATAGCTTTAAGATATTCTGAAAGCTGTGTAAGAGTTTCAACCTCAGGCTGGGCATGTATCCTGTATATGAAGGGGAATTCACTCCTGTCAAAGATTTCGGCCACAGATTCGTTCGCGCTTATCATGAATTCCTCGATAAGCATTTCAGCAACATTTTGTTTTCTCAGTACTATATCTTCAACTTTTCCTTTTTCATCGATGATGATCTTCACTTCATCTGATTGAAACTCTATTGAACCTCTTCCGATGCGGCTTGTCTTTATTATATGCGCAAGTTCTCTCATCATCTCAAGGTCATTTCTCAAAAAGCCTATCTCCTTTTCTATACTATCATCGGGATCTTCAAGGAGTTTTGTAACTTTATTGTATGTTAACCTTTTAACGGATCTTATGACACTCTTTGAAAATGATTTTTTTAATATTCTTCCATACTCATCGATCTCCATCTCCGCAGAAACGGTCAATCTGTTTTTGCCTTCGACAAGACTGCAAAGATCATTTGAAAGTTCGAAAGGCAACATTGGAATAACGGTATCGAGCAAATAAACGCTTGTGCCTCTTTTGAAAGCTTCTTTATCCAGAGCATCATTTTCTTTGACATAATTGGAAACATCGGCTATATGCACACCTAAAAGATAATTGCCGTTTTGAAGTTTCTCTATCGATACAGCATCATCGAAGTCTTTGGCATCATCACCGTCTATCGTGAAGACATTCTTCATTCTCATATCTTTCCTGCCGACCAAATCATCTTCTCCCACATCTTTCGGAAGTTTTTTTACCTCTCTGATGACTGTCTTAGGAAATTCTCCAGGTTTCGGTAATTTGTACTTTTCCATCACGCTTGGAAGATCCGACTCGGGAGAATCTGCCCTCCCTATATTTGCAAGAATTTCGACGAGGCCTTCCGATTGGGCGTCGGGATAATGCGTTATCTTTGCCACAACCTTGTCCCCGTCCGAAACTTTCATGGAATCATTCGAATAGGTTCTGAATTCGTAAACTATCCTTGGATCATCGGGAATTATGTACCCAAAATTAGTCCACTGGGATTTGTACGTTCCTACTACCTGATCTATGCCTCTCTCAAGTATCTTCAAAACACGCCCGTGAGGCAGTTCATCTCCGGTATCAAAGGTTTGAATGAACACTTTGTCTCCATTGAGTGCCCATAGGGTGTCAGCAACTTCGACAAGCGCCTCTTTTCCGGAATGAGAAGTGACGAATGAAATCCTTCCCGATCTCGTGAACTTTATCTCTCCTATCATCTCATCGGGCTTCAACTTGTGCCATTTAGAACTGTTCGTTTTATAAATTAAATCTTTTTCTTCAAGTTCGGACAAAAGGGCCCGGATCTCTTCAGGATCACAGTTGAATTTTTCCGCGATCATCTTCACCGTGGAAGGAACGTAAGAACTTGAATTAATATAATTTATTATATCTTCACGATTCATCGGCTTTTCCCTTCAATTTTTTATCTTTGACGATCTTCAAGACCTCTTCAAAATCTTTTCCCATGTAGCGATCGCCTTCCGTTTTTTTGATTTTTGAATTTATAAGATCAACGACTGGTTCGAGCTTTTTACCTGTCTTCAAAGGTTCATGAACCCTTACAGCCATCGATCCAAGCATCCCTTCTATTGCTATCACATTAGACACGTTGTCAAGTATTTTTCTTGCTTTTACCGCTCCTGTTGTACCCATCGACACATGATCTTCCTGATAAGCAGAGGTTGGAATTGAATCGACGGACGATGGATGAGACAAAACTTTATTTTCACTTACCAAAGATGCGGCCGTGTACTGCCATATCATCATTCCTGAGTTCAAACCTGCCTTTCCGCTTGCTAAAAATGGAGGCAATCCAGAAACGAGAGGATTCACAAGCCTGTCTATTCTTCTTTCGGATATATCGGCCAGTTCGCTCATCGCTATGCCAAAGAAATCAGCTGCAAACGCAACAGGTTCACCATGAAAATTTCCACCACTTATGGCTCCATCTTCAAAGATCAAAGGATTATCGGTAACGGAATTGATCTCAACTGAAAGTACGTGTTCTACGTAATCAAGCGTATCTTTGACAGCTCCAAGAACCTGCGGAATGGCTCTCAGACTGTAAGCATCCTGCACCTTCGAACAATTCAGATGGGATTTTCTTATCTCGCTTCCTTCCATGTATTCTAACATTTTTTTTGCAACATATCTCTGTCCTACATAAGGTCTCAATTCATGTATTCTTGGATCGAACTGTGTCGTTGATCCCTTCAGTGCATCGACAGATATCGCAGATATGATAAGTGCATTTTCAAAAAGTATCTTTGCATCGTGAAGTGCAAGACCAAGAACGGCCGTCATCGCTTGCGTGCCATTCGTTAAAGCAAGTCCTTCCTTTGCTCTGTAAGTGATGGGCTCCATCCCTTCTTTCTGAAGTGCATATCCGGCTTCAACCCTTTTTCCTTTATAAAAAACATCTCCTTCACCCATCATTGCAAGTGCTATATGGGCTAAGGGAGCAAGATCCCCGCTTGCACCAACGGAACCTTGCGATGGAACAACCGGCGTTATATCTTTGTTAAGAAATTCAAGAATTTTGTTCACGACGTCAACTCTTACACCGGAGAATCCTTTTGAAAGAGAAACGGCCCTTAGCAGCATCATAGCTCTTACACTTTCCTCATCAAAGAGTGGTCCCACACCGGTGGCATGACTTCTAACAAGATTAGATTGAAGTTCATCGACCTCTTCACTTGAAATTTTAACGGTTGACATCGCTCCAAATCCTGTGTTTATACCGTACATAGTTCTATTTGATGAAAGAAATCCTTCAATCAACTTTCTCGATCTACCTATTCTTTCGATCGCATTTTGTGAAAGCTCCACTCTTTCATGATCTTTTGCAACTTTTGCAAGTGCTTCGATAGTCAATTCATTTTCTATCGTGTACATTTTATACTTCCTCCTCTATATGTCTCTTCTCTTTTTCAAAATAATCAAGTTTTTCTATGATAGCATCACTTTCTTTTTCCAATCTTTCTTTTTCTGAAACGAGTTCGTTCAGAACCAAATGATCCGTAGCATGTAATACCATCTCAGATTTGATGCTTTCCATCTTCATGCTTATTTCGGCAAAACGCTTTTCACATTCATCTATCTCTTTTTCTATTCTTTTCAATTTGTTTCTCGACTTTTTCTTCATCTCAAAGTCAAAATTCGTCCTTACCTTTTCTTCTTCACCCTTTGAAACGGTTCTAAAAAATTCTTCTGCTTTTTCGTAAGCATTGAAATCATGAAGTCCGTTCTCATCCAATATGAAAAAACTATCGGCTATATGCTCGGCAAATTCCAGATCATGAGTGGTAAAAAATAACCCTCCATTGTAATCTATAAGTGTATCTTCAAGAGATTCTATCATGTAAAGATCAAGATGATTGGTTGGTTCATCCATTATAAGAAAATTTGGATTTCCGATCAAAGATTTGGCCAGTTCGTATCTCACAAATTCTCCTCCGCTCAAGGCATTCACATGCTTGAACGCATCATCACCTTCAAAGCCGAATCTTCCAATATACCTTCTAACCTCGTAATCTTGCCAAATAGGTACTAATTTCCATAAATTGTTGAGGACACTCTCATCTGATCTTTCCGATCCAACCGTATCAACGTAAGCGAAAGATGTGTTGGGCCCCCATTCAACCTCTTTTTTGTTTGAAGCGACAGCTTTTAGAAGAGTAGTTTTTCCTATCCCGTTTCTTCCAAGAAGCGCTACTTTTTCATTGTTATGAAGTTCAAAAGAAAAGGTCCCTATGTACTTTTCACCGGCAAAAACTTTCAAATCAGAGACTTTCAGAACTATCTCTTCGGTCACACTTTCTGATTTAAAATGAAGTTCTTTGAACGTGTTTTGATGCTTTAACTCAAAACCTTCTCTTTCTTTTTCGAGTTTATATACGAATTTTTCCTTCGATTTTGCCTGCTTTATCGCTTTATCTCTGCCCCAATTTCTATACCTTTCTATTGTCCTTTTAAGATGATCTATCTGTCTGTTCAATTCATTTTCTTTGAATTCTAAGGTCTTCACAAAATTTTCCTTCTGAATCAAAAAATCTTTATACTTTCCATCGTAAGATTTTACAGTACCAAAGTCTACATCCCAGATCTTATCAGGAATCCTTTCCATCATCTTTCTGTCATGTGTGGCAATTATCGCAGCACCTTTCATGGATGAAAGCGTATCAATAAGGAATTCTATCCCATAAATATCAAGATAATTCCCCGGTTCATCCAAAATGAGCAAATCAGGATCGCGAACAAGCAACTTTGCTATTTCAAGTCTTGTTATCTCTCCGGCACTGAGTGTTGAAATCTTCCTTTCAAAATCTTTTTCATAGAATCCAACGCCCTTGAGCATCTCTCTTACCTTCTTTTCGGCCGAATACACATCGAGAAGTTCGGCCTGACTAAGGGCTTCGGCATAAGCGGCAAGATCTGCTTTCATGGCACTTTGAACGGCACTTTCATAGGATACAAGCGCTTCTTTGAATGCTGAAAGTCCTTCTTCGTAAAGAGTCCTATCAACTTCTATTCTGAATTGATTCACCGAACCCATCTTTTGTCCGTAAAAATCTATTCTTCCTTTTGTGGGTTCTGCTTCTTTTTTTATCAAATTGAGCAGCGTCGTTTTACCTGAGCCATTTGGACCGATGAGAATTATTTTTTCACCATGCTCGATCCACAGGTTCACATCAGAAAATAAAACTCGATTGTTAAAATCCATTTCGAGATCAAAAATTCTCAAAAGCATCTTTTCCTCCACATAAGATTTTACCATTTTATTGTATAATTTTTGAACGTAATTGATTCATGAATCGTCAAAATTCGTGAATGATTTATACTTACTCATGATGTGCGTGAATGTAACAGCAAATGTTAAGAATAGATTTAAAGTTCTTTGACAAGTGAGTTTTTATTGAAAAGCCTACCATTTGCTATGTGCTTCTCTTGATCAAATTCTGGTTTTTTCGCCTTTAATGGTGATATAATCAAATGTTAGAAATAAAGTAAATGATAATTGTATTCGAACATTTTTGGTATGCCATATGTTAAAAGTTAATCAAAAATTGATCCACTATCTTCTAAACGATGTAAGGGGTAATTATGATCTGTTGACAGATTTTGCGATAGGAATGGCAACTTAAATGCTTAAATCTATTATTGTAATCTTGACGTACATTATGGGTTAGAGAAATAAATTATGGAAGAAATATATAATTGTACAACTGTTAGAGTTTCAAATTAAATTGAAAAAGAGGTGATTCAGATAAATAATATTCCTCTTAATCAAATTATCACTGAAGATTGTGAAAAGGTCCTTAAGACTTTTCCAGACAATTCAATAGATTTAATAATCACTTCTCCTCCTTATGCTGATAGTCGAGATAAAACCTATGGTGGAATTCATCCAGATCATTATGTTGAATGGTTTTTACCAAAAAGTGCCGAACTTCTTAGAGTTTTAAAACCAACTGGAACCTTTATCTTAAACATAAAAGAAAAAGTAGTCAATGGTGAGCGGCATACTTATGTTCTTGAACTTATACTGGAAATGAGAAAACAAGGATGGTTATGGACTGAAGAATTCATGTGGCATAAGAAAAATTGCTTTCCCGGTAAATGGCCAAACAGATTCCGGGATGCTTGGGAAAGGCTTTTACAATTCAATAAAACAAAAAACTTTAAGATGTTTCAAGAATCTGTAATGGTTCCGATTGGCGATTGGTCAAAAACGAGATTATCTCATTTAAGTGAAAGAGATCTTATTAGAGATGAATCTAAAACAAACAGTGGATTTGGTAAGAAAGTTATAAATTGGCTGGGCAGAGAAAAAGTTTATCCAACGAATGTTTTATACATGCCGACAGAATGTTCCTTTAAAGGGCATAGTGCAACATTTCCAGTGGAACTACCGGAATGGTTTATAAAGTTGTTCACTGAAAAAGCGGATATTGTCCTTGACCCATTCATAGGTTCTGGCACTACTGCAATAGCAGCTATTAAACAGGAAAGAAATTATATTGGGATCGAAATCTTAAATGACTACGCTGATTTGGCCAATAAGAGAATTGAAAGATATAAAAGTCAGAATAATACACAAATAAAGATTTTTTCTGAAAGCAATGATTGAATTGAACAACGTAGATTATTCTGATTTAAAAAAATTTATAAATGAAAACATTTCTGAATTTCATAAAAGTAGAGTTCAAGCTATAAAAGGCTTGAAATTAAAAGATATGCTTAAAAGGAAAAACCCATACTTGTTTAAAGCAAAAAACATTTTGACTTCAGAACAGATTATTAGAAACGTTTTTGACGCTTATCTATCATCTCAAGAAGAAACTTTGTTTGGTAATTTTCTCGAGAAAGTTGCTATCTTTGTTTGTTCAAAAGTCTATGAAGGTAAAAAATCGACACTACGAGGAATGGATTTAGAATTTGAAAAAGACTCTAAACTATACATAGTATCTATCAAATCAGGGCCTAATTGGGCAAATTCAGATCAAACACATAAAATGATTGAAAATTTTAAAGAAGCAAAAGATACTTTCAAGTTCAAAGATTCTTCAAAAGAAATTATCGCTGTTAATGGTTGCTGCTATGGAAAATGTTATAAGATAAATGATGAATACGTAAAGATATGTGGCAAAAAATTTTGGGAGTTGATTTCTGGAGATTCTATGCTTTTCATTAAAATAATCGAACCGCTTGGCTACAAAGCCAAGCAAAGAAACAAAGAATTTCTTGAAGAATATTCAAAGGTGATAAATAAATTTGCTTTAGAGTTCGGGAACGATTTTTCTAATGAAGATGGATCAGTAAATTGGGGAAAATGGGTTAATTTTGTAAGTGGTGATAAATAATAGATTTAAACGGACAAAAAGATGTTTTAGGTATGTGGATAGCGGTAATTGAAATAAAGAGAAAATGGGTAATAAGGATGAAGGGCTGGAATCAGATTTTACAACAATTGAAGGTGCATTTTGGAGAAAGAGTGTCTGAATACTTATGAATGCTCAAAAAATGAAGTTTACACAAAATACTTGACAAACCCTTTCTGGTGTTTATGTTGAAAAAATTGAATATTCTGCTTTTATCTTTTAGCTTTTTTATTGTTTCTTTTACACTTTCTGGATGTATGAATTTACTTGCACCTTCTCCTTCTGCTTTGAGTATCGTTAAAAATTTGACTTTGACAGGATCGGAAAGTCCCGTAACGACGGGACAGATCTACTCTTCACCCGCAGTCTCGGCAAACGGAGAGATCTTTTTAGGAGATCAAACTGGTCTTTACGTGATCTCTGGAAGTTCTTCACGGTATTATAAAAGCGCCGCAGCCGTTTATTCCTCCCCATCAATTGATTCGACGAATGACATGGTTTTTGCCGGTAACAATTATGGCCAGTTACTTTACGCCTCATCTCCATTCACCAGTTACAATACGGTAAGGGTTTCATATTATCCGATAATATCGGCACCACTTGTTTTTAAAGGAAATGTGTATGTCATCGACAACAATGGAGACATTTACGAATTACCGGAAAGCGATATGACAGATGTAAGTTTTATCAGATCGATCGGTGGAAATGGAAGTGCTGTATGGGCGAGTCCCGTTACAAATGGCACGGATCTTTTTGTGGGTGCAGATAATGATGTTTTTTATGCTGTGAATCTAAATTCCGGAAGTATTGGTTGGGAATACACGATGG
>Ga0078972_1001595_pt1 | contig 83570 bp, 68 predicted proteins | sample YelNatPaOPGAMG01_FD_67568 | JGI IMG/M metagenome (GOLD analysis project Ga0078972, IMG submission 67568) | Hot spring thermophilic microbial communities from Obsidian Pool, Yellowstone National Park, USA - OP-RAMG-01 (SPADES assembly) (version 2) | ecosystem: Environmental > Aquatic > Thermal...
GAAGAGCCTCTCGCACCAACAGGCGCTGCCCATCAAGGACATCTGGCTGTACCCGCTGCGCCCCGACTTCGCAGCCATCCTGCGTCGCTAACGGCGGCCGACGTCATCACCGAATCTTTACCTCTGTCTGATACTTCTTCATGTAACCCCTTGAAGTTCGTCCAACTTTTGGGGGTCAGTTCAAACCCGGGGCGGTTCAGTCAGCCGTACCAATCTGAAGTGAGTGGAGTCCGTCAACCAGTTGGAGAATGACGGACATGAAGAAGAGCAGATTCACCGAAGAACAAATCATCGGTTTTCTCAAGCAGGCCGAGGTCGGCATGCCGATCAAGGAGCTGTGCCGCAACGGGGGCTTCAGCGACGCGACGTTTTATAGGTGGCGCGCCAAGTTCGGCGGCATGCAGGTCTGTGAGGCCCAGCGCCTGCGCGAGCTCGAATCCGAGAACGCCAAGCTCAAGCGGCTGCTGGCCGAGGCGCACCTGGACATGCACGCGCTCAAGAGCGTTCTGGGGGTAAAGTGCTAGCCCCACAGGCCAGGCGCGAGGCGATTGGACGCATGGTGAGCGAACACCATCTGTCCGAACGCCACGCGTGCCGTCTTGTGGGGCTCTGGCGCGACAGCTACCGCCATCCGCCGCAGGCCGATCAGGCCACCGTGGAGCTGCACGAGAAGATCGTGGAGATCGCCCATGTGCGCCGCCGCTTTGGCTACCGTCGTATCCACGATCTGCTGCGTGCGCAGTTCCCCGGCGTCAATCACAAGCGCGTGTACCGCCTCTACCGGCAGTCCAACCTGGCGGTGCGCCGCCGCAAGAAGGGCAAGCGCCCTGTCAACGAGCGGGTGCCGCTGCAACGGGCACGCACGGTCAACGAGGTCTGGAGCATGAATTTTGTGAGCGACAGCCTCTCGGGTGGCCGGCGCCTGAAGTACCTCACGGTGGCTAACGATTTCAGCCATGAGAGCGTGGAGATCGCGGTGGACTTCGGCATCTCAGGCCAGTACGTCACCCGCGTTCTGGACCGCGCGGCGCTGTTTCGCGGGTACCCGCAGGCGGTGCGAACGGACAACGGACCCGAGTTCACCAGCCGGGCGTTCATGGCCTGGGCGCAGTCACATGGCATCCGCCACATCCTGATCCAGCCGGGACGCCCGATGCACAACGGCTACATTGAGAGCTTCAACGGCAAGTTCCGCGACGAGCATTTGAACGAGTGCTGGTTCGAAACCCTGCATCAGGCCAGGATGGCCGTGGCGGTCTGGCGGCAGGACTACAACGAGGTCAGGCCGCACAGCAGCCTGGGCCGCATGCCACCGGCGCGGTTCGCCCAGCTGCATCGCCAGCGCGCTGGCGATGCAGCTCAATCCCCATCAACCCCAATACCCATCGAGTAACCTTGAATCCGGACTTCCACTTTTGATTGATACGTCTACAGGGGACAGGTCAACACCCCGATCAACGGAGCGTCTTGATTCAAGTGAGGACAGAATCCATCACACCGCCGCATCCTCGGCCTCTTTCTTTTTCGGTCGGGGCTCGGGCGGGATGATGTCGAGTTTGATCTTCTCTTTCTCCGACGCGTTTTCGTCGATATCCACCGACACCCGACCGCCGTCGACCAGACGGCCGAACAGCAGTTCGTCGGCCAGCGCACGGCGCAGGGTGTCTTGAATGAGGCGTTGCATGGGGCGGGCACCCATGAGGGGGTCGAAACCGGCCTTAGCCAGATACTTGCGCAGGGCGTCGGAGAAGGTGATGTCCACCTTCTTTTCGGCCAGCTGGGCTTCGAGCTGGAGCAGGAATTTGTCGACCACGCGCAGGATGATGGTTTCATCCAGCGGCTTGAAGCTGATGGTCGCGTCGAGCCGGTTGCGGAACTCGGGAGTGAACAGCCGCTTGATGTCGGCCATTTCATCGCCCTGCTCGCGCTTGGTGGTAAAGCCAATGGTGGATTTCTGCATGGCTTCCGCACCGGCATTCGTGGTCATGATGAGAATGATGTTGCGGAAATCGGCCTTGCGCCCGTTGTTGTCGGTCAGAGTGCCGTTGTCCATGACTTGCAGCAGCACGTTGAACACATCCGGGTGGGCCTTCTCGATCTCATCAAGCAGCAGCACGGCATGCGGCTTCTTGGTCACCGCTTCTGTGAGCAGGCCGCCCTGGTCGAAACCCACATAGCCGGGCGGCGCGCCGATGAGGCGCGAGACGGTGTGCCGCTCCATGTATTCCGACATGTCGAAGCGGATGAGTTCGACGCCCAGAGTGAACGCCAGTTGCTTGGCCACTTCGGTCTTGCCGACACCCGTGGGGCCGCTGAAAAGGAAGGCGCCGATGGGTTTGTCGGGTTTGCCCAGGCCGGAGCGGGCCATCTTGATGGCTGCGGCCAGTGCATCGATGGCAGCCTCTTGCCCGAACACGACGTTCTTCAGGTCGCGGTCGAGGTTCTTGAGCTTGGAGCGGTCGTCGGTGGTGACGCTGTGCACCGGCACGCGGGCGATCTTGGAGATGATCTCCTCGATCTCGATCTTGCCGATGGTCTTCTTCTGCTTGCTCTTGGGCAGGATGCGCTGCGCCGCGCCAGCTTCGTCGATGACGTCGATGGCCTTGTCGGGCAGGTGGCGGTCGTTGATGTACTTGGCCGAGAGTTCGGCAGCGGCCGACAGTGCCCCGGGCGAATACTTCACGCCGTGGTGCTCTTCAAAGCGCGATTTGAGGCCACGGAGAATTTCGACCGTCTGCTGCACGCTGGGCTCGATCACGTCGATTTTTTGGAAGCGGCGCGACAGCGCAGCGTCTTTCTCGAAAATGCCGCGATACTCGGTGAAGGTGGTTGCGCCAATGCAGCGCAGCTGGCCCGAGGACAGCGCGGGTTTGAGCAGATTGCTGGCATCGAGGGTGCCCCCCGAGGCTGAACCGGCGCCGATCAGGGTGTGGATCTCGTCAATGAACAGCACGGCGTGCGGCTTTTCCTTAAGCTGTTTGAGCACGGCCTTGAGGCGTTGTTCGAAATCACCGCGGTACTTGGTGCCGGCGAGCAAAGCGCCCATGTCGAGGGAATACACCACCGCGCGGTCCAGGATGGCGGGCACCTGCCCTTCGGTGATGCGCCAGGCCAGACCCTCGGCGATGGCCGTCTTGCCCACACCCGCTTCGCCCACCAGAAGCGGGTTGTTCTTGCGGCGGCGGCACAGGACCTGAATGACGCGCTCGACTTCATGCTCGCGTCCGATGAGCGGATCGATCTTGCCCTGCTGCGCCAGCGCGTTGAGGTTGAGGGTGAACTGATCGAGAGGCGACTCCTTGCCCTCTTTCTCATCCCCGCCCTCTTCGCTCGCGGCCGAGGTCGACTTGGCGGGCTCGACGGGCTCCGACTTGCGGATGCCGTGCGAGAGAAAGTTCACCACATCGAGCCGCGTCACGCCCTGCTGATGCAGGTAATAGACCGCATGCGAATCCTTTTCGCTGAAGATGGCGACCAGCACATTCGCGCCGGTCACCTCCTTCTTGCCGTTGGAGGTGGACTGCACGTGCATGATGGCGCGCTGGATCACCCGCTGGAAACCCAGCGTGGGCTGGGTGTCCACATCGTCCAAGCCCGGCACGATGGGTGTGTTTTCCTTGATGAACGCGGTCAGGCTCTTGCGCAGTTCGTCCAGATTGGCCGAACACGCGCGCAGCACCTCGGCGGCAGAGGGATTGTCGAGCAGTGCAAGCAGCAGATGCTCGACGGTAATGAATTCGTGGCGCTGTTGTCGCGCCTCGACAAAAGCCATGTGCAGGCTGACTTCCAGTTCTTGCGCAATCATCACGAGCCTCCTAAATGGCTTCCATCACACACTGCAAAGGGTGACCGGCCTGACGGGCCGCTCCGATCACCTGTTCCACCTTGGTGGCCGCGATGTCGCGGGTGTAAACCCCGCAGACGCCGCGACCATCTTGATGCACTTTTAACATGATTTGCGTCGCCGTTTCGCGGTCTTTATTGAAAAAGTGCTGAATCACGACAACCACGAATTCCATGGGCGTGAAGTTGTCGTTGAGCAGGATGACCTGATACATCGACGGCGGTTTGAGCCGCAGCGTCTGCCGTTCAACGACGACGGCGCCGCCATCATCTGGAAGGATTGGATTGGATGCAGCCATAAGCAAAATTGTAGGGATGTCCGCCATCGTCTGTCTGCTGCCGAGGGTAATTCCGCAGTGCTTCGCAGGTTGAGACAGGCAGGAGTCATGCCAAGCATCTGAGGCAGCATGTCAGGAATGCAAGAGGGGATGCTCCCGCGCATCGTCCGCCCAAAAAAAAGACCGCTGCAGCGGTCTTTTTGCGCACTTGGCAGCGCCGGTGAGGCCTTGCGGAGGCGGCTTAAATGTGGTCGATCATCACCTGCCCGAAGCCGGAGCAGCTCACCTGCGTCGCATCGGGTAGCAGACGAGCGAAGTCGTAAGTCACCTTCTTGGAAAGAATGGACTTTTCCATGCTGGCGATGATGCGATCGGCGGCCTCCACCCAGCCCAGATGACGCAGCATCATTTCGGCGGAGAGGATTTCCGAACCGGGGTTCACATAGTCTTTACCCGCGTACTTGGGCGCGGTGCCATGGGTGGCCTCGAACATGGCCACGCTGTCCGACAGGTTGGCGCCGGGCGCGATGCCGATGCCGCCCACCTGGGCGGCCAATGCGTCGGAGACATAGTCGCCGTTGAGGTTGAGCGTGGCGATGACGTCGTATTCATCCGGGCGCAGCAGGATCTGCTGCAGGAAAGCGTCGGCGATCATGTCCTTGACCACGATATCGCGGCCGGTGCGCGGGTTCTTGAAGGTCATCCATGGGCCTCCGTCGAGCAACTGGGCGCCGAATGCTTTTTTCGCCAGGCCGTAGCCCCAGTCGCGGAACGCGCCTTCGGTGAACTTCATGATGTTGCCCTTGTGCACCAGGGTGACCGACTTGCGGTCATTGTCGATGGCGTATTGCAAGGCCTTGCGCACGAGACGCTCGGTGCCCTCGCGCGACACGGGCTTGATGCCGATGCCCGAGGTGGAAGGGAAGCGGATTTTTTTCACTCCCATTTCTTGGATCAGGAAGTTGATGACCTTTTTCGCGCCGTCGGATTCCGCCGCCCATTCGATGCCGGCGTAGATGTCTTCGGAGTTTTCGCGGAAGATGACCATATCGGTCTTTTCCGGGTGCTTCACTGGGGAGGGCACGCCCTGGAAATAGCGCACCGGGCGCAAGCAGACGTAGAGATCGAGTTCCTGCCGCAGCGCGACATTGAGCGAGCGGATGCCGCCGCCCACCGGCGTCGTCAGCGGGCCCTTGATCGAGACCACATAATCCCTGAGGATCTGGAGGGTGATTTCAGGTAGCCACACATCCGGGCCATAAACGCGGGTGGCTTTCTCTCCCGCGAAGATTTCCATCCAGGCGATCTTGCGCTTGCCGCCGTAGGCCTTCTCCACCGCCGCGTCCACCACCTTGATCATCACCGGGGTGATATCGACGCCCGTGCCGTCACCCTCGATGTAGGGAATGATGGGATGGTCGGGAACATTAAGCGAAAAGTCCGGGTTGACCGTGATTTTTTCGCCGGCGGGCACGCGGATGTGCTGATCCATGAGGGGTCTCCTTCGGTAGTAACCCAGGCATTCTATGCCCCAAGCAAGCGCCATGGGGATGGTCTTGTATATGACACAAGAGTTGGCCTCGCGCGCTTGAAGGGTGCCCCTGCACTGCGCTGCGTCGAGGATCAGGACGGATCGCGAGCGTCGGGATGCTGCGGCCAGGCCGTGCGCAGCGCCTGCGCCGTGTGTCCCGTCGCATCGGCATCGAGGAAGGTCGCTGTCGGACCCTGCAGCACCAACCGGCCGCCGCGCTTGCCGCCTTCGGGGCCGAGGTCGATCAGCCAGTCGGCATTGGCCATCATGTCGAGGTCATGCTCGATCACGACCACGGTATGCCCGCTGTCGGTCAGGCGGTGCAGCACGCGGATGAGCTTTTCGGTATCGGTCTTGTGCAGGCCGACGGTGGGCTCGTCGAGCACGTACACCGTCGGACGGGCCCCGGCTGTGGCCAGCTCGGTGACCAGCTTGATGCGCTGCGCCTCGCCGCCCGACAGGAAGGGGCTGGGCTGGCCGAGTTGCAGGTACCCCAGCCCCACGTCTTGTAGCAGTCGCAGGGCGTGATGGATTTTGCGGTGCGCCGCGAAAAACTCGACGGCTTCGTCCACCTCCATCTGCAGCACCTCGCCGGCGTTGCGGCCGCGCAGCCGCACCGCGAGCGTTTCGGGGTTGAAGCGCAGGCCGTTGCAATCGGTGCAGGGCACAGTGACGTCGGGCAGGAAATTCATCGCCACCTTCACCGCGCCCTGCCCTTCGCAGGTCGGGCAGCGGCCCGGGCCGGTGTTGAAGGAGAAGCGGCTGGCGGTATAGCCGCGGATGCGCGCCTCCTCGGTATCGGCGAACAACTGACGGATGGCGTCCCAGATGCCCAGGTAGGTCGCCGCGCAGGACCGGGGCGTCTTGCCGATCGGGGCCTGATCGACTTCGAGCACGCGCTCCAGACCTTCCCAACCGCTCAGCTCGCCAGCGCCTTCGAGTTCGCTTGAGTCCCCCGCAAGCCGCTGGCGCAGCGCGGGCACCAGCACTTCGCGGGCCAGCGTGGATTTGCCCGAACCCGACACGCCCGTGACCACGGTGAGCCGTCCGCGCGGAAACTGCACGCTCAGTCCCTGCAGATTGTGCAAATGTGCGCCGCGCAGATGCAGGGCGGGCTGGTCGGCCTGGGTGAGTGGCCGAGGCTGCAAGGGCCAGGGCATGGGGTCGCGCAGGCTGCGCGCGGTGGCCGTGTCGGCATGGGCCATGACCTCCGCCAGCGCGCCGCTGGCCACGACCTGGCCGCCACGCCGTCCCGCCCCAGGCCCGATGTCGATGAGGCGATCGGCCCGACGCATGGTGTCTTCATCGTGCTCCACCACCACCAGGGTGTTGCCCTTGGCCTTGAGCAGGGCCAGCGCGTCGAGCAGGATGCGGTTGTCGCGCGGATGCAGGCCGATGGTCGGCTCGTCGAGCACGTAGCACACGCCGCGCAGATTACTGCCGAGCTGCGCCGCCAGCCGGATGCGCTGCGCCTCGCCGCCGGAGAGCGTGGGCGCGCCGCGGTCCAGCCCCAGATAGCCCAGACCCACCTGCTGCATGAAGGCCAGGCGCGCGCGGATTTCACTCAGCGCATCGCGGACGATCTCGGCCTCGCGCGGCGTGAGCGCCAATGCGCCGAACCAGTCGACCGCGGCATCGATGTCGCGCGCGGCAAGCTGGGCAATGGACTGGCCGCGCAGCCGCACGGCCAGACTGTCGCGGTTGAGCCGCGCACCGTGACAGCTCGGGCAGATGCTCAGCGTGCTGGCTTGCGTCGCCTGCGCGGCTTTGCGGCCCCGCCCGGCAGCGCCCCGCTGCACCGGGTTGTCGCCGTCCGTCTCGATCCAGGCGGCCTCCTCCCCAGTCTGCTCGGCATCGAAACCTGCGATCAGTTCCCCTGTGCCGAAGCAGGTGCCGCACCAGCCCGTGGGCGAGTTGTAGGAAAACTGGCGCGGATCGAGCTCGCGGAAGCTGCGCCCGCAGCCCGGACAGGCCCGCTTGGTCGACAGCAACAGGCTCTGCATGGCAGGCGGCTCCTGCCCCGAGGCCATCGCCCCCTTCAAGCCGTCGAGCGGCGCCAGCACCAGCACCACACCTTTGCCCAGCGCCAGCGCACGCCGCAGCAGATCGCGCAGCGCCACCTCGTTGTCGGTCCGCACCACCACGTCGCCCACGGGCAGTTCGATGCTGTGTTCCTTGAAGCGGTCCAGACGCAGCCAGGGATCGGTCGGCACGAAGTCGCCGTCCACCCGCAGATGGGTATAGCCCATGCTGCGCGCCCACACCGCCAGATCGGTGTAGTAGCCCTTGCGCTGCACCACCAGCGGCGCCAGCAGACCGATATGCCGCCCGCGCCAGTCGCGCAGTAATTGCGCGGCAATGGCCTCGGGACTCTGTGGCTCAATGGGGATATTGCAGTCGGGGCAATATTGCGTGCCGCACTTGGCGTAGATCAGACGCAGGAAGTGGTAGGCCTCGGTGAGCGTGCCCACGGTGCTCTTGCGTCCCCCGCGGCTGGTGCGCTGCTCGATGGCCACCGTGGGCGGAATGCCGACGATGGCTTCCACATCGGGCCGCGCCGCGGGCTGCACGAACTGCCGCGCGTAGGCATTGATCGACTCCAAATAGCGCCGCTGGCCTTCGGTGAACAGCACGTCAAAGGCCAGAGTCGATTTGCCCGAGCCGGACACGCCGGTGATCACTGTCATCTTGCCGCGCGGAATGTCCACATCGACCCCGCGCAGATTGTGTTCGCGCGCCTGGCGGATGGCGATGAATCCGGCCTTGCCCGCCCGCAACGCGCTGGCGAGGTGAGGGCCGACGGGTTCGTCGGCGGCGTCGAGCCCATACGCCGCCGCAGGCTCGGCAGCCTGGAGGAGCACAGGGGCGTTCGCCGCTTCCCCCTCTCGGCCTCCCCAACTGCTGGGAGAGGCGAAAGCCCCCTCCCCACCCGGCGGGGAGGGCTGGGGTGGGGAGGTGTTCTGCTCCGCGCTGCGCTGCGCCGCGTCCCGCGCCAGCGCCTGGCCGGTGAACGAGGAGGAGCAGGCGGCCAGTTCGTCGGGCGGACCGGCGAACACCAGCCGCCCCCCGGCGTCGCCCCCTTCGGGACCGAGGTCGATGACCCAGTCCGACGAGGCGATGACATCGAGGTTGTGCTCGATCACCAGCACGGTGTGCCCGGCGTCCAACAGTTTGCGCAAGGCCTTGAGCAGCTTGGCCACGTCGTCGAAATGCAGACCCGTGGTCGGCTCATCGAACAGAAACAGCGTGCCCTTGCGCGCCAGCCCAGCCCGGGCTTTGGCGGCTTCGGCCAGAAAGCCCGCGAGCTTGAGCCGCTGGGCTTCGCCGCCCGACAGCGTCGGCGTGGGCTGGCCCAGGCGCAGATAGTCCAGCCCCACATCCACGAGGGCTTGCAGCGTGCGGGTGACGTCGGCTTGGCCCCGAAAGCGCTGCAGCGCTTCGGCCACGGTGAGGTCGAGCACCTCGGCCATGTTCAGCGGAGGGAAACCGCTCTGCGCGGGCAGGCGCAGTTCGAGCACCTCGGGGCGATAGCGCTTGCCGTCGCAGTCGGGGCAGCGCAGGTACACGTCCGACAGGAATTGCATCTCCACATGCTCGAAGCCCGAACCGCCGCAGGTGGGACAGCGGCCATCGCCGCTGTTGAAACTGAAGGTTCCTGCGGTGTAGCCGCGCTCGCGTGCGGCGGGCAGGGCGGCGAACAGGGCGCGCAGGCCGTCGAAAGCGCCGACGAAACTCACCGGATTGGACCGGGCCGTCTTGCCAATGGGCGACTGATCGACCAGGACCACATCGCCCACTTGATCGGCACCGAGCAGGCGGTCAAAGGCACCGGGCACGGGCGCAGTCTTGCCCAGCGCGCGGGCCAGCGCCGGGTACAGCACGTCGCCGATGAGGGTGGATTTGCCGCAGCCCGACACGCCGGTGAGCGCCGTCATGGCGCCCAGGGGAATTTCGACGGTCAGCGCCTTGAGGTTGTGCTCGCGCGCGCCTTCCAGAATGAGGCGCGGAGCCAACAGACCGCCCCGCGCGTCGCGGCGCGGGGTGCGCCGGCGCGGCAAGGACTGGCTCACCTGCAACTCCCCGCTGAGGTAACGCCCGGTCAGCGTACCCGAGCGCTGCGCCTGGTCCAGCGTACCCTCGAAGACCAGATGCCCGCCGCGCTCGCCCGGGCCGGGGCCAATCTCCAGCATCCAGTCGGCGGTGCGCATGAGCTGGGGGTCATGCTCGACGAGGAGCAGCGAATTGCCCGCGTCCTTGAGCCGGTGCAGCACACCGCCCAGGCGGTCGAGATCGCGCGGGTGCAGACCGATGGAAGGCTCGTCGAGCACGAACAGGGTCTGCGTCAGCGCCGTGCCCAGCGCGGTGGTCAGATTGATGCGCTGCACCTCGCCGCCCGACAAAGTGCGCGATTGGCGGTCGAGGGTGAGATAACCCAGGCCGACATCGCGCAGATAGCGCAGACGCGAGCGGATGTTGTCGAGCAGCATGGCGCTTGCCGTCTGCGCCATCTCCGGCAGCGCAAGATCGGCGAACAGCCGCTGCAAGCGATCGATCGGCAGCGAGTTGATGTCGTGCAGACTCAAGCCCGGCAGATCGCCGAGCACGGCGTCGCTCCACTGCGCCCCGACCGGGCGGAAGCGCCGGTAGCCGCCTTGCAGCGCGGTGTCGGCCTGAAGCTTCGAACCAATGCGCCACAGCAGTGCTTCGGTTTTGAGGCGCGCGCCCTGGCAGGCGGGGCAGGCGGTATAGCTGCGGTATTTGGACAGCAGCACGCGCACATGCATCTTGTAGGCGCGGCTCTCCAGCCAGTCGAAGTAGCGCCGCACCCCGTAAAACTGCTTCTGCCAGTTGCCGCGCCAATCGGGGTCGCCCTCGATCACCCAGGTGCGCTCTCGTTCGCTGAGCTCGGCCCAGGGCACGTCGAGCCTGACCTCGGCCTGCGCGGCGTAGCGTTCCAGATCGGTCTGGCATTCGGCAAAGCTCTGCGTCTGCCAGGGCTTGACCGCCCCGGCCCGCAGGGTCTTGCGGGCATCGGGAATCACCAGATCGAGATCGACGCCGATCACCCGGCCGAAACCGCGGCAGGTTTCGCAGGCGCCGACCGGCGAGTTGAAGCTGAACAGGCCGGGGCCGGGATCGCGGTAATGGATGTCGCAATCCGGACAGTGCAGGTCCGACGAGTAGCGCCAGACCGACCCCTTCTCACCAGCTTCGAGCGGCAGTTCGTGCACTTCCATGCGGCCCTGGCCCAGCCGCAGGGCCGCCTCGACGGCCTCGCCGAGGCGCGCGGTTTCGTCGGTGGGCAGTCGCAGCCTGTCCTGCACCACGTCGAGCACCCTGCCCTGCGGTGTCTCGCGCTCGCCCAGCAGACGGGTGTAGCCCTGCGCGGCAAGTTGCTGGGTAATGTGCTCCGCGCTCATGCCCTGCGGCACCGCCACCGCGAACACGACAGCGGCGCGCAGCCCTTGAGGCAGCCCACGCACTCGGCGCTGCACGTCGTCGACGATGCTCTGCGCCGAATCCCGCCGCACCACCGCGCCGCAACCCCGGCAGTGCAGCGTGGCCGCGCGGGCGAACAACAGCTTGAGATGGTCGGCCAGCTCCGTCATGGTGCCCACGGTGGAGCGCGAGGTGCGCACCGGGTTGGTCTGGTCGATGGCGATGGCCGGCGGAATGCCCTCGATGCGATCGACCTGCGGGCGGTCCATGCGATCGAGAAATTGCCGCGCATACGGCGAGAACGTCTCGACATAGCGCCGCTGGCCCTCGGCGTACACCGTGTCGAACACCAGCGAACTCTTGCCCGAACCCGAGACCCCGGTGACCACGACGATCTGCCCGAGTGGAATGTCCAGATCCAGATTCTTCAGATTGTTCTGCCGCGCGCCGTGGATACGGATGACGCCGTCACTGGTAGAGGAATCCAGCTGCGTGTTGGGGGAGTGTGCTGTCATCCAAGCAATATACAGTCAGGTCTTGATGGCCGCGTGCTGCGGGATTTGGCCTTGTGCACCGCGCTGTGAGACCGCAATCGCCTCCTTCAGCCGCACCCGGATGTGCCGTTTCAGTCTGTCACTCCAGACCCGTATTTGCGGGGATTCGACCCCCCTGATGGATAGAATTTGCCAACGTCCTGACCGTAGACACCCGACCATGCGACTGCCCAATCGCCCCGCCCTGCTCTCCGCCCTGTTCGGCAAGACGGAAAGCACGCGCGCGGCAGCGCACTCGCGGCATCTGGAAATTCTCATCACCCGTCCGGGTCACCCCGCGCACAGTCTGCGCATTGATCTTGACGCACTGCGCCGCGTGGCGCTGTGGGTCGGCGCTGCCATTGCTCTGTGGCTTGCGGTGACGCTCTACATGGCGTGGGCGCAGCTGTCCAGCGCGGACGCCCGTCAGCGCGCCGAACGGCTGGCGGCGCAGGCTGCGGCCACGCAATCCGCCAACGCCAGACTCCAGGCCGAAAACGGCGCCATGGCGAACAACCTGCTTGCGCTGAAAACGAAAGTGGAGAGCCTGGCAACCACCATGCGCAGCTTCGTGCAGCAGCGCGCGCAGGAATTTCCGGTGGAAGCAAAGAACAGGAATCAGGGCGGCGTTGCCGCGCCGCTGAACCTGGCCAATGCCCCGGCCATGCTGCACGACGAGGTCGACGTCATCGCGGCCCGCCTGAACCTGCTGCTGCCGCAGGCTCAGCATCTGGCTGCGTTTGAAGCCGCGCGGCCGATGGGCGAGCCGGTTCCTGGCGCTGCCGACATCACCTCCGACTACGGACTGCGCCCCAACCCGATGGGCCATGGGCTGGAGTTTCATAACGGAGTCGATTTCGGCGTGGACATCGGCACACCGGTGCATGCCACCGCCAACGGTGTGGTGGAGAGCGCCGGGTGGAAAACGGGTTACGGCAACAGCGTAGTCATCAGCCATCCTTACGGCTATCGCAGTCTGTTCGGCCATCTGAGCAAGATCCTGGTCAAGCCGGGCGACAGGATTCAGCGCGGGCAAGTCATTGCCCTGTCCGGCAACTCCGGCCGCTCCACCGGCCCGCACCTGCACTACACCTTGTTTTACGGGGACAAGACTCTCGACCCCGCCACCTACCTGCTTGCCAAACAATAGGAATTGCGCATGTTCAAGCCGAGAACTCCGAAGACGACCGATGTCTGGGCCAAGGATGTCAACACGACCACGGCCAGTGCGACGATGCCGAGCGGCTCCTCTGCACTGACCTATCTCGGCGCGGGCAGCGAGGTACGCGGCGATGTGCGCACCGCTGGCAATCTGCGCGTTGACGGCGCAATTTTCGGCACCGTGCAGGTGGATGGCGACCTCGAAGTGTCATCCACCGGCTTAGTGGAAGGCGAGAACATCAGCGCCCGCAACGTGCTGGTGCATGGCCGCATCAAGGCCAAGGTGCACGCCAGCGAGCAACTGCGCATTCATGGTCAGGGCCGTGTGGAGGGCGATGTCACCGCGCAATCGCTCGATATCGAAGCCGGGGCGCATTTCATCGGCTACAGCCGCACTGGCGTGGAACAGCCCGTGGACGTGCTGCAACTCGACCATGCGGAGCCGCTTGCCGACCCCGACCGAGACGACGCGGCGACGCAACCCGCTGTTTGACATCCTTCCAGCATCGCCAAGGGTGGCATGCTGTAATGCTTGCATGTCCGCCGAATACGCCTCGCCCCGCTCCCTTCCCCAAACCAACAAACGTCCGCGCAGCCGCTCCATGCGTTCGCTGAGCGGTCTGCTGCCGTTTTTGCGCCCATACCGCGGACGCATTGCCGCCGCACTGCTGTTCCTCTTGCTGGCCGCCAGCAGCACGCTGGCCTTTCCGATGGCACTGCGCTGGCTGATCGACGCCGGCATGTTGCACGCCCAGGCTAGCCGCGCCACGCTGGGCTGGCATTTCGCCGGGCTGTTTGGCCTGGCTGTGGCGCTCGGGGTGTTCTCCGCGGCGCGGTTTTACATGGTGAGTTGGCTAGGCGAGCGCGTCACCGCCGATGTGCGCAGCGCGGTCTATGCCCATGTGCTGCGCCAGAGCCCGCAATTCTTCGAACACACCCAGACCGGCGAGGTGATCTCGCGGCTGACCACCGACACCACGCTGGTGCAGACCGTCGTCGGTACCAGCTTTTCCATGGGCTTGCGCAACGTGGTCGTGCTGGTGGGCGGCATGACCATGCTCATCGTGACCAACCCCGGCCTGATGCTGGGTGTGCTGGTGGTCATCGCCGTAGTGGTCGCCCCGGCCGTCCTCATCGGTCGGCGGGTGCGCGGCCTGTCGCGCGCCAGCCAGGACCGGATTGCCGATGCCAGCGCCATCGCCACTGAGGTGCTTGCCGCGATGCCGGTGGTGCAGAGCTATGCGCGCGAAGCCGACGAGGCGCAGCGCTTTCGCGGCTCGGCCGAGACCGCGTTCCGCACCGCGGTCAGCCGCAACAAGGTGCGCGCGCTGCTCACCGCCTTCATCATCGTCGCCCTGTTCGGCGCTCTGCTCTACGGCCTGTACCTCGGCACGGTGTCGGTGATGGAAGGCCGCATGAGCGCGGGCACGCTGGGGCAGACCGTGCTCTATATCGGCCTGGTGGCGGGTTCCGCCGCAGCGCTGGCCGAGGTGTTCGGCGATCTGCTGCGTGCCGCCGGAGCCACCGAGCGACTGATGGAACTGCTGGCCGAGCAGTCCCCGGTGCGCAACCCAGACCACCCCGTGGCCCTGCCCGCAGTGCGCGGCGGCTCGGCGGTCGTGCTCGATCATGTGCGCTTTTTCTACCCCTCTCGGCCCGATAAGCCCGCGCTCGACGATTTTTCGCTGCGCATCGAACCCGGCGAAACCGTGGCGCTGGTCGGCCCCAGCGGCGCCGGCAAGACCACGGTGCTGCAACTGCTGCTGCGCTTTTATGACGCGCAGCAGGGCAGCATCCGCATCGACGGTGTGGATGTGCAGCAGGCCTATTTCACCGCGCTGCGCCAGCGCATCGGCCTTGTCCCACAGGACGCCATCATCTTTTCCGCCAGCGCGGCTGACAACATTCGCTACGGCCGACCCGACGCAAGCGACGCCGAGGTGCAGGCTGCCGCACGCGCGGCGCAGGCCGAGGATTTCATCCTTGAGCTGCCGCAGGGTTACGCCACGTATCTGGGCGAACGCGGCGTGCGGCTGTCGGGCGGGCAGCGCCAGCGCATCAGCATCGCCCGCGCCATTCTGAAGAATGCTCCGCTGCTTCTGCTCGACGAGGCCACCAGCGCCCTCGACGCCGCCAGCGAACGCGACGTGCAGGCCGCGCTGGAGCAAGCCATGCGCGACCGCACCACCCTGGTCATCGCCCACCGCCTGGCTACTGTGCAGCGCGCCAATCGCATCGTGGTGATGGACCAGGGACGCATCATCGACATCGGCACCCATGCCGAACTCATGGCCCGCGGCGGCCTCTACGCCAGCCTGGCGGCGCTGCAGTTCATGCAGTGAAGGCCCACAGTCTCAGCTTATCCGCCACAAAGTCGGTTTCTCGCCACCGATCCATCAGGACAGGCAAACCCGATAGCATTCCAGGACTCCACGCACCTTGGCCCGCTTCATGTCCACCATCTCCACCCCTTACGAAGACCTGATGCGTCACGTCTTCACCCACGGCCAGGACAAGACCGACCGCACGGGCACGGGCACGCGCAGCGTGTTCGGCCACCAGATGCGCTTCGATCTGTCGGCCGGTTTTCCGCTCATCACCACCAAGCGGGTGCATTTCAAGAGCATCGCCTACGAGCTGTTGTGGTTTCTGCGCGGCGAGTCGAACGTGCGCTGGCTGCAGGAGCATGGCGTGACGATCTGGGACGAGTGGGCGCGCGAAGACGGCGAGCTGGGGCCGGTCTACGGCGTGCAATGGCGTTCGTGGCCGGCGCCGACGCCCGACGATCCGCATCGCGCCATCGACCAGATCAGCGAGGCCCTGCGCCAACTGCGCACCCAGCCGGATTCGCGCCGCATCATCGTCAGCGCCTGGAACGTCGGCCAGATCGCCGACATGGCCCTGCCGCCCTGCCATGCGTTTTTCCAGTTCTACGTCGCCCCGCCGCGCGCGCCCGGAGAGCCAGGACGACTGAGCTGCCAGCTGTATCAGCGCAGCGCGGACATTTTTCTCGGCGTGCCCTTCAACATCGCCAGCTACGCGTTGCTCACCCTGATGATCGCGCAGCAGACCGATCTTCTGCCCGGCGATTTCGTGTGGACCGGGGGCGACTGTCACCTCTACAGCAACCATTTCGCCCAGGTGCAGGAGCAACTCAGCCGAGCGCCCTACCCTTATCCCACAATGGAATTCGCCCGCAAGCCGCCCAGTCTGTTCGATTACATCTTCGAGGATTTCGTGCTGAAGAACTATCAGCATCATCCGGCGATCAAGGCGCCGGTTGCGGTATGAATAGAGCCCCCACGCTCACTGCGTTCGCCGCCGCCCGAGGGGGCGCTCGCGCCCTTCGGGCGGCCGGGCGGGCGCTCGGCGCTTCGCTATGACCCAACTCATCCTCATCGCCGCAGTGGCGCGCAATGGCGTGATCGGCAAGGACGGCGGCATGCCGTGGCACCTGCCCGCCGATCTGCAGCATTTCAAGCGCCTCACCCTGGGCCATCCCATCCTGATGGGCCGCCGCACCTGGGAGTCTCTGGGTCGTCCGCTGCCGGGACGGCGCAACATTGTCATCAGCCGCCAGCCGGATTGGCACGCCGACGGCGCCGAGCACGCCGCGTCGCTGCCCGCGGCGCTGCAGCGCGTGTCGGGCGACCCGCTGGCCTTCGTCATTGGTGGGGCGCAGCTCTACACACAGGCGTTGCCCCTGGCTGACGCGCTGGAACTCACCGAGATCGACCACGACTTCGACGGCGATACTCGCTTTCCCGATTGGAGTCGCAGCCGCTTTGTCGAGACCGCGCGCCAGACGCACACTGCCCCCGAGGGCTGGCCCTTCCACTTCGTCAGCTACGCCGCAAAAAAAACCGGGTGATGGCGGCTTGCGCAATCTGGTTCGAGGGCGTGGCGGTCTGGGCCGGCCTGCCCGCTACCCTGTTCGCCTTGTTGCTGCTCCTGGGCTATCGCCTCAACACGCGATTCACCTGGATCCTGCTTCTGCTCGGTGTGGCCGGGCTGGCAACGGAAGGTCTGTCCATCGCCTGCACGGGCTGGTCCACGGGAACCGCACTGCTGCCTGCTCGATCAGGGCTGATGCTCCTCAGGGCGGATCGTTCCCAGCAGTGGGTTCATTGGCTCAACGTGGCCTGGATGGGCGGGGCGGTGACCATCATCCTCATCTGTGCCATCGCCATCTGGCGCTTGTTCAGACCACGCCCTGGCACGCCAAAGAGGTTGTGACGGCACTTGCATGTTGAAACACGGCGGGCTCATGCCATCCGGTAGATTCTCCGAAAAACAAGGAGGAGACAGAATGCACACGCGCCCACCCACGGTCAACAAAACCTCGCATGTCGCCGTCGCGAGTTTCATTGGCACCGCGATCGAGTTCTACGATTTCTATGTTTACGCGATTGCGGCAGCGCTGGTCATCGGGCCGGTGTTTTTTCCCAATGCGTCGCCCACGGCGCAGACTCTCAATGCGTTTGCCACTTTCGGCATCGCGTTTGTTGCGCGGCCGTTTGGGTCCTTTCTGTTTGGTCATTTTGGCGATCGCTTCGGGCGCAAATCCACCCTGGTTGCCACGCTGCTGACCATGGGAATATGCACCACCCTCATCGGGCTGCTGCCGGGCTATACCCGTATCGGCGAGCTTGCCCCTTGGCTGCTGGTCGCCCTGCGCATCGGGCAAGGTTTGGGATTGGGTGGGGAATGGGGCGGCGCCGCGCTGCTGGCCACGGAGAATGCACCCAGCCACCGTCGCGGGCTGTTTGGTATGTTCCCGCAGCTGGGGCCCTCCATCGGCTTTCTCGTGGCCAACGGCCTGATCTTGCTGCTGGGAGTGCTGCTCAGCCATGAACAATTCATGGCCTGGGGCTGGCGCATTCCCTTCCTGGTCAGTTCGGTGTTGGTGCTCGTCGGTCTGTATGCGCGCATCAAACTGACCGAGACACCTTTGTTCAAGGCTGCAGAGAACAAGCCTGCACGGGTGCCGCTGACCGAGCTGCTCGGCGGCCACCTCAAGCCGTTGGTGCTGGGTTCGCTGTCCATCGTGGTCTGCTATGCCTTGTTCTACATCAGCACGGTATTTGTCCTGAGCTACGGCGTCGGCACCCTGCATCTGCCCAAACCCACCTTGCAGAGCTGGCTGATGCTGGCCATTGTCTGCATGGCCGTGGCCACCGTGTTCTCGGCCTGGGCAAGTGACTTGCTCGGTCGCCGTGCCGTGTTGATTGCCTCGACAGCGGCGGCAATCGCCTGGGGCTTCACCCTGGCGCCACTATTGGGCTCCGCGACGACCACGGAGATTGGCATTTTCCTATGCGGCGCCCTCTTCCTCATGGGGATGACGTATGCGCCGCTGGGCGCGATGTTGCCTGAAATTTTCCCCACCGCCGTGCGTTACACCGGTTCAGGTGCGGCCTACAACCTCGGCGGCATTCTCGGCGCGTCCCTTGCGCCCTATGTGGCGCAGGTGCTGGTCGCTCACGGCGGTCTGAGCTGGGTCGGCGGCTACATTTCACTGGCTGCCCTCATCAGTCTGCTCGCCGTTTTCGGGCTGGGTGAAACGCGACACCGCGATCTGGCTCGAACTGACCGGGTTCCTCTGATTTGATCTCCCGGCCAGGCGCCGTGAAGGATTTGAAAATGTGCCGAACACCGTTTGCAGGACTTGTTTTGTCGTCCGTATTGAGCGTGGCTGCACACGCGGCTGACGCGCCGATGCATCCGGGCCTCTGGAGCATGCACATCCAGGGTGAGACGCATGTCGACCCCAACCTGACCGTGCCGGTGCAGCGGGACATGAATATCTGCATCAAACCAGGACAGAAACCCGAGACCGTGGTCGTTCCGGCCGATGGCAAGCAGTGCACCAGCCGTCACGAGGTGCTTGCGAATGGACAGACGCAGTGGACCTTCCATTGCGACGTGCCCGGCGCCAAGGTCACGCAGACCGGAACCTTTGCGACTGCGCCCACAACCTTCGATTCGCACTGGAGCATCACCAGCGTGACGGACGCAGGGGAGCATACCTCGACCACGATACAGGTCACCGGCAAACGTCTCGGCGCAGACTGCGGCAGCGTGAAGTAAAGCCGCGCAAAAAAACAGCCACCTCGCGGTGGCTGCGTCTCCTCGGCGGGCGGGCCCGCTCTTCTCCTCTCCGAAATCAGGCCACCTTGCGGTCGAAGAACTGTTCGTCCTCGGTCGAGCCCTTGAGTGCGGCGGTGGAGGCCTCGCTCTCGATGGTCGTCGTCACAGCGTCGAAGTAGCCAGTGCCGACTTCGCGCTGGTGTTTGACCGCGGTGAAGCCCTTGGGCGCCGCAGCGAACTCAGCTTCCTGCAATTCCACAAATGCGCTCATTTGGTTGCGGGCATAGCCATAGGCTAGATTGAACATGGAGTAGTTCAGCGCATGGAAGCCCGCCAGGGTGATGAACTGGAACTTGTAGCCCATCGCACCGAGTTCCTTCTGGAACTTGGCGATGGTGGCGTCGTCGAGGTTCTTCTTCCAGTTGAACGACGGCGAGCAGTTGTAGGCCAGCATCTTGCCCGGGAACTTGGCATGGATGGCCTCGGCAAACGCCTTGGCATAGGCGAGGTCAGGCTTGCCGGTCTCGCACCACACCAGATCGGCATACGGTGCGTAGGCCAGACCGCGGGAGATGGCCTGCTGCAGCCCTGGCTTGGTGCGGTAGAACCCTTCGACCGTGCGCTCGCCAGTGCAGTAGGGCTTGTCATTGTCATCCACGTCGGACGTGATGAGATCGGCGGCTTCGGCATCGGTGCGGGCCACCAGCACGGTGGGTACGCCGAGCACGTCGGCAGCCAAACGTGCTGCGATGAGCTTGGCCACAGCTTCGCGGGTGGGCACCAGCACCTTGCCGCCCATGTGACCGCACTTCTTCACCGAGGCGAGCTGGTCCTCGAAGTGCACCCCTGCGGCCCCGGCCTCGATCATGGACTTCATCAACTCGAACGCGTTCAGCACACCGCCAAAACCGGCCTCGGCATCGGCCACGATGGGGGCGAAATAATCGATATAGCCCTCGTCCCCCGGGTTCTTGCCTTCCATCCACTGAATCTGGTCGGCGCGCGTGAGCGTGTTATTGATGCGCTTGACCACGCTGGGCACCGAGTTGGCCGGGTACAGGGATTGGTCTGGATACATTTCTCCAGCGAGGTTGGCGTCACCCGCGACCTGCCAGCCCGACAGGTAGATGGCCTGCAGGCCCGCCTTGACCTGCTGCATGGCCTGGTTGCCGGTGAGTGCGCCCAGGGCATTGACAAAAGGCATGTCGTGCATCTGCTTCCACAGCCGATCCGCGCCGCGGCGCGCCAGCGTATGCTCAACCATGAACGAGCCGCGCAGCCGCACGACCTCCTCCGCACCGTAGCCGCGTTTGATGCCCTTCCAACGCGGGTTCTGCGCCCAATCCTGTTCCAACTGTGCCACTTGCTGTTCGCGGTTTGCCATCTGCTTCTCCAGAGAGGAATGAAAAATCGATGCCTTAGCGTAGTTGACTTTTGCGGCGCAGCATAGTCTTATGTCTTATATAAGATGTAAATTTATCTCTCATTAAATCAATGACTTAGTCTTTATTTTTTGCAATGTGGAATGATATTTTGCTCAATGGAAGCCGGGATAACCGCAACGCAGCAGGATAATTTCATATCACGTCAATTTGATTTCGCATTGTGGAAAATGACGGCCCCTCCTCTTTGATCGTCGGCTCCCGGCAAAACTCCTCCCCCATGAGCAGATCCTCGCCTCGAGACCTCCCCGACACCGAACCCACGCTGGCCCCGCGCCACATGGCGGAGCTGTTCTGGGTGTTCAATCATCTGACCTTGCTGGGCGTGGGCGGCGTGCTGCCGTTTGCGCAGCGCATTCTGGTAGAAGAAAAACACTGGCTGCGCACCGAGCAGTTCGTTGAAATGCTGAGCCTTGGCCAGGTTTTGCCGGGCCCCAACTTGATCAATCTGGCCTTGATGGTGGGTCAGCATTTCTTTGGCTGGCGCGGCGCCGTGGTCGCCCTGGCCGGCATGCTGGCCGCCCCGCTGGTGTTGATTTTCTTCGTTGCAGTGGCCTATGCGAGCTACGCACAGACGCCCATGGTGGCCCATGCGCTGCAGGGCATGTCCGCCGTGGTCGCAGGTCTGGTGATTGCCATGGCAATCAAGCTCTTCCCAGCCGTGCGGCATGACCTGCCCAATTGGGGCTGGGTCGCCCTGTCCTTTGCCGCAGTGGGCCTGCTGCGCCTCAACCTGCTCTGGGTCTTGCTCGCACTGGGACCGCTGGCAGTCGCGCTGGCCTGGTTGCGCATCCGGAGGGGATGATGCACACACTTGCTGTTGCTGCGCCATTTTTCGGGCATTTTCTGCTGTGGTCGCTGCTCTCGGTGGGTGGGGCAATCGGCCTGCTGCCTGACATGCACCGCTACCTTGTCGTGGAACAGCACTGGATCACCGATGCCCAGTTCACCTCGGCGCTGGCGCTCGGGCAGGCATCGCCCGGGCCGAACATGATCCTGTTCGCGGCCCTGTTGGGCTGGCAGATCCTGGGCTTGCCGGGCGCGCTTCTGGCCTCCATCGGGCTGATCCTGCCGTCCTCCCTCATCACCGTGGCCTATTTTCGCTACAGCCGCATTCACAGAGAGCGTCACTGGGTGCGTGCCATGCACGACGGCATGACGCCCATCACCGTGGGGCTGCTGCTGTCCTCGGGCTGGCTGCTCGCCAGACAAGAGGCAACCCACTGGCAACGTGTGGCGCTCATTGTGCTCAGCGTGATTCTTGTGGTCCGTACGCGGCTCAATCCGCTGTGGATTCTGCTCGCCGGAGCCGTGCTGGGCATGCTTGGCTTCATTTGAGGACAACGCCATGCTCAAACGTCTGACCTCCCTGCAATCCGAATCGATTTACGACACCCAGACCCTGCGCGCACTTGAACGGGCCGCAGAACACACCCTGCCAGCCCATACCCTGATACAGCGCGCGGGGCTGTCCGTGGCACGGCTGGTGCAGGCCCGCTTCCCCCATGCGCGGCGCATCGTTGTACTCGCTGGAGCCGGCAACAATGGCGGCGACGGCGTCATTGCTGCCATGCATCTGCAAGCAATGGGGCGCAATGTGCAGATTCTGGCCTGCTGCGCTGCAAGCCTTAACGATTGGGCCAGCAGCCTTCCCCCAGATGCCGCGTGGGCCTGGAGTGCGGCCCTGACCAAGCACTTGCCATGCACCGCGCACGCGCCCAGCGACGCCTTGCCAGATGCCGATTTGTATCTTGATGCCCTGCTGGGCATCGGCCTCAAAGGCACGGTGCGCGACGCGACAGCAGCCATGATCGAGGCCCTCAACGCGCAGACCCATGCACCCGTTCTGAGTGTGGACCTGCCCTCCGGGCTGGATGCCGACTGCGGCACCTGCGGCAATACCTGCGTGCGCGCCACGGTCACACTGAGCCTGCTCGGACTCAAGCCGGGTTTGAGCACTGGCCCCGCCGCCCCGCTGTGCGGCGAGTTGTGGGCCGACGACTTGGACCTGTCGCTCCATTCGCAGGCCACAGCAGCGCCCCCCGCCGCAATCAGGGTCGGTGCGGACCTTGTACGCCCTTTGCTGCCCGATTTGCCTCAGGCTGCGCACAAAGGCCAGCGTGGCGATGTGCTGGTGGTCGGCGGTGCAACGGGCATGACAGGCGCGGCGCTGCTGGCAGCACGCACCGCAGCCCGCCTTGGCGCTGGCCGCGTGTTTGTCGGTCTCCTCGATACGCAGGCCCCCGAGTTCGACCCCGTCGCACCAGAGCTGATGCTGCGCTCACCCGATGAATTGCTGCAGACCCCGCGCAAAGTCGGCTGTGTCGTGTTCGGCCCCGGCGCCGGAGTCGGTACATCTGCGCGCAAAGCCCTGGAACTGGCGCTTGCCCAGAGTGCGCCACTGGTTCTCGATGCAGACGGCCTCAACCTGCTGGCACAAGGCAGACTAGACTCTGATCTCCGCATGGCCCTGCAGCGGCGCGGAGCACCGACAGTCGTCACCCCACACCCCCTGGAAGCCGCACGCCTGCTCGGCATTCCCGTGGAACAGGTCCAGGCCGATCGCATGCAAGCAGCGCGAACCCTCGCGCAGCAGCTTGCCGCTTGGGTGGTGCTCAAAGGAACAGGAAGTGTCATTGCCTCACCGCACCATGCCATCTGGATCAACTCCACCGGCAATGGCTTGCTGGCTACAGCAGGAAGTGGAGACGTGCTGACGGGAGCAATTGCTGCCCTGTTGAGCGCGTCCAAGGCGGGCCAGCGTCCTGCCAGCCTATACCGGGAAACAGCAAAATTTAACGCGACTTCACTTGACCCAGAACGTGCAACCGCGAAGATGGAATCCATCTTGGCCGCAGTCTGGCTGCATGGCCGGGCGGCGGAATGTTATTTGGCCAAGTCCGGCGCCGCTGGCCTGAGCGCAGCACTACTGGCTGAATGGATGGGAAGCAGCTGGTCGGAACAAACTAAAGCCATCAAAACCTGCCGATCAGCTCTCTGTTGAACCTGCTGCCCCCTGCCAGTGCAGCCCTGCCGCCGATGACCAGACGCGTTGCACGGCTTACAGCGTCGTCATTTCAGCGACACCCGCACCCTGCTTGACATACCACTTCATGGCAATATTTAAGCCGGCTCGCACACTGAACTCCGGGCTATATCCAAGCAGTCGCTTGGCCTTTCCAATATCAGCAAGGGAATGGCGCACATCGCCCTTGCGAAAATCACGGTAAATTGGCGACTTTGACTCAACTCTGGAATCAAGAGCCATGATTTCCTGCGTGAGCAACTGATGTAGGGTATTCAGGCTGGTCTGCTCACCATAGGCTACATTATAAACCTGATTGATCGCCTCCAAATTAGGGGTCATGCCAGCCAGAATATTCGCCTGTACGACATTGTCTACATAGCAGAAATCACGCGTGGTTTGACCATCGCCATTGATCATGCAAGGCTGATTCATGCGAATCGCCTTGGCCCAGTTCGGTATGACTGCAGCGTATGGCCCATTCGGGTCCTGCCGTGTTCCAAAGACATTGAAATAACGCAGACCAATTGTCTGCAGCCCATATACGCGAGAAAAAACATCCGCGTAAAGCTCATTGAGATACTTGGTCACGGCATATGGCGACAGGGGCTTGCCAATCAAATCTTCCACCTTGGGCAAGCCTGGGTGATCGCCATAAGTTGAACTGGATGCGGCATAGACAAAACGACCGACCCCCGCATCACGCGCGGCAACCAGCATGTTCAAGAAGCCCGTTGCGTTGACAGAGTGCGTCAAAAGAGGATTTTCAATAGAGCGAGGCACTGAACCCAAAGCCGCCTCATGCAGAACAATATCTACACCTTCGCAGGCCCGCTGGCAGTCTTCGAGATTGACAATATCTCCCTTGATGAAACGGTGGCGTGCCCAAGCCTCTTCACCTACAAAACTGCGGACCTCATCGAGATTTGATTGATGGCCTGTTGAAAAATTATCCAGACTGACCACTGACTGACCATTCCTCAATAGAGTCTCGATCAGATGCGAGCCGATAAATCCAGCGCTGCCCGTGACAAGCCAGCGTCGCCGGACAGACGATAAAAGTTGTTCAATCTGCATGATGCCTTAAAGTCTCCATACCTGGGCCCCATGTGCCCGTAATTGGACTGCATCGTACTGGCACTTGATATCCATGAAAATACCGCCAAAATGTAGTTTCCGGAGGGTCTCCTCGATCGGCAGTTCTTTGTACGCTGCATGCGCGACTGCAGCGACAATGGCATGGGCTTGAGGAAGCGCATCCCAGGGAACGAGCTTCACACCATATTCATGCATGGCTTCGCTTGGCTCTGCTATGGGGTCATGCACAATGACGTTGACACCATATGAATCTAATTCCTGAATGACGTCGATCACTTTGGAATTTCTCAGATCAGGACAATTTTCCTTGAACGTCAAACCCAGCACGATGACATTACTGCCTTTGATCGGCATTCCTGCCTGACTCATTTGTTTGATGGTTTGCTCGGCAATATATTTACCCATGCCGTCATTGATGCGTCGGCCTGCAAGAATGACTTGCGGATGGTATCCGAGCATATCCGCTTTATGAGTCAGATAGTAAGGATCAACTCCAATGCAGTGGCCACCGACAAGACCTGGGCGGAAAGGAAGAAAATTCCACTTTGTTCCTGCAGCCTTGAGAACGTCAAGGGTGTCGATACCGATACGATGGAAAATCAGTGAGAGCTCGTTCATTAGCGCAATGTTCAAATCACGCTGCGTGTTTTCAATGACCTTCGCAGCTTCGGCAACCTTGATGCTCTGCGCACGGTAAACTCCCGCTGTGATGATTGCGCCGTAGGTGTCTGCGACAATATCTAGCGTGCGATCCGTATCGCCTGAAACAACCTTCACGATGCGGGTGAGCGTATGTTCCCTGTCACCGGGATTGATCCGCTCGGGGGAGTAGCCGACAAAAAAGTCTTTCTGCCATTTCAGGCCCGATTCCTTCTCTAGAATGGGCACACAGATTTCCTCTGTGGCACCCGGATAGACGGTCGATTCATAAACAACGATAGCACCAGGCTTAAGATTCTTTCCAACGGATTTGCTGGCCCCGATCAAGGGGTTGAAATCGGGGTTGTGCGCGTCATCCACTGGAGTTGGTACTGCGACAACGATGAAATCAGCCTCCTGGATTTTGGTCGGGTCTGTTGTCGGCTCAAGTAAAACCGCCTCCTTCAGGCTTTCCTGGCTGACCTCTCCAGTGGGATCGATGTGCCTGCAATAGGCGTTGATTTTTTCTGACGAAAGATCAAAACCGATCGTGCGATATCTTTTGCCGAACTCTACGGCCAAAGGCAAACCAACATATCCCAATCCGACCACTGCGACTACTGTCATTTTTTTTTCCTGAAATGATATTATCTAGCGCCTTCGCCAAAAATCACGACACGCACCGTCTCGAACAAAATGAAGAAATCTAGAAAAACGCTATTGTTTTTTACATAATAAAGATCAAACTGCAGTTTTCTCTTTGCATCCTCGATTGATGCGCCGTAGGCATAGCGCACCTGCGCCCAACCAGTCACTCCAGGTTTAACGCTATGTCTTATGGCATAGAAAGGGATATCCTTTTCCAGCATGTCCACAAAGGTCGGACGCTCCGGCCGGGGGCCGACCATGCTCATTTCACCACGCAATACATTGATGAGCTGAGGTAATTCGTCAATCCGAGTTTTCCGGATAAAGCTTCCGACACGCGTGATTCGGTTATCGTTCGTACTGGCCCAGCGCGCAACGCCGTCTTTTTCCGCGTCTGTGCGCATGCTGCGGAACTTCAAACAAAGAAAGGTCTTCCCGAAAAGGCCAACCCGTTCCTGCTGGAAAAAAACAGGCCCTCTGTCTTCGATTTTTATAGCGAGTGCTGTGAGCAGCATGATAGGCCAGAAAAGAAACAGCAAGGTGATTGCACTGAAAATGTCGAATAATCGCTTTGCCAAAGCACGTAATTGACCTTGCGTGAAGCCCGTTCCATAAATGAGCCAACTGGCCTTCATGCTCTCGAGAGGAACTTCGCCTTTGAGTCTTTCGAAAAAAGTTGTTTGATTGTGGACAGGCGTACCCAGAATTCGGCATTCAAGTAGTTGGCGAATCGGCAGGACGCCGCCACGGTGCTCTCTCACGGCAACGATGATTTCGTCGACTTTGGTATCCAGCACAACCTGCTCCAGGGAAATGCTGGAATCAAAAACCTTGCCTGGAAGATGGATGGCATTTTGATCTGCCCCTTCCGTCTTGTAAAAACCGGCAATGGAATACGCCGTAGCATGTTTTTCAATGATCTGTCTGGCAAGCGTCTGTGCCTCTCGGCCGTTGCCGACAATCAGTATTTTTCTCGTCATGCTGGACAAGACGCTCTGCCGCAACAAAATATAGCGTATGAAAATCAAAAATCCCATTTGAAACAGATAAGCAAATCCGAGCACCCTGAACGAGCTTCCTGCTTCCGTGACCATCAGCGTGAACCAATACACGGGGAAAAATGCGAGTGCAAAGGCAACCGAAGTCCTACCGAGGAAATCCCTCAGACTGTTTTCTGCCTCGATTCTATAAACCCCAAGGGCAGTATAAAGGATTGCATTGAGCGCGACATAAAGGAGCAGAGGATAAATAGCCTGCACTGCCCAGTAGGAAAACCCATGTGACCCAGCTGTGATCAGATAAACCGTCCAGGTCGCCAAGGCGAAGGACAAAGCCGAAATGACCATATCAATCAACAGCTCAAGCGTCGCCCTCGCGGGAATGTACAGATTGAATATCTTGAACATTTTTTACTTTCTGTTCAAATGGCACGCGAGGAGCCAACCAAAAGACTCTGGGGCAGTGTGCAACGCTGCGACATAAACAACCAGGAATGGGGTGATTCTGCACCGGATGTTTGCAATCGTGCTGTGAACTATTTGGCAGTTTTCTCGACATCACAGCAATTTGCGAAGAATGCAGAAGATTGTTCTCAATCGCCTATGACAGGTCTATCCCCGACCCCGGGCGCCCCCCCGATTCACAGGGGACTGTCAGGTCTTCTCGCCCAGCCATTGACTTGCCCGGTGGCCGATCATCATCGCGGCTGCATTGGTATTGCCACTCAGAATCTCGGGCATGATGGAGGCATCGGCAACACGCAATCCCGAAATGCCGCGTACGCGCAAATGGGGGTCGACCACGCTGTTGGCGTCCTGCCCCATGCGGCAACTGCCGACCGGGTGATAGACGGTTTCAGCTTTCTGGCGCAGGAACTGAATGATCTGGGCCTCGGAGCTGACCTTTTCCCCAGGGAAAATTTCTGGCCCGCGCCATCGCTCAAATGCCGACTGGGCCAGGATTTCACGCGAAATACGAACAGCCTCGATCATGCGTTTCAGATCAAAGCCTTCCTGATCCGAGAGGTAGTTGGCAAAGATTTGCGGGTGGACGGAGGGGTCGGTGTTGCGCAGGCGGATACAGCCTCGGCTTTGCGGATGTAACACACAGGCATGCAAGGTGTAGCCGTAACCGGGCAGGCGTCCTCGGCCATGGTCATCCAGCAAGGCGGGCACAAAATGAAACTGCAGGTCGCACCGGTCGTCCGTGGCGTAGCGCGAGCGCATGAAGCCACCGCCTTCCGCCGCGTTGGAGGTTCCGACCCCCTGCCGCGTCAGCCAGAATTGCAGGCCTGCAGCCAGCACACTGACCTTGTCGTAAGTCACGGGCTGGGTGCAGGTGGTCAGGGTGCAGATGTCGAGATGATCCTGCAGGTTTTCTCCGACGGCAGGCAGATCGTGCACAACAGGGATGCCAACCTCGCGCAAATGATCTGCCGGCCCCACTCCCGAGAGCAACAGCAATTGCGGCGAGTTGATCGCTCCCCCGCAGAGAACGACCTCTCCTGCCTCGATGCGGCGGGACGCGCCGCCGCGCGTGCGCACCTGCACGCCAATGGCACGCCCTTCGTCGATGAGCACACGTTCGGTCATGGTGTGTGTCAAGACGGTCAGATTGGGCCGGTGGCGTACCGGCGCGAGAAAGGCGGCAGCGCTGGAGTGCCGTAGGCCGTCTTTCTGCGTCACCTGATAGAGTCCGACCCCGGCTTGTGCGACACCGTTGAAATCGGCGTTGCGGGCCAGACCGCAGGACACCCCGGCGTCGATGAAAGCATCCGTCAGCACACTGTGGTGCCGCAAGTCGCTCACGCCAAGCTCGCCGCTGCTCCCATGAAACGCATTTGCACCCCGGGTGTTATGTTCCATTGCGCGAAACAGCGGCAGCACCGCATCCCAGGACCAGGCCAACTCGCCGGTGGCTTCGGCCCATCGTTCATAGTCCTGAGGGGCGCCTCGCACATAGCACATGGCATTGATGGCGCTGGAGCCACCCAGCACCTTGCCACGAGGCCACCACAGCCTGCGATTGTTCAACTGCGGCTCGGGCTCGGTGGTGTAACCCCAGTTGAAGCGTTTGTGTCCAGCCAGCTTGGCGATACCTGCCGGCATGCGAATATAGGGATGCCAGTCCGAGCCGCCGACTTCGATCAGCAGCACCCGGCACGCTGGGTTGGCACTGAGACGGTTAGCCAGGACGCAGCCTGCTGACCCCGCACCGACGATGATGATGTCGAACTGCATGGTGCAGTCAGTGGAACTCAGTTGAGGGTTTGATTCAAGCCCTGAATCGTCTGAATCAGACTGGAATATTGCGTGCTGAGGTTAGCCCAGGGGTCGGTGCCATTGCCCTGATCGGTGAGATCTACATAGCCCACACCCTGTTGAAATAAACTGGTCAGCGTGGCGGTCTGGGTCTGCGCCAAATTGCCAATGCCTAGAGCCAGATAGGCAAACTTGCCCGGGACATAGCTGCTCAGGGCGGAGGGAATAGGAAGCAGATTCAGGTCGGTGCTCTCATGCATCACCGTGATGTCGGACGTATTGGCAATTGACAGAGCGGGATAAGCCCCTGGGTTGATGGCCACCAGGGCCGGTTTACCGCTGGTCGGCACGATGCTTTGCCTCACCGTGGCAACGGCCGCGGCATAGTAAGCCGCCAGCCCTGCTTGAGTAGACACTTCATCAAGGAACACCCCATCCACGCCATAGCACTGTGCGTAGGTCTGCACGTCCTGGCTGATGAGCGCTGGATCGCGCTGTCCATACAGCGTATGGACATAGCCCAGTACCGTCACCCCCGCCTGGTGCAATTGAGCGATTCCCTGCTGAAATGCGTTGAGGGTGGCCGAGGGCGGCGTGGTACAGGCGACCGGACCATTGCTCGGGTTGATGACCGCAATGGTCGGCACCAACGCAGCATTCGCAGCAACAGTGATCCATGCCGGGTTGGGCGATGTGGTGCGCGTCGGCCCATTGCCTATGCTGACCAGCGGATAGCCATAGAGCGGAATGAGCACGCCCATTGGCGTGGTGCGCATGAGCGCAACGGTCGCTGGCTGTGCATTGGGCGCGGCAGTGGTCGGTTGCGCATTGGATGGACTGGCCGCCGTGTCGGATGTGCTTGTGCCACCGCCCCCGCAGGCGGACAGCTGCATGCTTGCCACAAGGGCAGCCGCCCAGAGAAACATCGCTTTATGCATCGACCGGTCCTCCCTGACGCGCACCATACCAGCCGAACAGTTCATTTCCCGCCAGCGCCGAGAGCACCAGGGCCCCGCCAATCAGCGTGCCGTTGCCCGGTTGCTCGCCTGCGCCAATCCAGGCCCAGAAAATGCCGAACACAATTTCCAGCAGACCGAGCAGACCCACCTCGGCTGGCGCCAGACGTTGCGCGGCCCAGACAGCCAGTAGGCTAGGCAGAGCAAGTTGGAACACGCCCAGAAAAGCCAGCCACAGCAGATCGTGCAAATCCACGCGCACAGGCCATGCGGGCAGTACCACCGCCAAAACCGAGAACGCGGAACCGAGCATCACTGCGGCCTGCATCGGCACCTGTGCGCCCGCGCGCCGCAGACTCACCCAGTTGGCCGCCGCACTGATCGGCACCGCCAGTGCGACAAGCAGACCGAGCAATTGTGTGGAGCCGTTGATGTGATGCAGGGTTTGCCACACGATCGAGCCCATGCCAAACAGCGCGAGTGCAATCGCCACCCAGGTACGCCCGGGCAAGGCCTGACGCAGGACAAGCCAGCCCAGCACCGCGGCAATCAACGGACTGAGGCTGTCGGCGATCAGGGTTTGCGCCACTGTGGTGAGAGCCAGCGCCACCATGAAGGCGGTGAACATCACGCCCCAGAACACGGCCGAGAGCCACAGTAATGCAGACGCCTGCTGCACATCACGCGCCAGCGCGCGCGGCCCCTGGCGCCAGAGCAGCCATGCCAGCACACCCAGACCAGCGAAGCTGCTGCGCCAGAACACCAGATCGAGTCCGTCCTGATGATGCAGATGACGCGTGACAACTCCCGCGACGCTCCACAGCAGCGTGGCACCGACCATGGCGAACACGGCGCGCGGATGGATTGCGGCAGCCATATCGGGCAGCAGCAGTTCAGCTCGATGACTCAGGCTGATCGCCCAGCACGCTTGCGCTCCTGTTCGGTGAGGTAGCGCTTGCGCAGGCGCACGCTTTTGGGGGTGATTTCCACCAGCTCGTCGTCCTCGATGAACTCGACACCGTATTCCAGGTTGAGGTCGATTGGCGGTGTGATCTTGATCGCATCTTCCTTGCCGGAGACGCGAAAGTTCGTGAGCTGCTTGGTGCGGGTGGCGTTGACCACCAGATCGTTGTCGCGGCTGTGGATGCCCACGATCATGCCCTCATAGACCGGGTCTCCCGCCTTGACGAACATGCGGCCACGGTCATCGAGTTTTCCCAGGGCGTAGGTGAAAATTTCGCCATCGTCCATCGAGATGAGCACGCCGTTCTTGCGCCCGGCAATTTCGCCCTTGTGCGGCTCGTAACCATCGAAGATGTTGGAGATCAGGCCGGAACCGCGTGTCAGGTTGAGGAACTCGTTGGTAAAGCCGATCAGTCCACGCGCAGGAATACGGTACTCCAGGCGCACACGGCCACGGCCATCTGGCTCCATATTGACCAGCTCGCCCTTGCGCTCGCCCAGTGCCTGCATCACACCACCTTGATGCTGTTCTTCGATGTCCGCCGTCACCAGTTCGATCGGCTCGTGACGCACACCGTTCACATCTTTGAACACCACGCGGGGTTTGGAGACGGCCAGCTCGTATCCTTCACGGCGCATGTTTTCCAGCAGGATGGTCAGGTGCAGTTCGCCGCGCCCCATCACCTCGAATACACCGTCTTCGTCGGTCTCCTTGACACGCAAGGCCACGTTCGATTGCAGCTCCTTCTGCAGACGATCCCAGATCTGGCGGCTGGTGACGTATTTGCCTTCGCGTCCGGCCAGCGGGCTGGTGTTGACGCAGAAATTCATGGTCAGCGTGGGCTCATCAACCTTCAGCATGGGCAGGGGCGCGGGATTGATCGGGTCGGTCAGGGTCACGCCGATGCCGATCTCGGCAATGCCGTTGACCAGCACGATGTCGCCTGGGCCGGCCTCCGTCACCTGCACGCGGTCGAGACCCTGGAAGGTCAGCACCTGGTTGACCCGACCCTTGTAGGACGCGCCCTCCGGCCCCTCCATCACCAGCACATCCATGCCGGGCTTGAGTGTGCCAGCGTTGATGCGGCCCACGCCGATGCGACCCACGAAGTTGTTGTAGTCCAGCGCCGAAATCTGCAGTTGTAGCGGCGCCGCCGGATCGCCACTGTGCGGCGGCACATGCTTGAGAATCGTGTTGAACAGCGCGGACATGTCCGGTCCCCATTGCTGGCCCGGCTCGCCTTCCTCCAGCGAGGTCCAGCCGTTGATGCCGGAGGCATAGACCACGGGAAAATCGAGTTGCTCGTCGGTGGCGCCCAACTTGTCGAACAGGTCGAACGCGGCATTCACCACGGCATCGGGCTTGGCGCCGGGCTTGTCCACCTTGTTGACCACGACGATGGGCTTGAGGCCCAGCGCCAGCGCCTTCTTGGTGACGAAACGGGTCTGCGGCATCGGGCCTTCCTGCGCGTCGATCAGCAGGACCACGCCGTCCACCATGCTCAGGGCGCGCTCGACCTCGCCGCCAAAGTCTGCGTGGCCAGGCGTGTCCACGATGTTGATGTGCGTGCCCTCCCAGCTCACCGCGCAGTTCTTCGCCAAAATGGTGATACCGCGCTCGCGCTCGATGGCGTTGTTGTCCATCACCGTGTCCACGACTTTTTCGTGCTCGGCAAAGGTGCCCGACTGGCGCAGCAGCTGGTCCACCATGGTGGTCTTGCCATGGTCGACGTGGGCGATGATGGCGATATTGCGAATGGATTTGCTCATGGTGTTGCGTCCTGATGGAAAAATTCGGTTCGGGGTTGTGAAATTGGGGGCTGCGCCTGCGGCGCAATCGGGGTCGAGAGTTCTTCGGCGCAAAGCAGACGGCGCGGCGCCAGCACGTCACCGTCCCACGCTCCGATACCCAGCAGCACGGTGGACTGACCCGCAGCGAGCGGGCCATAGACCCGCACATCCTCGCCTCGGTCTGCCTGCGCAGGGACAGGCAGGCCGCTGAGGCGTCCGCCATGCATGAACCGCTGGGCCTGCGTGGCATCGAGCGTCTGGCGCGGCGAAGCCTGTAACAGCGCGTCGGGTGGCAGCAGTCTCTCGTGCAGCGCAGACTTGCCCATCGCCTCGGCCGCCTCCAGATCCAGCGCCTGTGACAGCGCAAAACCGCCGCTGGCGGTTCGGGTGAGTGCGGCCAGATGCGCGCCACAGCCTAACGCGTCACCGATGTCACGCGCCAGCGCGCGAATGTACGTGCCCTTGCCACAGTGCACATCCAGCGTGAGTCTGTCGGCCTGCAGGTCCCGGACGTTGATCGAAAAAATCTGTACCGAGCGCGGCTCGATCTCGATGGCCTGCCCCGCGCGAGCATAGGCATATAGTGGCTTGCCGTCGCGCTTGAGCGCGCTGTAAATGGGCGGCGTCTGCGAAATGGTGCCGGTGAAGCGGGGCAGCACGGCATCGATCTGACCGCGCTCCACCTCCAGCGGCTGTTGCGTCGTCACCAACTCGCCTTCGGCATCGTCGGTTGTGGTGCGCACACCAAGCTGCAACACGGCGGTGTAACGTTTGTCTGCCTCGAGATGGCGCTGAGCGAATTTTGTCGCCGCACCAAAGCACAGCATCAGCAGCCCGTCAGCCAGCGGATCGAGCGTGCCACCGTGCCCGGCCTTGGCCGCGCGTAGTACACGGCGCACGCGAAACAAGGCTTGTTGTGAGGTCAGGCCACGCGGCTTGTTGAGTAGCAGCACGCCGTTGACCGCCTCCCAGGGCGTTTTGTTGGAATTCATCGTGGTGGCAAAACCCGCGCGCGCCGCGCCGGGTCAATTGTCTTTGGCCTGTTGCGACAAGGCCTGGCGGATCAGACCGTCCATCTCGGCGGCCTTCTCGGTCGTCGGGTCGAACAGGAAATGCAGCGTGGGCACGGTGTGAATCTGCAGGCGCTTGAACAGCAGGCTGTGCAGATAGCCCGCCTTGTCGCTGAGCAATTGACGCGCCGTCTCGGGCTCGGCGCCGATCACGCTGAAATACACCTTGGCATGCGCGTAGTCCGGCGTGAGCTGCACGTCTGTGAGCGTCACAAGCCCCAGCTTGGGGTTGCGCAACTCGCGCTGGATCAGCTCGGCCAGATCACGCTGGATCTGGTCGGCAATACGCTGGGTCCGGTTGGGCGTGGCGCGCTTCATGTCCGTGCGGCTGTGGGCCCGTTACAGGCTGCGAGCCACTTCCTTGATTTCGAAGACTTCGAGCTGATCGCCCACTTCGATATCCTGATAGTTCTTCAACGACAGGCCGCACTCGAAACCTTCCTTGACCTCACGCGCGTCGTCCTTGAAGCGCTTGAGCGAATCGAGCTCGCCGGTGTGGATGACCACGTTGTTGCGCAGCACCCGCACCTGTGCCGAACGCCGCACCAGCCCGGAAAGCACCATGCAGCCGGCCACCGCGCCCACCTTGGGAATGCGGAACACCTGACGGATCTCGACCAAGCCCAGGGTCTCTTCCTTCTTGTCTGGTGTGAGCATGCCCGACATGGCCGCCTTGATCTCGTCCACCGCTTCGTAAATGATGTTGTAGTAGCGAATGTCGATGCCGTTGTTCTCGGCCAGCTTGCGTGCGCCCGTATCGGCGCGTGTATTGAATCCGATGATCACAGCATTCGACGCAATGGCTAGGTTGACGTCGCTTTCGGAAATGCCGCCAACCGCCGCGTGCACCACCTGCACCTTGATCTCGGATGTCGAGAGCTTGGTGAGGGCGTGAATAAGCGCCTCCTGCGAACCTTGCACATCGGCCTTGATGATCAGCGGCAGGTTCTGCGCGCCTTCGTTCAACTGCTCGAACATGTTTTCGAGCTTGGCGGCCTGCTGACGGGCCAGCTTGACGTCGCGGTACTTGCCCTGGCGGAAGAGCGCAATCTCGCGCGCCTTGCGCTCGTCGAGCAGCACCATGATTTCCTCGCCGGCGCTGGGCACTTCGGTCAAGCCCTGAATTTCCACCGGAATGGACGGCCCGGCCTCTGTCACAGCCTTGCCCACTTCGTCGAGCATGGCGCGTACCCGGCCATAGGACGAGCCCGCGAGCACCACGTCACCGCGCTTGAGCGTACCCGACTGCACCAGGATGGTCGCCACGGGGCCACGCCCCTTATCGAGACGTGATTCGATCACCAGCCCCTTGGCCGGCGCATCGATCGGCGCCTTGAGCTCCAGCACTTCGGCCTGCAGCAGAATCTGCTCCAGCAGATTGTCCACGCCTTCGCCGGTTTTGGCAGACACGGGAACGAAGGGCGAATCACCGCCATATTCCTCGGGCACCACACTTTCGGCAATCAGCTCCTGGCGCACACGATCGGGGTTGGCGCCGGGCTTGTCAATCTTGTTGAGCGCAACGACCAGCGGCACACCAGCCGCCTTGGCGTGGGCGATGGCTTCCTTGGTCTGCGGCATGACGCCATCATCGGCGGCAACCACCAGAATCACGATGTCGGTCGCCTTGGCGCCGCGTGCCCGCATGGCGGTAAACGCCTCATGGCCAGGGGTGTCGAGGAAGGTGATGATGCCGCGCGGGGTCTCGACGTGATACGCCCCAATGTGTTGGGTGATGCCCCCGGCCTCGCCCGCGGCCACCTTGGCGCGACGAATGTAGTCAAGCAAAGAGGTCTTGCCGTGATCGACGTGGCCCATGACGGTCACCACCGGCGCGCGCGGCAACTGCTCTGTATTGGACTGCGCGGTTTCGCCGTCATCGGTGAGGAAGTTTTCGGGATCATCGAGCTTGGCCGCAATCGCCGTGTGGCCCAGCTCCTCGACCACGATCATGGCGGTTTCCTGATCGAGCACCTGATTGATGGTCACCATCTGGCCCAGCTTCATCAGGCTCTTGATCACTTCGGCCGCCTTGACCGACATCTTGTGCGCCAGTTCGGCGACGGTGATGGTTTCGGGGACGTGCACTTCGCGCACGATCATCTCTGCGGGCGCGGCCTGTATCTGCTGCTCACCGCCACGATCATTACGCCCGCCACGACGACCTGCTGCGACCTTCGGACCCCGCCAGCCGCCGGCAGTGCCGGTCGGGTTGCCGCGCGGCTTGATGGCAGCGCCGCGCTTCTTCGCGGCATCATCCGCCCAAGACGAGGACAGCTTCTCGGATTTGACCTGCTTGTCGTCCTTCTTCGCCGCACCAGCGCCCGGCGTGGTTACTGCCCCAGCGGGCTTCGCCGTACCTGCAGCCGGCTTGTGAATCGTGCCCTTGATGGTGCCGCTGACAGGGGCGGCCTCTGTGGTCTTCGGTGCGGGCTTTTCCGCACGCAGCACAGTGCGCGGACGCGCCATCATGTCGCGAATTGCCGCAGCCTCGGCCTCCGCAGCGGAACGGCGCTTTTGAATCTGTGCAAGCTTGGCCGCCTCTTCGGCGTCCTGCTTCTTCTGCGCGGCAATGCGTTCGCTCGCAGCCGCCTTGGCCTGGGTGGCGGCGGCTTCACTGGCCTGTTGCGCGGCCTTTTCGGTCTCTTGTGCTTGCTCGGAAATCGTCTGAGAAGTCGCCTGAGTCGTCTGCGCATCGGTGGATACGGTCACGGCCTGGGCCTCCTTGGCAGCCTGTGCCTCCCGCCTTTCGCGCTCGGCCTGCTCGCGCGCTTGTTGCTCACGCAGTTCCTGGGCGGCGCGGCGTTCCTGCTCGGCCGCACGCTGCGCAGCCAGCTCTTCGGCCTGGCGCGCCAGCAAATCGGCCTGATGCTGCGCCTCGGCCACGCGGCGCTGGAGTTCTGCGTCATCAATGACGGCGTCTGCCGCATCGGCAGGCGCATGCGTCTCTGCGGCGAGTGGTGTCTCGTCACGTTTGACGAACACGCGCTTCTTGCGGACTTCCACATGGATGGTGCGCGCCTTGCCGGTGGCATCTGCCTGCTTGATCTCGCTGGTCTGCTTGCGCGTCAGGGTGATTTTCTTGCGCTCACCGCTGGCTGCGCCACCGTGCGCAGCTCGCAGGTGGTCGAGCAAGCGGGCCTTATCGCCCTCGCTGATGACATCGTCCGCAGCGCGCGGCCCGACACCCGCCTGTTGCAGTTGCTCCTGCAAGAGGGGCAAGGGTTTGCCGAGTTCTGCTGCGAGTTGTGCGACGGTATGACTGGCCATTGATGGTGTGTCCTAGGTACGGCTTGAAACGTGTGAAGGCGGGCGGTGGAGCGCTTGAAACGTGGAAGATCCGTCAGGCGTTGAACCAGTGGGCGCGCGCCTTCAGAATGAGATCGGCGGCGCGGGCGTCGTCGGCGTGAAGAATGGCTGCAAGTTCATCGGTGGCAAGGTCACCGAGATCGTCGAGCGTCAGCACCCCGGCCTCAGCAAGCAGCGCCAGATCGTCGGTGCTCAGCCCTTCGAGCGACTTCAGGCCCGATTCCATTTCGTCCAGCTTCTGTTCGCGTGCGATTTCCTGTGTGAGCAGGGCATTGCGGGCGCGCTCGCGCAATTCGTTGACGGTGTCCTCGTCGAAGGCTTCGATGTCGAGCATTTCATTGATGGGCACATAGGCCAGTTCTTCCAAGCTGGTGAAACCCTCGGCAATGAGAATGTCAGCCACTTCCTGATCGACATCGAGTTTTTCGACAAACAGGCGGCGCATGCCTTCGGCCTCCTGCGTGGTGCGGGCATTGGACTCTTCGGCGCTGAGGATATTGATCTTCCAGCCAGTCAGTTCGGACGCCAGGCGCACATTCTGCCCGGTCCGTCCAATGGCCAGCGCGAGGTTTTCCTCGTCGACCGCCACGTCCATCGCATGCTTTTCCTCGTCCACCACAATAGATGACACATTGGCAGGGGCCAGCGCGCCGATGACAAACTGCGCCGGATCTTCCGACCACAGCACGATGTCCACGCGCTCGCCACCGAGTTCATTGGTCACAGCAGTGACGCGCGAACCACGGATGCCCACGCAGGTCCCGATGGGATCGACCCGACGATCGTGTGACACCACGGCAATCTTGGCGCGCACACCCGGCTCACGGGCGCAGGACTTGATCTCCAGCAGCCCCTGCTCGATTTCCGGGACTTCCATGCGGAACAGCTCGATCATGAATTCGGGCGCGGTACGCGAAATCTCGATCTGCGGCCCGCGCGCGGTTCGGTCTATCTTGACGATGACGGCTCGCACCCGGTCGCCGACCCGCAGATTTTCCTTCGGAATCAGATCGCCGCGGCGCAGCCGAGCATCGACCTTGCCGGATTCGACAATCACATCGCCCTTATCCAGCCGCTTGACCGTGCCGTTGAAAATCTTGTCGTTGCGCGCGAGGAAATCGTTGAGGATCTGTTCGCGCTCGGCGTCACGGATCTTTTGCAGGATGACCTGCTTGGCGGTCTGTGCGCCAATCCGGCCAAAGGAAATGCTCTCGATCGGCTCTTCGATGTAGTCGCCCACTTCGATATCGGGGATCTGCTCGCGGGCCTCGAACAGCAGGATTTCGCTGTCCGGCTGCTGCAGCCCGGCTTCGTCCGGCACCACATGCCAGCGGCGGAAACTCTCGTATTCGCCAGTGTCGCGGTCGATCTGCACGCGCACGTCGGCCTCGCCTTCGTACAGGCGCTTGGTGGCAGAAGCTAGGGCGGCTTCAACGGCACCGAATACCACGTCGCGATCGACGTTCTTTTCACGCGCCAGGGCGTCTACCAGCATCAAAATCTCGCGACTCATTTTCGACCACTCCCAAAATCAACAACAGGCACAAGGCGCACGTCGCGCACCTCGGCCAGACTGAAATTCATGACGGACTGCGCGTGCTCGGCATCCGGATTCACCCCGTCAGCGAAACGCGCAGACTTCGCTTTTTTTCTGCCTGCCGCACCTGGCTTGCCCTTGGCTGATGTGGCCGCCTCAGGCGCTGACAGCACGACGGAAAATCTTCCCTGGGCATCTCCATCTGCGGCTTCGAGCAGCACACCGCGGTATTTTTTCCGTCCCTGGAATGGCACACGCAACACAATGTCGATTTCCAACCCGGCGAAACGGACAAAGTCCTGCGGCTTGCGCAGCGGCCGATCCAGCCCCGGGGACGAGACTTCGAGACGCCCGTAATCGACGTTTTCCACCTCGAACACATACTGCAACTGACGCGTCACGCGCTCGCAATCATCCACTGTCACGGGCGCGCCGTCGGCGTGGTCAATTGTGACGCGCAGCAGGCCGCGCGGGAGGTGTTCCACCTCCACGAGTTCCAGCCCAAGACTGGCGACCGCCGTTTCAACTGCCTGTGTTGCACTCATGCCTATTCGAACCACTCCGCCTGCATCATCAACCATCCACCCACCAAAAACGCGCAAAAAAAAAGGGCGATGATGTCGCCCAGTTGGTGCTCTTTGCCGCATCGAGGCATTCTGCCCCGCAGCATAAAAAGCCGACTTTACCGCCCTAAGCGCCTTGGACAGCACCGAACTGTCCGCGCAGCGATCAAAGTAGGCATTTTTCTGCCTTGTAACCCACGACCAAGCGACTGCTCATTTTTTTTCACGCTTCCATTCCTGCCGCGCATTTTTTGCCGCGCATGACTACCGCGCTGCTGTCCCGCTCTGCTGCTTTTTATGCTGTCAGCGAAAAAGTGGATTGTAGGAAAATTTTTGTGTTTTCGCAACAGCAGAACTCTCACAGCGCCAAAGAGGCGAGGTCTGACGCTGAGAGCAGCGCCTGGGTATAGGGATGCTGCGGCGCACGCAGCACCGCGTCCACCAGGCCCTGCTCGACCACCCGGCCCTGTTGCAGCACCAGCACGCGGTGCGCCAGCGCGGCGATCACCGCCAGGTCGTGGCTGATCAACAGATAGGCCAGTCCAAAGCGCTGTTGCAGATCGGCGAGGAGCTGCAGCACCTGCTGCTGCACCGAGACATCGAGCGCGCTGGTCGGCTCGTCGAGAATGAGGAGTTTGGGCTCCAGGATCAGCGCGCGGGCCATCGCGATGCGCTGGCGCTGCCCGCCGGAAAACGCGTGCGGGTAGCGCTGCATCTCAGCGCGGGACAGCGACAGGCCCACTTCGGCCAGCATGTCCTGCGCGCGCTGCTGGCGCTGCGCCGCGCTGAGTTCGGGCCGGTGGATCTCCAGCCCCTCCTCGACGATCTGCACCACGGTGCGCCGTGGCGACAGGCTGGAAAACGGGTCCTGGAACACGATCTGCGCCTGCGCCCGCAGCGCCTGCGCAGCGCGCGTGGCGGGATCGCTGCCCAGCAGTTCGACCGCGCCACCCTGCCGCCGCAGCAGCCCGAGCAGCGCCAGCGCCAGCGTGGACTTGCCGCTGCCCGACTCGCCCACCACGCCGAGGGTCTGCCTGGCGTGCAGGTCGAGCGAAATGTCCTGCAGCACTGTCTGCCAGCGCTTGCGCCAGAAACCGCCACTTTGCGCAAAGCGGACCTGTAGACCGCGCGCGCGCAGCACCGGGGCGTTCGGCGTCGCGTCCGTCGCCGCCTGCACCAGCCGCCGCGGTCGGCTCTGCAGCAGCATGCGAGTGTAGGGGTGTTGCGGCGCGGTGAACACCGCCTCGACCGCACCGGCCTCGACCACCTTGCCCTGCTGCATCACCGCCACGCGATGCGCATAGCGGCGCACCAGAGGCAGGTCGTGGGTGATGAACAGCAGCGCCAGACCGTACTCGGCCTGCAGCACGTCGAGCAGGTCGAGGATCTGGCGGCGCACGGTCACGTCGAGCGCGGTGGTGGGCTCGTCGGCCAGCAACAGCCGCGGTCGGCAGGCTAGCGCGGTAGCGATCATCACCCGCTGGCGCTGACCGCCAGAAAGCTGGTGCGGATAGCTCAGCGCACGCTGCGCGGGGTCGGCGATGCCCATCTGCGCCAGCAGTTCCACCGCGCGCGTCCATGCGGCGCGGCGCGGCAGCGCCTCGTGCAGTTCCAGCACCTCGGCGATCTGCCGTCCCACCGGTTGCAGCGGGTTGAGCGCGGTCATCGGTTCCTGGAAGATCATTGCGATGTCCTTGCCGCGGATCGCGCGGAGTTGCCGCTCGCTTGCGTGCCCGAGCTCGCGGCCGTCGAACTGCACCGAACCGCTTTGTTCGGCGCCGTCGAGCAGGCGCAACAACGCAAGCGCGGTGACGGTCTTGCCTGAGCCGGATTCGCCGACCAGCGCGAGCTTCTCCCCAGCGGCAATGTCCAGATCAACCCCGTGCACCACGGTCTGCACGCCGAAGCGCACCTGCAGATCGCGCACCCGCAGCAGCGGCTGGTCGGGTGGACGGTTCATAGGGCAGCGGCTCCCGTGTGGCGCGGATCGAGCGCGTCGCGCAGCGCCTCGCCGATGAAAGTCAGCAGCAGCAGGATGGTCACGAGCGCACCGAACGCCGCCGCCGAAATCCACCACGCATCGAGATTGGCCTTACCCTGGGCCAGCAGTTCGCCCAGACTGGGCGTGGGCGGCGGCACGCCCAGGCCGAGAAAGTCCAGACTGGTCAGCGCCAGCAGCGCGCCGCTCATGCGAAACGGCAGGAAGGTCACGACCGGCGTGAGGCTGTTGGGCAGAATGTGCCGCCACATGATGCGCCCGTGCGATAGGCCAAGCGCCTGCGCAGCGCGCACATAGTCCATCTGCCGGTTGCGAAAAAATTCGGCGCGCACATAGTCGGCCAGCCCCATCCAGCCGAACAGCGACAGCAATACCAGCAGCAGGGCCAGTCCGGGGGCGAACACGGCGGAGAAAATGATCAGCAGATAGAGCTCGGGCATTGCCCCCCACACCTCCATGACGCGCTGCACCGAGAGATCGACACGCCCGCCGAAATAGCCCTGCACCGCGCCGATGAGCATACCCAGCGCCGTCCCGGTCGCGGTCAGCGCCAGAGCGAACAGCACCGAGAGTCGAAAGCCGTAGATCAACCGCGCGAGCACATCGCGACCGCGATCGTCCGTCCCCAGCCAATGCCGCGCCGACGGCGAGGATGGAAACGGCCGCTGCGCAAAATAGTCGATGGTGTCGGGGCCATAGGGGATGGGCGGATAGAGCGCGACATTGCCCGAAGCGGACAGCCGGGCGCGGATGAAGGGATCCAGATAATCGGTTGGGGTGTGGAAGTCGCCGCCGAAGGTGGTCTCGGGATAGTCGTGCAGCAGCGGCAGATAAAACTGCCCGTCGTAGCGCACCAGCAGCGGCCTGTCATTGCTCAGCACCGGAGCCATCAGGCTCAGGCCGAACAGCAGCAGAAACAGCCACAAGCTCCAGCGCCCCAGCCGATGCGCCTTGAACCGCGCCCAGCCCTGCGACACGAACGGATGCCGCGGCATCGTCATCTCGGTGGAAAGCGCCGCGCTCACCGCAAGGCTGCAAACTGGATGCGCGGGTCGACCCAGACATAGCTCAGATCAGCCAGCAGCTTGGTGAACAACCCGATCAGGGTGAACAGATAGAGCGAACCCATCACCACCGGATAGTCGCGCCGCATCACGGCCTCGTACGACAACAGACCCAGTCCGGGCAGCGAAAACAAGGTTTCGATGAGCAAAGAGCTGGCGAAGAAGGCGCCGACGAAAGCTGCCGGAAACCCGGTCACCAGCGGGACCAGCGCATTGCGCAGCACATGACGCCACAGAACGGCGCGCTCGCTCAGTCCCTTGGCGCGGGCGGTCAGCACATATTGCTTGCGGATTTCCTCGAGAAAGGCGTTCTTGGTCAGCATGGTGATGATGGCGAAACTGCCCGCCGTGGATGCGAGCACTGGCAGGGTGATGTGCCACAGGTAATCCGTCACCTTGTGCCACAGGCCGAACTGCGCCCAGTTGTCCGACACCAGGCCGCGCAGCGGGAACCACTGCAGCCAGGTGCCACCGGCGAACAATACCAACAGCAGCACGCCGAGCACGAAACCCGGAATGGCATAGCCCACCAGCACGACGATGCTGGTAGCCACATCGAAGCGGCTGCCATGCCGCACCGCCTTGGCAATGCCCAGCGGTATGGAAATGAGATAGGTCAGCAGAAAATTCCACAGCCCGAGTGAGATCGACACGGGCAGCCGCTCCTTGATCAGCGTCCACACCGCCTCGTGGTGGTAGTAGCTGCGCCCGAGGTCGAAATGGGCGAACTGCCACAGCATGTCGAGATAACGCTGCAGCGGCGGCTTGTCGAAGCCGTAGAGCTGGCGCAGTTCGGCCAGTTGTTTGGGCGAGATGCCCTGCGCGCCTCGGTAGATGCCCTGCGCGGTGGCCGCCTCACCTGCCGCGCCACCGTCCTTGCCGCGCAGTTGCGACACCATCTGCTCCACCGGCCCGCCCGGCACGAACTGCACCACGATGAAGGTGATCGTGAGCACCCCCAGCAAAGTGGGGATCATCAGCAGTACCCGCTTGAACAGATAAGCCCAGAGATTCATGCGGCTCCTCCTGTGGGGTATTGCGGATCGGACCACCAGCATTGCACCGCCCAACCCTCGGGCTGGTAGTAAAGGGGCAGGGTTCTGGGCCAGGCAAACTTGCGCACGGCGATGGCCACGCGGAAGGTGTCGCTGTACCACTGCGGCACGGAGTACCAGCCGCAGACCAACACCCGGTCGAGAGCGCGGCAGGCCGTCTGCAGCGCACGCATGGTCGTGGCCGCCACGACATGCTCGATCAGAGCGTCGATGGCCGGATCGCGCAGACCCCAGACGTTGTCCGAGCCCTGGACGTTGGCTGCCCGGGAGCCGAAGCGGTCGAACAGTTCATTGCCCGGACTGGTGCTGCCCCCATAGCGCACCGTCGTCATGTCGAAGTCGAAGGTATCCATGCGCTGCTGATACAGCGCGACATCCACCAGCCGGTAGTTGAGCTGGATGCCCAGGCGCTGCAATGCCTGTGCATAGACCGAGATGATGCGCGACATCGCACCCTGATTGTCCAGATAGTCGATGACCAGGGCATCCCCCTTGGCGTTGCGCAGCGCGCCGTCGCGCCAATGCCAGCCCGCCTGCTCGAGCAGGGCGCGTGCCTTGAGCAGATTGGCGCGCAGACTGCCGGGCGGATGGGTGCTGGGCATGCGCGGCAGTTCGCCGAAGACCGCAGGCGACAGCTGGGCGCGCAAGGGTTCGAGCAAGGCCAGCTCGTCTGCACCGGGCGCGCCATGCGCCTCGAACGGCGAGTTGGCGAAATAGCCTTCAATACGCTTGTAAGCGCCGTAGAACAGCATGCGATTGAGCCACTGGAAGTCCAGCGCCAGCGCCAGCGCCTGACGCACCCGCACGTCCTGAAACTGCGCCCGTCGCAGATTGAAGACGAAGCCCTGAAAACCCGCCGGATTGTGATTGGGCAGCTCCAGTTTTTTTAGCGCCCCACTGTCGAAGCCCGGGCCGCGATATTGCCGCGCCCAGTTGCGCGCGATGAATTCCTGCAGGAGGTCGAACTCGCCAGCCTTGAAGGCCTCCAGCCTTGCCGTGCTGTCGAGGTAGAGCTTGTAGACCACCTCGGAGAAGTTGAACTGACCGCGCCGCGTCGGCAGGTGCCAGCCCCAATAATCGGCGCGGCGCGCGTAGGTGATGTCGCGTTGTTGCGCGGTGCGGGCGACGCGATAAGGTCCGCTGGCGATGGGGGCGTCGATCACGTCGTTGAACGCCCGCCGCCCCGTCCACTTGGGCGAAAACACCGGCAGGCCCGCCAGCAGAATGGGCATTTCATGATTGCGACGCCTGAACTTGAAGCGCACCAGCCGCGGCGTGAGCACATCCACCCCGGCGACATCGGCATAGATGCTGGCGAACTGCGGCGCGGCCGCGGCGCTCACCAGGGTGTTGAAGCTGTAGGCCACGTCCGACGCGGTCACGGGGTCGCCGTTCGAGAACCTGGCCCGCGGATTCAGATGGAACTGCGTGGACAGGCCATCGTCCGCCACGGCGATGTCATCGGCCAGCAGACCGTACACGGTGTTGGGCTCGTCCCAACTGGATGTCATCAGGGTTTCGAACACCAGGGTATTCAGCCCGGGCGCGGCCGTGCCCTTGAGGGTGAACGGGTTGAGCTTGTCGAAACTGGCGCCGACCGTCGGCGGCGTGAGCACAATGCGCCCGCCCACGGGGGCCGTGGGGTCGGCATAGTCGAAATGGGTGAAATCCGGCGGGTATTTCGGCTGGTCGTACAGCGCAAAGGCTGGATGCAGAGGCTCTGCCCCCCAGACTGCGGCCAGGGGGAACAGACCTGCGGGCAGGCTTTGCAGCAGGCGGCGGCGCGCGGGCGAAAGCGGACGGTACAGGGCATGGGCCATGCGAGAATTCTGCACGACTTGCCGCTGGCTGCGGCAAACCCTGCAACACGGCCTCACCCTCGAAAGCACCCGATCATGGCACTCCTTCAAGGCAAACGCATTCTCATCACCGGCCTGCTGTCCAACCGCTCCATCGCCTATGGCATCGCGCAGGCTTGCCACCGCGAAGGCGCCGAGCTGGCGTTCACCTATGTGGGCGAGCGGTTCAAGCAGCGCATCACCGACTTCGCCGCCGAGTTCGGCAGCACCCTGGTGTTCGATTGCGATGTGAGCGACGACGCCCAGATCGACGCCACCTTCCGCGGTCTGGCCGCCCATTGGCCCCAGCTCGATGGGCTGGTGCACTCCATCGGCTTCGCCCCGCGCGAGGCGATCGCTGGCGATTTCATCGAAGGCCTGTCGCGCGAAGGCTTTCGCATCGCCCACGACATTTCGGCCTATTCCTTCCCCGCGCTGGCCAAGGCCGCGCTGCCGCTGCTGACCAAATCGGTCGAGGCTGGGACTATGCCCTCGCTCATCACCATGACCTATCTGGGTGCCGAGCGCGTGGTGCCCAACTACAACACCATGGGCGTGGCCAAGGCCGCCCTCGAAGCCACGGTGCGCTTCATGGCCGAATCGCTGGGCCCGCGCGGCATGCGGGTCAACGGTGTGAGCGCGGGGCCGATCAAGACCCTGGCCGCCTCGGGCATTGCCGACTTCGGCAAGATGCTGAAGTTCAACGAAGCCAACGCCCCGCTGCGCCGCAATGTGGACACCGAGCAGGTTGGCAACGCCTCGGCCTTTCTGCTCTCGGATCTGGCGGCGGGCATCACCGCCGAAATCCTGCATGTCGATGCGGGCATGCACGCCGTGGTGGGCGGCATGGCCACGCTGAGCGAATAAGGCTGGGGCTCCGCGCGGACCGCCGGGAGCAGCCACTCATGCCGCCGCGCGCCCAACGGCCTTTTCGCGTGCTGACGGCCTTTGTCGCCGCGCTTGGACTGGCAGCCTGCGGCAACCGCAACTTGACGCCGTCCATCGCCGGGGCCGCGGGTGTCCCGGGCTACCTGGCCGCAGCCACCGCCTATACCCCGACCCCGACGTCGCCATCGGCGCATGCCGTGGTCGTGGCCGCGCATGCCTATGCCGCCAACTCCGCGGGCACCGATCTTCCGGTGCTGACGACCCCGCCGGTAGCGACCCCGGCGCACGACGCGCTGGTGCTGGTGCAGGTGCTGACGCAATCCCCCGCGACGCTCCAGGCGGTGCAGGACAACCGGGGCAACGTCTATGCGCCCATCGGGTCCCTGCAGACCTATTCCGACCAGAGGGCAGGCACCGCGCTATTCGTGGGGCGCGACGTCCAAGGTGGCGCTGGGCAGACCTGGAGCCTGGTGAAAGCACAAGGTCACGGCGCCGACGAGGCCAGCCTCTATGTCGTCGTCGTCAGCGGCGCCAGCGGCGTTGGCGCCTGGGGTTTCAGCAACACCACGCCCTACAACCTGCGCACCCCGCTGGAAACCACGGCCGCAGACAGCCTCGTGGTGTCGTTCTGGGGGCCGGCCGACTACAGCGGCTCCGCACGTGATCCCTACAACCCCTACTTCGCTCCAACCGGATGGACGCTGGGCGGACAGAACGACAACGGCTACGACCAGTGCTCAGGCGCCTACGCATGGGTGCGCGTCGTCGCCGCTCACACCGTGCTCGACCCGCAGTGGTCTTCGAAAAAGAGTGTGAAGGCCAACGGGTCGATGTGGTTGGTCGAGGTGCGACGCTAAACGCGCAGGCTCGCCAGCCGCGGTGACGCTCTGCACCCGCGCCGACGCACCCTGGGGTGCGGGCCGGGGGCGCGACACGCGCGCCAGAAGAACCCGCATTCTCACGGCTTGGCATCTGGTGCAACAATCGCCTGAAACACTTCATCACAGGAGACTGCCATGCTGGGCCTGATGCAAAACCATCCGTTGCTGATTACCAGTCTGCTCGATTTCGCGGCACGCTATCACGGTGACACCGAAATCGTCTCGCGACGGGTCGAAGGCGACATCCACCGCACCACCTACGCCCAGGTTCAGCAGCGAGCCGCGCAGTGCGCTCACGCGCTGGACGCGCTGGGCGTTGCCGCCCAGGATCGCGTGGGCACGCTCGCCTGGAACGGCTACCGGCACTTCGAACTCTATTACGGGGTCTCGGGCAGCGCGCGCATCCTGCACACCCTCAATCCCCGTCTGCATCCCGAACAGATCGCCTGGATCATCAACCACGCCGACGATCGCGCGGTCTGCTTCGACCTTACCTTCGTCCCGATCGTCAAGGCCGTTGCCTCCCGCTGCCCCGGGGTGAAACACTGGGTCGCCCTGTGCGAGCCCGACGCCCTGCCCAGCGAACTCACGGCGGTCATGCCGGGGCTTCTGAGCTACGACGCCCTGCTCGCGGCTCAGCCCACGCAGTACGACTGGCCGGTGTTCGATGAAAACACCGCCTCCTCGCTGTGCTACACCAGCGGCACCACCGGCAACCCCAAGGGCGTGCTCTACAGCCATCGCTCCACCGTGCTGCACGCCTATGCGGCAGCCTTGCCCGATGTGATGAACCTGTCGGCGCGCGACAGTGTGCTGCCCGTGGTGCCCATGTTCCACGTCAATGCCTGGGGCATCCCCTACGCGGCGGCCTTGACGGGCGCCAAGCTGGTGTTTCCCGGGCCTGCGCTCGATGGCAAGTCGCTGTTCGAACTGATGCGCGACGAGGGCGTGACCCTAGCCGCCGGGGTGCCCACCGTCTGGCTGGGCCTGCTCAACTTCATGCGCGAACAGAAGCTTCGTCTGCCGCTGCTGCAGCGCACGGTGATCGGCGGCGCGGCGGCGGCACCGGCCTTGATCCGCGCTTTCGAGGAGGAACTCGGCATCCACGTCCTGCACGCCTGGGGCATGACCGAAATGAGCCCTCTGGGCACCTTGTGCAGCCTGAAAAACAGGCATCTGAAGCTAGACCGGGCGTCGCAGTTCGCCATTCAGGTCAAGCAGGGACGGCCGATTTTCGGGGTGGATGTGCGGGTGGTCGACGGCAACGGCGCCGACCTGCCCTGGGACGGCCAATCCTCGGGCAATCTGCTGGTGCGCGGGCCGTGGGTTGCATGCGACTATTTCCGCAGCGAGGCGCCCAGCCCGCTTCAAGACGGCTGGTTCCCCACCGGCGACGTGGTCACCATCGACGCCGACGGCTACATCCAGATCACCGACCGCACCAAGGATGTGATCAAGTCGGGCGGCGAATGGATCAGTTCCATCGAACTGGAAAACATCGCCATGGCGCACCCTGGCGTGGCCATGGCGGCCTGCATCGCGCGTCCCGATCCCAAGTGGAACGAACGGCCTGTGCTGGTCGTGGTCAAGCGCGAGGGCAGCACACTCAACCGCGACGAACTGCTGGGTTTCTACCAGGACAAGGTGGCCAAGTGGATGATCCCCGACGACGTGATATTCGTCCCGACCATCCCCCTGGGCGCGACCGGCAAAATGCTGAAAAACCGGCTGCGGGCGCAGTTCGCGCCGGGCAGCGCGGCAGTGCAACCCGGCGACTGAAGGGCGCGCACCGCTGCGCGCGCCTCGCTACGTTCAGTGCGCGTCTTTGGCTGCGGGCTGATTCAGCGCACCCGCCATACGAGCCAGGGTCTGGATGCCATGCTGCACTTCCTTGTCGCGCAGCATATGCATCAGGCCGCCAAATCCCCCCAGACCCTTGTCGGAGCTTCCCTGCGTCGCCTGATCGATCACCGTGCCGATCTTGTCGGGCAGCTTGAGCATTTGCGTCATGGTGGCGTTGAGGTCTGTGTCGCGCAGGCCTTCCGCGGCGAGGATGGCGTTGTCTCGCAACTGCCGCAGCGCGCCCACTTCGTACAACGTCACCAGGGTGGCGAGCAACTCGCGCACGGCGGGCAACAGCTTGGGGTCTTGCACCAGCTCGGTGAGAGTGAGCACCGCCTGCGTCATTTCACCGCCCAGATTCTTGACGGCAAAGCTGCCCAGTTCTTCGGCCAGCGCGTAGCGGTCGGCCATGCGGCCCAGCGCGTTCCACTGCGTGGCGCTGAGCTGCGGTGCGGCGGGCGTGGTCGGGGTATCGGTCATATGCATCGTGGTCTCCCGTTGCATCTGGCTCAGGCCGCAATTTTTTCGGCCATGATGCGGGCGGCGTCCAGGCCCCACGGCGGCATTTTTCCCTTGGAGCGGAAGAACAGGTTTTTGTACTGCATCTTCAGCAAGTAGGGAATGTGGCCGAGTTTGAGCACCTGTGTGTCGCCACCGAACCAGGAGTTGGAGCGGATGTAGAACGCCTGATTGTTGCCGATGTCGCCAATGCAATAGACCACGGGCTGCAGCGCGGCATCAGCCTGTTCCGCAGTCAGGCGTTTCATGTCCTTGGCGATCTGCTTGCCGACGATTTCGGTCTGCTGGTGGCCGATGGCCCCAAGCTTGGGCACGGTCACAGCCGCGCAGTCTCCTGCGGCGAACACGGTGGGGTATTTGGGATTGCGCATCAGCAGGTCGGTGATGATGAAGCCCTCGCTGTCGCTGATCGGCAGGCCCTTGAGGAAGGCGTGCGGCGTCCAGTCGGGGAAGATGATCTTCAGCTCGGCCTCAACCGACTGACCGTTGGCGAACTCGACACCGTCGGCCGTCAACCGTTTGATGTCATGGGTCTTGTTCATGTAATGAAAACCCATGCCGCTGGCGATGTCGAGCAACTGGCCCACCACCTTTTCGCCTGCGTCTTCGGCAATCAGCGATGCCGGAGTGAACACGGTGATTTTGTCCGGCCCGCCATTGCCGTTCTGCCCCAGCCAAGTGGCGCAGGCCAGCATGGTTTCCACCGGTGGGCCCTCGCATGCGGCTTCGGCGGAGGGAATGCTGCCGCCCGGATAGGGGGCCAGCCCCTTGGCGCCGTCGCCCTGGGTAAAGCGCGCCGATCCAATGGCGATCGGCCCGCCCTTATAGTCTTGCATCAGGTACTGGCGCAGCGCTTCGCCGTAGGTGTTGTCGGTGACGGTGTGGCCGAACTCGGAAAAACCCTCGATCTTGTCGAACGCCAGCCGGTTGCCCAGCGCAACCACCAGATAGTCATACGTGGTGAAAGTGGGCGCGGCCCCCGGGCGCTCGCTCGGCACATAGTCGATGCGCTTGGCATCCACATCGACCGCGGTCACCTCGCCTTGAATGAAGCGCGCGCCAACGTCGTGTAGCGGCTCCAGAATGTCCATGGTCATGGTGAGCTGCGGGTTGCGGTTCTCGAACACCTCGGCCGGGATGTTGGGGACATACAGCAGGTAAGGCTTGCGGTCGATGACGGTGATGTCCACACTGTCCCCCGCGTACTTGCGGATTTCCTGCGCGCTGCCCAGACCGGCGAAATTGCCGCCCAGAATCAAAACCCGTGGCTTGTTTGCACTCATGGCGTTCTCCTTGATTGGTTATTCATACGGGGTGGAAACCCTTTTCCCCGCTCACCGGAAACGCCAACGACACATCAAAACACCTTTCGGCCCTGCGCTTCCTTGCAACAACCATAGTCCCACGGGTATGTCAATTCAAACCAAACATTCAATCTCTTGCATTCATTTACGCCGGCGACTCCCCCTCACATCTTTTATGAAAAAAGACGCAAAATTTCAGGCTGATTTCATCTTTTGGCAGCAAGATCGCGCGATTTACTACGCTGGCCGCGCTACACCATTGCCTGCGCAACTGCTTCGTCGGCGCAAGCCGGCCAGATATGCAGCGCTTCCCGCACCGCCAGGCGGGGGTTGGCGGCCTGCGTTACCGCGCTGACCACTGCGGCGCCATCCACCCCCGTGGCGCGCACCTGCGACATCTGGTTCAGTGCAATGCCGCCAATGGCCACCACCGGGTAGCGAGGAGACAGCCACTGCCGCCACGCGGTCAGGCGCTCCAGACCCAGCGGCCGGTAGGGCATGACCTTCAACGTGGTGGGAAACACCGGGCCGAGCGCGATGTACGACGGCCGCAGCGCATGCGCCCGGGCAATTTCCGCGGGCGTGTGGGTGCTCAGCCCCAGCCGCAGACCCGCCGCGTTGAGAGCGAGCAGATCGGCGGTGTGCACGTCATCCTGCCCGAGATGCACGCCGTAGGCGCCGACATCGAGCGCCTCGCGCCAATGATCGTTGATGAACAACTGCGTGCCAGGCACCTCCTGCGCGGCCTGCACCGCCGCGCGGATCTGCATGCGCAACGCAGCGCCCTCGACACTTTTGATGCGCAGCTGAATGGTGCACACGCCCCACTCCAGCAGGCGCAGCACCCAGTCCACATCCGGGACGACGGGATAAAAGCCCAGATGGCCGATCAGCCGGGCGAATTCGCGCGGCGCGTCCTCGGTCTGCCCTGGCAGCGGCTGCCAGGGCAGGTCGTCGCAGCCCGGCTGAGCATCGCTGCGGGTATTGGGACGGCCCGGGCCGATGGTGATGGCCTGATCGATCCCGGCATGCACCCGAAGCTGCGCCTCGGTCGCAGCGTCGAGCATGCTCCAACCATCGGCCAGTCTGGCGGCGCACACACTGGAATGCACGCAGCCCGAACCATGCGCGCTGCGCGGCAGGCGGCGGCTGACCAGTGGCAGCACGGTGCTGCGGGAGACATACCAGTCAGTGCTGTGCGCCCCCCAGGCATGTCCGCCCTTCACCACAACCGCGCGGTTGGGCGCGCCCGCCTCCAGCCAGCGGTCGCGGATGGCGGTGATCCAAGCAGCGGGCGGCGGCCCCATGTCCCAGGTCGGCAAATCCAGCAGCGCGCTGGCCTCCACCCGGTTGGGAGTGATGAGGTCGGCGCGGTGCGCCAGCCGCATCGCCAGCCCGCCGCCGTGTGCCTGCGTCCACAGCGGCGTGCCGTCGCTGGCGGCCAGCACCGGGTCCCACACCACGGGGCAGGCGCGCGCCTCGATGAACTGCGCCACTTCCTCGGCCACCGCGGCATTGCCCAGCATGCCGATCTTGATGGCGGCGGGCTCGCCGTCGGTCAGCAAGGTGCGCAGACTGCTGCGCAGCAACTCCACATCGACCGCCTGCACCGCCTGCACGCCATAGGAGTGTTGTGCAGTCAGCGCCGACGCGATGCTAGCGCCGCGCCAACCCAGCGCACTCCAGGTGGCCAGATCGGCCGTCAGGCCCGCGCCGCCGGTGGGGTCGTGTCCAGCAATGGTGAGAAGATAAGGTGTTGTTGTCATGGTGGATTTCTCCCGGTTTATCGCAGTGTAAGGATGCGCGCCGCGTCGAGGCGAGATCACGCGCCAAGCGCACAAAATCCTTGATTCCGTGTCAACATTCGCCACTTGCTCACGTTGAGAGTCACATGAAACCGAACCTTGTTCTCTCCTGCCTGCTCCTGAGTGCCAGCGCCTTGGCCTTGCCCGCGCACGCCGAAGGCCCGCCTGTCAGTATCCAGTTCAGCATCGGCACCCCGCCGCCACCGCCGGTCTATGTTGCGCCGCAGCCGGTGTATGTGCCGCCTCCGGTGGTGGTGTCGGCACCGCCCACCATGATCTGGCTGCCGGAATTCGGCGGCTATGTCGCTTTAGGAATAGCGCAGCCTCTGTTCTACCTGGGCGGCGTGTACTACTACAACAGCGGCGGCCGCTGGTACACCGGCCCCCGCTATGGCGGCCCGTGGCGCCCCGCCGAACGCATCCCCCCTGGCCTGCGCAAATTCCGCGACCGCGACTGGCAGCGCGCGCAAGACCGCGCCTACCGCTACGACCGCGACCCGCAGTGGAGACGCTTTCGCGCTGAGGGTGTTCGCCCCGGGTATCACCCTGAGCAGGGCCGTCCGGGTGGCCGTCCTGAAGGCGGCCCTCCGGGGCGACACCAAGACCACGGCCACGGCCCGGATCACTACAACCAGGGCCGCGGCAATGACCACGGCAACGATCGCGGCAATGGCCACGGACGCGGCGACAACCACTGATCACTTGCGCAAACACAGCACCGCCGCTCGGCAGCGGCGCTTTTAGTGCGGGGGCCAGTGCAGCATCATGCGGGTGCCCTGGCCGGGGCTGCTCTCCACGCTGACTTCGCCGCCGTGCAGTCGCACGATATTGCGCACCAGCGCCAAGCCCAGCCCGAGCCCTCCACGGCTGCGGCTGCGCGCGGCATCCGCGCGGTAGAACCGGTCGAACAGATACGGCAGGTGTTCAGCAGCGATGCCGCAGCCCGTATCGACCACCTCGATGCGCACCCCGCTGCCCTGCGCGCGGGCCAACAGGGTGACGACGCCACCGCGCGGGGTATGCCCCAAAGCGTTGCCAATGAGGTTGGCCAGCGCGCGTTGCAGCAGCATGCGGTCGGCGTGCAAGGTCAGTTGCTGCGTGGTGTGAACGTGAAGCCGCACGCCAGCTTCCGCCGCCGTCGCGTCAAAAAACTCGGCCAGGGCATGCAGTTCGCGCGCTGCGTCCAGCCGCTCCAGCCGCAGCGCGGCGTCGGGCTGCTCGGTCTGCGCCAGAAACAGCAGGGCCTGAATCATGTGCGACAACCGCGCGCACTCTTCCACCGCCGACTCCAGCGCCTCGCGGTACTGCCCGGGCTCGCGCGGGCGGCCCAGGGCCACTTCCAGCCCGCCCCAGAGGTTGGAGAGCGGCGTGCGCAGCTCGTGCGCAATGTCCGCCGAGAACTGCGAAATACGCCCGAACGATTCTTCCAGCCGCTGCAAGGTGGCGTTGAAGGCCAGCGCCAGCGTCTGCAATTCGTTGGGCAAGTTGCGGGTGTCGAGCCTGCGGTGCAGGTCTTGCGCGCCGATGTCACGCGCGGCGTCGGCCATGTGGCGCAGCGGACGCAGGCCGCGCCAAGCGATGCCGTAGCCGGCGGCTGCCGCCACCAGCATGGCGGTGAGCAGCACCACGGCGAGACGCAAGCGGTAGTCGGCCAGGATGCGCGACTCCGCCGTGCGATTCAGCGCCACTTCCAGGCGCATGGCCTCGGGTGCCGCGCCGGCCGTGGCCCGCGCGTTGAGCGGCAGCATAGCGGTCAGGAGATGCAGGTCATGCCGCAGATGCACCTTGTGCAGTTGCGGCGCGCCCTGCGCGTTGGGCGGCCGGAAATCAGCGTCGACTAGCGCCGGGTTAAACCCCGGCGTCTGCAACAACACCACGCCACGGGCGGTGCGCAGGCGCAGGAATAAATCGCGCGGCGCGTCCGCTGGCAGTTTGAGGTAGGCCTCCTGGCGCAGCGCATCGCTCTGGGCTGGGTGCGTCTGCAGCAGGGCCGACACGGTGTCGAGCTTGCGCAGCACCGACTCGTTGTCTTCCTGCATCATCCGCGCACTCAAACCCCAGTACACCCAACTGCTCGCCGCCAGCAGAATGAGCGCCAGCGTGAGGGCGAAGGCCGCCGCCATGCGCGCCGCGAGCGAGCGCGGCGGCAGGCCGTACTGGCGCAGCCGACGCCAGGCCAGGCCGAGATGCAGCCGTGTAAACAAGGCGTCCAGCGCAGCGCCGTCTTCACTGTCGGCGCCGTGCGGCGCAGGCTGGGTGAGTGAGGCGGCCTTGTGCAGTTCCTCCTGCCGCAGTTCACCCTGCATCACGCGCCTCCAGCACATAGCCCACGCCGCGCACGGTGTGCAGCAGCGGCGCTGCGAACGGCTCGTCGAGCTTGCCGCGGAGGCGGCGGATGTGCACGTCCACCACATTGGTGTCGCTGTCAAAGTTCATGTCCCACACCTGCTCGGCAATCAGGGTGCGCGACAGCACTTCGCCCGCGCGCCGCACCAGCAGCGACAGCAGGGCAAATTCCTTGGGCGTGAGCGCCAGCCGTTGGCCTGCGCGTTCGGCGCGCTGGCGCCGCAGGTCGATGCGCAGATCGGACACGTCCACCACCTCAGGCAGGCGCGCCGGGCCGCGCCGCAGCACGCTGCGCACCCGCGCCAGCAGCTCCGAAAACGCGAAGGGCTTGACCAGGTAGTCGTCGGCCCCCAGTTCCAGCCCGCGCACCCGATCGGCCACGCCGTCGCGCGCGGTGAGCATGAGCACCGGCGTGGTCTGGCGCGCGCGCAGTTCCTGCAGCACGGTCCAGCCGTCGCGCCCGGGCAGCATGGCGTCGAGAATGATGAGGCCGTAGGGATGAGTCAACGCCAGATGCAGGCCGTCGATGCCGTCGGCCGCAACATCGACAACAAAACCGTTCTCGCCCAGACCGCGCTTGAGATAGGCGGCGGTCTTGGCTTCGTCTTCGACAATGAGGATGCGCATGGCGCGATTGTCGATCGGTGCGCCGCGGCCTGGCGTATCCGTCTGCAACATGACGGAATCGTCATGCAGTCTTCATTCAGGCGCCAGACTCTGCGCTGCAGTATGAGGGCATGGAGACACCCCCTGGCCGCCCTGCAAGCCGCAAATCTCTGCTGACTATGATGCTCGCAGCCTTGCTGGGTGGTTGCGCCAGCGCGCCGCCCTCCCAGCGCGCGATCACGCCGCTGGCGAGCGCGCAAACGCTGGAGCAGCGCAGCCTGTCCGACCCCGGCCTGCAGCGCTTCATCGCCGCGCAGACCGGAGCGCCGCAAGCTGCCGACCTACCCTGGACGCCGCAGCGCCTGAGTCTGGCAGCTCTGTACTTTCACCCCGACCTGCAGGTGGGCCGCGCCAGTGTGCAACTCGCTGATGCCGATCTGCAGATCGCCCGGCAACGCCCCAACCCCAACTTGCAGCTCGGGCTGAAGTACGGCAGCGCTGCGGCGCTGATGGCGCCCAGTCCGTGGACGGTGGGTGCCGCCATTGGCTTGCTGCTCGCGTCGCAGGCGCAGCGTGCGGCGCAGACGGTGCAGGCTCAGGCGGGTGTGCGCGCCGCACGGCGGCTGCTGCATGCCAAGCAATGGCAGGTGCACGCCAGAGTGCAACAAGCCGAGATTGCGCTGTGGGCGGCCCAGCAGCAACTCCGCCTGCAACAACAAGTGATGGATACCGCCCTCGCCCTGCAGGGCCGCACGGGCGCACGAGCGCAGGCCGGCATGGATACACCACGGGCCGCCGCACTGGCGCAACAGGGCGCGCAGGACGCCGCGCTGCAGGTCAGCCGCGATCTCGCCAAGGCGCACGCCGCGCGCATTGCGCTGGCTGCGGCCATCGGCGTGCCGGAGTCCGCCTTGCAGCATGTGCGACTGGATTTCTCCAAGATGGACGCCGCCCCGCCAGACCCCGAGGCCGTCCACCTGGATCGCCTGCGCAACCGGGCGCTTCAACGCCGCGACGATGTCCGCGCTGCCTGGCAGCGCGTGCAGGCAGCGCAGGCCGCGCTCCAGTTGGCGCAGTCGCAACGCGACGGAGGGCCGTCGTCCATCGCCCCAGGCGCGCAGCGCGATCAAGGCGTCAACCGGCTGATGCTCGGCGTGCGCGTGCCGCTGCCGCTGTGCAACCAGCACCAGGGACAGATCGCCGCAGCGCGCGCCCGACTGGCGCAGCGCGAAGCCGTGCTGCAGCAGACGCAGTCGCAGGATCTCGCCCGCATGGAGCAGGCCGAGGCCGCCCTGAGCGCGGCACGGCAACAGGCTCGCCAGATTGCGCAGTTGATGGCCGCGATCCGCGCCCTGTGGGTTGACGATCGCGTGGCGCAGGCCAAGGGGCTGATCGGCCCGGTGCAACCGCTGCGGGCGCGGCTGCGTCTGCTCGCAAGCGAACGCGCCGGGTTGCAGTTGCGCGCTGCGCAATGGCGGGCGTTCGCTGCGCTGCAGGCCGCCTTGCAGCAGCACCTTCCGCCGTCGCAAGCGCAGCACCGCGGGACCTCCCCTATGCCCACACCCACCCACCTGTCCCGCGTCGTCTGGCGCACGGAGTAAACCCAAATGCAAGTGCGTTTCCAACGAATGTCCGTCGGATGTGCCCAGCTTGTCGTCTGCCTGCTCGTCGCCGGACCGGGCTTGGCACCGGCGCAAGCCGCCTTGCCGCAGGCGGTGGTGTGGAGCGCCGCGCAACGCAGCTCGGCGGATCTGCAGATTCAGCACTGCGTTGCTGCGGCCTATCGCCCGCAGTTCACCGCCATTGCCACGGTGCAGAGCACGGCTGATCTGCTGCGCGACTTCAGCGCACTGGACGCGGCGCGGGCGCAGATCGCGGTCGCACAAAGCCGCCTTCAACTCGGCACGTTGCAGGCACAGCGCGCCCGGGGGCTCTATGACGCCGGGCAGAACGTCGCGCTGGCGCGCGTGCAGCAGGCGCAGGCCGGTGTGGCGCAGGCGCAAGCCGAGGTGCGCAGCGCGCAGGCGACACGCGATGGGGCGCAGGCCCAGCTCACGGCCGATCTCGGGCCGGCCCCCGCTTTGCTGCTGCAGCACGATGCACATCTGCGTCAATCCCTCCTGAGTGGGCGTGCGCTGATTGTCGATCTCAACCTGCCACCCGGACGCGCCATGCCCCCGGCTGCGCAGGTGCGGCTGCAGGGCCCAGTCGGTCCGTACAGCGTGCAAGCCCGCGTGATTGGCCCGGCTGCGGCGGCGTCCAGCCAGTCGCAGGGCGTGCGCGAAGTGCTGGTCGCCTCGGCAGCTGGGGAGCTGATGCCGGGACTGAATCTGCAGGCCTTGGTGCGATCGGCGCGAGCGCAATCCGGCGTCTGGCTGCCGAACAGCGCGGTGGTGTGGAGCGGCGGGCAGGCCATGGTGTTCGTCGCCACGCGGCAAGCCGGTGGCGCGCAGCGGTTTGCGCCGCGGGTGGTCTCCACTGCCTGGCCTCTGGACGGCGGCTATGTGCAGCCGGGCTGGGCAGCGCTGGACGTGGTGACGCACGGCGCCGGGCTGGTGCTCACACCACCGCCCAAGCCACACACCTTGCCGACCAGCGGTGGAGATGACGACTGATGACGCAAGATCCAACGCCCCCAGGGTCAGACTCCGACCGACCCGCCCCCCGAGGGGGTGAAGAAAACTTGGGGCCGCCCGGTGTTTTTTTCAGCGGTTTGCAGGCGGCGCTGATTGCGCTGTCCATCCGCCGCCGTGGCGTGGTGCTGGCGCTGGCCGTGCTGCTGGCTGCGCTTGCCGTCTGGAGCTTGCGCAACGCCCGCACCGATGTGTTTCCGGAATTCGAGGCGAAGTTGGTGAAGGTGCAAACCGAGGCGCCCGGCCTCTCGCCCGAGCAGGTGGAACTGCTGGTGACTGACCCGCTGGAGGCGGCATCCAGCGGGCTGCTGGGAGTCAAGCAGGTCGCGTCGAAAAGCCTGCCGGGCATTTCCATTCTGAAGCTGTATTTCGATGCCGACACCAAGCTGCAGGACGACCGCTGGCGCGTGGCGCAGCATCTGGCCAGCGTGCATCTGCCCACCGGCGTTGGCACGCCGCGCTTGATTCCGCTGACCTCAAGCACGGGCACGGTCCTGATGGCGGGGCTGACCTCGCACCACAAGACGCTGATGGACCTGCAGACCATCGCCCAATGGGACATCCGTCCGCAACTCATGGCAGTGCCCGGTGTGGCCAATGTGCTGGTGTTCAGCCAGCAGGTGCAGGCGCTGCAGGTGCGGGTCGACCCCGCCGCGCTACAGCGCTTTCATCTGGACTTGCAGCAGGTGCGCGCCGCCACAAGCAGCGCCTCTGGCCTGCTCGGCGGCGGCTTCATGCCGACACCCCAGCAGCGCGTGCTGCTGGTGGGCGAGGGCAGCGCGACCACGCCACAGACTCTGGCCGCCACCGTGCTGCGCGCCACGCCCGACGGCGCGGTGACGCTGGGCGATGTGGCACGGGTGGGGTATGCGCCACTGCCCGCCATCGGCGGCGTGGCCATTGGCGGCCAGCCTGCGGTGATTCTCAAGATTCAGGAGTCTTACGGCGCCAACACCCTGCAGGTGACGCGCGGGGTGCAGGCGGTGCTGAAGCGGCACCGGGCAGGGCTTGTAGCGCAGGGCATCACCCTGCATGCCAACCTGTTTCGCCCGGCCGATTTCATCAGCATTGCCATGCGCAATGTGCGCGACTCGCTCTTGCTCGGCGCGCTGCTGGTGGTGCTGATCATTGCCTTTACCCTGCAGGACTGGCGCGCTGCGCTGCTTTCCTCGCTCGCCATCCCTTTGTCTCTCTTGGCCGCCGTCACGGTGCTGGTGGGAATGGGTGTAACCCTCAATGTGATGACCCTCGGTGGCCTGGCGATCGCGATTGGCGTGGTGGTGGACGACGCGGTGATCGACGTCGAGAACATCCTGCGGCGGCTGCGCGACAACGCGGTGGCCGCCCAGCCACAGCCGCCGCTGCGCGTCATCCTCGCCGCCTGCCTGGAGGTGCGCGGCGCGGTGGTTTATGCCACAGCCGCAGTGCTGCTGGTCATCGTGCCGGTGCTGTTGTTGCCAGGGTTGTCTGGGCGGCTGTTTTCGCCGCTGGCGCAGGCGTATGCGCTGGCGGTGCTGGCCTCGCTGCTGGTGGCGCTGACGGTGACACCCGCGCTGGCGGCCCTGCTACTGGCCGGAGCCGAGCATAGTCCGCACGTTCCGGCACCGGTGCGCGTGGCGCAGAAGGGCTATGGCGCGCTGCTGCGCCGCCTGCTGCCGCACTGGCTACCCGCGACGCTGTTCACGCTGGCCTTGATCGCCGCGGCAGTCTGGCTGGCGCGGGGCATGGGCGGCAACTTTCTGCCGCCGCTGCAGGAAGGGCAATACATCGTGCACATGCGACTGGCGCCGGGCGCGTCGATCACGGCCTCGCTCGACGAAGGCGCGCGCGTGGTGCGGGCGTTGGAACAACTGCCCGAGGTGCGGGTGGTGGCGCAGCACACCGGGCGCGCCACGCTCTCGCCCGACGCTTCGGGCACGCAGAGCAGTTCGCTGGATGTGAACCTCAGGCCGGGAGCAGATTCGACGCAGGCACTGGCGGACATCGAACGCGTGCTCGGCGGCTTTGCCGGGGCGAGCTTTCGCGTCAACAGCTTTCTGACCGAGCGCATGGACAACACCCTGGAAGGCGGTGCCGGTGCGCCACTGGTGGTGCAGGTGCTGGGCAACCATCTGCACACCATCGACGCGGTGGCGGCCCAGGTGGCGGCTGTACTGAACCGCCTCCCTACTGCTGCCGGGGTGCAGGTGCAGGCGCCGCCCGGCGTGCCGCAGCTTGACATCGCGCTCGACGCTGCCGCGCTGCGCCGCTGGGGCCTGCGGCCGCTGCCGGTGCTGCAGGCCATCCACACCGCATTTGCCGGCAGCATCACCGGCACGGTGTTCCACGGCGCGGTGCCGGTGCCAGTGCGCGTGGTGCTCGCTCGCTCAGCCCGCGACAATCCGCAGGCGCTGGGCGGGCTGCTGATCCGCACGCCCGCGCTGGGCTTCGTGCCGCTGGCGCAAGTGGCGTGTATCACCGCCGCGAGCGGCCCCTCGGATATCCGTCACCTGGGGGGACAGCGGATGCAGACCGTGCTGGCAAGCACCACGTCCGGCAATCTCACCGGCTTCGTGCATCGCGCGCAAGCGGCCATCGACCAGCAGGTGCCCTTGCCCCCCGGCATCACCCTGCAGTTCGCGGGCGAGGCGGCGCAGCGCAGCGCCACGCTGCAGCGCCTGGGGGTGGATGTGCTCGGCGTGTTTGCCGGTCTGGTGCTGCTGCTGGCAATGGCGCTGCGCCAGCCGCTGACGCATGCCGCGCAGGCGGCCACGCCGCGTGCCGCAGCCTCCACCACCGCGCGGCAGGTGGCGCTGGTGCTGCTGTCGGTGCCCGTGGTCTGGGCCGGGGGCGTGCTCGCCGCGTGGCTGGTGGGTGGGGTGCTGTCGCTGGGCGCGGTGATTGCCCTGCTGGCGCTGATGGGCATCAGCCTGCGCAATGCCATTCTCATCTTCGCCCACGCCGCGCAACTGCAGCGCCAGCAGAATTTGGAATGGAACGCCGACACCCTGCAGCGCGCCGTAGCCGAGCGGCTGGCGGCCATCGTCATGACCAGTCTGGTGACTGCCCTGGGCGTTCTGCCGCTGGCGCTGGGCCTGCACGCGCCAGGGCGCGAAATCGAAGGACCGATGGCCGTGGCCCTGCTCGGCGGCCTGCTCACCAGCCTGCTCTACAACCTGTTCGTGCTGCCACCGCTGGCACTGCGCTTCGGCGTGGCGCGGCGGGCTCGGTAGCAGACGACATCATCCCCCCACCGGATGCGGCGATGGACGCGCCCGGTGGCATCTACACACCATCGCTCAGGAGATCGCCATGCATACATTTCGCCACCCGCGCCGTCTTCCCCACATGCTGCGCCACACCGCCGCGGCCCTGACGGTCGGCATGCTGCTGGCGCCGACCAGCCACGCCGCTGCTGCGCCGCCTGTGTACGTGCACATGAACGGCGCGAACATGTTCCTGGAAAACGTGGTGGTCGTTCGACCAGGGCAGGACGTGGTGTTCGTTGACCAAGACACCGGCGCGCACACCATCATCGGCTACGACCCGCACACCGGCAAGACCAGCCAGCGCTTCGACGGCGCAGTGCAAGGCACCCCTGGCCCGGGCCACCCGGTGAGCACTTACACCATTGCGTTCGGGCATCGCGGTCTGCAGTTCTATTACTGCTCGGTGCATGCCGAATTGGTGAAGGAACCCGGCGGGCGCACCGTGCCCAAAAAGCGCCCCACCGTGCATGGCTTCGGCGACCCAATGGCCGGGCTGATCATCGTCACCACCGACAAAAGACTGCTGGCCGACAATCCAGCAACCTCACACGAAAAAATCCTGCCGGATTACTTTGGCGGCTGAGTTCAAGCCACAGTGAACTGCCCCATCATGCCGTTGTCCTCGTGCTACAGAATGTGACAGTGGAACATGAAGGGATGGGCCTCGCTCGCCGCCTGGTTGAAGTGGGCGATCAGCCGCACGGTTTCTCCGTTGTGCACCAGTACTGTGTCTTTCCACCCGGCCTCAAACGCCGGTGGAGTGCTGCCGTTGCGACTGAGAATCTGGAACGAGGTGCTGTGATAGTGGAAAGGGTGGGCCATATGCCCCTGGTTGACCACCTCCCAGATCTCGGTGGAACCAAGCCGCAGGCGCTGATCGATGCGCTCCATGTTCATGTGGTGGTGGTTAATCGAAAACAATCTGGCCCCACCTGTGCCCAGGCTCATGCCGCCCGGGCCACGCGACGCGCCCGTCCCCCTGTTCGCCATGCCACCCATGCCACCCATGCCGCCCATGCCACCACTGTCCATCATGCCCTGCAGGGTGAAGCGGCGCACTGGCGCATCAGCACGCAGCACCGGCAGATCGACCATGCGCGCCGGCAACTGGACACGCGTGCCGGAGGGCGGTCCGACGCGCAGTTCCAGCAGGTCGAAACCTTCCTGGTCGTAGCGGTCGGCGTCCATCGGCATGGAACTCAGCCGCGGCACCACAGCGCCGGAGTTGCTGCGCAGCACCAGCCGCTTGCCCTGCTCGCGGCGCAGGTCGAGCAGGATTTCGGCGCGCTCGCCAGGCGCCAGCAGCAGGCTGTGCACTGGCACCGGGCGCGGCAACAATCCGGCGTCTGTGGCAATGACGTGGAACACGCGGTCATCGGCAAACGCCAGGTTGAACAGCCGGGCATTGGCCGCATTGAGCAAACGCAGCCGCACCCATTGCGCCGGGGCATTCCAGTACGGCTGTTCGCGGCCATTGACCAGAAAACGGTCGCCCTTCATGCCCATGCGGTCCATCATGCTGGTCATGTAGAGCAGTCGGCCATCGCTGGACAGACGCCGGTCTTGCAGGATGAGCGGCAGATCGTCCACGCCATAGTGCTGTGGCAGCCCGAGGTGGTGGTCGGCTGGATCGTCCACCAACAGCATGCCGCCCAGCCCGGCATAGACATGCGGCCCGGTGCGGGTGTCGGGGTGCGGGTGATACCAGAGTGAGCCCGCGGGCTGCTGCAGGGCGAAGTGCACACGCGCCTGTCCGCCCGGCGCGATGAGGCTTTGCGGCCCGCCGTCCATCTCGCCCGGCACATGGGCACCATGCCAATGCGTTGTCGTGGACTGGTCCAGCGCATTGTGCAGATCGATATGCACGGCCTTGCCGCGCGGCACCCGCAGCGTGGGGCCAAGCACCGCGCCGTTGTAACCCCAGGTCGCGGTGTGCAGACCGTCAACCAGCATGCTGCTACCAGGTGCCATGCGCAGGGCGTAATGCAGCACTCCGTCCTGTGCGGTGCCGTGGAGTTCAGGTGGCACCAGCAAGGCGCGCTTGAACACCCCGGCACTCGGCGCTGACGCCTTCGGCTGTGACTGCCCCATGTCCATGTCGGTCATGCCCGCGGCGCGCGCCTGTCCGGCCACCGCCAGGCCCAGCGCGGCGAAGGTCAACAGCGCTTTGCGCCGGGCCGCGTCGATTGGGGCATCCGCCACAGCGGGCTCCGCTTGAGGCGTGTCGGAGGTTTGCAACGTGGTCCTCATCGATCAATTCACAAGGGTTGCAGTCTATGCACAAGGGCGGGTTGGCGTTGTATGCAGATGTCACGCAACCGTGACGATTCGCTAAGGCCACGCTCAGTCCTGAGGACGACACTCCTTCCATCGCAAACGGTTTGCGATCGCCGCTTCAGGTGGTGTTTCGCTCGCAAGAGTTCACAAGGAGTTTGATCATGCAACAACGCAACAAGACCGCATTTCTGTTCGCCAGCGCGCTGGCCCTAGGTCTGGCTGGTGCCGCCGGTTCCGCCTACGCCATGGACGGTGCGCAGTATTCCAAAGAGGCCAAGGTGACGCTGGACGAAGCCCGCGCCATCGCCCTGAAGACCATCCCCGGTGCGACCATCACCGACCAGGAGTTGGAGAAGGAAAAGGGTGGCAGCGGCCTGCGCTATTCCTTCGACCTGAAAGTGGGTCAGACTGAGCATGAAGTCGGCGTGGATGCCCAGACCGGCGTCGTGCTGGAAAACAGCGTCGAAGGCCCGAACGCGGACTGACGCCACGAACCGAAACGCTCTGGCAAGGGCCAGTGCAAGACCCTCCCCTTCGCCCGGCGCAGTCGGGCTTTTTGACGTTGAAGTCAGTGATCGAGGCTGATCTGCTGCGCCAGGTTTTGCCCGCCGGACTGGATGAAACTCACCTCGACCTTCGCCCCGTTGACCAGTGTTCCGTCCTTGGGCGTGACACCATTGATTTGGATGGTCAGGGCGTTGACCTCGAAGCTGGTGGCCGTGAGGTTGTAGAGCGTGCCCTTGGTCTCCAGTACGGAGGAGGACCCGTCACTGGAGCCGGAAGGGGCGGTCACACCCTGGAAGGACACACTGTAGGCCAGCAGTCCGCTCGCAGTCTGGGTGGCCTCGATCTCCACGCTGGCACCGTTGATCAGTTGCGACGCCGAGCCATTACTGAACACGACGTTCGGGGCCAGTGTGACCTGGACGGTCTGGGTCACGCCATCGTCCTGCACGGTCAGACTGAAGACGCCGCTGGCCGGATTCACCGCACTGACCGTGCCTTGATAGTCCACCGTGCCGCCATCGGGCGCGTGGCTGAGCAGGCTCACGCGGCTGGCGGTGACCAAATTGCCATTTCCACTCCCCACCTGACCGATCACATCCACGAACACCCCGTTGCGCAGCGAAGCGGCGGTACCGCCGGAGAACATCACGTTCGCAGCGGAGGCATCCACCGGCACACCGCGCACCAGGAAATTGCTCGGGCTCACATAGCCAGTGATGGTGCCGCGCAACTCCACCTGCGTAGGGCTGCTCGCTGCCGTGCGCAAGGATGTCGCCGTGAGCACGCCCGTGGACGCATCGGACTGCCCCTGCACGACCACATAGGCGCCATTCGTCAGTCCCTGCACCGTATTGGCAAGACCTGCCGCGCTGGCGTCCACCTGAATGCCGCAGACCTGGAACCGACTGCCGGACAACTGTGACACCAGCCCGCCCACCTGCGCCGGGCCGGACACTCCGCGCAGTGTGTGGATGTTTACAGCACCCGCGGCGATGGCGCCATTTGCCGCAGACGGCGTATTGCTCCAGACATTCACAACTTCCCCGTTCGCCAGTGCCATGCCGGACGGCGTGACCACGGTCGATGGGCGAGTCTGCACCAGAGTCGTGCCGATCTGGAAGCTGCCGCTTGCCGCATCGAGGTTGCTGACCACACCGGTCAAGCGCGTCACCGGGTTGCTGCTTGGCAACTGTTCGATACGCGTGGCCTGGATGTAGCCCTGCCCGCTGGCGCTCTGGCCGTAGGAGCCGTGCACCTCCACCTGCATGCCGTTTTGCAGACTGGAAAAATCGTTCAGCCCGGTGTAATAGGTCACCGGTCCGGCGGCAGCGTTGTTGTTGACCGTCACCAGCACCCCATTGACGGTGAAACTGCTGGCACCGAGATTGGCGACGGGCCCCATCAGATCGGGATCGATCACGACCTTGCTCGGGTGGCCCTGGGCGTCGAGGCGAATCTCCAACTGGTCGCCCAGATTCACGGCGGTCGAGGCAGTCTGCGCCTCCTCGTCCTGGTCGGTGCCCGCGTAGTAGACCGGACTGGCGCTGTTGTAGGGCGTGCCATCCAGCACCACACTGCCGAAGCCGGTGACGGTGCCTGTGGAGATGCCAGTGCCGCCAGTGCCCACGCCGCCGGTGGTTGCGACCGAACTCCCGCCGCCACAAGACGCTAGCAAGGCGACCAGCAGAACCAGCGCCGCTGCGCCGAGGTTGCGCATGTGTTTTCTATGCATCATCACGGTCGTCTCCCGTTGCCGTGGGGTCAGGCGATGGCGTCTGCTGCGAGACGTCCTCCGCCCAGTAATAGGCACCAAAACGCAGGCGGCAAGTGGCGTCGGCAAGGCCTTGGTCAGCCGCGTAACGCCGGGTGGCCTCGGCAATCATTTCGCTGCGTGCCTGCGCCCACAGCTTGCGCGCCAGCTCGCCCAGCTCCCTGGAGGATTCGGGCGTCACGCCCTCGGCAAACACGCTCTGCTCCAACCGGGGCGACTGTCCCAGCAGATTGCCGACAGCCGCTGCCGCATGATCCGACAGATTGGCGCCGAACAGATCGAGCAGATCGCGCGAACCGGGTGGCGGCACAAAACCGTCCTGATGCGGCACGATCCATTCCTGCCCCTTCACGGTCTTCACCGTCACCAGCCCCAAACGCAGCAGATCGGTCAGTGCGGTAAAGGGGTGGATGTCTTGCGTCACGCTGCGCGCCAGGGTTTCGAACGACGGCGCCGGCCCCAGACGCGGCAAGGGCTTGGGTCGCTTGCGCCGGTCTCGATAAAGCGGGTCTTGCACCCAGCGAGCGAATACCTGCGAACTGATCGACATTTCCTGCGCGATGCGGCCACTCAAGCCATTCACCCGCCATTCGCGCACGTCCTTGCGGTGGACGCCACTGAGCAGGCTGATAGCCGAATCCGTGTCTTTCTGCCCGGTTCGCAACAGTTCCAGCCGGGCCTGTTCAATGAACACTGGCTTGAGTTCCGCAGCCAGGCGGGTGTAGTCCAGCCCGCTGGCCAGCAGCAGCCGCGCCAGCGGCGCCATGATCTGCGCCAGCGCCCGCAACACATCTTCCGCCGGAGGCAATGGATGCTCTGGCGGTGCGGTCGTGGGCAGACGGCGCGGAGGGCGTCCCATGATGACTGGAGGTTGCGAGTTGGGGTGTTGACCGAAGTTTAATCCAAGATTTTTATTGCATGTTATTTTTTCCCATCTATTATTCCAGCACGCACCCGCCATGCGACACACCCCTCGATTCTTGGAGACCTCATGCAGCCCTCGAAAACCCGCTCATCTTCAACCCGCACACTTCTGCCCATCGCCACCGCCTTGGCGCTGAGCCTCAGCGCCTGCGGGGGTGGCGGTGGTGGCACCATCGCGGTCAACCCCACTGCGGCCAATACCACCCTCAAAGGCGCCGTGATCGACGCCCCTATCGCCAACGCCGCAGTCACGTTCACCACGGGCGCACCATTAGGACAGCCCGGATCCGTGATCGTCGGCACCGCCACGGCGGATGCCAGCGGTAACTACACCGTGCAGGCGACCTTGCCCAACACGTCCGCGCCGCTGTTCGCCAATGCCACCTCGCCGGACGGCAAAGTGGTGCTCAGCGCCTATCTGGGCATGAGCAGTGCGGTGCTCGCGGCCGGGTCGCTCACCTCGGCCAATCTGCCGAACCTGGTCATCAGTCAGGTGACCACAGCGGCGCTGGCGGTCTATATCGCCGCTGGCGGCAGCTATGCCAACCTCACGCCCACCCTCTACGCCGCCCTGCTGTCGCAGCATCACGACGACATCCTTGCGCTGTCTGCCGCCATCAAGGCCGTGGCCGATGGCTACTGCGCCCGCCCCTCGGGCTATTCGGACACAGACGACATGGCGCGCGACATTGCCCGCAAAGGCATGGCAACGTCGACCTCCAGCGCGTTGAATTCGGCGGCCACTACGCTGGGCTCGAGTTGCGACGGCAATCTCAAGGCGCTGATGCAATACATTGCGTCGGATGACCGTTGGGCGCCCGAGCTCGACCTGGGCGATGTGCTGGAGCAAGGCGCACCCGCCGTGCCCACTGGCACCTACAGTCTGCAGGGTGTGCTGGCGCAATCGGGCATGAGCGCGCAGCCCATGCCACCCACCCCCCCGGCTTCAACAGCGTCTGCCGCATCCATTGCAGCGCCCGTCAGCGCGCTGCCGCCAGGCATTCTGAACAGGGTGGTCACGGTCGATGCCAGCGGCAACCTTAGTTCTCAAGACGGCAGCGTGACCGGAGTGATCGTCGGCAACCTGATGACCCTGACGGTGAAGGACGGTCAGGGCAACACCTATGTGCTGGCAGGCAAGGCCGGGCTGCTACCCAGCGGGTTCGTGGTTGGCGGCACGGCGCCAGTGCCCACACCCAGCGCGCCTGCGAGCGGCGCGTCATCCATGTCCGCCTCCACCAGTGCTGCAATCGGCTACGGCCTGCGCATGGGCGGCCGCACCCAATCCGGCGGCGTGCTCACCCGTTTCGACGCCGTGCTGGTACCGCAGAACAGCCAGCCGGGCTGGAATCGGATCGGAGCATCGGGCAAATCGCACGATGACGGCATCCCATGCGGGGGCAGCAACGGCATGTTCGGTGTGCGCTTGATGGGCACCGGTGCCACGGTGGGTGGTCTTGTTCTGGGCGCCTGCGTGATGCCTCAGACCGCTGGACTGAATCTCAGCCCAGCCGTGCTCAACGGCAGCGGCCAAGCTTACGGCGACGACGACTTCAATCCTCGCGCCCGTGTGAGTTTCACCCCCTTCTCATTGAACTACACCAGCAGTTCGCCCTACATCCTGAATGCACCGACCGTCACCATCCGGTCCAATTCTTCCGGGCAATCCAGCACGCTGACCGGCCAGATGTTCTATGTCATGGGCGCCAAGGACATGATCTTCAGCACCGCCGCGCCAAGTTCCAACGCCCTGTTCGTGATGAACGAGAACCCGCTGGATACCCTTCAGGAGAACCATGCCCAACAGGACCATTGAGCGTGGACGCGCCAGACTTCACCCGGCCTGCAGCCTTGTCTGCAGCGGATGCGTGCAGCCATCCCCTCTGGGCGCGGGAGCTCTTGTGCGACCGCAGCAGCGGCGCCTTTCCGCGCGCCCAGCTGCGGCAGGCCTTGCGGGAGCAGCGGCTGCGCGTGGTCTACCAGCCCATCCTGCGTCTGGACGATCTGCAGACCGTGGGGCGGGAAGCCCTGGCGCGCCTGCTGACCCCGCAGGGCCGGGTGGTGGCGGCAGAGGCCTTCATCAGCACAGCCGCCACTCTGGGAATCGAGCCGCGCATCGACGCTGTCATCACGGCGCAAGCCATGGCGGCAGCGTCTCAACCCGGGCCCCTGGCAGCCATGCCGGGCAAATTGTTCCTGAACTGCTCCAGCGCGTTTCTGGCGGAGCCGTCCTGCATGGACAAGCTCGCGCAGCAGCATCAGCACTGGCTGCGAGCCTGGGGTGGCAACGAAGCCACCCAGACGCCCTGGGTGCTGGAAATCACCGAGCGCAATCTCGATACCGATCCGGCGCGGTTGCGCGCGAACCTGCAGCCCTTGCTCGATCTTGGCTTTGAACTGGCACTGGATGACTTCGGCAGCAATCACAGCGCATTCCCCTATCTGCTGGCCCTGCCCATCCGTTACCTCAAGCTGGACCGCAGTCTGGTGCAGTCGGGTCTGGCCTCAGCCAAGGGCGCGCAGGTGCTGCGTCATCTGATGCTCCTGGCAAACGACCTGGACCTCATCACCATTGCCGAAGGCGTGGAAAGCCATGCGGCACTTCAGTGGCTGCGCGGCATCGGCGTGCAATGGGGACAGGGCTTTTTCTGGGGCCAGCCAACGGCCCATCACACGACACCGTAACAACTTCGCACGCCCTTTCATCATGTCCACCTCCCATCTCGACATCCATGCGCTATCGCCTTGCAACAACCTTCACCGCCCTGGCTTTCTGCAGCGCCTTTACCCTCCCCGCCGCTCATGCGGACGACTTCCCCCTTTGGTCTCTGGCCATCGGCGTGCCTGGACTGATCGCCAACGTCGGCAACGCCTATCCCGTGGCGCCGCAGCCGGTGTATGTGGCGCCTCCGGTGCAATACGTCCCGGTGCCGGGCTATGGCGTTGCACCGCCCTACGACGCTCCCGTGCCTCCATACCGCGGTGAACGGCACCATCGCGGTCACTGGGATCGCCATCATGAGGACGACGACCGCGGCGACTGAATCGAGGCTGCCCCGTACAGCGCTGGCCAACACCCCGTCCAGGACATGACGATTTCGTCATGTCCTGTTCATGTCGGCGTGCGCGTGGTTCAGCGAGAATCATGCCATTGGCGCATGAGTGCCACCATCTTGTTTGCCGCTTGCGGTCCGCGTCACGCCTCACATGTCCCTCAGCACATCCCCGCTTTCCTCTCGCCTGCAGGCCGCTGTAGCACCGTCGGCCGTGCCCGATACGCAGACAAAATGGCAAGCGGCGCTCGCGCTTGATGGCGTGGTGCTGCTGATTGCGGCGGTTTGTCTATTCTGGGGACTGAACGCGGCACCCATCCGCGACACCAACGAGGCGCTCTATGCCGACATTGCCCTGGCTATGGCGCATGGCGGATCGTGGATCATCCCGCACCTCAACGGCGTGCCCTATATCGAAAAGCCGCCGCTGCTGTACTGGCTGATGGCGTTGAGTTTCAAGTTCTTCGGCGTGGGCGCCTGGCAGGCGCGGCTGCCGGATACCCTGGCCGCCTGGCTGACGGTGCTCGGGTGCATGGCCTTTGGCCGGGCGGTGGCCGCACCGCTGGCGGGCCGCTTTGCCGCGTTGGTGACTGGCACCGCGCTGGGCTATGTGCTGATCGCACGCAACATCCTGTTCGATCCGCTGATGGTGTCTTTTTGGCTGTCTGCACTGGCGCTGCTCGTGCTCGGCGTGCTACGGCACCAGCGCGCTTGGCTGCGCGCCGCCGCAGTTGCAGTGGCGCTCGCCACACTAACCAAGGGACCGGAAGCGCTGCTGCTGCTCGGTCTTGTGGCCGTGGTGCAACTATCGGTTGCCCCTGGAACCTGGACGCGGCGCGAACTGCTGAAGTTTTACCTTGATCCGTGGGCCATCGCGCTCTTCCTGCTGATTGCTGCGCCCTGGCATCTGGCCGCGCTCGACATCCAGCCGGGATTTGGGTGGTTTTTCTTTATCAACGAAACCATTGGCCGGTTTCTGGGCACCCGCATTCCGGATGACTTTCATCATGGCCCCTGGTGGTATTACGCCCCCAATCTTCTGATCGGCTTTTTTCAATGGGTGCCACTGCTCGCCGTGTTGGCCTGGTTCGCGCCCCGGCTGAACGGCCAAGATGCCGCCACGGTCTCTGCACGCTGGGCCCGCAATACGGCCATCACCCTCACCGTCTTCTTCTCCTCTGCGGGAGACAAGGGCGCGTATTACCTGCTACCCGTGGTGCCCTTGGTGGCCTGGTGGCTGGGCGTGCGGCTGCAGACCGCACTGCGGGCAGATGAGGGCGCAGCCGAACTGGGACGCCGACTGGGGCTGGCTGCATTGCTGTTTGGTCTGGCAGCACTTGGCCTTTGGGCGTTGACATTCACACCACCGCTGCACGCCGTGTTGCTGCGCTCGGGCCTGCCGCAGGCGGAATTCAGTTGGTTGCCGACGCTGGTCATCGGGGTTGCTCTGGTCGCGTTTCTTGGCGGCGCATTGCTGCTATGGCGCAGACTGGCACTGGGCCTTGCGGTCTTCAGCCTCAGCGCGGTCATCATGGTGGATTTCGCCGCGCAGCTCGCCGTGGCCAAAACGCCAGACATCTCACAGAAACACGTTGCCGCCGTCATGCGACCCATCCTTCCGGCACAGACCGTGTGGTTCTCCTGGCAGACGTTCGAAGATCACGACGCCTCCTTGCTGTTCTATGGCAGCAGACATTTGTATGTCATCGACAGCACCAGTGAAGACCTCTGGTTTGGTTGCCACAACGACACGCGACAGACCACCTGCGTGGACCAGACCGCCGTTCGGAAGATTCGCGCGCACGGCAGACCCTTTGCCGTTTGGGTGTCGCGCAAGCGGCTGCAAAGCTGGCTGGCAAGCGGACTCGCTCAGGGGCTGCATAGCCAACCTTTCAAGGACAGCGTCGTGTTTTACAGCCGAGGCGCAGACCCTGGTTCAGATTAGAGCCCGTTACGCCATGGCTGCAACCGCGCTTCAGCGCAGCGTTTTTTCGATGCGCCGGTCGGGAACCAGCCAGAGCAGCGCCACCCCCACATACAGTGCCAGCGCCAGCCCCTCCTGCCAGAAGCTGGCGGCAATTCCCGCGAGATAGAACACGGGCGAAAGCCTGCCCTTCCAGTCGTGGCCCAGCGCGTGCTTGAGCCGGGAATAGCCGCCGTCCGCCGCGATCAGGGCTTTCTGCAGCAGCCAGTAAGCCAGCGCGGCCATCAGCAGGACCACGCCATAGACCGCTGCCGGCAGTGCGGCAAAGTGGTTCTCTCCGAGCCAGCCGGTGACAAACGGAAACAGCGACAGCCAGAACAACAGGTGCAAATTGGCCCAGAGCACGGCGCCCGAGACCTTGCCGCTGGCCTGAAACAGATGATGATGGTTGTTCCAGTAAATGCCCACATAAACAAAGCTGAGCACATAGCTGAGAAACACCGGCCACAGCGGCAGCAGCGCATCAATGTGTTCGCCATGCGGCACCTTCAGTTCGAGCACCATAATGGTGATGATGATGGCAAACACGCCATCGCTGAAAGCCTCGACGCGCCCTTTTTCCATGCTCAGCCTCCCGTCTGGTGCCAGAAGGGTACACCGACCATCGGGGTGGATGCCTGCGCCACGTCGCGCGCGCGCATCGGCAGGGCGCGGTGGGCCAGGCGACCGGCCTCGACGCCAAGGGCGAAGGCGCGCGCCATGGCCACCGGATCGCCCGCCTCGGCCACAGCGGTGTTCACCAGCACGGCGTCATAGCCCAGCTCCATCACCTGCGCGGCATGGTGCGGCGCGCCGATGCCGGCATCGACCACCAGCACGTTGCCCTGCAGACGCTCACGCAGGGTGCGCAGCGCGGGCAGGTTGCGCGGGCCCGCGCCGGTGCCGATGGGTGCGGCCCAGGGCATGATGGCAGCCACTCCGGCGTCGCGCAGCTTCAGCGCGGTCACCAGGTCGTCTGTGGTGTAGGCGAACACGGCAAATCCCTCGCGCACCAGGATTTGCGCCGCGGCCACGGTGTCCCACGGGTCGGGCTGCAGGGTGTAGTCGTCGCCGATGACTTCGAGCTTGATCCAGTGGGTGCCAAAAATCTCGCGCGCCATGTGCGCAAGGGTGATGGCTTCGGCAGCCGAATGACAACCCGCCGTGTTGGGCAGCAGATGGCGGCCCAGTGCGCGGATGCGCTGCCACCAGGCCTGACCGGACTGGGTTTCCGGCGCCAGACGGCGCAGCGACACGGTGAGCACCTCCACCTGCGCCGCCTGCACCGCATCGGCCAGCGCACTGGGGGCCGGATATCGGGCGGTGCCGAGGAACAGGCGACTCTTCAGACTGGCACCGCCAACCTGCAGAAAATCGGGCTGGGCCAGCAGCGCACAGCCGCCAGAGGGCGTCTCATGGGCATGTTCCGCCGCTGCCGCTTGCAGGGTCGGGTCGGTCAATTGCATGTCATCCTCCCACCACCGGGCTGACCACCTCGATGGCATCGCCCGGCTGCAGGCAGTGATCTGCCCACTTGGCGCGGGGTACGAAGCGCTGGTTCACCGCACAGGCCATGGCACGCGTGGTGTCGTAGCCGCGCTCGGCGAGCAGGTCGGCCAGCGTGGCGCTTGCGGTCTGCAGCGCGTCGCCATTGAGATGCAGCGCGATGGGCGCCGGCTCGGTGTGTTGTGCATTCATTACACCTCCTCCTGAACGCTGACTCTGGAGGGCGCCAGCCGCGCGAGAAGATCGCGCTCTGCACGCTGCACCAGGGCCGGGGCCACGAGAAAACCATGCCGATACAGGCCGTTGAGATGCCACACGCCGTCGTGCTGCGCCCAGATCGGCTGATGATCGTCGGTGGCCGGACGCAGACTGGTGGCCACACGGGTGATGCGCCCCTCTCCAAACGCCGGATGCACGCTGTAGAGCGCGCTGGCGAGCTCCAGCATGGAGCGCACGGTGATCGGCCCGGCGTCTTTCGACTCCAGCTCGGTCGCGCCGATGATGAAGCGTCCGCCGCTGCGCGGCACGATGTAGAGCATGTAGCGCGGATGGATCAGCCGCACCGGGCGCCGCAGGCTGACCGCCGGGCACGACACGGTGAGCACCTCGCCGCGCACCCCGCGCACAGCGGGCCAATCGGCAGCCACACCACGGCAGTCCACCACCGCGTCGGCGCGCAGCTCCACGCCGTCCGTCGTGCACACGGCGTGGGCGTTCAGCCTGAGCACCGTGGTGCGCTCCAGCCACTGCCCACCCACGCGCGCCATGCCTTGCAGGATGGCGTCCTGCAGCGCACCCAACAACTGGTCGTTGTCGAGCTGGCCTTCCTGTGGCAGCCACAGGCCGCGCGCAAAGCGCCCGGCGAATTCTGGCTCCAGCGCGGCGATGCCCTCGCCGTCCAGGCTTTGCACCTCCTCGCGCTTGTTTGCAGGCAGACGAAAGCGGATCAGATCGGCGTAGTGCGCCAGCCCAGGGTAGTCCGGCGCATGCGCCACCACCAATGAACCCTCGTGGCGGAAATACACCTCCTCGCCGGTCTGCTGCCTGATCTGATCCAGCCAGCGCGGCCACAGCGCCAGTGACGCCTCGCCCAGACCGAACAGATGGGCGTCGCTGACCACCAGTTCAGCGTAGGGCGCCAGCATCGCGGCGGCCACGCCCGCGGCATGGTCGCGGTCGCTGCGAGCGCGGGCATCGATCAGGGTGACCGGCACGCCCGCACGCAGCAGCCGCCACGCCAGCAGGCGCCCAGCGAGACCGGCACCGGCAATGGCCACGGAACCGACAGCGGGGTTTGCCACGGCTCAGCCCTTGTCGTTGACCGTCGCCGGGGCCCGCGAACCCGGCAGCGGGGCGTGCACATACACCTCCCCGCCGCCCGCGCGAAACTCGGCGGACATTGCCGCCATGCCCACAGCCGCAGCCTGCTCAGCGTCCACCCCCTGCTTGGCGGCGTACTCGCGCACTTCCTGGGTGATTTTCATGGAGCAGAACTTTGGCCCGCACATGGAGCAGAAGTGCGCGGTCTTGAACGCGTCTTTCGGCAGGGTTTCGTCGTGGAACTCCTTGGCCTTCTCGGGGTCGAGGCCGAGGTTGAACTGGTCGTCCCAGCGGAACTCGAAGCGCGCCTTGCTCAAGGCGTTGTCGCGCGCCTGCGCGCCGGGGTGGCCCTTGGCCAGGTCGGCTGCGTGCGCCGCGATCTTGTAGGTGACGATGCCGTCGCGCACGTCCTGCTTGTCGGGCAAGCCGAGATGTTCCTTGGGCGTGACATAGCAAAGCATGGCGGTGCCGTACCAGCCGATCATCGCGGCACCGATGGCGCTGGTGATGTGGTCGTAGCCGGGGGCGATGTCGGTGGTCAGCGGCCCGAGGGTGTAGAACGGCGCCTCGCCGCATTTCTCCAGCTGGCGGTCCATGTTCTCCTTGATGAGCTGCATGGGCACATGGCCGGGGCCTTCGATCATCACCTGCACGTCGTGCTTCCACGCGATCTGCGTGAGTTCGCCCAGGGTGTCGAGCTCGGCGAACTGCGCCTCGTCGTTGGCATCGGCAATGCTGCCTGGGCGCAAGCCATCGCCCAGGCTGAAGGCCACGTCGTAGGCCTTCATGATGTCGCAGATGTCCTCGAAGTGCTCGTAGAGAAAGCTTTCCTTGTGGTGCGCCAGGCACCACTTGGCCATGATGGAGCCGCCGCGCGAGACGATGCCGGTCACGCGCTTGGCGCTCATCGGAATGAAGGGCAGGCGCACGCCAGCGTGAATGGTGAAGTAGTCCACGCCCTGCTCGGCCTGCTCGATCAGGGTGTCGCGGAACAGTTCCCAGGTCAGGTCTTCGGCCACGCCGCCCACTTTTTCCAGCGCCTGGTAGATCGGCACCGTACCGATGGGCACGGGCGAGTTGCGCAGAATCCACTCGCGGGTCTCGTGGATGTGTTTGCCGGTGGACAGATCCATCACCGTATCCGCGCCCCAGCGGATGGCCCAGACCATTTTCTCGACCTCTTCGGCAATGCTGGAGGTGGTGGCGGAGTTGCCGATGTTGGCGTTGATCTTCACCAGGAAGTTGCGACCGATGATCATCGGCTCGCTTTCCGGGTGGTTGATGTTGTTGGGAATGATGGCGCGACCGCGCGCCACCTCATCGCGCACGAACTCCGGGGTGATGCGCGACTGGATGCTGGCGCCAAAGGGTTGGCCAGGATGCTGCTTCAACAGCCCTGCGTCGCTGAGCAGTTCGAGCCGCTGGTTTTCGCGCACGGCGATGAACTCCATCTCGGGGGTGATGAGCCCCTTGCGCGCGTAGTGCATCTGGCTGACATTGGCGCCAGACTTGGCACGACGCGGCAGTGGCAGGTGGGGAAAGCGCACTGCGGCCAGACCGGCATCGGCATTGTGGCGGCGTGTCGTGTCGGAGCTGAACGCAGACAGGCGCTCGGTATCGCCGCGCTCGTCAATCCACGCCGCGCGCAATGCGGGCAGGCCGCGCGCCAGGTCGATGCTCACCTGCGGATCGGTGTAGGGACCAGAGGTGTCGTACACAGCAAACGGCGCGTTTTTTTCCACGCCGAACACGGCGGGGGTGTCGGCCAGCTTGACCTCGCGCATGGGCACGCGGATGTCGGGACGGCTGCCCTGCACATAAATCTTGCTGGACGCCGCGAACGGGGTGCGGGTGATGCGCTCGGTCAGCTCGGGGGCGTCGACCTTGTAGCGGGATTCGAGCAGTGCAGACATGGAAACTCCAGTGGATGGATGAATGCCTGCCGTTGCACCGGCGCCTGGTTCCCTCCGCGGGTAGCAAGGTAAAAGACCTCCGCCCGATCAGGTTCAGCGGATTCTGCGTTATGCAGTCTCAGCCGGGAATTGCACCCGGCGCTCCGACAAGCTTGCTTGCAGTATAAGGGCAGCGCCAGCCGCCGCGACACCCCCGCCCGGGCCTGACAGAGCAGGCTCTCGCTCCGTCACGTCTACTCTTGGGTTTGCAGCGCATGCTGTTTGCTCTTCTCCACCATGAAGCTGGGCTAGCGAATTCCCTTCTGCGCCGACAGCCCAGGGCGGGTAAAATTTGTGCATCGCAACAAAACGTCGGAATCCATCATGGTGTATGACCTGTATGAAACGCAGCGCGCATTGATGCGTCCGCTGGCCGACTTTGCCGAGGCGGCTGCGAAGTTCTACGCCAACCCCGTGTGGCCTGCGGTGCCGCACACGGTGACGCAGCGGGTCTCGGCCAGCTATGACCTGATGCACCGTCTGCTCAAGGACTATGAAAAGCCGCAGTTCGGTATCGACACGGTCAACATCCAGGGCAAGGGGGTGGCGGTGCAGCAGCAGTTGGTGATTGAAAAGCCGTTCTGTCGCCTGTTGCGTTTCAAGCGGTTTTCGGACGATGTCAGGCTGCTGGGCAAGCTCAAGGACGATCCGACCGTGCTCATCGTCGCGCCGCTGTCGGGCCATCATTCCACCTTGTTGCGTGACACGGTGAAAACCATGCTGCAAGATCACAAGGTGTTCATCACCGATTGGCTTGATGCCCGCATGGTGCCCACCGAGCAAGGCAGTTTCAGCCTGGACGACTATGTGGCGTATATCCGCGAGTTCATCACCGCGATCGGCCCGGACGTGCATGTGATGTCGGTGTGCCAGCCCACAGTGCCGGTGCTAGGCGCCATTTCGCTGATGGCCAGCGCGGGCGAGATCGCGCCGCGCAGCATGATCATGATGGGCGGGCCGATCGACGCGCGCAAGTCGCCCACTGTGGTGGACAACCTGGCAATGAACAAGAGCCTGGCCTGGTTCGAGAACAATGTGATCTATCGTGTGCCGGCCAACTATCCCGGCGCTGGTCGGCGCGTGTATCCCGGTTTTTTGCAGCACGCTGGCTTCGTGGCGATGAACCCGGATCGGCACTTCACCTCGCACTACGACTACTTTCTCGACCTGATCCGCGGCGACAATGACGACGCTGAGGCACATCGCCGCTTCTACGACGAATACAACGCGGTGCTCGACATGGACGCCGATTACTACCTCGACACCATCAAGCTGGTATTCCAGGATTTCGGGCTGGTCAACGGCACTTGGACGGTGGACGGCAATCCAGTGCGCCCGCAGGACATTCACCGTACCGCTTTGCTGACCATTGAGGGCGAGCTCGACGACATTTCCGGCGCTGGGCAGACCCAGGCCGCGCACGATCTGTGCACCGGCATCGCTTCCGTCAGCCGCCAGCATTACGTCGCAGAGGGCGCGGGGCACTACGGCATCTTTGCCGGTCGGCGCTGGCGCGAAAACATCTACCCGGTGGTGCGCGATTTCATTGCCGCGCACCCGCAAGGCGCCGACGACCCGCCACGCAAAACGCCGCGCTCACGCACTCCAGCCTAACCACACTCCGGCCATGCCGAATGCACCCGACGCGCTGGCCGCGCAGATCGACGCCCTGCTGCCACAGACACAGTGCACGCGCTGCGGCTACACAGACTGTGCCGCCTACGCGCAGGCGATCGCTTCAGGAGAGGCCGAGATCAACCGCTGCCCGCCTGGCGGCGCCGAAGGCATTGCGCGGCTGGCGGCGTTGCTGCACCGCCCTGCACCGGCGCTGAACCCCGACTGCGGTGCTGAAGGCCCCCGGCTGCTGGCGGTCATCGACCCGGCGCAGTGCATCGGTTGCACCCTTTGCATCCAGGCCTGTCCGGTGGACGCCATTGCGGGAGTGTCCAAGCGCATGCATACCGTCATTGCGTCGTGGTGCACTGGTTGCGCGCTGTGTCTGCCACCCTGCCCGGTGGACTGCATCCGCATGGAACCGCTGCCGGACGCCGCCTTGGCCAGCCAGACCGGCTGGAATGCCTGGACTGCGGCACAATCCGCCGAAGCGCGGCAGCGCTACAGCCGCCATCTGCAGCGCCATCCGCGCCAGCTCGCTCAAGATGCTGCTGCCGAGCGGGCGCAGGCGCAACCGTCTGCTGCACCCGCCCCGTCTGCAGACCGCAAGGCCGCCTTGCTGCAAGCGGCTCTGGAACGCGCCCGGCACCGCCAACGCGGCACCACATAATTTCAACAACATCCAATATCTTGCAACAACATGACGACAAAACCTAGCAAATCCCTGCAAACCTTCCCCAACCCGGCGCCAGAGCGCGACTATCACATTCATATGCAGGTGCCCGAGTTCACCTGCCTGTGCCCGCTCACCGGCCAGCCGGACTTTGCCCGCTTCGACATCGATTTCATTCCTGACAAAAAGTGCGTCGAGCTCAAGAGCCTGAAGCTCTACATGTGGAGCTACCGCGACGAAGGCGCATTCCACGAGAAGGTCACCAACACCATTCTGGACGATTTGGTCAAGGCGATGTCACCGCGCTATCTGCGCGTGACCGCGCGCTGGTATGTGCGCGGCGGCATCTACACCAATGTGGTGGTGGAGCACCGCAAGCGCGGCTGGAAACCTACGCCGAGGATCGATCTGGCGCAGTTCGACGCCGCCGACCCCGCAGCAAAATAAGTACGGAAGATCATGCTTTGAGCGGAGTTGTCAGCTGAATGCGCAAAATGGCGTTCATGCTGGTCACCAGGACCGAGCCGTCTGCCAGCGCCTGCACACCGTAAGGCTGATGCAGCGTGCCGGGCAAAGCACCGAGGGTGACCTTCTCTCCCTCGCCGTTTCCCGCCAGGGTGCTCACCGCGCCGTCCGGGGCGATCCGGCGCACGCGGTTATTGCCAGTATCTGCCACGATCAGGCTGCCATCTGGTGCAAACGATAGGGTTTGCGGATGCAAAAACAGCGCATCTGCCGCCTTTCCATCCGCAAAGCCGCCCTTGCCGGGCTTGCCCGCGAGAGTGCTCACCGCGCCGCTTGGGGTAATTTTGCGGATCACGTTGTTGAAGTATTCGCTGACGAGCACATTGCCCTGCGCGTCCAGCGCCAAGCCCACCGGGGTATTGAATCGTGCCGTGGCCCCTTGCCCGTCGCGCCAGCCGGTATCGCCCGGTGATCCGGCCAGGGTGCTGACCACGCCGCTTGCGCTGATGCGGCGCACCGTGCTGTTGTAGGCGTCGGCCACATAGACCATGCCCTGCGCGTTCACCCCCAGCCCGACCGGGTGATTGAACCGCGCCTTGCTGCCGGGGCCGTCGGCAAAGCCTTCGATGTCGATCTTTCCAGCCCAGGTGGTCACCTTGCCGTCGCGGCCGATGCGCCGCACCGTGTTGCTGCCCGAGTCGCTGACGAACAGCGTGCCGTCCGTCGCCACCGCGACGCATTCCGGCGAGTAGAACCGTGCCTGCAACGCGGCGCCGTTGCGCGCGTCGCGCTGCTCCACTTGCCCGGCGACAATGCTGACCTGCCCATCCGTGCCCAGCTTGCGCACCACGCTGTTGACATAGTCTGCAACGAACACACTGCCCTGCGCATCGCGCGCCATGCCGCGCGGGTCGTGAAACCGGGCCTGCGCGAAATTGCCAGCGTTGTACTGCCCCGGGCCGATGGCACCGGCATAGACCGCAAGAGTGCCCTCGGCATCGGCGGCCATTGCACGCGAGGGGAGCGAAAACAGCCCACTGGACAGCGCCAGCGCGCAGGTCGATTGGATGAATTGGCGTCGCTTCATGCTGGTTCAGGTGAGTGCGCCCGCGTCCATGCGCGGATCGGGTGGCAAAGACGCGAGCTTATAGCAGCCGGTCAATGCCTGCTCAGGTGCCGCGCCGGTCGACCAGGGCGCGGGCGATGGTGCCCAGATCGACATATTCCAACTCGGCCCCGGCAGGCACGCCGCGCGCCAGCCGCGTGACGCGCAGGCCGCGCGGGCGCAGGGTTTCCGCGATGACATGCGCGGTGGCCTCGCCCTCGTTGGTGAAGTTGGTCGCCAGAATCACCTCGTCCACAACACCGTCGAGAGCGCGGGCAATCAGGCGGTCCAGACCGATTTCCTTCGGCCCCAGGCCGTCGAGCGGGCTGATGCGGCCCATCAGCACGAAATACAGGCCGCGATAGGTGAGCGTCTGCTCCACCGCTGCCAGATCGGCTGGGCCTTCGACCACGCAGAGCTGGCGGGCGTCGCGGCGTGGGTCGGCGCAGATGCTGCACACCGCGTCTTCGGTGAGTGTGTTGCAGCGGGCGCATCGCCTCACCGCGCCCAGCGCGGCATCGAGCGCGCGGGCGATGTGCTGCGCGGCCTCGCGGTCGTGTTCAAGCAGGTGATAGGCCATGCGCGACGCCGACTTCGGGCCGACGCCAGGCAGCTGCCGCAGCGCGTCGATCAACGCGTCGAGCGCCGGAACATGGCCGGGAGCGGCCTCATGCATGGGCGGTGTAAAGCGCTCGTCAGAACGGCAGCTTCATGCCCGGCGGCAGCGGCAAGCCGGCCGTGGCTGCGCCCATCTTTTCCTGAGACGTGGCTTCGGCCTTGCGCACGGCGTCGTTGAAAGCCGCTGCCACCAGGTCTTCCAGCATGTCCCGGTCTTCAGCCACCAGGCTGGGGTCGATGCTCACGCGCTTCACCCCGAATTTGCAGGTCATCACCACCTTGACCAGACCGGCGCCGGACTGGCCTTCCACCTCGATATGCGCAAGCTCGTCCTGCACGCGCTTGAGGTTGTCTTGCATCATTTGGGCCTGTTTCATCAGGCCGGAGAGTTGTCCTTTGTTGAACATGGGTTGTCCTCGGGTTGTGAGATGAATTTGCCACCCGCGCGGCGCTGCCGGATTGTCGGTCAGGCGGATGACGCCTGCGCCGTGGGGGGCATGGGTTTGAGGCTGCCAGGAACGATTTGCGCACCCAGATCCTGCATAAGTTGCTGCACCAGCGGGTCGCTGCGGATGGCGTTCTCGGCGTCGGCCTGCGCCAGGGCCTTGGCGCGAAGGTCGCGCTGGGTTGCACTATCAGTCACCTCGCCGATTTCGACGCTCAAGGTCACGTCGCGCTTGAGCGCGGCACAAACGGCGGCCTGCAGCTTTTCGAGCGCACCAGCGCGAGTGAGCTGCTCGTTGGGCACGCGCAGCAGCCAGGTGCCGCCGTCGATGGCCCGCAACTCGCTTTGCTGCGCGAGCGCACGTGGCAGACCGGCAGGCAGCTCCAGATTCTGGACCAGTGCGGGCCAGTCAGTATCGGGGGAAATCTGCACCGGTTCGCCGACGGCAGCCCGCGACACGACAGAAGGCCTCTGCGCCTCCAGGCTGTCGGCCTGCTTGGTCTCTTTGGACTCCGAGCGCGCCGCGTCGCCGGTTGCGGGTGCCCCCTGCGCCCCGCGCTTGGGCGCTGACGGCTCGAGCGGCACGCTGCGCACTGCTGCACCTCGCGGCATGGTCTCGGCCGCGGTCTGTGCCTGGACGAGCGAGGGGGCGACAGGTGCAGCGACTTCGGCTGCTGGCGCTGCTTGAGCTTGCGGCGCCTTCGCCGGGGTCTGCGCTCCGAGCAGCGCCATGCCGCCCGGCGGCACACTGCCCGCGATCACTGGCGCGAAGGCCAGCAGTCGCAGCAGGGTCATGGTGAAACCGGTGCGGTCGTCCGGGGCGAGCGACAGCTCATTGCGGCCATGCAGCACCGTGGTGTAGGCCAGCTGCACCAGTTCCGGGCTAAGTTGCCCGGCCAGCGCGACCAGCACCTCATGCTGCGGGTCTTGCGCGTCGGCGGCTTCCGGCACGAGTTGCAGCAGCGCCAGGTTTTGCAACAGCGCCGCCAATTCCTCCAGCGCGGCACCAAACGACAGGCCGCGCGCCTCCAGCACGTCAGCCTGGGCGATCATGGCCACGCCGTCCTGCGCGGCCAGTGCCTGCAAGATCTGCAACAGGTCGCTGCGATCGACTGTGCCCAGCATCTGCTGCACCGCGGCGGTTTCGACCCGGCCGGCGCAGTAGGCCAGGGCCTGATCGGTGAGCGAGAGGGCGTCGCGCATCGAGCCGTGCGCAGCACGGGCGATGAGCCGCAGCGCGGCGTCTTCCGCTGGCACGTTTTCGGCCTGCAACACCTGCTGCAGATGGCCGGCGATGGCAGCGGGCAGCATGGGCTTGAGGTTGAACTGCAGACAGCGCGACAGCACCGTCACCGGCACCTTCTGCGGGTCGGTGGTGGCGAGCACGAATTTCACATAATCGGGCGGCTCCTCCAGCGTCTTCAACATGGCGTTGAAGGCGTGGTTGGACAGCATGTGCACTTCGTCGATCATGTAGACCTTGAAGCGGCCGGCCGTGGGTTTGTAGACCGCCTGCTCCAGCAGCGTGGTCATGTCTTCGACACCACGGTTGGAGGCGGCGTCGAGCTCGATGTAATCGACAAAGCGTCCGGCGTCGATCTCGGTGCAAGCCGGGCAGACACCGCAGGGCTGGCTGGTCACGCCGCCCTGCCCGTCGGGCCCGGTGCAATTGAGCGCCTTGGCCAGAATGCGCGACACCGTCGTCTTGCCTACCCCGCGCGTTCCGGTGAACAGATAGGCGTGATGCAGGCGGTTGTGGTCGAGCGCATGGGTGAGCGCCCGCACCACATGGTCTTGCCCGACGAGGGTAGCAAATGATTTGGGGCGCCACTTGCGCGCCAGCGCGACAGAAGTCATAGGCCCGATTCTATGGAGACTGCGCAACGCGGTCTCGCTCGGCGCTTGCATCGCGGAGCCTGCCGGACAGCCGACTCGCATGTAGTCGCACTGTTTCTTTTAGAAACATACAAAACGTTATCACTTTTTAACGTGATGCAGACCTTTTCTGCCCGCCGCAAAACGCTGATCGTCCTGCTGCTTGGGTAATGTCCCAGGAAGTGGTGTAAGTCTTTGAGAGCAAGGCAAGGCGCGAAGGGCGTAGCCCGTAGCGGCTTGCCTTGCTTCGGTCGTCCCTGGTGTTGGGGGTGGCCATCGTGAAGTCCGGATAAGGTTG
>Ga0078972_1001596_pt1 | contig 83535 bp, 97 predicted proteins | sample YelNatPaOPGAMG01_FD_67568 | JGI IMG/M metagenome (GOLD analysis project Ga0078972, IMG submission 67568) | Hot spring thermophilic microbial communities from Obsidian Pool, Yellowstone National Park, USA - OP-RAMG-01 (SPADES assembly) (version 2) | ecosystem: Environmental > Aquatic > Thermal...
AGCTAGGAGTAGCTGACGGACTAAGTTCAGCGTGCCTTCAAGATGTATCTGGTGAGGGAGGAGTGGACCCTCATTTTGTCTATCAGTTCAACGTCCAGGTATTGTTGAGTTAGCACAAAAAGCTCTTCAGAAGGTAAACAGAAAACCTTGTTCCCCTTAAAACCTGAGAGAACGGAAAAGAATTCCGAATATAATGAATTCCTTGATTGTGAGAATATCTTCGCCCCCCTTCCGTAAGGAGGATCAGTCACTATAGCTGATGCATCTTCTATAGATGATAGATCGGAAAAATCTCCCTGCTTTATCGCCTCCGGAAAGTTGAAGTGCCTAAGATTTAGATTACCTCCTTCAACCATTTTCCAGTTGCGGTCAATTCCATCTCCCCTTATTCCCATCCTGAACCCTTCGATGAGAAATGTCCCAGTTCCGGCAAAAGGGTCTATGAATTTTTCTCCATCTTTTATGCCCGCTATATTTATCATCCCCCTTGCAAGTAAGGGGGATATGCTCGAGGGATGGTTCAGGGGCCTGGTTTCATATCTGGGGTCGATGAGCATCTCTAATCTCCTCTCGTACAATACTTCGCTAATTATGAGGGAATCAATGTTGTAGATGAAGAATGTCACGTCCGGATTAGTCAAGTCGACCTTTCCCTTTATTTTTCTGGCAATTTCAGTTATGAGAGAGTCCCTCCCTTTTTTTTTCTTTTCCCTTAGAGCATACCTTTTATTATGGCCAACTTCTATGTTCTCTGGATCGTCTATAATCTTGCCTATTCTCTTTGAGAATGTGGATCTTGAGATGATCTTCTCAGAATTAGTGGTAGAAAAGATTAGATAATTCTCTGAATCTTCCTCTATTTCTCCTCCATAGGCATCGAGGAGTCCAGAAATTTCTGCTCTTGACAGATTCTTTAAACCACCAAGGTACTCAGAGATAAACCTCACTTTTTAGTCATGCAAAGAAGGATATTTAACACAGCGATGGTTATTATTTAAGTTAGTTATCTCTACCTGATGCCTGATTACAAGGAAAGCGGGGTCGATTTCAACTCTGTTGGCAAATTCAGGGATTCTATCATAAGAGAACTTACCTTCAAAGGAATAAGGTACAGGAGGGCCACGAAAATTGGCCACTACTCAGGACTTATTTCATTTTCCGACAACTTCATTGCCATACATACTGATAATGTTGGGACAAAGACTATTCTGGCTGAAAGGTTCGGTTATTTTGACCAAATAGGGTACGACCTAGTGGGTATGAATGTGAATGATGTAGTATGTATGGGAGCGGAACCGATGGCGATGGTGGATTACATAGCAGGTTCCCTACCAGATTCCGCAACTGGATTAAAGATCGGAAGAAGCATAAACAACGCCTGCAAGGAAGCAGGAATTTCAATGGTTGGAGGTGAAACAGCGTCTGTTCCTGATCTAATGAACGGAATAGACATATCTGGGACTGTCGTAGGCTATCTGGAGAAAGGCAGAGAGATCACTGGAAAAAAGATAAGAGAAGGAGATAGGGTTATTGGCATTCCCTCTAACGGAATTCATTCCAATGGTTTCTCTCTGATCAGGAGAATCTACAGAAATAAGGACAATCTGCTTGAGGCGAAATTTGGCAGGGAACCATTCTGGAAGGCCCTCCTTAAAGGAACGAGGATTTATTCTAAGGCATTATTCCCACTGACGCAAGAATTTGACATTCACGGAATTTCACACATAACTGGTGGCGGCATAAGAAATATCCTCCGGCTCAAGGACGTGAGGTACAGGCTCACTTTCCCAAAGATCCCAGGCATTTTCAGGAAGATCATTGAGGACGGTAAAATATCGATGGAAGAAGCTTTTCAAGTATTCAACATGGGAATCGGGATGGTCTTAATATGCTCGAGACGGGACGAGGATGAGATACTACAATATCTCAGAAGTTTCGATGCAACAAGCATTGGGGAAGTTGAAAAGGGGAGGGGTGTATCAGTGGATAATTATGGCGTTGAGTACAGCGGATATTACTAGATTGTTGTCTGTAACGTCTCTGAAATCCTACTCTGATCCTGAGTAATTTTACCACTTTTTTACCAATATTTATATTGAGGAATTTACTGCACCTAATGTATTGAAGGGTGATGAAATGATAGGTAAGAAGGCACCAGATTTTGAATCGAAGGCATTCGTCGACGGAAGGATTGAGGATTTCAGGCTATCAAAGCTTAAGGGAAAGTGGGTCGTCCTCTTCTTCTACCCCGCGGACTTTACGTTTGTTTGCCCTACTGAGATTGAGGGTTTTGCCGAAAAGTATGATGAATTCAGGAAGGCAGGGGCGGAAGTCGTTTCAGTAAGCAGGGATACAGTATATGTCCACAAGGCATGGGTAGAGCACGATGAGAGGGTGGCGAAAGCAAAATACCCAATGGTAGAGGATAGAAAGGGCGATATTTCCATGGAATACAATGTCTTGGACGAAGGGACTGGAAACTCCCAAAGAGGCTTGTTCCTGATAAATCCTGAAGGAATAATCAAGTACATGGTCATAACGGATGATAATGTCGGAAGGAGCACTGATGAGACATTCAGAGTGCTAGCTGCACTTCAGACAGGTGGGCTCTGCCCGGTCGACTGGGAACCCGGAAAGGCCACACTCAAAGTTTAATTTTTTATTTTATTATTTTAAAATTATCAAGATCCTCTTCTACCATGTATGTCTTCTTCACATCCGTTACTAGTGCATTTGGAATCTCAGATTTGCAATACTCAATCAGTCTTTCAACGCTTTCTGGATCCCCTTGAATTATTGCTTCTACTGACCCGTCATCAAGGTTTCTCACCCATCCAGTGAGATTCAACCCCTTTGCCATCCTTCTGGTTCTTTCCCTGAATCCAACTCCCTGAACTATGCCGTAAAACCTGACATTACATTGCATTGCTACTTAATGTTCTATCGATTTAAATATTTAAAGGCCTTTTCCAGTCAAAATTGCGTTGCATAATCAGTAGGTCTCCGTCACCCGCCTCATGGTATTATGATAATGGAATTAGTTGCTATTTCCCATTCTATTGACTCAGATCTCTTTTCCTTTACAATTTCATCAGTCACCCTCTTGCCTCTTCCTCATCTATCTTAACACCAGGATGTATGTTGCCTTCTGCTCTTCTATGAAGTCTGAGGGAGTTGCATACGACAAGGCACTTGAAATTCTCAGATCAAAAAAGTGGCCCTCAGCTCATTGAGGCGGTTCTAGTAATACTCCTCCACATCGTATGTGGATTCTCTCAAGGGAAAGAAGATGTTACTGATACCAAAGAATAACTCAACACTCAACTGTTCCGTTGAGTGGAAATCCATGATTAAAGACTTCCTTCTTAATATTGTACTCCCCTTGAGCAAAATCATCAAAGGAGCAATTCTGGATCAGGTTTCGCAGCAGAGAAGAAGATGCTCGGCATGATGTGGCGCAAAGGACGGATGACAGGATTTACAGGGAAATATTCTAAACGGGTTTATGCGACAACATGTTCAATATTGGCCGATCTTAAAATTTTGCCATGCATTCTTCTGTCAAATAAACTTTAAATAAAACAATTTTATTTGATTTTCATGAAGGCAAGGTCAGTTGCATATATAGTTGTTGCACTGGTTGTAATCGCGTCAATTTCCATAATTTATGTCGATTCCCAGAAAGCAAAACCGAAGGTTGAATCAATTACTGTCACAGACGATCTTGGAAGAAAGGTAGTCATACCTCTTCCGGTTAAGAGAATCGTGTCAATGGATCCATCAAACACACAGATGCTCTATGGAATCGGCGCTGGTAATCTGCTTGTTGCCGATACGAGTTACGACTGGTGGCCATCGAATGCAACTAAGCTTCCTAAAGTTGAGATGGATAACGGTACTGCATCCGTGGAAGAAGTTGTAGCTATGAGCCCTAACCTTGTGCTTGCCACTACTATCCAGCCACTTCAGATAATTGACCAACTTCAGAATCTTTCAATCCCCGTGTTGGTCTTCGAACCAGCCAACATCTCCCAGATATATTCAGATATGATGACTCTAGGGAATGTAACTGCCCATCAGTCGGGTGCCCTAAAGGAAGTCAACTTCATGAAAACTACGATTCAGGGGATTGAGAGCAAGATCAGTTCATATCCAAAAGTTAGCCTCCTTTACATGATGTGGTCTAATCCGATGTATACGGTGGGCCCAGGCAGTTTCATTGACAGCATCATCTCAGATGCAGGAGGAATTAATATTGCAGATAACCTTTCATCTCCTTACCCTGTCATAGGCATGGAGCAGGTGGTCTACGATAACCCGAAGGCGATAATTGTCGACAACGGTACCCCTGTCACGAATATCTCATACTTCAAAACAGGAAATCAGGCCCCGCTTTGGCATAACATAAGCGCAGTACAAAACGATACTATACTATTCTTGAATGTTACGGAGTCAAACTGGATGAATGAACCTGGGCCACTTACGGTATACGCAGTCCAGATGGTAGCCGATTTTCTCTACCCGCAGGCCTTCTAGCCATGAAGGTTTCTGCCAATATTTTTGTAATTTCTCTTATATTTCTAACATTATTTAATATCCTAGTTTCCCTATCAATTGGGCCCGTTCACATTCCATTGAATCAAATAGTAAGCAACATTGTTCTATATTCCCTACATCATGATACCAATTGGACAATTTCTACCATACTCTTTTACATTCGCCTACCGAGGATTGTTCTTGCAGTCATAATTGGAATGATTCTAGGGGTTTCCGGCCTCATCACTCAGACAATATTCAAGAACCCGTTGGGTGATCCTTACTTAACGGGAGTTTCAAGCGGTGCAGCCGTGGGTGCTGCTATTGGATTCCTTGTTTCCCCATTCCTCGTTCCAGTTCTCGCCTTCATTTTTGCTATGGTTGCTGTTGGAATCTCATTCCTAATCTCAAGGTCGGATGGGGAAGTTAATACTGAAATGCTCATTCTCGCAGGGGTCTCAGTCAGCTTTCTGTTCTCTGCAGTAGCGTCCTACATCATATATCTGAAAATATATAATCTAAGAGGAGTACTATTTTGGCTACTTGGAGGTCTTTACGGAGCCACGTGGAGTGATGATTTCTACCTGTTCGCTACTCTTCTTTTTATTTTCCCGCTGATCATTTACTTCAGGAGGGAGTTGGACATAATGCTTATGGGAGATGAACAGGCGAAGAGCCTGGGTGTCGATACAGGAAAGGTGAAGACTATCACGCTCATTTCGTCCAGCCTAGTTACAAGTATTGCAGTTTCAATAGTTGGCATAATAGGATTCATAGGTTTGGTATCCCCACACATAGGGAGAAAGCTGGTTGGAGAATCACACAGATTCCTAGTTTTTGTTTCTCCGTTGATTGGAGCAAACATCCTGCTCGTAGCCGACACGATAGCTAGAAGCACTCCTCAAGGGGAGATCCCGGTGGGAATAGTGACTGCCTTTATCGGCTCTCCCGTCCTTATTTATCTGCTATACAGGAGGAGAAAGATGTGATAGAAATTGACGGGCTAACCGTAAGGTACGGTAAAAAGGTCGCCATAGAAAATCTTACACTCAGGGTAAAAGATGGAGAGCATCTAATACTGATGGGACCAAATGGCTCCGGTAAAACGACACTTCTGAAGGCACTTCTCGGCACAGTAAATTTTGAGGGGGAAATAAAATTGAACGGCAGAGAAACCAAATCTCTTTCAAGGAGAGAATTGGCAAGGGAGATCGCATACGTACCTCAAATTTTCTCCACTCCTTATACCTTTACTGTCAGAGAGTTTGTTTCTATGGGCCTGTACAGTTTAACGAGGGAATGGTGGAAGGAGGATGCGAGGATCGATGAGGCCTTGGATAAAGTTAAAATTAGCGAACTGAGGGATAAGACAATCAACAATCTTTCAGGAGGTGAGCTTCAAAAATCAATCATAGCTAGGTCATTAGTCCAAGGGTCAAGTTACATCCTGATGGATGAACCGACTGCCCATCTGGACATAAAATCGGTGATGGAAGTTCTTGACGTGATATCAAATTTCAGAGACAAGGGAACGATCATAGTCTCTCACGATCTCAACGCACTGAACAAGCTCGGTGGAAGTGTTCTACTTTTGAAGAATGGACGGGCAGTGTTTAGGGGAGATAAAACCGACCCTTTATTCAAGGAAAAGATTAGTGAGACTTTCGACACTCGGATAAGTGAAATTGCCGATTTTCTCTACTTTCCTTTAACCTAAAATCAGGCCCGTTGCTGAAATCCTAGTTTTTATCGGATCCCCGTATTTTCTAAGTATGTCCATAGTTTCTTCGTCGTAGATGGCTATTATGCTTTCACCTATCAAGGAAACCGATGCAAACTTCCCTTTAAGGTCTTCAAGTATTTTCGATGCTCTGGGGGAAACCAGATCGGAATCCGTTGCAAATTTCCTTCCAAGCACAAAAGCATTCTTAAGAGATGGTTTTTTAATGAATGAAGAGAATGCCCTGTTACCATTCTTCACTATTTCTTCCAAGTGTGATTTGGAACGTATTATTTCACCTGTGGGAGTTTTTTTCCTGAAAGGCAGGATAACTAGCTCGGTCTGTTTCTCTAGGATTCTCTCTGTGACCGAAAAAGGGAAGCTGCCCCCTTTCAGTCTTACGTGGAAACCACCTTCAATCTGAGACTGCACATCTCCAAGGCCAGTTCCCCTCCTGAGCTCTATTTTATGAGCTATACGGTAGATCTCCCCTATTCTCGAATCTCCACCCATTATCGCAGCCAATGTTGTCAAAGCTGCCCCCGCACTAAGGCCGAATCCACTCGATGGTGGCAAATCTGAATTTGAGAATATTTTTCCAGTGAACTTGAGCCTCTTCGCAACCTCTTCCTGTATTGAATTATCAATGGGTATGCCGTTGAATCTTATGTCCATGTTATCTGACTTTTCCACCTTTGTGGTTATTCCCGTTTCCACGCATATCGCTACACCCTTAGATCCTTTTTTCAAAAGATTCTGTTCTCTGTTTGGAATGAAGAAAAGAGTTGCGCTTCCGGGAGAGAAAGCTTTACCTGAGTAATTCGAGGATTCTTCTCGCAACCTCAATCTTATCACCTTCAAGGTCTATCTCTCCCATCGGCCCTACTACAACCACCTTCGTGTATCCAGGTCTGACATCCTTTAGGTCGTTAGCAACGATCATATCAAGGGAATATTCAGCCATCCTTTCTTTAGCTTTTGAAATGAGTTCTCTTCTACTAACACCATACTCGGCCTTGAATCCTACGATCTTTCCTTTATACCTCTCCCTCAGCAGCTTCAGGAATTTCGGAGCAGGTTCAAGGGTTATGGAAAAGGGTTTGTCCGTTGAAATTTTTCCATTCTTCTTCTTCGTCGTGAAATCGGAAAGTGCAGCCGGGACTATTACCACGTCATTCCTCTTTATAGTATCAATCTTTGAGACAAGGGACTCCAGGTTGGTGAATCTTTGGTATTTCAGGAAAGAAGGCACCTCAACTTTCACATTTCCCAATAATAGGAGTATGTCTGCACCCAAATAATAAGCCATTAACGCAATGTCAATGGATGTTTCACCAGTCGAATCATTTGTGATGATCCTTACATCGTCTATGTTTTCATAGCTAGATCCACCAACAATGCAAATCTTCCTCCCCTTCAAATCGTTGTTAAGACTCCTAATAACTTCAGCTACCACGGAATCATAACTTGCTATTTTTGCCTTGGATTCGTCAAAAATGGGCTCCAGGACGGCAACGCCGTATGATTTTAATGTTTCAATATTCTTCATTATTATCGGATTAGTATACATATTTCGATGCATTGCAGGCACCACTATCACCGGGATCTTTTCCAATGCATTTGAGAAGACTGATGTTACTGGGGTATCATCTATTCCGAGGGCCATTTTTGATATTGTGTTCGCGGTTGATGGGGCGACTAGGAAAAGGTCCGAATCCTCCACTAGACGAACGTGCTCAATAGCCCCAGTCAACTCTTCCACGACTTTATTGCCGGCAGCGTATTCAAGGGAAGAAGGATGGATGATCTTTTTCGCCGAATCGGTCATCACAGGAAAAACATCTGCCCCATGTCTCCTGAGCTCATGAATGAGCTTGACAGATTCCACCGCAGAAATAGATCCGGAAACACCCAAAATGATCTTCTTATTCCTGAGCAGGGATGTTTTAACATTAAGCTCCTTATTCTTCTCTTCCACTTCAGTACATATTATTTACGATAAAAAATTTAATGCTGATTGTTCTCTCTAAATATGGAAATTCAGGATACTCTCTCCTCTTCGCTCAAGAAAGTGGAAACTACGAAAGGGAAGAGGGTCCAGATGTTTGTCTGCGGACCCACCGTTTACGACAAACCACACATGGGTCACGCCAGGACTTACATCTTCTATGACGTACTTGCAAGATATCTAAGATTTAGAGGGCTGAGGGTGTTTTATTTGATGAATATCACCGACATAGAAGATCACATCATAACAAGGTCTCAGGAGACAGGAATCTCTTGGGAAGAAATAACTTCCATCTACTCATCTGAATTCTTCAAGATTATGGCCGCTTTGAAGAACAATTCTGTGAATTACTATGCTTTCGCCACTGATTACATGGATGAAATTATAGGCCAAATTTCTAAACTCATTAAGAAGGGATACGGTTACGAGACTTCTGATGGCGTCTATTACAGAGTGAGGAAGTTCAGAGATTATGGCAAGCTATCCCATCAGAACCCCGATTCACTTCTGGCTGGTGCAAGGGTTGAGGTGAACGAGGCAAAGGAAGACCCCCTGGACTTTGTGTTATGGAAGAAGAGGAAAGAGGGAGAGCCATACTGGCCCAGCCCCTGGGGAGATGGTAGACCAGGATGGCACATCGAGGATACGGCAATCACTGAATCAATATTTGGCCCTGTTTACGACATTCATGGAGGTGCGAAGGACCTTATTTTCCCTCATCACGAATCAGAGATAGCGCAGATGGAGGCGATATCAGGAAAGAAGCCTATGGTTAAATTTTGGGTCCACACAGGTCATCTAAATGTTGAAAACATTAAAATGAGCAAGAGCCTGAAAAACTTCGTGACGGTTGAAGAAGCCTTGAAGAACTACTGGCCTGAAGCGATAAGGATAATGATGCTCTCTATGCACTACAAGGCTCCAGTGAATTTTGAGGAGAAATCCGCCATTGATGCACAGGGGCTCGCGGAGAAGATATCGATACTCAAGCACAGGGTAAATGATAGAGAACCCCTAGAGAGCCAGACGGCGAAGGATGAAGTGGAAAGAATATTTGCACCAATGGAAAATGATATGAACACCCCTGAGACGATGAAGGAAATTATTAATTTTGTAAAGGAGACCCTGGCCAAAAACACCTTGAGTGGTGAGGAGAAGGGGGAGGTAAATTTCATCCTAGGAGAGATCGAGAGGGTCATGGGAATTGTTCATAATCCTCCACTTTCTGAAAAATCCCTGCAGGTAATCTTAAACTTAAGGAATGAGCTGAGGAGGAAGGGCGATTACATCTCTGCAGATAGGATAAGAGACAGCCTCAAGGCGGAAGGCATAAAGATTGAAGATACTACGGAGGGGAGCTACCTATGGTGGTAGAAGGAGATGCAATAGTTGCAATAGACTTCATCAAGGTATTTGTTACGGGGAAAATGGGGTCCCCCAAGTTCGTGAATGCTGCTAGGGCAACGGGAGAGCTGATAAAGAAAAGTGGCAAATTCACTATCCTTGCGCAGGATTCCCACAACATTAACGATCCGGAGATAGCAATCTGGGGACCACACGCCATGGAAGGCACGGAGGAGGCAGAGACCGTTCCAGAGCTCATTGGGATGGGAGAAGTCATCAAGAAGCATACGTATGATTCATTTTACGGAACTAATCTGGAAAGGGTGCTGAAGGGCAGAGGAGCCAAGGACATAATATTCTGCGGTGTAGTAACGGATATATGCGTAGTGCACTCAGTTGCCTCGGCATTTTTCAGAGGTTTTTCTCCAATAGTAGTTGAAGAATGCACCGACACATACTCCCAATCTCAAAAAAGAAGAACCCTTGAATACATGAAGAAGAACTACGGGGCAAAAGTAATATCTCTCTCGGATATCCTTGCAAAATGAAAAACATAGCTTCCACGGAGGAAATAATCAACCTCAGGACCACCGACATATATTTCATAAGGGCGAGGGAGGTTCTGGAAAAGATTGGTTATAACCCTGAAGTCGTTATGGAAGTGACCTGTTCATCAAGGGATCTTCCCTGGATAACGTTGACGGGGATTGACGATCTCACAGAATATCTCAGTGGGAAGAAGGTTGATGTATTTGCCTTGCCAGAGGGAACGATTTTTCCTCCGAGGGACGTCAATGGAATCCCGATCCCTGCAGTTAAGATTATTGGAAACTATCTAGAATTTGGGATGTTGGAAACTCCCATTCTCGGATCAATCTCTCAGGCTTCAGGTATCGCAACTAAAGCGTCACGTTTCAAGAAGAGAATAGGGGAGCTCCCACTTCTCTCCTTTGGTGTCAGGAGGATGCATCCAGCCCTGGCTCCTCTTATCGACAGGAACTCCTATATCGGAGGATGTGACAAAGTTTCTTCCATAATTGGTGCAGAAAGGATAGGCAAGAAGGCTGAAGGGACTATGCCTCATTCTCTTCTTCTTCTATTGGGGGACGAGAAGGGTTGGAAGATGTATGATGAAGTCGTAGAAACAGGGGCGATGAGGGTGGCCCTCGTTGATACGTATGGGGACGAGAAGGAATCATCCCTAAGGGCAGCCAGGACAATAGGCAATCTGGATGCAGTCAGGCTCGATACACCCTCTTCAAGGCGCGGAAATTTTGCGGACATTGTGAGGGAAGTGAGATGGGAACTTGACGTAAACGGATTCAAGAAAGTAGGAATAATAGTTTCTGGGGGTATCAAGGAAGAGGACATTGAAGAATTGAAGAGGGCAGGGGTTTCAGGATTTGGCATCGGAACGGCGATCTCCAGTGCACCTGTCATAGATTTTGCGATGGATATCGTAAACATACAGGGCAAAGACAAAACAAAGAAGGGGAAGTACTCGGGGAACAAGAATGTATTCCGTTGCGGAAGATGTCATTCGTTTGTCGTCAGTACAAATTCCAGCGTAAAGTGTCCGAGAGACGGATCAGAGATGGAGAACATATACGAGAAGGTCATAGACAACGGAAAACTCCTCTACAAAGAGAAAATCGAAGAGAGCAGGAAATACGTCCTAGATCAACTAGGGTGGTATCAATTATCCTAGTCACCGGGTTCAGACCTTATTCAGTCTTCAAAAGGAACCCCTCAGGAGAAATAGCGGAACTACTTGACGGTTCTTATTTCAGGGGAAATGAGGTAGTGGGAATATCACTCGAATTCAAGCATTCATACCTCAGGAAACAATATATGCAGCAAATCAAGAAGGGATATGATATCATAATAAATACCTGTCTTTCCCCAGGAAGAAATGCGATTGCGATTGAAAGAATGGCCTTGAACTGGCAAAACGACACCATTGATGAAGAAGGGATCGCACCAAAGGAGGGAAAGATAGTCGAAGATGGTCCGGACTGTCTACCGTCCAGAATCCCTGTAGGAGAAATTGTCCAAACCCTCAGGTCTAGCAAAATACCATCTGAGATATCTCCCACAGGAGGGACCTTTATTTGCAACAAGGTTCTCTATTATTCCCTCTATTTTACTAAATCAAAGGCGGGTCTTATTCATTTTCCTCTCGATACAGAGGGTTCATTAAACGGACGGTACCCCACAATGAATATAGACCTCATGATCAGATCTGTGGAAATCGCGATTCAGAAGACGATCTAGCTTACTGCCCGCCCCTCTTTTCTTTTGCCTTCATTCTCAGCTCATGGCTACCGCACTTCCTGCAGGTAGTTGCCCTGATGGGGTTTGATGCGTAGCAGTGCATGCATATTTTCTTGTTGAATAACCTATCTGTTGCTTCCTTGAAAGGCATTTTAGCGTTATAGAGAATCTATATAAATTATCTTCTATCCCCTTACCCATCGTGAAATATCATCATAGTGCTTAAAGGAACAGAACGCCTCTGCAAGATATGGCTTGATTTATCTAGTATTGCAACTGCTACTGAAATTTGACGAATATCTGCTTCTCGGGGGGCAGCTTCAGCATCTTATCAGGCATTTTATAATTATTCTAACCCTGCCCGACGACCAATACATTCGAGGTTGATTCCAGAAAAGACATATATTTACCGTTTATAACTAATCGATGATAACTATCAGAGACCTGATCGACGAGAAGTTCTCGAAGTTCCCTTCTCAGAAGATGGTCGTTCTTAAGATGATGGAGTACGGTCTGAGGGTAGCAAATGGGAAGATTCTATGCAATGAAATCGAGGTTGATATCAGGTCACTTGCTAGGGCGTGTAACGTTGATGCCAGGGTTGCAAAAACAACGGTAGAGAATATAGGAAGAGACGAAAGATTACGCACTGTTTTTTCTAATCTTAAATCCACACTTCACCTGGGATTGGTGGCACCACACCTGGGAATGGGGGAGATCGTCATTGAGGCCGTTAATGCCAAGGACCCCGGGATAATTTACGAAGTGGCTCACGTCCTCTGGAAGAAGAAAATAAGCATCAGGCAGGCAATAGGCGACGATCCTGATTTTGTAAGTAACGCGAAGCTTTACGTGATAACAGATTCTCCTATCCCTCCTGAGCTAATACCTGAAATAAAGAAGTCTGAGAAAATCAAGAGTCTGACTATATATTAAGCAACAGTTCCTTCCTCTGCAATACCTCTCAGATGCCAGTGCAACTATCACGAGTTTCCACAAAATTATCTGGGATATTGATCCAAAGGAAAAATTATAAATAGTTCTCATCTTTACACTGATGTGATAAAAATGACATCAATGTATGGGATTATGCAATACACAAACATAAGCCGGAGGCTCGGAAAGTTGAATGCAATCTCTTATGCAGGGGGTTCACGGTAGATGATAGAATCAAAACTATCTTCCAATGCCATAGGACTTAAGGAAGGGTTGATCCAGGGGGTTGCTAGCGCTGCCCCCGCTGGAGCGGCGGTTGCAACTTTGACTGGAGCTGCATTCTTTGCTCTCGGTGCGCTACCTCTGACAGCGTTCATCGCCTTTCTGGTAGTGCTACTCAACGGATATATCATAAGCAAGATATCATTGAAGGTTTCCGGATCAGGTGGCTACTACGAATACGTAAAGCGCGGACACGGGCCGTCTGCTGCGCTACTAACGGGTTTCATTTATATTTTCTATCAGATCATGGCACTTGCATTCGTAGCACTCAGCATAGCGGTTTTTGTTCCCGCAGCGTTATCCTCAGTGTTCAACATTAATGTCCCATCTTATCTCTTGACTCCTTTCCTTGCAGCTTCTCTGGGCTACGGGTTTATTATTTCATTCAGCGGAATTAAGCTGTCAACAAGATACACCATGATTATGGCCCTCATTGAAATAGTTGCCGTTGGCCTAATGGAAGCCTACATACTTCTGACTCACCCATCACTTAACAATCCTGGCGTATTTACGCTGAAATACTCACCAAATGGAATTACGGGTGTTGCTCTAGGAGTCCTACTGATGTACACAGCGTTTGCAGGTTTCGGTGCATCAACGCCACTTGGGGAAGAATCAAGAAAACCTAAGCAGACGATTAGCAAATCAGTGATCATCTCAATTCTTATCCTTGGAGCATTCTTCGTTTTCTCAGCCTATACGTTCACCGTCGCATATGGACCTGCTAAAATGTCAGAATATGCTACAGCGCTCGTTCCAGGGATAACCATCTTAGACAGTTACCTTGGTGTAGGAGCTGGAGTATTCATCACCATTCTTTTTGTGAACAGTTTGCTGACAGGATTGGTCGTGCTGACGAATGCTACGTCAAGGGTTCTTATGACAATGGCACGGGATGGGCTGGTCCCGAAGATGTTCGCAAAGACGCATAAGAAGAGGCTGACTCCCCACATTGCTGCAGGAGCAATAACACTATCTGCACTTGTCATAAGCACTGTCAGTGCGCTTCTGTTGGGTGGGTTCACCGCGTTCATCACAGTTGCAATCGGAGCCACACTAGGCACCCTATTCGTTCACATCCTCATAAATTCTGCATTCCCATCAGTGAATAAGAGATTTACCGGAAAATTCGGGATTGGAAACATTATCTTGAGTGCTGTGTCTATAGTAATTTTTCTATTCATACTTGCTTCTACATTCTTGTCTATCAACCTTGCTGTCATTGCTGGAACGGCGGCGTTCATTGCATTTACCGTATTTGCAATATTCGCAATTTACGTCAAGAGAAGGAGGCTGAATGAACTGAAAGTTGGGGTTGCTCGAGAATTGACAACAGAACCGCTACTTAAATGAAATCATCATTTTTCTTATTTTTTTCACAACATCTTCCGGGACACGCGGGATGGGTGGCGTTTTTGAGATCGCCTTGATAACAATCCTATCTTCCATTATTGAAAGATCACGATCCGGATTGAACCTTGTGGCTAGAGCCCACCCTATCTGTTCAATATTACCAAAATCGATATCATCTGGAACCTGGATGTTAACCCTGTGATCTTCTGAGTGTGAGTGAGAAACCAAAACTTCACCAAAACCGGTTTTGAGCAAAAAACCCTCCTCCGTGATCTTTTTCTCATATGGGATGGGAGAGCCCTTGGTTTCAATGATCAATTTTCCTGTCGTTCCATCCTCTGAAATAGCTGGGTCTGAGCCTATTATGAATGTCTTTGAAATCTTTGTAAGGGTAACATCGGAGAATTTTTGGGATTTGATCATATTCACAAGGGCAGATTCTAAATTTAGGTCTGTCCCCCCTTCGTCTACGAAAATTATCTTGCTCCATAGAGGGTCCAATCCAGCAATGCTAATGCCGACTTGCATTCCGAAACCGGGTTCAGGGTCACGTACGTTAGCAAATGCAAGGAATCTCCCTCCATAGTGAGGCCAGTAAACATTGACAGACGGGCCTTTCGGGAGCGTTTCCCTTAGGGAGTTCAGCACCACTGATGATCTGGGGAAAGAAAATAAATTCACATGTTCGGGAGCGTTTGAAGGTTGAATGTCATAATATAGAGGTTTCTCCCTCATCATTATAGATTTTACCTTCGCAACAAACTTTGTAGAATCGTAGCCCATATAACCGGTATATTCAGCAAATGGTCCTTCATCGAACACCTCATCTGGAAGAAATTCCGCTTCAATAACGATCTCTGACTCGGATGGAACCGGAATCCTGTTCTTCAAACCATTAGAAAATGTAAGGTCGAACAACTGAGATGCCTTGGAGTATTCGTTATCAGTGAAGGAAGCGGCCAGAATATAAAGAATCGGGTTGCAGCCTATGATGATACTCATCTCTAATTTCTGTCCATTTTCTCTTGATAAGTTTAGGTATCTCCAAAGGTGTCCATGGCTACCTGCATCGAACGCAAACCGGGTCTTCTCGAAGGGTTGTATCCGTGAAAAACTCATATTTATTATCTCTTCATTTTCAGGATCAATTGTCGTAGTCAATCCTGATGTTATATACCCCCCAAAACCCTTATTCGAACCATCGAGAACGTAATGTGAAGGGGTTGGAAGTTTGAAAATGTCCAGGTCTTCTGTAAAGGTTCTCGCCTTGAATGGTGGGATATCGTCAACAATCAAAGGTTCTTCTGCAACCTCTAAATTCGTTATCTTCTTCCAGCCTTCGAAGAATTGGTCCAGCGATTCGAATCCAGAAATATTTGCAAATCTCTCCTCTGAACCAAATATGTTCGTCACAAGTTCGTAATTACCAAATCCCTTTAACCTCCTGAATAGGATCACGGGGTTCCTTTTCAGTGATTCAAGATAATATGCAGTTGTTTCAAATTTAATGTCCATTTCCTCAGGTACCTCCAAAATCTCATTAGGTCTGTACTTACGCAAATAATCTAGGTAAGACCTGAGGGAGAACGCATTCCTCTTTGCTTTCATCAATGACCAGATAGAATTCATAAATTAAATTATGTTCCGTCTAAGAATAAATTGACTCTAGAACAAAATATTTCAGCACTGCCGCTCAAATCTCGGGCAGGGGTCAAGCTGGTCGACCGCCATAGACGATTCTCAAGAATTTATTAAGCCACCGGAGGGAATTGAACCCCCGACCTGCTGATTACAAATCAGCTGCTCTGCCAACTGAGCTACGGTGGCTTTCGGGAACTTCTTTACATCTTACGAATATTTTATTCTTTCCCGTAAAAGAGGATTGAATGTAACCTTTTTTAGGATTTTGGTTCCTTAATGAATCAAGTTATTGTGCTAAGGGATACGATCAGGATTTCAAAGGAAAAGAGAATATCAGTTACTGGCGCTTGGAACAAACCCATAATGAAAGCATTGCACACTCTTCCAGTTGTACTCCAAATATGAACATTTCCTATGACGCCAGGGGGGAGATTTGAACTCCCGAGCTCTCTCGAGCAATAGATCTCGAATCTATCGCCTTGGCCGGACTAGGCTACCCTGGCACTGACAAGACCATAGAAAAAGGTTTTGAGAATATAATAATTTGTGGCATTCTCTGGACGATTGTTGAATGGGTATGTGATTTATGAAATAGATGAAGGAGCTAAATTGATTATTGTAAATTCAACGGGATTGTTATGAAAGTATTGTTTTTGGTTGGTGAAGAGTTTGAAGACATGGAGTTCTTTTATCCGTAATACAGGATCAAAGAGGAAGGGCATACTCCGGTCGTTGTCCGGAAACAAGTGGGAAAAGTTACAGTAAATCATGGATACAGCACAGATGCTGATATTTCCTTCAAAGAACTTGATCCTGCGAAATACGGTTAACTTAGTTATCCCCGGAGGGAGAGGGCCATCCAACAGACGAAATGATGAAGAGGTGAAAAGAATTGTGAGAATCTTCTTCGAATCGCAGAAACCTGTCGCAGTCATATGTCACGGGCCGCAGGTACTTATTAGCGCAGACGTCATTAAAGGCAGAACACTCACGTCCTATATTTCTGTAAAGGAAGAAATACTGAATGCAAATGGGAATTACAGAGATGAAGAGGTTGTAATTGACCGAAATTTGGTATCGTCGAGGCATCCGGGAGATCTTCCCTATTTTACAAAGGCCTTCCTGAGTCAACTTCAAAAGTGGGAGCAAAATATAAACAGAACTGTTGGATAATCGATGCGATTAAAACATGGTCACGGTCTCGGACAAATCAGCATTGATCATTATAGACGTCCAGAAGGCTTGGTCAGAACTGGGGATAGAAAGTAGAAACAATCCGGATGCAGAGTCAAGGATATCGGCGCTCATTTCCAGGTTCCGGGCGAACGGGAAAACAATCATTCATATTAGGCATGACTCGTTGAATCCAGGATCTAAATTCAAAGAAGGAAAGCCCACATTTGAATTCAAGGAGGAGGTGAAACCGATTAAGGGGGAAATGGTTATCACTAAGCATGTTAACAGCGCGTTTATCGGCACTGATCTTGAAAATATACTGAGAAATCTTGGAAATCCAGAAGTGTTCTATGTGGGGTTGGTTACTGACCACTGTGTCAGTGCGACAGTCAGGATGTCAGGTAATCTCGGGTTTAACAGCTTCGTGATAGAAGACGCATGTGCGACTTTTGACAGGGAAGATTTAAACGGAAACATCATTCCAGCTGAACAAGTCCATAGGGTTAATTTAGCATCAATAAATGGAGAGTTTGCAAGAGTTATTAAATCAGGCGATCTGACATTCTAATTCTCCAAAATAGAAGATTGATTTAGTCATTTTTCAAATAACGTTCTTCAATCGCATGTAGACAGGGATGCGTGCAAAGGGAGAACTGATACCCCCCAAGGGGCAACTCTAGGAACGATGGAGACCCCAGAATCACAGAAGCTTTAGCGAGGAGAGTATGTCAGCATTCACATTGGGATAGGAAAACTAGTTCAGAACATTGAAGTCGCAGCAGTGGAGGCATAGCTCCTTTCGAAACTGTTTTTTGCAGTATACATTCCCGACATGCTCTGGACCACCCACGTCGAAAAAGATGTGATAAACCAAATAAGAAGACTTGTGGAATAAAGTCTTGCCATTTGTATTTCCACAGAAGTGGCAATCTGCTGGTAACATCGTAAAAGGGCTCATTTTAAATATACTTGCCAGAAATGCCACCTAGGCTGATATGGACTGGCGGGGATTTGAACCCCGGACCTCCTGCTTGCAAAGCAGGCGATCTTCCGCTGATCTACCAGCCCTCTTGCTTCACCCTTGTCTTTCTCTCTTTGGAAATCCTGATTTCTTTCAAAGTTTCTTCGTCTATTTGTCCGTCGTATTCTTCTGGCTCCATCATGCTCTCAGGGGATACAAATTTGCAGATAAATACTTCCTGTCCTGCGTGATATAGTTTTTCTCCGCTTTCAAGTATGGAGCCTGATTTGATAGGTATTACCAAAGGTTCATCAAAATGGTAGAGTCCCGCAATGTACGCCTTTTCTTTTGAGCTCGATAGGTGAATCCACCTTCTGTCTGAAGGGAGGATGCCATTCTCTCTAAGAATTTCAAACTCTTCCTTGTTTGTCGGGTAATAGAGGATTTCCGGAATGCCATCGGAGGGGAGGTCAGAAAGGTCAACATCTATCGAATGTCCGTATGTTGCCCTCAAGTACCTTTTGTTATCAGTTAACTGATATCTTCCCTTCTGGTCAGTCAACACTATGGCAAATATATGGGATGGACCGACAAAATGGAATCTCCTGTAGTAAAAACGAATCTCCTGAACCATCTCATCAATGTTGACGTACCCTTTGTCTGTAATCTCAAGGTGATATCTCTCCGGTTTGTGCCTGAGTATTCCCGTGATTATCCTACCCAGCATATCTACTTCTTCATCTGAGAGTATGAATTTTCCTTCTTCTCCACAGGATGGGCAGTCGTGGCCCCTGTAATAACCGTGAATCAAGCACTTCCTAATCTCGCTGCCGGGCACCAGCAGAAATTGTGAAAAGAGTAATAATCTTTTACATTAGCCAAGGACCTCTACAGTCCTATCATCATCAATATAGGAACTATTTTATAAAGTATGTGAATTTGTAGGACACGTATGGACGAATACAATCTCTTCCTTCTGATCCTCATTCCTGTACTATTTGTCCTGGGTCTGAGGATCAAGGCATTCAGTAGGGAGGGGGCCATTGCCGCAGCCGTTGTTGGCTCCCTGATAATAATAGGTGGAGGCTGGTTGTACTTCGTTATGCTCTTCCTTTTTCTTGGCTTTTCTTACATTTCCACATTGGCAGGATTTGAGAAAAAGCGATTTCGGAGTTTACAAGAAGGCATTAAAGGGGAAAGAGGCGCAAGGAACGTACTTGCGGCAGGTCTCCTCCCTGCAGGAATCTCGCTGCTGAGTTTCTGGAACTTTGACCCGCAGTTCATTTTTTTCTTATTTATCGTAGCGTTGGGAACAATACTTTCTGATACGGCAGCATCTGAAATTGGCTCTCTGGATGAGAATACCTATATGATCCTGACACTGAAACCAGTTGAGACTGGAGTTAATGGAGGGGTATCATTCCTGGGCACAACAGTCTCTTTGGTTTTTCCGGTTGTTTTTTCCTTATTGGGGTTTACAATTTATGGAGTATACAGTTACATTCCGGTAAAAACGCTTATCTTTCTAATCTTAGCCTCAGGAGCCATTTCTTTCCTTGGCTCTGTCTTCGATTCAATTCTGGGGGAACTACTTGAAAACAGGGGTTACCTCTCTAAATATTTGGTCAATCTTATAGCCGCTATTTTTTCGTCAATTATCGGAATTCTTGTGTTTTTCAGATAAATTATTTTAGATAAACAGGATTTCACTTGATGAAGATTGTTTTGATAATAGCTGACGGTTTGGGCGATAGACCTTCAGATTCATTAGGAGGCCTCACACCTCTCCAGGCGGCCAAAAAGTATAATCTTAATCTTCTGGCAGGGGAAGGAATGGTTGGCCTTATTGATCCAATCCAACCAGGCATAGTTCCTGGTTCGGATACTTCCCATTTAAATTACCTGGGGTATGATCCGGTAAAGTACTATACGGGAAGAGGCCCCTTCGAAGCTATGGGCACTGGTCTCCAACTTAAGGGAGGCGATGTAGCCTTCAGGGCAAACTTTGCTACGATAGATCACGATGGGGTTGTAGTAGACAGGAGGGCTGGAAGGATAAGGGCAGGTACTTCTAAACTAGCTAAGGATCTCAACATGAAAATAGAAGATGTTGAAGTGCTCTTTAAGGAGGGAACTGAACACAGGGCTGCCCTTGTGCTTCGGGGTGAGGGAATCAACACAGAGGTCTCTGACAACGATCCTCATGGAGAGAATCTGAGGCCTAAGGATATCATAGCTACGTCCGAGGATGGTAAAAAGACCGCAAGGATACTCAATGAATTTTATAAACGGTCATTGCAAATCCTAAAGGAGCACCCATTGAATCGTGAGAGAAGAGGTCAAGGACTGAGAGAAGCAAATGCCATCCTCTATAGAGGGGGCGGAATGGTACCAAAGTTGCCAGACTTCAATCAAAGATATTCAATCAAAGGAGGATATGTAGCAGCCGTTGCCCTTGTTGCAGGAATATGTAAACTCGTAGGTTTGAAAGATTTTACTCCTCCCGGAGTTACTGGATCCACTGATACAGATGTCAATAAGAAGTTCCAATATGCAGTTAATGCTCTGAAGGAGGTAGATTTTGTTCTAGTAAATGTGAAGGGTACCGACATAGCCGGTCACGATGGAAATGCGAAGGCTAAGAAGGAATTTATCGAGAAAATCGATTCCGCATTTGAAAGCTCGTTTATGAAGATTAAAGATGAGATAGTTATTTGTTTCACTGGCGATCATTCTACTCCCGTTAGCGTAAGGGAACATACATCAGATCCCGTTCCAATCCTTTTGCATTACCCAGGATCAAGGATGGACAGAATCAGAGAATTTGATGAAGATTCCGCGAAAGGTGGATCCCTTAGGTTGAGAGGAGGCGACCTAATGAACGTGCTCCTCAGTTCTGCAAATTTAGCAGAAAAATACGGTGCTTAAGAAATAGTTTCTTCAAGTAGCTTCTTAACTTCCTCATCCCTCTCTTCAATTCTCATTAGAAGCTCCTTTGCCTTTTCCTTTTCACTAGAGTTCAGGTATATTTTTGCAAGAAGGACAAGTGCATTCCGATCCCTTTGATCTATTTTCAATGAAACTTCACAGGACTCCTTTGCATCGTTGATCCTCTGGAGTTTCAGAAGAATTTCTGCTCTCTGATTCCAGTATGCAGGATTTCTATTTTCCATCTTAATTGCAATGTCTATGGATGCAAGGGCTTCAACATATCTTTCCATCGAATAGAGAAGTTTTGATTTATCAAAATAGTAAATCCCCTTCTTCATCAGATTAATTGCCTTGTTTATGTATGAAAGAGCTTGCTCCTTATCGGTGTTGTAGCTAGACATAAAAAGTCTCCTGTAAGTATCAGGATTCGTGGGATATTCTTCGAGAAGCATTTTCTGGTACTGCGTGGAATCTTTCCCCTGCTTTTCTAGAAGGTCAATGAGCAGTATGATCGCTTCAATGTTCTTCTTTATTTCTATTGATTTTCTAGCATGTTTCTCTGCTTCTTCAACATATCCGTCCTCTGATAACTCGATGGCCGCCATATACTCATCGGTGCTTTTAGAAAGTGAAGGGAGCACTCTATCTTCACCCATGATTTACTATTAAATAACGACGATTTAACTCTTTTCTCCGTAAACTAACAAAAAATAATTAGCTGGGTCAAAATAGGTAAATTATGAGGGTGCAGTTGATCGGATTGGGTTCAATTGGCAAAAATTTATTGAAATTGATCAGTGAGAAAGGAAGTAGCATCAAAGCCACAACGGGCGAAAAACTCGAAGTAGTTTCTGTCAGCGATACCACCGGAACGGTGATCACAGATGGAATGCCACTGACCAGGATAATTCAGGCGAAGGAGAGTGGAGGCCTGAGGACTCTTGACTCCTTTGAGAAGATCAACGCAATCAGTGCCATCTCAGATCTCGAGTCTGATCTGGTGGTAGAGATAACTCAAAGCACCAAGAACGGTTCTCCTGGAATAGAGCATATCTTGACTGCTTTTGAGAACGAGAAGGACGTGGTGACTGCGAATAAAAGCGTGCTTGTTTCAGATATAGATGTCATGGAGAAGGCAAGGGAGATGAAGCGGTCCCTGAGATATGAAGCAACGGTCTGCGGGGGGCTCCCTGTATTCAATCTGATGGATTATTGCATAAAACCAGCGAAGATAATATCTGTCGATGGAATATTCAACGCCACCAGCACATTCGTCATATCTGAGATTGAAGCTGGAAAGAGCGAATCTTTGGCCAAGGAGGAGGCAACAAGGCTGGGTGTTGCGGAAAAGGATCAAAAGGACGACCTGGGTGGAATAGATTCTGCAAGAAAAGGAGTGATACTCCATAGAAGAATTTTTGGTTCTTCACTGAAACTCAGGGATGCAGTCATAAATGCGAAAGAAAATGAAATAGCGGCTGGGTTAAGGCAGGTGACGGAAGTTTCGCCAGAAGGGGTGAAAGTTGAATACAGGAATGTGGAAAAGGGACGCATATTTTCGAATGCAATAGGCCCCTCGATGCTAATCAGGTTCAACACTGATATATTCAATCATTTGACACTATTCACCGATCATGATGGCCCTAGGGAATCAGCGGCAACTATTTTAAATGACATATTGCTATCGCGGAAGGAAAAGGCAAATCAATGAGTAAAGGGTATACAGCATTCGTTTCTATAATCTCAATTCTCTGGGTAATAATGATGGTGATAGATGTAGTCATGACCATCATCCTATTCAAGCCAAATTTTGCTAACTTTTCCAGAATTCCCTTCCCACTTTTTGTGATAATTCCCCTCCCTTTGCTGATCGCCTATCTACCTGGGCTCTTCACTGCGATCTGGCTAGGGATAGTGATAATTGCAGTAATCATTTTTCTTATCTTTGCTATATATCGGTCAGCATTGAAATTTGAGAATTCTTCTCTCTATAGACTCGGGGAATTCTTTGCACTCAACTATTTCCTTTCCGTGGTATACATAACTCTGATTTCGCTGGTCGGTCATCCGATTGTGAGCCCCATAACGCCTTCCACTCCCTTCTACTATAATCTCTTTGAATTGACAAGTGCCGGGCTGTATGAAGAACTTATTTCAAGGGTAGCATACATTGGAATTCCATTATTCATCTACTACGCGTGGAGCACATCTGGTAGAAGATCTCCATCAAGGCCGAGTAAACTTCCATGGTATAGAATAATATGGGGAGGGAATTACAAATTCGGTAAACCTGAGATCACTGTTTTGATCATTTCATCCATCATATTTGGGTTTGCCCACGTCACTTCCTGGGATCTCTCCAAAGTCCCTCAAGCAGCACTTGGAGGTTTTCTGCTCGGTGTTCTTTATCTAAGATTTGGTCTTTATGCGGACGTACTATTCCACTTTTCCATAGATTCCCCTTCACTCCTGCTTCCTACAGGTTACGGCAACCCCCTGGCTTCTGGCCTAACAACATCCTTTATCGGTGCGGTAATATTAGTCTCTCTGGCAGCGGGGTTGGTGGTACTGATCTCATATATCTACCAGGCCAGATCAATTTATCGTGCCAAGAAGAACAGTCCGCGAGCTTCCGTCCAAAAATTCGTTCCTGAAAGTTCTGTAATCTGCAGTAGGTGCGGCTCGGAAAAGGTGACATTCCTTTATGATGATATATACAGATGTGATAGTTGTGGAACAGTCTTCAGGAAAAATCAGTAGTTTGCCATCTCATCTACTCTCATGATCTCCCTGAGCACAGAAGTAGCGTATCCGCCCGGTGGGAGAGAAAATTCTACAGCCGATTCTGAGCAGCGAAGGTTTTCGAACCTCAGGAACAAATCCCTTCTTTCCCCTTTGGATCTTAGGCCAAATGGTAGCTTGAAGTCAATTGGCCTTATGTCCTCCTGTTCCAGGACTTCATCCTCTATCTCTCCCATCTTCCCTTTCGCCAAGTCCGTATCGTAACCGGCTACCAGGCCAGTTGGTGACCCTATACCATTCCTGAAATTTTTGCTCATTTTATCAATGTTGACGCTGTTTATTCCAATGAGTTGATCACCCATCCGGAATATGTCACCCGGTAAGATGGATTTGCTAACTTCAAGCCTCCTGCTCAGTATCTTGTTGAAAATGAGTCCCTGATATGCATGGATAAACATCGATACCAGGTTTCCCGGAAGCTGCTTTATTGCTCCCAAGTAATCATCCTTTTGACGAAGGAGATACTGCATAACTTTAATCTCAAGATCGAGAGACTTCGGAAAGCGGGTCAAGCTTGCTTCCGGATCCGGATTATCGTAGAACTCCTTCCTTATCGACGAAAATCTGTCCTCTCCTGGATAACCTACGAATAACCTGACTGCCTCTTCATAATTTCCCCGAACTATTTCTCTCCCGACAAGATGCGTTACGGGCCGCAAGGCCCCAAACCTCTGAGGGCCATAGTAGTTGGGAACTATTCCTTCCAGTCTCACCTTTTCACAGTTGGAAAGGAATACCTCTTTGTCGCAATCCGAGATCTTGACTGTGAAATCATTCCTGGAGTGCGATCCCATTGTCAGGGGGGAATCCAGGTAAAAATGATCCATTATTTCCACGTCATCCAGAAAAAATTCCCTGTATTCAACGCCGGGTATGCTGAAATATTGGATCTTTACACTTCTTCTGTCTTTGGTTCCTGCAAAATAAATTTTCTTAGGGGAAACGTGGTTAATTCTTGCGACGAATCTTATGAGCCTGTTGTGTTCCCAGTTCTTTGCCTTTAGCTTCAGAACAAGAACGTTCCCCTTGTCCTTCTTCTCAAGGTTATCGAACTTCTCCTCTACAACAAAATCCTCCGGGTTCTTCCTGAGTTTCCCACCTGAGGGGTTCAGGTTGAGGTAGTACCCATTAACTCCTATCTCAGAGAAGTTCACAACTCACGAAAGATCAGCCGCTATATTAATTAACTCTTTTCCAATCTCACATTCAAATGTGGGGAGGTCTGACAGGAAAAAGGAGAAAAAACGGCCTATTCGGGATGCTCATAAGTATTGTCATAGGTTCGATACTTCTCTACCTTTCTTTCTACATCTCCTTCCTTTACCTGCTCATCCCCGTACTTCTGATCGTTGTCTTTCACTATACAAAATTGTGGAGGTTCTCCGATCGGACATTCTACGGATTTTTGGCTATCATAATTGCATTCTTCATAGCCATGGGAGGTATTTCCACTTCGCTAACAGGCGCTCCCCACGAATCGACAGCTGCTGTGACCGTGGCATCGAGTACATACGACGTCCACTTCAGCTACTATAATAATAGCGGAAACTATCTGTTCAATTTCAGTCTACCAGCTAATAATGTGATGAATGAGGGCCAGATAGCACTGAATGATTTATTCACAAATAAGACAATTATTTCCACAAACATCACATTGAATGCCTCAGGTACTAACTACTCATATTCCTGGAACGCAGGCCATCTCTCCCCAGAAGCATATGTTGTATTTCTTACGTTTCACGTGAAGCACAACAACAGCACCGTTTCTCAGGGTGTGCCTTTCCTGGGGCCGGTTCTTATCCCATCTATAACAGTTATATTTCTACTCGCTGAGAGTCTTATAGGAAGTTATCTTCTGATCACATTCCTCTTTTTCCTTGCGTTCGCCTTCTTTGCAAGAGCTATAACAAATTCAAGACAAAAGAGGGCAAAGAAGGACGAGCAGCCGGAACAACCTGGAACAGGCGGAAGTGACCAATTTCCAAAACGCTAAACTGCAAGCCCCAGCTCCTTTATCTTGCCCAAAACTTCCACCGCATGTTCCTTGGGGTTGACTTTTGGGAAGATGTATGCAACCTTCCCATCCTTGTCGATTATGAAGGTTACCCTTTTGGCTGCTCCTGGCCCAAGCACGTTATACTTCCTTGAAATGTCCTTGGAGGAATCAGGGGCCAGCAAAAACGGCAGAGAATACTTATCCGCGAATTTCTTGTGTGACACTTCTGAATCAGTGCTTACCCCGATCACTTCTATCCCCCTCGATTTGAAGTCACTTATATTATCCCTGAAATTGCAAGCTTCCGTCGTGCATCCCGGAGTAAAATCCTTCGGGTAAAAGTATACCACAACAATTTTCCCTCTATAATCCGAGAGCTTTCCCCTACCACTTCCCAGTGGTATCTCAAAATCTGGTGCTATATCACCAATTTTCAATTCTTTATCCATAAAATTCGATTCCAAATTGATTAAAATATTTTTTCTGTTACTCTAACCTAATTATCTGCTGCAATCATTTTATTCCACCGTCTATCGGAATCATCGTTCCAGTCGTTGCACCGAATATATTCTCCTTAATCAAGCTCACGACGACATTTGCCACATGTTCCGGCAAAACCTCAATGTGGAGAAGATTTCCTCTCTTGTATTCTTCTATTGAGATGCCCTTTGACTTTGCCCTATTTTCAAGCACTCCGTCTTCCCATATCTTGGATTCACGGAATATTTTGTCCGGATTGATGACATTGCTTCTAATCCCGTATTTTCCGCCCTCAAGTGCGACATATTTTGAAAGCTGCGCTGCAAATGCCTTGGAGGTACCGTATGAGGCCATGCCTTCCCCCGGGTTAGTGACGTTCTTTGTGACGTTGAAGATGAAACTGCCACCGATGTTTTGTTCCTTCATTACTTTGAAGGCTTCTTTCGTGACTATAAATGTTCCAATCGCATTGACGTTTATGTGTTTTTTCAGGTCCTCCAGAGTGATGTCCTCTAATTTTGAAGGATGAAGGTATCCAGCGTTGTTGAATATCACGTCAATTCCTCCAAATTTCTCCACGATTTCCCTGAACGCACTTTTGACCGAATCTTCGACCGAAATATCAAACCTCAAGCCGTAAGCATAGTCCCCTATGCTTTTGGCAACTTCAAATATTTTCTCATCTATGTCCGTTCCAATTGCAAGCACTCCTTCTTCAGCAAGTCTGACGTAGGTCGTCTTCCCTATGCCACTGGCCGCACCAGTCACTAGTCCGATATATCCCTCAAGCTCTTTTTTTGCAGTCTTTCTGAGTTTTGCCTCTTGAAGGGGCCAATACTCCATCTCGTAACATTCCTTCTCTGAGATGAATCTATTATCTCCCACTGACCCTGCTGCAATTGAAACCCTGAAGGAATGAATTGCCTCGTCTCTTATTATGTCCGCTTCTTTCTTGGAACTGGCGGCTGTAACTAATCCGTATCCCTTAATCACAATAATGGAAGGGTATGGATCGTGCATTGGGTACCTCTCCCCGATAAATTTCTTGAAGTCACTTTCGTACGACCTCACAAATGCATCTATCTCATTCTCGATCTCTCCTATTCCTTCAGCATACAGATAATTCTTCTTTGTCCTGATGAGCATGTCTGGCGTAGCAGGTCCTAGTGTTCTGAATTTTTTTGCCTCCTCGAGAACAGAGTAGCCAACAGCCTCAGGGGAATGGTCCCAGGTTATGATCTTTCTGTTCTTTCGGCTCAGCATTCCCCTCAATTTGGGAAGGAAATCTATGAATTGATCAACCTTTTCCTCCTCTATCTTCTGCAAGTTGATCCCATTCCACGATTTTTTTACATAAGTCTCTGCATCTTTCACTATCCTCAGATGCTTGTCATAGCTCTCTTCTGCCGTATCTCCCCAAGTTACCAGTCCATGGTTCCTGAGGATAACCCCTTCATATTTCGATAGGTCAACCGAGTCTATAGCTTTCAAGAAAAATTTGGCGAGTTGGAAACCTGGAGAAACATAAGGAATTACTAGGACCCTCCCACTGAATATTTTAGTGATCTCTTCGTCCGTTAGGTTTGTGTTCGTGATAGCAACAACATAATCCGCGTGAGAGTGATCTACAAATCTTGACCTTATGAACGCGTGAAGGAAGACCTCAACAGACGGAGAGGATTGCTCGTGATCTAGCATGCATCCCTTAAGAAACGCAACCATTTCTAGATCACTCATCTTCTCAATTTCCCTTGCAATTTGCATATCATCGGCCTTGAGGGCTGTGAAATCTTTCATTTCTATATTTGAGAGGTCAGAGCCCGAGCTTTTTACGAAAAGTGAAGGGATACTCTTTCCCGCCAAATTAACAATCCTGAGCTTAACGCTCGTATTGCCCCCTCCGTGAAGAACAAGATTTTCATCCCTTCCGATGAGTCTTGAGGTTCTGACTCTTTCTTTCAGGAGAAGCTGCTCTTCCTCTGGAATTGAGAATATCATGAACCTCCAATGCCTATCTAATAAAATATTTTTATATGACTACGGTGGAAATCATCACCGCCAATTTTCCATTCTCTACATAAGAAAGACTAAATTTGAATTGAAAATATGGCATTATGGAATCATTCTCCAACAGGGACAAGGACGTATTCCTGATAACATGCCAGAAAATGATTGACAGAGGGGCCTTAATGTCACGCTACAGCAGAACCAAAGAACTAGACATCAGGAACCTCTGGGACAAAGAATTTGCCGGCGACGAAAGTAGGGGGGAGAAATTTTACGAGAGAGTGTTTTTGGAATATGGGGACGAATCTGTATCAGAGCTAGTGACGGCCCAGGTCGGGGTTCAGAATATAAGCAACGTTCTCTCAAAAATTATAGAAGAGAGCAGGATCGGGCTCTCGTACCTTGAAAAGAGTTCTAGGTACGTATCTTATAAGGAAAAAAGGGATGGAAAATATCTCTATATCAGTCCTGACAAGGCTGGCATACCCAGGGAGTTTGAAGATAGATATGAGGAGTTCAACAATGGCATTTTTGATCTTTATGTCAGAGCGTATCAGGAAGTCTCTGACTACATTCGTGAAAATTTCCCTTTCGAGAAGACAAATTTTTATCTCACGAATGGAAGGGAGGTCAAGTTAGGGGACACGGAGATATCTGAAGAAATTATGAGGAAGGCATACGAAAGTTCAGTAAGGAGCAGAGCGCTTGACGAAACGAGGTTCCTTCTTCCATCATCGACCATGACTAACGTGGGTATAAGCGGAAATGCTAGGGCTTTTTCAAGATTGCTTGAAAGGCTTAAGGCGAGTGGACTGAAAGAATCAGGCGTGCTGTATGAAGAATTGATAAGAGAGCTCAGAAACGTCTTTCCGAAGCTTATAGACAACGTCGAAAACCAGCATGGGAGGGAGAATTTGGACTATCTTAAAGGCATAAAAAATTACATTCCACTGAAAATTGAAGAGAATGTATCACACACCAATGATCTCGTAAAGATGGTCTTTTGGGAGGAGGAGAATAGATCACTTGACAAAGTAATTTCAGCCTACTATTTCGAGAGGATGTCCGGTGATTTCCAGAGCACCCTCGATGCAATAAAGTCCCTCAGCATCAGCGAGAAAAGAGAGATCATAAACAAAATTTCGTTCATGCGGAGAAATCGTAGGAACAAGGTGGACAGGAGTTTCGAGCACGTTTACTACACATTCGAGATAAACACCAATTTTGGTGCTTTCAGGGACCTGCAGAGGCATCGTACCCTGACTATACAGAGGAAGAAGCTTTCCACCGACTATGGTTTTGAAATTCCACCCATTATTTCAAAAATTGCCTCACTTAAGAGAGAATACCAAGATGCGATGAATGATTCCTTGAAACTATACAATTCCATAAACGCGGTAGACAGCTTATCTTCCCAGTACGTTGTCCCCTTCGCTTTCAGGCACCCTGTTCTCGTAACGCTCAATCTAAGGGAAGCAATCTATCTCACCGAATTGAGGTCAACACCACAGGCTCATTTTGATCTGAGGAACATCAGCCGGATGATTGCTCAAGAGATCAGGGAAATACATCCGTCATTTAGCCCATTATTTAAATTCCTGAACACAGCTGAGGAAGAGCTTGGGAGACTTAGTGCAGAGCTTAAAAAGGAAATCAAGAAACAAAGTAGCTGATCTCTTCTGGAGATTACGAAAGATCGAATTAAATGTAAGGTCTGAACCAGGCTTTCCCGGTTATCTGCGTTCAGCTTCTGTGAACGGTTGCACTTTCTGCTTTCTGATACTTATTTCCCTTATTCTCGTTGAATATTGAGATTGCTTCCTTGACAGTGGCATTTTCGTGGACTATTGCCCTGATTGCCTTAATCACTGCAATTGGATTGTCATTCTGCCAGATGTTCCTTCCCATGTCTACGCCTACTGCGCCTTCTTGGATGGCATTGTAAACCAGATTGAACACATCTTCTTCCGTATTGAGTTTAGGTCCTCCTGCTACTACCAGTGGAACTGGAGACCCATCGACGACTTTTTTGAAATTTTCGCAGTAGTACGTCTTGACCACTTTGGCCCCTATTTCAGCTGCAAGTCTGCAGGAAAGGGCTAGATACTTTGCATCCCTCTTCTCCAGTTCCTTTCCGACAGCCGTTATAGCCATTACCGGCATACCATATTCTTCCCCTTCGTCCACCAGTTTTGCCAGATTAACAAGAGATTGCTTCTCATGGTTTGTTCCTACAAAAATGGATAGAGCAACTGCGGATACATTAAGTCTTACTGCATCTTTCATTGAAGTTGTAATTTCTTCATCACTCAGGTCCTCCTTGAGCACACTTGCACCCCCGGAGACCCTCAATAGAATCGGAACGTCCCACTCAGGATCTATCGATGACCTCAGGACTCCACGCGTGACTGCGATGGTATCTGCATACGGCAAAAGAGGTTCTATCGTCATCCTCGGGTTTTCCAACCTGTGTGTCGGTCCCATGAAATAACCGTGATCGCACGCAAGCATCACCGAACGACCGGTTGCAGGTTTAATCATTCTTGAAAGCCGATTACTCATTCCCCAATCCATTTTATTCCCCTTCAGTTGTACCTGGAAATGTAATTTTAGGCTAATAATATTTCTATTCTGCTTCAGAGCCCCCACTTGCCTCTCCCGTTTTGAGTAAATTGCCAACTTTTTTATAAGGAACCCGGTTTGAGAATCCATGTCTCCTCTAAAAACTGAGGACTTCTACCATTTGAGATTTCTTGGAAACATTAACGTCGCAAAACAAAGGGTGTTTTTTGAAATATTCAAACCACTTGAAAAGGACAATAAGTACGAGTCTGGAATATATGAACTAAAAGGTTCGAGGGCGTCCCGATATACAAGGGGAAGCGAAGACAGAGATGGTGTAATCGATCGGGATGGAAATATGCTCGCTTATCTCGTAAAAAATGACAAAAAGACAGGAGTTTTCATAAAGAACATAGAGACCGGTCGAGAGAGAAAGATTTGGGAAACGGATATGAAGGTCAAAAAAATGGAATGGGAAAACGGTTCGGCAGGGATCTATTTGAACGTTCAGGAAAAGAAGGACGAAGGGGATTTCAGAATAATAGAGAAATATCCAATTTACTACAACGGGGAGGGATTTTTCCCTTCCACGGATTTCCAGCTTCTTCGACTTGGAACAAATGGAAAAATTGTGAAAATTGCTGGAGGGAACTACGAAATAGAGGATTTTGCTGTGAATCCATTGACCGGTGGTATAGCCATCATCATAAGACCGGAGGGGTGGGACATTTACGATTCGAGATTGGGGATCCTTAATCCAAAATCAGGGAAGATAGATTATCTGGAAGAGGTAGATGGCGGGTTGAGCAGCCCCATCTATGATCAGGAAGGAAGACTTTATTTTCTCTTTTCAAAGCATAAGAACAGTATATTTGAGAGTCCCAAATTATTATGCTATGAAGATGGAAAATTCAAGAATCTGTTGGAGAATTACGATATCTCGCCAGAAAACACTGTCAATTCAGATTCAAGGATGGGGAATAGCCGGGCTATCAAGGCACGTGAAGGTTTTGTTTATTTCATTGGCACAGTTGAAGGCAGATCCGGAATATTCAGGGTGAACCGTGAAGGGACAATGGAAAGGGTGGTGAGTGGGGCCTTCTCAGTCGATTCTTTTGACTTTAAAGGAGATTCTATATTTTTCATAGCGCAATCGTCAATCTTACCTCAGGAGATTTATCAGTATAACGGTAAGATAAAGAGGATGACAAGGATCAATTCCAGCATAGAAAGGAAATCACTCTCAAAACCTACGAATTTCAAAGTTGAGGCTACTGATGGGAAGGAGGTGGAGGGATGGATGATGAAGGGAAAAAACAAAGGAACTATCCTAGAAATACATGGAGGTCCAAGGACTTCCTATGGTGAAGCCTTCTCATTTGAGTTTCATCTCCTGAATTCTGCCGGCTTCAACGTAATCTATTCCAATCCAAGAGGGAGTGACGGTTATGGAGATGATTTTGCTCTGGAGATAAAGGAAAAATATGGAGAGAGGGATTACAACGATATAATGGAAGTCGTGAATTATGCCGTACGAAACCTAGGTGTAAATGAAGCGAAAGTAGGCCTGATAGGCGGCTCATACGGAGGTTTCATGGTAAACTGGATCATAGGGCATACGGACTATTTCAAGGCGGCAATTACCGACAGGTCGATAAGTGATCAAATTTCATTTTACTTTTCCAGTGATATAGGACCTAGATTCAATTCAGATCAAATCGGTGGGACACCTTACGACAATCTTGACCACTATTGGGATAAATCACCTCTGAAATACATAAAAAACGTTAAAACACCCTTACTGATTATTCACTCTGACGAAGATTACAGATGCCCGATCTGGCAGGCGTATGAACTCTTCACACAGTTAAAAAAGCAGGGATCTGAAGTGAAGATGATCTCATTCAAGGGAGAAAATCATGACCTTTCGAGAGGTGGAAAACCAAGGAATAGGGTGAAGAGGCTAGAAGAAATCCTGAATTGGTTTGGAAAGAGATTGGCTTGAGTTTCTGCTATTCTTCCTGAAGGGAAATACTGTTGGATAGAAGGCGTTATGATTTTGAATCCTAATTGTGGGGGTAGGTCACGTAGTATGGCCCTCTCTCGAAGTTTATTAACTTTGCAGGGACTTTCTGGATTTTCCCCTTGTCCTTGAAATAGAATAGAATTCCCATGCTTGCCCTTCCAGAGTCCGCAACTCCACTGATAATGTCTTTTCTCTTATTGGTTATGTCTCCCCCTGCAAAAATACCTGGATAGCTCGTCATGTTGTACTGATTTACGACAATATCCCCAGAAGGAGTGATGTCGATTTTTTCCAATATTTCTTTCGGTATAAAAGAAAGGTCACCTTTCTGACCAGTTGCCTCTATGATTGTGTCAACTTCCACTGTAAACTCCTCGTCCTTTATTGGAACTGGTTCTCTCCTTCCTTTTCCATTATCGACCATTTTGTTCTTCCAGTATCTTACTCCCTTAACCTTCCCATTCTCCCCTATATACTCTATAGGCGTAACTTCCCAAATGAACTCCACTTTTTCCTCTTCGGCTTCTTCCAGTTCCTCGTCAGCATTGGTCGAGGGGTAGCCAGGTCTGTCTGTTGCGGCCCTCCTATACATGACTATTACCTTTTCGGCCCCCAGTCTCAGAGATAATCTTGCAGCATCGAATGCAGTGAAGCCGCCCCCTATTATTGCTACTACTTTGCCCACATCAATCCTCTTTCCATTATTGACTTGTCCAAGGAAGTCGATTGCATGGTATACTCCTTCTAAATTGACTCCTTGTGTCTTTGTCATAGTCGGTTTCCAGTTACCAATCGAAAGGTAAACAGCATCGTAATCCTGCATAAGCTCCTCGAACTTGACGTCCCTTCCGACCTTCTTGTTATAGAAGATTCTGCCGCCGTAAGAAAGGATATGATCTACCTCTTTCTTCACTGTCTCCCTTGATAGCCTGAAATCTGGTATGCCATGAACCATCATTCCTCCCGGTTTATCCGTGGCTTCATATACGTCTACCTTTACACCATTTATTGAGAGGTAGAATGCAGTGGTGAGTCCTGAGGGTCCTCCTCCAATCACGGCGACCTTTGGGTGTCCCCCAAGGTCCGTCTCAACGACCCTGAGGGCTTCACGGTAATCTTGGGTAGATTCTGAAATGTACCTTTTGATGTGGCGGGTGGCTATAGGCCCATTGTTATCATCTAAAACGCACTTGTCCTCGCATGGGTGTGGGCATACACTTCCGCACACTCCCACAAAAGGCAGCTTCTCGAAATTTATCTTTAGGCCCTCCTCGATGTTCCCGTTAGCAACTGCTATCTGATAACCCGGTACATCTATCCTTGCCGGGCAGCCTTCAACACAAAGACCACATCCCAGACATCTTGAGGCCTCCGCGGTTACTTCTTCAAGAGTATAAGGCACGATCGTCTGTAAGTCCAAACTCTTCACTCTTTCTCTTGCATCGTAGTGCTTAATCGGTACTCTCGAATAGTTCACAGAATTCAATTAGGTCCACCACTTACGAGAGTTCATACAATATTAAAAGAATTTTCCACCGTTTTTGGGTGCCCTTCAGAATAACGAAATCTTGCAGATTATCTGTATTTATACTCTATTTAATGCGCAAATTCTCTAGGCTCCTTGAGGCCCTGTAAAATTCAGGATCGATTTTGAGGCACTTCCTGTACTCCCTTTCAGCCAGCCTATCCTTTCCCATGCTCTGGAAAATCTGTCCCTTTACAAAGTAAACGTCCGCCTTCGGGGGGTTTGCTTTAACAATCTTATTTAGATCGTCCAATGCCATCCTGGGATAGCCCATCATGGCTAGCGTTATAGCCCTGTTGAAATATGAGTCCGCAGGTTTTACGTTTCCTATCTTTCTCATTATGGAGATAGATTTTGAGTAAAGGTCAATTGCCTCCGAATACTGCGCATCTTCAACCATGTCATTGGCGATTTCATAATACTTCCTAGATATCTTCTTGATCATTTCTACTCTTTCTTTTCTCTTCTTAGGTGATGAAGTCTTGTTACCGAGTTTCTCGATCTGCCTTTCTAACTCCAGTTCCTCTCTATCCCTGTGGAGAACCCTCTCCATCTTCTCTTGATTTAAAGCCATGGCTAGCGTCGATTCGTCTCTATCTTTCACTAATAATTTATAAGAAATTATCTATTAAAGCATTTTGTACTCGGTCTAAGAACATGTGCTGTCCAAATTGTACCGAATGAAATACCTCAGTCACAAAAAACAAGAGAGGTCCCGCTTAGTTGATCCACTATATACTCTCCCTTCTGAATTCGATTCTCCCCTCCTCAAATGTCAGGGAATATATATCATTAACTTCGAACTTTATGCCCAGAGATTCATATTCCTCGTCAGTGAGTCTTAAAATCAGTTTCTGATTTGGTCGGGATTGGAAGCCGACCGTTTGTGATATTCCTCTCATAAGTTCATTTACAAAATCAGGTCCCAAGTTAAATGTCTGAACCGGGCGGTCTTTATCTTCATATTCATCAAGATCGATCTCTCTTCCCCTAGTTCTCGTATCCTGATCTTGGAAAGAGGATATGTTTATCACAATAACCTTTTTACTGAGCATATATCAACAACAAAAATTGATATATCTATTTGTAGGTTCATTCCTTCGTGGGAAATCCAATCCAAAAATGAGTTTTTACGTCCTTGAAAAATGAAAAATTCTAATTCTATATTTCACCCATCAGAAGTGCGGCTTGTCTCCTTCTGAGATCGCTGAATTCTCTGGCTACCTCCCTGACTAGATGGTCCTCTCCCGAGTTATGTAAGGCAATTAATGCATTTCTTGCTAACCCTTCAAAAGTTGCCCTTTTTATCGCACTTTCCCTGAATTGTTTACCGAACTGCTCCTTATCAAGGTATGCGATATCCTCCAGTCTCATCCTGCTGGAAAATAAATCCTCTTGAACAACAGGCAACGTTGATTCTCTTTTCCCTCTGTTCCAAGGGCAAACATCATTGCATATGTCACAACCGAAGATCATGTTTCCCATCTTCTCTGAAATTACCCTGGGAATGACATCTCTATTCTCTATCGTGTGATATGAAATGCATAGATTGGAGTTAACAGTCCTATCCATGTTGATGGCGCCCGTGGGGCAATTATCAATGCATCTAGTGCATCTGCCACAAAGATCTGGAGAGGGAAAGTGGATCTCATCCAGGACCATATCTGTTACAGCTCCCCCTATGAACGTAAAGGACCCCATCCGTGAATTGATTAACATAGAATTCCTTCCTATCCACCCCAGAGAGGACTGTTCTGCAATTCCTCTCTCTGTGACAGGGCCAGTATCAACAAACGTCTTGAACTCTTTGATAAACAATTGGTTCTCAACCATGAAGCGGTTTATCATTTCTGGGAAAAAATTATGGTAATCCTTAAAGGAAGCATAACTTGCTATCATTCCGTACCCTTCCCTGGAGGCAATTTTGTGTTTATAATTTAGGAGGAATACCAATATCGATTTTGAATCCTGGGAAAGAAGAGATGTATCTTCTCTCTTGAGAAATGCATCATCCTTGGAGAGATAAGTCATAGTTGCATGGAATCCCATTGAGACCCAGCGTTTGAAAATCTCAATTCGTTCAATCTTCACCCTCGTTGCAGAAACTATGACGTCCTCTTGTGGGGCGAGGTCTTCGTCAAACTTCACAGGTTGCAATGAGAATAAAGGTTTAAAGATTGACTATATTTTTATTGACAGCAAGAATCAGGATATGGTGGCAATAGGTAAGATAGACCTCGAGGAAATAAATAAAATTCTGAATAAGAACAACGAAGTGATGCTCAAGGGTAATAGAATAGGTTCTGACTTTACCTTTCTCAGCAGAGGGCGGATCAACATAATCTTCAAAATAGAACCGATGGTGTTCTATGATTTTCTAACCCCGAAAGAGAATGCTGTTCTTTCCGTCTTATTCCCCATGAACGACTTCCTAACTTCTGGCACCTGGCCTTCTATTGCCATGATGGATTTTGAAAGGCCATCAGGAGCTGGGAGAGAGTATTTTGATTACATGGGTCACGTTTTCGAAATTCTTAAAGAACGGAAGATAAAGGTGGCTTCCGGTCATACTGGTTGGTATGGGAACCTAGGTTACGGTGTAGCCGGTACTATGGCCCTTCTCGGGTTCAAGAGACCAGTGTTCAGTTTCAAGAGGTTGAAGAGTAGAGACTTATTCTATTCTGTAGGAAATATTGGAAAGGAACTTCTGTATTTTTCAAATAGAAAGAACAAGGGGGGAAATGGTATTGAACCGCTCGAACTTTCTATCGAAAAGTACATCGCCCAACTCATCAGGCACAGAAAAATAGTTCATTATGTGCATGACATCTCGGAGGGAGGTTTACTGAGGGCATTGCAGGAGATTTGCATACTTGGAGATATCGGATTTAACATCAATTCCAGCGACCTTAGGAGAACCATTCCAAGAGGTATTAAATATTTCAGTTCAAGCATATTTTCGGCAAGTTCATCAGGAGCCATTATCGTCTCCGTAGACCCGTCCGGAAAAAATGAATTTAAGAAAATTATGAAAGATAATTCTTGGCCATTCATTGAGATTGAAAAAAGGAACAAAGGGGTAACTTTGGATGGGAGAAAGAAGGGTAGGAATGACAGGATAGCTGATATTTTGCGCTGAGACCCTCCCATTCCTGAAGGATCGGAATTCCTGTTCATGAGTTTGTGAGCCATGGTTCAAGGGTTTTCCATTGCAGAGACACCGTCAGGCCATACGATTTTAGAGCATTTCGGAGTGAAAAAAGAAAAATATATATTCGCTGTATTCTCTGGGAAATATATATCCATATGACTCAATTTCCGACCTTACAACAGGAAGAATACAAACTGCAAATAAGGAAATATTTCAGGTTGATGTATATCGGTATGCTGATAGCGTTCATAGGAATCGGAATAGGTTTTTACACGTCAATCCTGTTTGTCAGAGATTTTATTTTTTTAGTGGAATATAAATACATATTGTTGACAATGCTTATTTTTCTGTTCGTCCCTGGATATGTTTTAGTTCGTTATAGTCGTTTGAAAATTAATAGACTCGTAGAAAAATACGCCAATAAAAGTTTGAAGGATATGTCTCTTAACGAATATAGGAAAATACGCGAGGAAATAAAAAGAAGCTGATTTCATCTCTGAAATTCGGAGCTTTAGCTAGGAGTAGTTGACAAGTTTGTGAATTCATATAATACTCTGGTGGATAAAATGTGCTTGGGACACCAACTAATTTATATTTTGTTTAGATGGCGGTACAATGAAGATCGACGATTATGAACTTTCCCTAGCAAGCGATGGGAATTTTAAGCTGGATGGGGGTGCGATGTTTGGCGTTGTTCCTAAACCTGTATGGGAGAAATACTTCAAATCAGATGTAAATAACAAAATAACTCTTGCGACTAACGTTCTGGTAATCAGGAATGGAAAAAAGACTGCGATAGTGGATATTGGGATCGGTGATAAGTTCGACAAGAAATTGCAGGACATCTACGAGATAAGTAGGAAAAGGAATTTAATTGAAGATCTCAGGGAGAAAGGAATTGAAAGGGAAGAAATTACTCATGTCATTATTACTCATGGTCACCTTGATCACACCGGCTGGGCCACTATCTTCAACCACAATGAAATAGTGCCAACGTTCCCAGGTGCTAAATATTTCATGCAGGAGGATACGTTAAACGAAATTAAGGAACCTAACCAGAAGACCAGACCGAACTATAATTATCTTAACTTTGAGAATCTGGAAGGCAACCTAGAACTTGTCAAAGGCAACGAGGAAATTTTTCCAGGGATAGAACTGATAAAATCTGGCGGGCACACAAAAGGGCATCAGATAGTGCTGCTTCATGCTGGGAACAAGACGTTCTGCTATTTTGGAGACTTAATACCTACATCCGCACACATAAAGCCAACTTACATAATGGCTTATGACCTTTATCCTCTAGACACATTCTCAAGGAAGAAGGAATTGCTTCAGAGGGCGTACAGTGAAGAATGGACTTTATTTTTCGAACACGATCCTGTGACTCCAGCTGCCCAGCTAAGCAATATAGAAAACTATTCTCTCAGTAGGTTGACTATCTAGAAATTCGGCATTCCACTCTTCAGGATCTCCCTAGATATTATTACCCTTTGAATTTCATTTGTTCCCTCGTATATCTGGGTTATTTTTGCCTCCCTGAATCTCCTTTCAGACGGATATTCATGAGTCATTGCTTGATAACCTAGGATTTCCACGGCATTAGATGTTATCTCCACTGCAGCATCTCCTGCTTGAACTTTCGAAAGAGAGCTGAGCAGGGTGGCATCCCCTCCAGAACTCGCATAATTCATAGACTCTTTATACTTGCTTATGGAAGAATGAAGGAGGCCTACCATGTCCGCCAGCTTGAACCTCACGTTCTCGCGAGGCTTTACCTCGTAATCTTTTATGTAACTTATTACATCCCTTATAGCTCCCTCTGAAATGCCAATTGCCTGGGAAGAAATTCCTATTCTACCCAGATTTAGGGTCTCCATCTCTAATCGGAATCCGTCATTTATGCGCCCAATGACCTGTTCCTCCCCCACCTCCACATCATCCATGAGAACCTCAGTAGTGCTTGTGCCCCTTATTCCCATCTTGGCGAATTCCTTCCCTATAGAAAGACCATCCATTTCCCTATCAATGACAAATAGTGTGATACCCGAATGCTTCTTTTCAGGAGAAGTCAGGGCCGAAACTACAAAAAATTCTGCTTCGTTCCCGTTGGTAATGAAAGTTTTGCCTCCTTTTATCACGAATTTATTCCCTACTCTCCTTGCGGTAGACTTTATGGCAGCCGCATCGGAACCAGTTCCAGGTTCAGTTATTGCGAGAGCACCTATTGAACCACTGGCGACCTTTGATAGATACTTCTCTTTCAAAATTTTATTTCCGTACTTGAGTATAGGTTCACCGAACAGGGAAACGGTAACATCTGGAATCAGGGACGTGGATGCACACTCTCTTGAGATTAATCTGATTGCCTCCATCATTGTATTTAATGAGAAACCCAATCCGCCATACTCTCTAGGAATATACAGTCCAAAAACGCCAATTTTTGACATCTCCTCGACAAGGTCTTCAGGATAGGATGATTTTTCATCCACTTCATCAGCTCTATTCCTGACCCTAGAAATAGCGAATTCCTCTATCTCTCTAATTTTTTCCTGTTCAGAATTTTCCAGGCTCATTCTTATGCGAAGCGAACCATATAAAATTAATTTTGTCCAGGAGGAAAATCAGACAAAAGTCTTATATTTGTCTTAAGTATGTATATCGAAATGAGTGAAATAGCCAGTGAAAGATTGAATCCTAACGTGACCGACGATTTTAAAAACAGGCTGTATGCCAATGGCAAGAGCCGAAACACCGTCAAAATGTATGGCTACATCGTAAGTCAATTTCTCGATTTCATAAAATATGATAAGGATTCAATAACAAGAGAGGATATAGAGATGTTCAAGGAGCACCTTTCTATCGAAAGGGGGTATTCCAAATCCACCATTTATCTATATGTCAGGGCGCTTCAATCTTTTCTAAGTTACCTTGGTATCGAAAATCTTGGCCCGCTTCAGGCTCCAAAGAGGCCACATAAAGTTCCGGATTATCTAATGAATGACGAGGTAACCGTCATACTCAAAAACTGCAGGAATTTAAAAGAGAGACTTGTCATAAAATTACTCGTTTACACTGGTATCAGGGTATCAGAACTTTGTTCGATACGAATTCCAGACATCGACCTAAATAGCAAAACATTGAAAATAAGAAATGGAAAGGGGGACAAGGACAGGCTAGTGGTATTTAGTGAAAAGGTCGTACCCGATTTGAAGCTGTACTTGATGGACGTTAGGGAGAAGAAACCAAAAAGTGATTTTCTATTCCCAACATCGAAAAGCAAAAAGATATCTCCAGTAACGATCGAAAGGTTGGTAAGGATGATCGTGAAAAGGTCAGGAATAACGAAGAAGGTTACCCCCCATACTTTCAGGCATACTTTTGCAACATCGTTGCTAAGAAATGGAGCGGACCTAAGGATAATCCAAGTTCTATTGGGGCATTCAAGCATTAGCACCACCCAAATCTATACGCATGTTGACGACCGCGCTCTGAGGACGGGTTACGAGAAGTTTGCACCTAATTACTGAACATTTCATTTAATTTTTTTTAGATTGACCAATATCAAGTTCTAAGAGGAATTTAGTAATACTTTTAAGGGATCCATCTGCGGGGATACCGTAATGGACAAAAAGGAACAGGTAGCAATGGAGGCACAGAAATATATAAAGGAAGGGGACATAGTTGGACTGGGCTCAGGAACAACAGCATCGCTCTTCATAAGACTGCTAGGTAAAAGTAATTTAAAGGATCGAATCGTCGGAGTGGCTACTTCTATCGCTTCTGAAAAAATTGCCAGAGAAGTCGGCATACAGACTGTCGACATTGATTCAGTTGATTGGATTGACATAACAGTTGATGGGGCAGACGAGGTTGACAATGACCTTAACATATTGAAAGGGGGTGGAGGACAGCTCACCAGGGAGAAAAAGGTGAGGAAGAAATCGAAGAAGTATGTCATAATTATCTCAGATGAAAAGCTAGTTCAGAAGATTCCTGAGAGGATCGGCATTCCAATTGAGGTCCTCCCTTTTGCCCACAACACAACCCTGAAGGATTTAGAAGAACTGGGGATGACGTGCAAATTCAGAAGGGATTACATCACTGATAACGGAAATTTGATCTGCGACTGCAAGCCGCTTGAAAAATTTGATTTAGAGAAGCTTGATCAGAAAATCAAAGGGATAACAGGGGTGGTAGAAACAGGGCTCTTCCTAAAGGGAGAAAAAATTATTCTAGTCTCAGACGGGAAAGAAGTTAAGGTTCTGAAGTAGTTCACTTTTCATAAGACCAGTTTTTGGATCTGACCCAGAACGTTCTGCATATCCGTAATCTTTTTTCTCTGTTCCTCTTCTAGCTCCTTTATTATTTCACCAAATGGTTTTGCCAGTCTATAACCGTGAACTGGTCGTCCCTTGCCTTCCTTCTTTATGTCCCTCTTCATTATCCATCCGTGTTCTTTCAGAATTCTCATTGCGATAGAAACTTCTGGTTGTCTCAGATTAGCATTTTTTTCAACCTCAACTGAGGTTATCTCTTGTCTTCCCTTCATATAAACTAGGGCCTTAGAAACATTTCGAGGAACACCCATCTGTATTAAAAGTCCCGCAAGCTTTTCGTCCTCAGCAGTAAATCCTTCCATCATACAAAACTTCATAAAAATTCAATATTTATATTTTATCAGATTTATTAAGCTTATTTTTTTTCCTCTGTCTATTAATATCGTAGATAGTCAATTTTTCTGAAAATAACTTCGTTATTCTGAGAAATGTGTGAGATATATTTAGATAGGTCATTTATCTGATAAAATATCAAAACAGTTTCCTGTTTCCATCTCAAGTTTTGATAAAGAGGTAATAACAAAAATCTTTTAGTACAACCAGTGTTAGCTATGAAATACAGTGGTTCGAATGAGCGTTAAAAGTGATGAATTTTCAAAGGAAACTGCTCCTGAAATTCCGGCGGAGACTATGGTATGGTTCGGCAATGATGATCTTAGAGCTAGAGTCTTTATCGATAAATATGCCATGAAAGACAATGACGGTACTTTGGTAGAAAAGGTTCCTGAAGAGATGTGGAGAAGGGTGGCAAGGGAAATTTCATCCGTGGAAAGTGCACCTAAAATGGCAGAATGGGAAAACAGGTTCTACTGGCTCCTAGAAAACTTTAGGATGGTGCCAGGGGGAAGAATTCTTTTTGGTGCGGGACAGGAGAAATACAAAAGAAGGGTCACATTGAACAACTGTTATGTTATACCGATAAAGGATGACTCTTTAGAGTCGATCTTCGAATGGACAAAAGAAGCTGCAAGAACGTACTCACTTGGGGGAGGTGTGGGAGCAGACATCTCAATTTTGAGGCCTAAGGGTGCCCCGGTTAACAACGCAGCCCTGGAATCGACGGGAAGTGTCTCTTTTATGAATATAATGTCTGAGACTACGGGAACTATAGGGCAGGCCGGCAGACGCGGTGCGCTGATGATAACCATCCGCGTGGATCATCCTGACATTATGGATTTCATTAAGGTTAAAAGAGATCTAATGCACGTCAGGTATGCAAACATATCAGTAATGATAACGGATGAGTTCATGAGAAAGGTAGAAAGTGACGACGATTTCACTCTTCACTATGAAAGTCCGAAGGTCAAGAGGATTGAGAAAGTTGTTAGGGCCAGGGAACTTTGGAATGAACTAATTGAGTCCGCAAGAAACTGGGCGGAACCAGGACTAATATTCTGGGATACGATGAAGCGGGAAAGTACATCCGAATATAACGGAATGGAAATATTGACAACTAATCCCTGCTCTGAAATTCCACTGGAAGCTTACGGTGCTTGCAACTTAGGGAATGTTAATCTTTCAGTCTTCGTGAAGAACCCCTTCGAAAATGCAGAGCTAAATTGGGAAGACCTGGAGAAGGCCGTTAGGTACACAGTTAGATTCTTGGACGATGTTGTTGATTACAACCTTTATAAGCACCCGCTCAAAGCACAAACAGATGAAGCGGCTAAGAGCAGGAGAATTGGCGTAGGATTCACAGGACTTGGTGATATGCTGATTAAACTCAAGATCAAGTACGATACCCAGGAATCGATAGAATTTGTCGACTCGCTATTCGAGAGGATAAGGAATATTATTTACGACGAAAGCACTAGAATCGCCGAGGAAAAAGGGGCATTCCCTGCATTCGACCTTGAAAAGCACTTGAAATCACCGTTCATCTCAAGACTTGGACCAGATTTAATTAAGAAAATCACTGAAAGGGGATTACGAAATGTCGCCCTTATAACTGTTCCCCCGGTCGGGAGCGGTTCTGCGCTTGCTGGTTCATCAAGTGGCATAGAGCCAGTCTTTGCATTTTCATATGTCAGGAGGAGTGAGTCCCTTTCACAACAGATATTCAAAGTTTATCATCCTTTGGTCAAGGAATATATGGCCCTATATGGAATAAAGGATGAGAAGGACCTACCTGAGTATTTTGTGGAGGCGCACAAGATCGATCCCATGTTCAGGATAAAACTCCAGGCAACTATTCAAAAATACGTTGATCATTCTATCTCATCGACAGTTAACTTGCCATCATCCGCTACAAACGACGAGGTCGGGAAGGTGTACTTTGAGGCATGGAAGGCGGGATGTAAAGGGGTCACAGTATACAGGGAAGGTTCTAGAGAGGGTATCCTACTGACAAAGGAGGAAGCTAAAAAGAAAGAGGGGAGGGAATTTGAGAGGTCGACTATCTTATCTGGAAGGACTATAGTATTTCCATTACTGGAAACTGGCAAGCTCTACACTACGATAAATTTCGACGTTTCTGGAAATCCAGTTGAAGTGTTCGTCAATGTGGGGAAATCTGGCTCAGAAGAAAAGGCATACTCGGAGGCAATAGGCAGGCTCATTTCCCTGTATCTACAACAGGGAGGGGATATTGCAAAAGTCGTGAGAGCACTGACAGGCATCAAGGGTAAATCCGTGACGTTTGTGAGTGGAGCTAAGATAACATCAGTCCCAGATGGGGTGGCGAAGGCTATAGACATGGCAATGAAGGGAGGAAGGCCTCAATCTACCCTTACCGGAGATTTCCTGGTAACTTCAATTAAAACGGAAGAAGACAGAGAAACTTCTTTTTCCACTTGCCCCAAATGCGGCAATGAAACGCTTGCATTTGAGAACGGATGCCTAACCTGCAAAACGTGCGGATACTCAAAATGTGAATGAGCAATCTATAATAAAAATCCAGGCAGGACCAAGAAATTGAAAGCGTACTGTTAAATCGGTTATTAAGGATGCAGCCAAGAGTGGCAGCCGTGTGATCAACTTCTGCAACAACTGCAAGGGGAGAGCAGTCTTTAAATAAAACAACCTCTTAAAACGTGTGGGAGCAGTCTGGACGTAAAACATTTTAGTGTAATCAAAATGAGTAAAATGATGAGAAAGGGCAGGGAAGGTCGGTCACTAAGCAGGTCTCTGATGAATGCCATTGTCTCATCAGTTCTTGCAGTTTCGTCAGTTGTACTGCTGATCCTTCTCTCTTTCACTTTTTTTCTCCTAACAGAGAGTTCCTTTTTTCAGGGGTTATCTACAAAGCTCTATTCTTACTATATCGCAATTGGAATGGTTTTTTCTGCCTTGTTACTTGGCATCTCCACGGTAGTCCTCTTTCGCAGCATAAGGTCACTCTCTAACGCGAGGGAAATGAACATTATTCCGCCAATTGAAGGTAATGATGGGGTTAGAGCACCAGAGCTGACAGTGACAGACATAACAAAATTCCTCGACGAGGGGGAGAGGGAAATATACGGTTTGCTTGTTGATGCGGGTGGGTCTATGCTTCAAAGAGATATAACAACAGTAAAGGGCTTCTCAAAGGCAAGTATAACACGAATTCTTAACAGATTGGAATCCAAAGGGATCATAGAAAGAATCAGGCATGGCACAACTAACATGATAGTTCTCAAGAGAGTTTCGAAATGAATTTCGCGAAAGTGAAATCAATTTCAAAATACATTTAAATGCTCTTTCAGTCTTATACTTTGTAGGGTGAAAAAATTGAGAAATAACAACATGATCCGGTTCTTCTGGATTTTCATAGGGGTCATAGTGGCAGTAGTGGTAATTGCGATCGCGCTAAACGCAGTATTCCTTCAAAGACCATATGCTTATCCACCGAACGGGACTTATTATCCATACGGGATGATGGGATGGGGATTTGGCGGTTTCTGGGGATTTGGCGCCTTAATGATGATTATCCCTGTTGCACTGCTAATATTCTTCATCATCTGGCTGGTGGAAGCAGCCACTAGAAATGGAAGACAGCATGAAGATATTCCTGTGCAAGGACAGGCAGGGAAATCTGCACTGGACATCTTGAATGAAAGATACGCAAACGGATCTATAACGTCCGAAGAGTATGCGAGGATCAAAGAGGAAATAACAAAGAAATAAATCATTTCATTCTCAACATCGGGACAAAATTGAAGTTGGGAATCTTATTATTTTTTTTACAGTTTTATTGAATTGAGATTTACCCGTGAATGACTTAGACTTTGTGGAGTGTGGGTTAACTCTTTCAACCGCTGTGTTCAGGTCACGATGAACAGAATGGGAGGGGAGGCAAATAGGAAGCTCTCTTGGTCCTGCCAATACAAGAATAACAGCTGATGGAGCGGTGTCAGTTAATTCGGTACAGTACTGACAGTGCTGTGATAGAAATTAGTCCGATCGATTTATATATGAACAGGTGCTAATGGAGAAGCATCAGCCACACGTCTTTGGCAACTGTGCCAGTGATGTTTTTGCAGCATTGTGAAAGCATCAAGACGCAACGGCTTTGCTATAGTGGTTAAAATGGCTACGCCAAATCATTCAAGACATGGGTCTATGGGATACTATCCCAGGAAAAGAGCACGATCGATAATACCCCACATCAGGTCATGGCCTGAGATTAACGAAGGGCCTAAGCTTCAGGGATTCGTCGGATTCAAAGCAGGAATGACTCACGCTCTCTTTGTGGACTACAGGAAGAGCAGTACTACCGCAGGCTCTGAGGTTGCATCATCCGTAACCGTCATTGAAGTCCCGCCACTTAAGGTGGTCGGAATACGACTATATGGACGGGACGCCTATGGTGAGCATACAATCGGAGAAACATACGATCCCGGCTCCCTGAACGAGCTCAAGAAGATTTTGCCGATTTCCAAGGAATATAAAAAGAAGGATCTGAATGAAAGCGATGTATCGGATGTTAACGTCCTTGCGCTTATTCAAAATGACAAAGTCAAGGCGATTTCCAAGAAGATACCAGACATAACAGAGATAAGGATAGGCGGGGGGACAATAAAGGAAAGGCTGGAATACGCAAAGTCCATTCTCGGGAAAGAAGTATTTTTCGATTCATTTTCAAAATCTGGGAAATTTGTTGATGTCATCGCGATCACCAAGGGGAAAGGATTTCAAGGTCACGTTAAAAGATGGGGAGTGAAACTCCTTCCCAGAAAGAACAGGAAACACAGGAGGATGATAGGAACGCTGGGTCCCTGGCACCCTGATTGGGTCAGGAATACTGTACCACAGGCGGGGCAGATGGGCTATCATCAGAGGACTGAGTTCAACAAGAGGGTCCTCTACTATGGGAAACCTGAGGAGAAAGCAATAACACCAAAGGGAGGGTTCGTAAACTACGGCGAGGTAGTTAATAACTATATCCTCGTTCATGGATCAGTTCCAGGCTCCCTCAAGAGAATAGTGAAATTGCGTGATCCTGTTAGACAGGTAGTACCCGACGTAGAGAAAGTAGGACTCACGTACGTTTCACTCGAAAGTAAGCAGGGGGTCTGAGATGGCAAATTTATTCTCCCTTCAGGGGAAAGTTGTCAAGAACGTGGACCTCCCAGAGGCATTTAAGGTTCCCTTGAGGAAGGATCTTATAGTGAGGTTCACGAATGCCTATCAATCCAATGGCAGGACGCCTTACGGAAGCTACTGGTTTGCGGGAAGTAGAAGGGTTGGGCATAATCTTGGTCCAAATCATGGAATATCCAGGTATCCAAGGGTCCAGGGAACAATGAGGGGAGTCTTACTGAATAACGCGAGAGGAGGAAGATCTGCCTTTCACCCCGTATCAGAGAAGAACTGGAACATGAAAGTTAACAAGAAGGAGAGAAATTATGCTAAGTTATCTGCGCTCTCCTGTACGGTTGACCCTGAGCTGGTGAAGAGAAGAGGACACAAATTCACTGTAGAATCCCTACCAGTTATACTAGAAGACCGCTTTGAACTCATTGAAAAGACAAGAGAGGCAATAGATGTTCTAAAGAGCGTTGGAGTATTTGGAGACATCCTGAGGTCAAAAGAGGGAACGAAAATAAGGGCAGGAAGAGGAAAGAGCAGGGGAAGGAAATACATAACACCGAAGAGCATACTATTTGTCGTCAAGGATAAGTCTCATCTGTCAAAGGCGCTAAAGAATCTTCCAGGAGTTGACATAGTCAGGCCTCAGGGACTGAATGCATACGTCCTAGCTCCAGGTGGGCATCCGGGAAGGTTACTGGTTATGACGGAGGGAGCCTTGAATGAAGTCCGGGGGTGGAAAATTTGAAAAGTCCTTATGACATTCTTTTAAAACCGTTCGTGACAGAAAAGACTATGCTTCAGATCGAGCGGGACAACAAGATATGGTTCATAGTTTACGAGAAGGCCACAAGAAGCGAAGTTAAAAAAGCAGTTGAGGAGATATCAGGTATGAAGATCAGCAACGTAAACATCCTTAGGGATAAGGAAGGAAAGAAGGCAGTTGTGAAAATTTCCAAGGACTTTTCTGCAGAGGAGCTTGCAACCAAGCTGGGGATATTCTGAGGTGAAAATATGGGAAAAAGAATTCTAGTTCAGAGAAGAGGGAAGGGCGGACTTATGTACAGGAGCCCGAGCCACAGGCATTATGGTCAAATCAGGTACCCGTCCATGAAAGCATGGGAGGGTAAGGTGGAAAAATTGGTCAGGGACCCAGGTCATTACGCCCCAGTTGCAATAGTAAAGATGGATGACGATAGTAGCAGGAATTTTATAGCACACAACGGCATGTTCGAAGGCCAGAAGATAAAGGGCGGGGTTGACTCGCCAGCGAATCAAGGAAATACTCTCCCACTGGGCCTTATTCCAGACGGTGCGATCGTTTACAACGTGGAAGTTAGGCCTGGATCCGGTGGAAACATAGCGAGGACTCCCGGATCTTTCTGCACTGTCGTTGCTCATGGAGAGAACGTGACTCTCAAACTCCCATCTGGAAAGATGAGGGATATAAAACCTGCCTGCCTAGCAACTATCGGCGTCACAGGAGGCGGGGGAAGAAATTCAAAGCCCTTCCTGAAGGCGGGAAAGAAGATTCATGCGTATTCCAGCAGGGCCAAGAGACCCTTCAGCGTGCGGGGTGTAGCAATGAACGCGATAAACCATCCGCATGGTGGAGGAAATCACCAGCACGTTGGGAGACCATCCACTGTCGGAAGGAATGCACCACCCGGAAGGAAGGTTGGCAGACTGTCTCCGAGAAGGAAGGTGAAGCAAAATGCCTGAAGACAAGAGACTTAGGTCACAGAAAGCAATCAAGAGATCCAAGAGAAAAGCTACAAAGGCCATATCAGAAAGAGGGAAAGAGATACTCTTCAAGGGGAAGACCCTGGAACAGCTCTTAGCGCTTGAACTACCTGAACTGCTGAAGATTATTCCTTCGAGGGCAAGGAGAACGCTGAAGAGGGGATACAACGTCGAGCAGAAGAAACTTCACGACAGGCTTCTGGAAAGGGATTCCGTCAAGACAAGGGTTAGGGACCTCATAATATTACCTCAGTACGTCGGAAAAACCATTTCCGTTTATAACGGCCACGTTTATCAAACGTTTACTATAAAGGAAGAGATGATTGGTCACTATGTCGGTGAATATTCACAGACTAGGAAGGAAGTTAAGCACTCGGGACCGGGAGTAGGGGCTACAAGGGGGTCTAAGTTCCTGCCCCTTAAGTGAGGTTTTGATATGAAATACGTAATCGAAACTGACAAGAAGAAAAGCGCAAGGGCGACTTCTGTTAATACGCCAATATCACCGAGAGATGCACTGGAATTGGTTCGAACGCTTAAAGGGATGAAGCTTGAGAGTGCAAAGGATTACCTGGAAAGGGTCATATCAAAGAAGAGTGCTGTTCCTTACAGGAAGTTCCTGGATTCCGTTTCACACAAGAAAGGGGTAGGTCCGGGAAGATATCCAATCAAGGCTGCAAAGTACGTGCTTGAAACAGTTACAAATGCTGAAAATAACGCGGAATTTAAGCAACTGGATTCTGAAAAGCTTGTAATAAAGAGCGCGGTAGCCCAGCCGGCATCACCCATCAAATACTATACCTATAAAGCATTCGGTTCAAGTGGAAAGTTCTACAGGGAGAGGGTTCACATCCAAATAGTTCTGGAGGAGATGGAATGAAGGAACTTAAATTTCTCAAAGAAAATATCAGGAGGCAGCTAATAAAAGAATACCTTGTCCAGGAAATAGGAGATGCCGGGTTTGGTGGAGTAAATATCCAGAGAACACCACAAAACACCATAGTAACTCTAAGGGTGGAGAGACCCGGACTGGTCATCGGGAGAAGGGGATCAAAGATAAAAAATATGGAAATCACACTCGAAAAGAAGTTCAGCCTTACCAGTCCTCTCATAAAAGTGGAGGGGACGGAAGAACCAGGGCTTAATGCACAGATAATGGCACAGAAACTCGCCAGGTCTATTGAAAAAGGGTGGCATTTCAGGAGGGCAGGACACAGTATCCTCAAAAGGATTATGGATGCAGGCGCCAGGGGCGGTCAGGTAAGGATGGGTGGAAAACTGACTGGCGAAAGGTCAAGAACCGTCAAATACACAGCCGGTAAGGTCATATCATCGGGGCATCCGTCGGAATCTATAGAAAAGGGGTTTGCAGTTGCGATGACGAAGCCCGGCATAATCGGGGTATCAGTGAAAATTCTCAGGAAGAGCGTCAGGTTGCCTGACGACATTCAGGTGAAGAAAGTGGATCTGGGGGAGGTGGTTGGTAATGGAGGAAATGAAAGCGAAATCGATACGCAAAATGAATGAGGAAGAGATCGGCAAGAAATATCAGAATATAAGGGAGGAACTGATGCGCGAGAGAGGAATATCCGCGATGGGTGGTGCACCTCCCAGTCCAGGTAAGATAGAATCACTTAGAAGGCAGCTGGCAAGAATGGAAACTGTAATGAGGGAGAACAAGAAATGAAGGACGACAGGATTTACAAAGAATTAACACCCTTGGATGAAATCGCCAGGGAATCACAGGTAATAACTATAGAAACTGACAAGAGGAGGTACGGAAAATACATGACGATAGTGTCAGGCTTCGACGTTCATTCCGAGGACATCAAGGAGCTAGCAAAGATACTGAAGAAAAAGACAGCGACTGGTGGAACAGCAAAAGGGGATAAGATAGAATTGCAGGGAGATCAGAGGGTTAAAGTGAAGAAGGTCTTAGAAGATCTTGGTTTCAAGGTGAAGGTATCAGAATGAATCCATATCTAACAGATGTTATTGGTACGAAGGTCAATGTGCTCAAGCATTCAGATCCTTCATTCGTTGGGGTGAGGGGAAAAATCTTGGACGAGACAAAGAACATACTTATTGTGGAAACCGAGAAGGGACAGAAGATTCTGCCCAAGACGAAGGGCGTAGTGCTCTTCGACGACAAGAAGGCGAACCTTGAGAAAATGAGGTTCAGACCTGAGGACAAGATGAAAAAGTTAAGGAGGAAGGGAAGGCAATGAGGAACATAGGAATAGAGGTTAACGAACCGGAAGAAGAATGCACCGATCAAAAGTGCCCATTTCACGGGGAACTCGGAGTGAAGTCCCCTGTTATACAGGGAAAGATCACGTCCGTTTCAATGAAGGGAACGGTGACGGTGCTGAGAGAGTATCTAAAGAAGAACGAGAAGTATGAGAGATATGAGAAGAGAAGAAAAAAATATCACGCTCATCTTCCAGGATGCATCCATGTCAAGCTTGGTGACGTAGTGAAAATAGCTTACGCAAAGCCGCTTGCTAAATCAGTATCATTCGTAGTCATTGAAAAGGAAGGAAAAGCATGAAGGGATTGGCTGGAACGCAGATAAGAGGTCTCCCACTCGGGGCAAACTTGGAGTGTGCAGATAACTCTGGAGCAAAAGTTCTCTCCCTTATCAACGTAAAAGCTTATCACAATACCAAAAGAAGAGTTCCAGCAGCATCTGTTGGCGACATGATCACGGCATCTGTCAAGAGAGGGTCCCCCGAGATGAGAAGGAAGGTCGTTTACGCAGTGGTAATCAGGCAGAGGAAAACGTTCAGGAGGCAGGATGGAATTATGGTGGAATTTGAAGATAATGCTGCAGTACTTGTACAAGACAACGGTGAGACGAGAGGGACTGAAATAAGGGGCCCAGTAGCGAAGGAGGCGGCCGAGAGATGGCCAAGGGTTGCCGCGCTTGCGAGTTCCATTGTGTGAGGTGAAAAAGTGAAAAACGTTACTGTTCATCTTTCAAAGGATCTGATTTCAAAATACGGGATCAGGAGATTTCCTGTTAGGAAAGGGGACATGGTTCGGATAGTGAGAGGGGATGCTGAAAAAGACGATAAGCTAAATGTAGTCGGGAAGGAAGGGAAGGTCATAAAAGTGCTGAAGGATGATGGAAAGATTGTGATTGAGAATATCAACATAGCGAAGGCAGATGGTAAAATGAAACCAAAAAAGCTGGATCCGTCTGCGGTTATGCTAACGAAGCTTTCTCTGGAGGATAAGAAGAGGAAAGAGAGGCTAGTTAAACTTGCATCTCTTAGAAACAAGGTGGTAGAAGAAGAGCCGGAAACTAAGCTTGAGGAAAATAAGGAGGAAGAACATAAGCCGGAATCTCCGTCTCAAGATGAAGCCGGGAAGAATGAAAAGAACGAAGAAGGAGGAGTAGACGATGAGTAAACATCTCAAGAGGCTTCCGTCTCCCGTGACCTGGAAGCAACCGAGGAAGAAGTTCACCTGGTCCGTCAGGTCAAAAGCTGGGCCACATCCACTCGAGGAGAGTGTTCCGCTAATGGTCATAATAAGAGATATACTTCATTTAGCCGATACGTCGAAGGAGGCAAGGAGCATAATTACTAGGGGAAAGGTCGAGGTAGATGGAAAGATTGTCAAGGACTATCAGAGACCAATAGGTTTCATGGATGTCATTCTGATCAAGGATGCAGGTATATCGAAGAGGGTTCTGCTGGACAAGAATGGAATATTTGTCCTGGCCGACCTTAATCCTCAGGAGACAGGATGGAAGCTAGTTAAAGTAACAGGAAAAACCATAACAAAAGGAGGGAAGGTGCAGATAGCAACGCACGACGGAAGGGTAATCCTTTCCCAGGAGAAAGAAGTGAAGAGAGGGGATACCCTGAAGATTTCGATACCTGATCAGAAGATCCTGGAAGTTTACCCCATGGTTAAAGAGACGTCAGTTTACGTAACAGGCGGAGCCCACAGAGGGGTAATTACAACGATAAAGGAAATAAACGTCTCAAGGAGTTACCAGGAAAATACAGTTGAGAGTAATGATAATTTCACGACTACAGTTTCAAATATTTTCGTCCTTGGAAGATCGAAGGCCGAAATTTCCGTTCCGGGAGGTGCCTGAAATGGGAATGAGTGACGTGATAATAGATAAAGTTACAGTAAACATTGGGGTAGGTGAAGCGGGAGAGAAACTTGAGAAGGCAAAGAGCGTGCTCAAGCTCCTCACCTCAGGAAATCCAACGATAACGAAGGTTAAAAGGGCAAACAGGGAATTCGGCATAAGGCAGGATCAGCCAATTGGGGTGAAGGTTACCCTGAAAGGAGAGGAGATGGACAAATTCCTGAAGGCTGCTCTGTGGGTCAAGAATTTCAAATGCCTAAGTTATTCTTTCTCTACGCAGGGAAGTTATAGCTTCGGAATCGCAGATTATACCGACTTCAAGGGAATGAAGTACAATCCCGAAATTGGAATATTTGGGATGGATGTTGTTGTTACATTCAAGAGAAGAGGAGGGTATAGAGTTGCGAAGAGATGGAACTCCCCTAGACCTGTGCCTAATAAAATCAGGGTCAAGAGGGAAGAAATGATGGAATTCATGAAGGAAAACTACAAGGTGGAAATTCTGGAGGTAGGATAAATGGCGCAAACGAAGCTTGCCCCCAAGAAAAAGTACGGAAGAAAGGAAGGATGCGAGAGGTGTGGTAGAAAGAGGGGGCTGGTCAGGAGGCACGGCCTGAGACTGTGCAGGCAGTGTTTCAGGGAGATAGCCCCAGAACTTGGATTCGAGAAATATTCGTGAGGTGAAAGAATGGGGGATACATTAAACGATGCATTGGTTTCGATAAAAAACGCGTCTAAGCTTGGGAGGCAGGAGCTAGACGTAAAGGCCTCAAACATGGTCGGGAGAGTTTTGAGAGTTTTCCAGAAGTACGGGTACATAGAGGAATATGAATACGTGGAGAACGGTAAGGGCGGATTATTCAGGGTAAAGGTTGCAAAGACGATCAACAGCTGCGGCGTGATAAAACCAAGATTCTCAATAAAGAGGGAGGAGCTGGAGAAGTGGGAATCGAGATATCTCCCTGCCCAGGATATCGGAATACTGGTGATATCAACAACATCCGGAGTGATGAGCAATTCTGAGGCTAAAAAGAAAGGTACAGGGGGAAGGGCTCTTGCATTCATTTACTGAGGTGATATAAATGGAAGAGTTCATAGATATACCGTCTGGGCTCAAGGTAAAATATGAGAACTTCAAGTTCGTGGTCCAGGGACCAAGGGGAAAGGTTGAGAAAATATTCAAGAATGAGTACGTTGCCATTGAGTTGAAGGACAACCGCATAAGGATTTTCACCAAGAGGGAAAAGAGGACGGATTCGGCAGTTGTTGGAACCTGGAGGAGCATTATACTCAGCTCGTTCGTTGGAGTCACAAAGGGGTTCATATATACCATGAAGATAGTCTACGCCCACTTCCCAGTAAAAGTCTCTGTCAAGGGGAATCAGGTTTTGCTTGACAATTTCCTTGGAGAAAAGAGCCCCAGGAAAATAACGGTAGATCAGGAGGTTAAGGTGGCAGTCAAAGGCGATCTGGTAACAGTTGAAGGAAGCGACCTGGAGAGTACCGGAAATGCTGCTGCCAAGATCGAGAAGATGAGCAAGATAAAGGGTTTCGATCCGAGAGTATTCCAGGATGGCATTTACATAATTAGGAAGGGTGAAGTAGTTGAAAGCTGAGTTAGATCAGAACGGAAAGAGACTGTTGGCTATGAGGAACAGGATGAACAGGCGTAGACCAGAATTCCACAGGCAGGAGTGGTTCAGGTACGTAAGGCTGGGCGACGGCTGGAGAAAACCGCGAGGGAAACATTCGAAGCTCAGGGAGATGAAAGGATACAGGCAGGCTCACGTGGAATCTGGTTACAGGGGACCACGCAAGGTCAGAAATCTGCATCCTTCAGGTTTTCAGGAAATATACGTTTCCAACGTTCAGGATCTTGAAAAAATCAATCCCAAAATACATGCAGCAAGGATAAGCTCGGGCATTGGATGGAAGAAGAGGAAAATCATTCAGGACAAGGCTAAAGCCGCGGGAATAAGGATACTTAACGAGGTGAAATAATGCCTACCCTTGCTCCACAGAAGAGAATGGCTTCCTCAATCATGAAAGTAGGGAAGTCAAGGGTGTGGATGGACACGAAGAGCGTGGACGAAATAGCCGAAGCGGTAACAAGGGAAGATATACGGAAACTGATCAAGAAGAATGTCATTCAGAAGAGAAATCCCAAAGGGAATTCAAGGGGCAGGTTCAAGGCTGCAAAGGCCCAGAGAGATAAGGGGAGAAGAAAGGGACCAGGCTCTAGGAAAGGAACGAAAAATGCCAGGGAACCGAGGAAGAGGAAATGGGTTAGCAGCATAAGATCTATGAGGAACACACTGAAAGAGATGCGGGAATCTGGAAAGATATCGAGGAGCGATTACAGGAACTTTTACAAGAAGATAAAGGGTGGGGCCCTCCGCAGCCGGTCGGCGCTCTTGCTCCATATGAAGGAAGAAGGAGTTCTGAAGGGGGAATGAAATGAAGTCAAGATACGTTATGCCGCTTAAGAGAAGAAGGTTGAAAAAGACTGATTACAAGAAAAGGCTTGGTCTAATAAAAGGAGGATTACCTCGGGCGGTCATAAGGAAGTCAATAAAGAATATGAGGGTCGACATAGCTGAATATGCCGTTTCAGGCGACAAGATAATCGCGCACGGATGCACAGTTGAACTGAAGAAATACGGTTGGAAGAGCCCAACCGGAAATACACCCTCCTCCTATCTTGCGGGTTATCTGGCTGGCCTGAGGGCGAAGAAGAAGGGCATAAAGAAGGTCAACGCGGACCTTGGTAGGCAAAAAGTTATCAAAGGATCAAAGTTAATGGCAAGCATCCAGGGGCTGATTGATTCTGGCGTGAAAGTACCTGTAAGCAAGAAATTTCTGCCCCACAACGACAGAATTACCGGAAAGCATCTTAAGACGGTCGAAGAGAATTCCGTGGAGACTGTTAAGAAAGCAATGGAGGAATCACTGTGACTAAGGAAGTTATAGAATGGATACCCAGGACACGTCTGGGAAAAATGGTCAAGGAAGGGAAGATAAAATCAATCTCTGAAGCACTAGAAACACACGTTCCGATAAGGGAACCCGGGATAGTTGATACCCTGGTCCCAAACCTGGAGGATGAGGTAATAGAAATAAAGATGGTTCAGAAGATGTCAGATTCTGGAAGGAAGGTCAAGTTTGCAGCAACAGTCGTAGTTGGAAACAAGGACGGTTACGTTGGTATGGGCCACGGCAAGGCAAAGGAAACAGGCGATGCTATAGGAAAGGCAATAGAGAATGCAAAGATCAATCTCATTGAGATAAAGAGAGGGTGTGGTTCTTGGGAATGCGGCTGTGGAAGAAGTCATACTGTGCCGTTCGAGGTCATGGGGAAATCTGGCTCCGTGAGAGTATATCTCAAGCCTGCGCCCCAGGGAGTAGGACTGGCGATAGGGGATATCCCAAAAAAGGTTCTCTCAATAGCTGGAATACAGGACACCTGGGGATTTTCTGAAGGACATACTAAGAGCACTGTCAATTTTGCATATGCCACTTTCAACGCACTGAAAGAGACAGCGAAGTTCAAGATAAATCAGAAATTGGTCCTGAGCACTCCAATATACAAAGGGGGGGTGATGAATGTTAGCAGTGATAAAAGTCAGGGGAAGCAATAAGACGGACGTGGGAATAAAGAGGGCATTTCAGGAGCTAAGGTTGACAAGGAACAACATTCTCGTCCTTGTCGACGAATCCCAGATGGGCCAGATCAAAAAGGCAAAGGACTACATTACTTGGGGGGAAATAGACGAGGAACATCTGGAGAGGCTACTGGCCGAAAGGGGCAGAATAGTAGGCAACAAACCATTGGACGATAGTGTTTTAAAGGATCTTGGATTCCGTTCCTTCAAAGAGATGGCATCGAAGCTGATGGACGGGAGTATAAGGGTGAAAGATATCGTATCGCTCAAGCCAGTCTTCAGGATGAATCCACCCAGAAAGGGGTATCATTCCACGAAAAGGACTTACACCCACAAGGGAGCCCTAGGTTACAGGGGAAAAGAAATCAACAGTTTGATCGACAGAATGCTCGAAGGTGGTAGAAATGGTAAAGGAGAAAACTAAGAAGTACAGAGGTTCCCTGTACGGTAGGGGGAAGAAGGCCGGAAGGGGCAAAGGCAAGAGGGGGGGAAAGGGCATGGCCGGCCTTGGAAAGCACAGGTGGATCTGGATGATGAAATACATGCCAGATCATTACGGAGTACACGGTTTCGTAAGGCATGCGCAGAAAAGCGAAATAAAGGCAATAAACGTGGGCGACCTCGACAGAAATTATAATAGGCTTATCGAGGCCAACAAGGCGCAGGTGAGAGAGGATAAGGTCGTGGTTGATCTTGAAAAGCTGGGATATGGAGTACTTCTGGGAGGGGGGCAGGTCGGAAGGCCTTTCTCAATTAAAGTAGGCAGGGCCACTGGTAGGGCCATAGAAAAAATTAATAGTGCAGGGGGAGAGGTAGAAACGGATGGAGATAAAGAGGAATAGATTAACTTCCATACCTCTGATTCTCGTATTCGTACTAAACTTATACATCGTATACAGATACTCAAACTCCAACTGGGTTTATACAGGAGTCATAATGCTGGCTCTTTCCCCCCTTTATTACCTCACTTACCTTCTCGTCTCATACAAGGGGGAGGGTTCCAGACTCTACGGCTGGAAGAACATAGTTGAACGTCTACCGGCCGTTAAAAAGGCAGGTAGACATGTACGTTTCAAAGAGAAATTCCTCTGGACCGCACTTGTTCTCATAATTTATTTCGTGCTTTCTAACATATTTATCTACGGGCTTGACAGAGCCCAGATCATCGACGTGTTTGCATCATTCCGGTCTATCTTTGCTGGGCAGGCGGGTTCAATCATGGACCTCGGGATAGGTCCGATCGTTACAGCGAGCATAATCATGCAGCTTTTCGTGGGTGCAAAAATAATAAACATAGATCTGACAAAGGGGGAAGATAAAGCACTTTACCAGGGCTCCCAGAAACTGCTGGTTATAATAATGATTTTTGTTGAAGCCATACCTCAGGTTTTTGGATACCTCCCACCGGATCCTGTAATAATTTCTGCGCTGAACGGCGCTGTGCCAGGGTATGGCCTGATGCTTGCCAGACTGATCATCATATTCCAGATTTTCATGGGTTCGTACCTCCTCTTCCTGATGGATGAGGTCGTCTCAAAGTGGGGAATAGGATCTGGTGTATCGTTATTCATTGCTGCCGGTGTATCACAGGCTCTAGTTCTCGGTACCCTTAATTGGGTTCCAGTTACTTCCGGACAGGTCCTTTCTATCGCAAATCCACCCAGCGGGGCCCTTCCAAAGACACTGTTCCTCCTCCATCAATTCAGTGCAAGCCAGCTGTTTTCGGGGGGGCTGGAGAGGATAGTGTTTGCTCCTCCAAATCCTCTTATAGCCCTTGCAGGCACCATATTCATATTCTTCCTCGTGGTCTGGGCTCAATCTGTCAAAGTCGAACTCCCGTTAGCCCACGAAAGGGCTAGGGGAGCGAGGGGCCGATATCCTATCCAGCTGATGTATGCTTCGAATATCCCTGTGATCCTGGCGGCAGCAGTGCTGGCAAATCTGTCAATGTGGACTCTCTTGTTCTGGACGAATCCAACGCTCGCAAAGGTTCCGATCCTAGGGCATGATTTCTTCCTTGGGGCCTACCCAACCGCATCCCTTGCGCAACAGCTGAATATCCAGCAGACTACGCCAATAGGAGGCCTTGCCTGGTACCTTGCAAATCCAAATGGAATAGCAAACTGGCTCTTTCCAATGATTCAACCTACGGTTTACCAATCTCAACTCCTCAGTCATCCCCCATGGGAGATGGGGATCAGGGTGCTCGCCTACGTCACCTTCATGGTAGGTGCGTCCGTGTTATTCGCCAAATTCTGGATTGAGACGACAAACATGAATTCAGAGGGGGTTGCACGACAGATCCAGAGTTCAGGGATGCAGATTCCAGGATTCAGGAGGGACCCCAGGGTCCTCAAACGCGTTCTTGACAAGTACATTCCGGCAATAACAGTATTTAGCGGAGCAGCTGTAGGGGCACTAGCAGCGTCAGCAGATCTCATTGGAACAGTTGGAAACGCCTCCGGAACCGGAGTGCTCCTGACTGTTGGTATAGTTATACAGCTTTACCAGGCGATGGGTAAGGAACAGCTGACTGAGATGTATCCGTTCATGAGAGACTTCTTCGGGGGGATGTAAGTGAAGGTAATTATAGGCGGGATACCGGGTGTTGGAAAAACCACTGTTCTCAACGAACTCGCCAAGGAAGGATTCAGGATCGAAAACTATGGAGATGCGATGTTGAAGGAAGCGGTTGCAAGAAACTATGCAAAGAACAGGGATGAGCTCAGGAGGCTTCCTGTCGACAAACAGAAGGAAATTCAGAGGATAGCAGCAGAGAGGCTATCCGAATTGGGAGACGTTATAATAGACACTCATTTTTCTATTTCAACCGGTGGCGGTTACTTGCCCGGTCTCCCCCCTCATGTTTTGAATGTTCTCAATCCAGATCTCTTTGTCTCAATTGAGGCCGATCCACTGGAAATCTTTGAGAGAAGGAAGAATGACGCAAACAGGAACAGGGACAGGGACTCATTGGAAAGGATAAGGGCACATCTGGAGGCGAACAGGAGTTATGGGATAACTTATTCTGCGATAACTGGCTCACCCTTTCTGGTTGTTATGAACGAGAATAAAAGGGCGGCTGAGGCTTCCGCCAAAATAGCTTCAGTTATAAAGACTCAGAATGGGGGGAAGTAATGAGCCAGAGGCCAGTACGCCCCCAGCAGTCCCGGGAACAGCAACAGGCGATGCAGTCCACCATGAAGACCCAGATGCTCTACTTTGTCGTCATGATCCTACTCCTTTTCGTCTATACCATTCCCACTCTCAGAACTCTTTTTGCAATCCCAATGTTGTACATACTTCAACCCGTAATAGGTTTCAATTTCGAGTATCCCCTCTTCACCATTCTTTTCGCCGCAATCATAACAGGATTCGTGAATACAATCGCAAGGCACTTTTTCACGGATTATTTTGCAATGGCAGAGATGCAGCATAAGAACAAAAAACTTTCACAGAGATACAGGGAAGCTATCCGCAGCAGGAACAAGGAAGAGATGGATGCGGTGAGGCAGGAACAGTCAAAATCAATGCAGGATTCCATGAAGCTTACGCAGCAACAGATGAAGCCAACGTTTGTTACGCTTATTTTGACAGTCTTGATATTCGCATGGCTGATCGGTTTTATGTATACTTCCGGTCACCTTGGTTATACCACGATAGCATCCCCTATAGGGAATGGAAACCTGATGAAACTTTACTACGGTTTCTACGCCTGGATCGGGGTTTACTCACTATTTTCAATAACATTCACCTATCCCCTTCAGTATGGGCTTAAAATGTGGTACATAAGAAGAAGTGTAAGGAATGAGGGTAACTATATCAGGTCCGCCGGGCAGCGGTAAGACGACAGTTGCTGAAATTGTGAGCAGCAGGCTGTCTCTGGAGCTCGTCACTGGAGGAAAGATTTTCAGGGATGAGGCAAATAGGTTGAATATGAGCCTGGCTGAATTGGGTTCCTTTGCCGAGAAGGAGGAAAAGTATGATAGGGCCCTTGACGAACATCTTCTGGATGTTCTGAGGAACAAGGAGAATGTTCTGGTGGAATCCAGGCTATCCGGCTGGCTCTGCCATCTTTATGGGCTAAAGGCATTCAAGGTATTTGTGAATGCGCGTGAGGAAGTCAGGTTGGAAAGGATTAGAAAATCCATGCAATCCCGAAAGGAGGAGATGGGTCATGACCTTCTGTATCTGATGAGGCAAAGGGAGGAAAGTGAATGGCAGAGGTACAAGAAGTATTACGGAATCGATTATAGGGACACTTCAATTTATGATCTGATAGTGGATGCGAGTGAAGATGGGGCTCAGAAGGTCGCGGAGGTGATAATTTCTGGCATCAATATTTGGAAAGGAGCCGAAAGAAAGATCCATTGAGGAGCGAATCAACTTCGGTTTTGTTGTCATTGATAAGCCCAGAGGGCCTACATCACATCAGGTATCCGCATGGGTGAAGGAGATACTGGGAATATCCAAGGCTGGGCATGTGGGCACCCTTGACCCGAACGTCACCGGTGTTTTGCCTGTTGGCTTAGAAAAGGCTACGAGGCTTGCAGACTTCCTGCACGAACAGGGGAAAGAATATGTCGCTCTTATGCTACTGCATAAGCAGGTAGACTACGAAAAGGTTCAGAATACGATGGCGGAGTTTACAGGAGAAATATTCCAGTTTCCACCACTGAGGTCAGCAGTTGCGAGAAATCTGAGGAAGAGAAAGGTATTTTCACTCAAATTAATGGAAATGAAGGATAGGCATGTTCTCTTTAAGGCAAACGTTGAATCCGGGGTTTACATCAGAACTCTCTGCAGGGATATAGGCGATGCACTCCTTGTGGGGGCGAACATGGTAGAATTGAGAAGAACAAGAAGCGGTCCTCTTGATGAATCGAAGCTCGTCACTTTGCAGAAGCTTAAGGACGCATTCACCCTCTATAAGGAGGGAGATAGCAGCCTTCTATCCAGTATCTTAATCGATCCGGAAAAGGTTACCAATGACTACCCCAGAATTGTGATTAAGGAGAGTGCCATAGATGCCATGGCCCATGGGGCCAGCATCTTCAGAAAGGGGATAATCGAAGATTTTGGAGAGGGGAATACTGTGAGGATCATGAGCCCTAAAGGTGAGCTTCTTGGCATGGGCATCAGAGAAGGTCAAAACGTGAAACCAGAGGTTGTTCTGATAGATAGGGGAGTATACCCAAAGGGATGGAAGAGCAATCCTTAACGTCCTGATTAAAGTCAATATTTCCTTCAAATTTAGGCCTCAACTAGAAATCAGTTGAGAAACGTCACAAAGATTAGCAGAGGGAAATTCTGAATTGCAAAATAATTTAATCCCGTGGGGATATTATGCATGAATGTACAGTTTCCTCGCTCCCCTCTTAATTGCGCTGACGCTTGGATACCTTGCTACATTAATAGCGAGACTGACTGGAACTGTATATATCCCGTACCTGCTTCTTTTGGGGATAATTGTTGGGCCCGTTCTCTATCTAATAAAACCGGAAGAGGTAGCGACTCTCTTTTACGGTTATGTAGGTCCCATAGGGGCAGCCTTCATCATATTGGCAGAGTCGAGCAAGATACACAGATACATCCTTAGGAGGATCATAAAGCCTCTTTCACTGTTGCTCACATTCGTTCTTTTCGTTACAGGCATAGCTACCGGTATAATCATCGTTCTCCTTATTAAGGCACCCGTTTGGGTCGGATTCACTGTAGGTGCCATAATATCGTCCACAGATCCGGCATCCGTGATCACTTCCTTGAGGAAAACCAAGGTTTCAGAGATTCCCTCAACGCTCCTAGTCACAGAATCAGTATTCAATGATCCATTCTCCTATCTGTTCCTCATAATCGTAATTTTAATATTTTTCCCGAAAAATATCTCTTACATTCAATCGTCTCCTTTTATATTCAACAATCTGTTTTTATATGTTCTAATCACACAGATAGCGTTTCCTGTCGTTATTGCAAGTTCGCTCTTCGGGTTGCTATACTTCTTGAGGATAAAGCTTCCTAAGGATTTCAAGGAATACTATACAGGTATGTTTCTTCTGTTCGGTCTTGCAGCATACTCACTAACGGTGACTCTGGGAGGCTCTGGATACTTAGCAGCTGCACTATTTGGGGTACTTTCTGGAAACTTTATGCCGAGAGATCGTGAATTTGAGAATTACAGTCTCTTTATGGACAATGTCTCGACATTCGCAGCTATCTTAATATTTGTTTTCCTGGGGGCTTCAATAGATCTTTCCGTTCTAGGCGGGTATCTTATACCAGGCGTAATAATAGCCCTGTTGTTGATATTCATCGTAAGGCCGTTTGCCGTTGTCCTAGCAGGCTCATTCGGTACTGAAATTGAATACGGCGATCTTTTGTTTGTTGGCATGGAGGGGACAAGGGGCGTTTTTCCGGCGATACTTGCACCTACCGTACTGATCATGGGAATAGGAACAGGTAACTTCCTGCTAACTTACTGGGGAAAGGTAATTGAGACGATAGTACTCATCATTATTTTCACGTCTCTTACCGTCCAGCCACTGATGATGGGTAGGCTTTATAAGCACCTCCACAAAGGGGAAGAGGCAAAAGACAGGTAAGATTTACCGGGCGAAAACTCCTGATCTCTCCTAACGGTGAGCTTGGGATGCGGTAGCGTTAAATGTGAGCATTTCAGAGGTTTTCAAATTCCTCGCTTACGTCTATAATCACTTGCTCCATCAGCTTATCAATGTTCCTTGCAGTAAATTCTCTCAGTCCTCCCATCTCGCTCTTTACTTTCGCTATGAATTTCGAGTTCTCCGCATAAATGTCGAAATGAACAAGAAGCTCTTCCATGTTTGCTAATCAGCATGCCGTATAAATTTTTAACTAATCACTCAACGTTCTGAGACAATTCAGACTGCAAGATTGCCTTGTCGTTTTATAGAATCATTAAACATTAATATGATGATACAATCTTAACAAAATGCGATTAAGACTCTTTTATCGAGAAGGAGAAGAATAAAAACAATTAAAAGAAGAAAGGAGTTGAGTATAAGTGAAAAATGAAAAGGCCGAATCCTGCACCCTTAGAAATATTAAAGGAGTGAGCTTAAGCAAATATCAAAAACAATCAGAGATTCTCGCTGCTCTATCAAATGCAACGAGACTTGCAATACTCGAGATCATGATGGAGTATGGGGAAGTGTGTACTTGTGAGTTAGAATCAGCACTAAATATTCCACAATCGACCGTTACAGTGCATATTCATAAACTTTATCAGAATGGACTTCTGAAGAAGAGAGAAGAATGGAAGTTCACTTATTACTCAATTGACAGAACCCATGAAGATCTGATCAGGAAGGTCTTGAAAGGATAAGACCACTTTTCTTCTCTCAAAAATTGATCTTATCCGAAGTACCCCAGATCCTCCTTTCTCTCTTCTTGTGGAGCTTCGATCATTCTGTTGGTAAGGTCGTCTATCTCCTTTATCCTCTTGTCTAACCCAGAAGTATCAGTTCTGATGTTCAGGTAATCCGCTAGCACCTTTGTGACTTGTTTTGCAGATTTCGGGTCAGTGAAGTAGCCTGAAGTCTCCCCCATCAGGCATACCCCAGGGAGTTCAAACAACTCTATGCCCATCCCCAGAAACAAGCCGGCGCCGCCAACGATTCCTCCACCAGGTTCGTTTTTTGAGAATATCACACCAGATTTCTCAAATTTGTCTTTCATGTCCTTTGAGGTGTAGGCACCGAGTACTCTCGGGTTTTCCATGAGTTTGCCAATCTGGTACCCGCCTAGTGTTATGATCTCTTTGACATCAAATTGTGTTCCAACTTCAAGAACCTTGAAGCAGATTTCATACTGCCCCTGTGAAGTGAGTCCCTGAAAATCACCAGTGAAAATTATCAGGTCTCCCTCCTTCCTTTTCTTGTAGTACAGCTCATTTCTTACCAGCCTTGCCATTGCATCCTCATTCATGAGTACCTGAGGGGGAAGATGATGCGAAAAGACGTCGGCAAGTTTCTTTGCCTTAAGGTTTTCAATCAGAAAATCTGCGGTTATCTTTCCAACGTTTCCAATACCGGGTAACCCCACAATTAGGACTGAATTTTTCAGCTTCACATTGTCTACCATTCTAACTATCACACTTTCCATTTATTCACACCTTCCCATATAGCATCTTCATCCTGTACTTGCCAAACCTGTCCTGCGGAGAAAATCTTGGTGGAAGTGAAGAAATTGTCTTAGAACCACATTTAGGACAGGTGCTCTCTAAAGTATAAGTACCACAACTACCACATTTGAATATCAGGCTTTTCACTCTTTCACTGGTCCTTCCCCTATCCCCCCGTGCTTCTTGAGGTAGGATATTATTATCTCTCCACTCTTTCTCATGTTGTCCTCTGCGATCTTCGGATCCTCAGCACGAGAGACGATCCTGTACTGCGGTGCTCCTATGTAACTGATCTCAATTCCTTCCATTTCCCCTGCCTGCAGTGCCTTCTTTATCACCTCAATTCCATCCCCGGAACTACTTCTCAACTTTATGACCCCCCTCAGTTCTGCCGTCGGAGGCTTGAGGTTTTCCTTGGCATAGGTAACTATAATCGATGCCCATCCCTCATTACCCAGTTCGCTTAAGAACTGATCGGGTTCAACTGCTGCCAGATCGAGTGCGTCGGCCAGAGAGCCGAACTTCTCCTCCATCATTTCCACGGCGACATTCTTGTCAAATTTTTCTGGAAATTGAACTGATAGATTTGAGAGAATTTTCTCTGCTCTCTGCTCATTCTTCCACTCCTTAAGTTTCTCCCTTTTCTGGTGGTCATTGACTCTTCTCAGAGAAAGATCAAATCTCCCTCTGGCAGGGTTCGCATCAAGTACTTTGCATACTATCCGCTGCCCTTCCCTTACATAATCCCTTATATATTTTATCCATCCAGAGGAAACTTCTGAAATATGGATGTAACCCTCTTTATTTCCGTACTCGTCAAGATTGCAGACTGCGCCGAAATCACGTATATCCTTAACTGTGCAAACCACAAGATCTCCGATCTCAGGATCTGCCTTCTTCATTTGAATTCTCCAGTGATCTGCCCGCTTATTTCATACTTTCCGCCTGTAGGCTTTGCCAGAACTGCATTACAGACAGGGCACTTAACCTCAGTTGAGCCTCTGGAGTAAGTCACAGTCTCAGTCCCACAGTCTGGGCACTTTATCTTTATGAAATTTTTTTCCATTCCCTTGATCTTAGTGAACATTTATGCTTCCACCTCTGCTAGCTCGAATTTCTTAGCTCTCCATGTTGGCGTATGATACGCCTTTTTGCATTCCAGACATCTGTACCTAATGTTGATCCTCTTTGTCGGTTTCTCCCTTCCTTCGTATACGGGTCTAGGGAAGCCTCCGTATCCTGAGGTAGCTCTTCTAAATCTCCTCTGACCCTTCCTCATCTCGCTTGCCTTCCTCTTCTTGACTCTCTCTATTTCCTGAAGAGTATGCTTTTTACAATGAGGACAGTATCTCATAACCTTTCTAGGTAACTTCAATTATACCACCGGTGTTGCAAGCTGCATTTTAAATGCATATTTAAGCATTTATTAGAAGGGTCCGCAGCAATTTCTAAAAACGTTCAGAGAATATATCATTCCATTCTTTCCACGGATGAAAAATCTGACTGCATCTGTTTGATTTTAGGCAAAAATTATCAATCTGATGCACATAAAGTTGCTCATGTTGGATGAAGTCCCTCAAACCTTCAATTTTACCGAAATAGAAAAGGAGGTTTCAGATTACTGGGAAAAAGAGAATGTAATGCAAAGATCCTTCGTCGTCAATAAGGGTAAGAGGAGATTTTCATTCATTGAGGGCCCCCCAACAGCAAACGGCCCCCCGCACATCGGTCACGCGGAAACAAGAGCAATGAAAGATCTGTTTCTAAGGTATAAAACTATGATGGGTTTTTACATCAACCCAAGGACTGCAGGATGGGATTGCCATGGACTCCCCGTTGAAATAGAGGTTGAAAAGAAGCTAGGTATCAAGGACAAGGCAGAGATTGAGAGGATGGGAGTTGCCGAATTTAATAAATTGTGCAAACAAAGCGTCTTTGAGTACATCAAAATATGGGAGGAGGCATCAAAAAAATTGGGTTACTGGGTGGATTACGACAAGGCGTACGTAACGATGAAGGATGAATACATAGAAAGCGAATGGTGGGCGCTCAAGGAACTTTATGCGAAGGGGCTATTATTCAAGGACTTCAGAATTTCACCTTACTGTCCGAGATGCGGTACTACCTTGAGTGCTCACGAGGTTGCACAAGGGTATAGGGAAATAGAAGATTTTTCTATTTACGTGAAATTCAAGGTTGAGGGGAAGGATGAATATTTTCTGGTCTGGACAACGACGCCATGGACACTACCTGCAAACGAGTATCTTGCAGTCAATCCCGATTTCAACTACATCCTCGTCAATTATAAAGGGGAAAAGTTGTGGATTGTCGAGGAGAGGGCTAAAACTGTCCTTAAAAGATATGAAGTTCTTGATAGCAGGCCCGGGAAATCATTTGTTGGGACGAGGTACGAGCAGCTTGTTCCTTTCCTGAAAACTAGAGCAGGAATGTATGTGGTGGATGGAAATTTTGTAACCAAGGAAGATGGATCGGGAATTGTTCACATTGCTCCTGCATTTGGATCTGACGATTACTCAGTCATGAAGAAGGAGAAAGGAGAGTTGTATGTCACCGTAAATGAGAGCGGAAAGATCTCTCTTGATTCGCCGTGGAAGGGATTGGATGTACAGGTTGCCAGCGACCAAATAATAGAATATCTTAGGAAAGGAGGAAAATTGTTAAAGACGGAGAAGGCAACCCACTCTTATCCATTCTGCTGGAGATGCGATACGAGACTGATTTATTACCCCGTGGAGTCATGGTACATTGGTGTTTCAAAGGCCAAGGATCAGATAGTCAAATATAATCAAAATGTGCACTGGAACCCGGAATATATCAGGGATGGAAGATTTGGTAACTTTCTTAATGAGGGTAAAGATTGGGCCTTATCCAGAAATAGGTTCTGGGGTACTCCCCTTCCAATTTGGACGTGTGAAGATGGTCACGTATTCATACCGGGAAGCAAGAAGGAGCTGACCGACAGGGCATTTTTCATCCCAGAGAATTTCGAACTGCACAGGCCAATGGTTGATCAAATAAAAGTGAAGTGTAATGAATGCGGAAAGGAAATGAAGAGAGAGCCTTATCCTATTGACACATGGTTCGATTCCGGATCAGCCTTCTTTGCCCAGTTCCACTATCCGTTTGAGAACATCGAACTCTTCAGTGAAAATAGCCCGGTTGACTTCATCAGCGAGGCAATGGATCAGACCAGGGGCTGGTTTTACTCCATGCACGTGATTTCCTCTCTTCTCTTTCAGAGGAATGCCTATGATAATGTTGTTGTAATGGAATTCGTAATGAATTCAAAGGGAGAGAAGATGAGTAAATCACGAGGGGACACCGTAGATCCCCTCCAGCTGATAGAAAAAATTGGAACAGATTCCCTAAGGCTGTTCTTCTTTCAGGGTCCTCCGTGGAAACCAAAGCGTTTTACTGAAGAAGGCGCAGTTGAGTTTTCCAGAAAGCTGCTGGGTACTATATATAATTCTTACCTGCTATTTTCAACGAATGCAAGACTGGACCACTGGGAACCCAAAGAGGAAACTATCATATCGAACTTAGACAGATGGATTTATGATAGAAACAACGAGTGTGTGTCCTCTGTCATAAAACACATGGATGAATACAATCCACATCTGGCTCTTGATGATATAAGGGAACTTGTCCTTGATCTGAGTCAGTGGTATCTCAGGCTTTCCAGGGACAGGTTTTGGAACAACGAGATGACGGATGAGAAGAGATCTTCGTACTTCGTAACTTACACGGTATTGGTTAGCTTGACGAAAATGCTGGCTCCTTTCACACCATATTTTTCAGACTATCTCTATCGGAAAATCACAGGACAGGAATCAGTCCACCTCTCTCCATTCCCTACCCCCGAACAATATGATCATTCAATTTTGGGGGACATGGAAACTGTCAAGGAAATCATAGAGGCAGGGCGGAGGATTAGGCAGAAAAATGGGCTGATCCTGAGAAGACCGGTTAGGGAAATAGTGATAACTGACGATGGATACAGGGATGTTCTGGGAAAATATGGCCCACTGATTCAGAAAGAACTGAACTCGAAAGAGATAAAGATCGGAAATATAAACGACTACATTAAAAAGGAATTCAAACTTAACAGAAAAGCTGTTGGAAAGAAACTGGGAAGGAATTTAGCTGGTGCTGAAATGGAGTTTTCGAAACCTGAAAAGCAAGTTGAATTTTCAAAGAAGGGGAAAGTACTCCTCTATGGGGAAATTATCGAGGGGAAGGATGTTACGGAAGAGGAACATCTTAAAGAAAATTACATTTCGGACGAATTGTTGAAGAACAGGGTTCTAATCAACAAAGAATTTGACAAGGAGCTCTATTACGAGGGTCTCGCTAGAGAAATTGTCAGAAGAATCCAGAATATGAGGAAGGAAGAGAATCTGAATTACACCGATAGGATCCTGTTGCACCTTGAAGGGGATGAGGCTATCATGGAGGCCTTTTTAAAATTCAAGAATTACATTTTGGAAACAACACAGGCTGAACCGGAGCCTGAAGTAAACGGAGAATCAAAGGTCTGGGACATCTCCGGACTTGAACTGAGGTTACAAATTAAAAAATTAGTCAAATAGGAAAAAAAGTCAAGCTTGTGGCATGAAACTGGCAAGAATTAAGATCAACTAAGAGGCACCACATAAATTTCTTCGTCAACTTTTACTATCCTAAGACTCTCCGAGTTCCCGTAATCCTTTACCGCTCTTTCCATAAAGGTAAATGGGTCAAGAATGTACGCTGTATCCCCCTCTCTATAGATCACATCAACTTCCTTAATGTCCTTTCCATTCTTCAGAAGTGAGAAGTCATCTATATCAGAAATCTTCCTGTTCTCCTTGTTCCTCGTCACAATGTTTTGAAGTGTTGCTACGTTGCCCTTGATCCCTTCGATAAGGAAGAGGTTTGTACCAGTCTTGATCACATCTCCTTTCTGGAAATCGGGAATTCTAACTGAAATGGTGATCCTGTATAGCTCGTTTCCCTTTTTCATTCCCACCAAATGGGAAGTCTCAAGGAAAGTGCCACCAAATTTATCTATCGCTCTTCTTGCAATTGCCCTCGAAAATTGCTTGTCTGAGATAAATATGTCGTACCCCTCTCTCTTTTTTTCCACTTTTGTAATAAAGACACTCCTGGAAGACGCATTTTCAAATGAATTGACAAGAAATTCTAGAACTGAATCTATTCTCTCTCCCTTCTCTCCTCTTATCTGTAATACTGCCTCATAATAATTGCCCAATCTCTTCGAACAAATGGGGCAAGTTAACAGAGAGGTTCGAAGAAAGAACTCACCATTTCTGGATTCACCGTTCTCTGTCGATTTCCCTTCGAATTTAACTCTTCTATTGAACTCGTCGCCAGTTAAATGAAAGGATGGTGCAGAGACTTTGAACACGTCTCTGAGAACTGAAATAATGATTTCATTCTCTTTTACTGGCTTATCTGACCATCCTCCCAGAAGGACAGAGCCGCAGTGCGGACATCTCTTGATCTTTATGGACTTAGGGTAGTCTGCAACATCGGTTTTATGCCTGCATTCATCACATATGATCCTCGTTCTTTCTACTTCCCTGCCACACACTATGCATTTCGTGTGAGCGTATAATTACTCAACTTAAATTACTTGCCCTTCTCAGCTACCTTCAGAACATCCGCAGGTGTCTCCAAATATTCTCTAAAAAATACGCAATTATCCTTTCCCTTGCAAGCGAGTAGGTTCAGCTTCTGGCAGCCATGACTGTCAAGATAGACGCATTCGTTATCCATTGCATTATACATGCCCCATACCTCGCATTCTTCTTGGATGCATTTGTACCCTGGGTATTTATAATGACATATTCCTTTGAGGTCAGAGAAAATGCACCGCACAGTGCATAATAAATAACTTACATAAAAATTATATTGAAACTTCATTGCTAAGAGATGAAAAGGAGAACGGAAGATGCAATAAACCATTTATCAAGAAAAAAGACAAGAATAATCGATCTATAGAGGCTTTTCCTTACAGGATTTCAGGGGCGCAGCCGCCTTATTGTCCTTGGAAAAGGAATCACTTTGTTTATGTGATCTAACCCTGCAAGCCAAGTTACAAGCCTATCTATCCCAAGGCCGAATCCGGAGTGAGGTACGCTTCCATAACTTCTCAGGTCAATGTACCACTGATAGTCGTCCGGATTTAGATTCTCGTTCTTTATTCTGCTGATAATTTCTTCCTTGCTCCAGATCCTCTCTCCCCCTCCTATAATTTCCCCGTATCCCTCCGGAGCTAGAAGGTCATGGTTAAGAACGTGAGAAGGGTCTTCCGGGTCAGGGCGATGGTAGAATGGTTTTAGTTGAACTGGAAAGTTGTAAACAAACATCGGCTTGTCAAAATCTTCTGTTATTATCCTCTCCTCTTTCTCCCCGAGGTCCACTGCAGCTTCAAGCTTCAGCCCCTTCTCTCTCCCTATTTCTATTACCTTTTCATACCTGTACCTGTAGAATGGTTTTTCCACTGATTTCAACCTGTTGATATCTCTTTTTATAACTTCCAGTTCCTCCCTATTAAGAGTTGTTAATTGTGCAGCCACGTATATGATAAGCTCCTCCTCTATATCCATCATCTTCTGATTACCTATCCAAGCAGATTCCGCTTCAAAGTGAGAAAACTCCGTGACATGCCTTCTCGTTCTCGACTTTTCAGCCCTGAATGAGGGGGAAATGGTGTAAACGTTTTCGAGAGCAAAGATGAATGCCTCTAGGTAGAACTGAGATGATTGAGTAAGGTATGCTTTCTCTCCGAAATAAGGGACTTCAAAGAGTGTTGACCCTCCCTCGACAGATGCCCCCACGAACATCGGCGGCTGTACTTCGTGGTATTCATTTTCCTTCATGAAGTTTCTGATGGAGCTAAGGACAGTCTCTCTTATCTTCATGGTTGCAGTCATCTCTCTGCTCCTGAGCCAGAGATGCCTTATATCTAAAAGAAATTCGTCACTTTTATCTTTGGTAATGGGGAAAGTTTCTGCTATCTGATATATCTTAATTTTTTCGGCGTGGATCTCGTATCCCGTAATTGCCTTCTTCTCCCTGGAGCAGGCTCCTTCAACCTCAATGGAGCTCTCTATCGTAACCTTCTTCGCAAGTTCGAACTCATCAGCGCTAATAGTCCCTTTCTCAACTACCACCTGAACAATTCCTGTAGAGTCCCTTACGATTATGAAAATCAGGCTTCCTGATTCCCTTAATCTGTATACCCAACCTCTTATATTCACGTGCGTATCTACATGACCGTCGTTCAAAACATCGCCGATGTGCATATAGACCCTAATTTGTTGCCATATATATTGTATTTCATAGCACCTTTTGAGAAATTTTTAGGGAAATCTTGTGTGCAGCATTTGGCAATTCAAATCAAGTTCAGTATAGGAAAGATGGATTTCTATCAGTGATTTCGTCTATTGATTTTATGGAGATCAATGGGTAAAGCCGCTTTCTTACGCCGCTTGTTCCCCCTCTGTTAGCCCCCATCCCCTTTGAATAAGGATATGCAGTTGCTCGCATCCTGCTATTTCAATTAAGGAAGGAGGGTTCCGTAAACGGCATTAGGGGATTTAGGAACGGGTCATAAGATCCAAACAGGATCGTCACGGCATTACTTCTCTACCTATCCGACAGGAAGGATAAGCACTTCTCCTAAGTTCGTTTGTTCATAGGTAATCAATAAATTGCATCAGCGTTTCCTTGAATTTCGGGACAGTCTGGTAATCGCCCAAAGACTTGGGATTTATCCATGAATACTCAGAGTTTTCATGATTGAGTTTCACGTCTGCCTTGGAGGTAACCATCAGCATAGGAGTAATCTCAAATAAGAGGCCGCCGTAGCGAACGTAGATATCCTTTCCAATAGCTTTCACCATTGCGTCCTTTATGCCGCATTCCTCCTCTGTTTCTCTCTTTCCGGTTTGCTCAGGCGTCTCTCCTCTCTCAATATATCCCGAGATACCGCCATACTGCCCCGGATAGGTAGTCATATCCGTCGACCTCTTCAGCAAAAGGAGATTCCCCTTGTGCAGGAGATAGACTGTGGCTACCCTCTTTTTGATGACATCAGCTATTGAAACGTCCCCAGTAGATCCGCTCAGGGTAACGGTATCATCATTCAAAAATATGTCAAGTGGTACGTGATCAACCAGGGGAATATCAGAAATTATTGCTCCCGTGACAACCATCTGATCCGCCTCCTCAATTATCAGTCCAGAGGGTGCAATATTTTTATTCTTGAGCTCTAGGAAGGTATATGATCCAACCGTAGAGCCCCTTCCGCCTCTAAATACCAGGATCTTGTCAGAAATGCAGGAATCTTCACACGGGCCACTCGTTATAAGACCGTCCTTGCTTATCTCCCCAAGGGGAGAAATAAACTGGTCACATACTATCGCCTTGGCAGTTTTATCACCGGGTGACAGACCCCTTCCTTTAATCAAGCGACCACCCACTTCATCAGGTCCATGATTCCCATGAATGCGACTTTCTGATTTCCATATCCCTTGAGTGGAAGATAGAAGGATGCTTTTCCCGAGTTTGTACCTGTCTTAGCGTAAGAATTGCTCAGTGGTGAAACTACCATACACGTATCCGCGAATACTTTCCCTCCAAAGTTCTCTATGGTTCTGACTGCATCTCTGGCATTTGCCTTCACATCTCTCGAAGTGAAAAGGAAAAAATCAGGTCCAACCTTTCTCTTTCCTTTGACTAGTTGTGCAATATATTCAAGTTCTTCAGGAGCTAAATGAGGGCATCCTATAGCGATCAATTCAGGTTCCTCCTGCGAAGAATTTTTACTTATGGTTTCTTCGATTTCACTGCTTCCAACGTTAATGACTTCAGGAGAATCTGAAATGAGCTGGTATTCCGGGGTAACACCATCTACATGAAACATGGGAATGGAAGAGGTCGCAGACAGTGCAGCAGAAAGTGCCTTTAGGTCGATGCTCTTTGCCTTCTTCTGCCCCTTTATCAGTGGTATAAGTTTGTTCAATTTTGGCCCAAGATAGAGACCGAGTGCTGCCAATTTAGTGTAATCCAAGGGTTCATCAACATTTACGACGACTGATGCCCTCCTCCCTTCATCCCTGTGCAGGCCATGATCTGGCGTCTTTCCAATGATTGCCGAGGCAAGAGCCGATGGTCCGCTTTCACGATTTGTTCTGGCCCCAATTAAAGAGTTCACGTAAATGATCGCAGAACTTTCCGCCCAGGAGATGTGGTCACCGAATGCTGGTTCATTGTAGAAGTAATATGGGGTGCATGTGAAGCTGTCCATTATCCCCATTTTCCGATATATTTCTACTATCTCCATCTGCTTCCTGTGGAAGCCTTCATCGATTGTTACTGGTCCTCCGTGTTCAATGTCGAACCCCAAAGGATTAAGAGAGGTAGGCACGGATACCTTATGAGAGATCTTTCTCAGGAACTGTATCCCCCCCTCCCCGATATTCTTATAAGACACACCAGAGATGTGAGCTGATTTGATTGGAATGAGCCTACTGGCCCCACCAAGCTCTCCCAATGAATAGAGCAGCCTTATTGCTATCTTTGCGGCTTCACCCCGCTCTCCATCGAAAATCTTTTCCTCTTCCCTCGTTAATAACAACTGCTTCACCTTTCTGTTAATAATTCTTTAATCTTTTGTTTCGGGTCAGATGACATCAATATGCTTCTTCCAATGATTAGGTAATCTGCTCCGTTGTTCAAAGCTTCTCTGTAACTTCCCCCTTGGGTGCCTATTCCTGGGGAAAGAACTTTGAGGCCCGAAATTTGCTTTAGAATCTTAATTCTTTCTGGCCTCGTAGCTGGCGCAACTATTCCATCGGCTTCCTCTTCTTTAGCCATGAGTGCAATCCTTTCTGATTGGCCAGAGATGAAATCGAGGCTTCCCGGGTGAGACATCTCTGCAACAACGTAAAGATTCTTGCTTTCTTTTCTCACATCCCTTACCACATCCCTCCCCACCATGCCATGGACGATGATCCCAGTTGCACCGTGGGATGAAAGCATTTTCGCTACGTTCCTCGATACATCCGGTATGTCTGCAATCTTGATATCTACTATCACCTCTCCTATTTTTGAAATTTCCTCAACAATTTTCAGACCGTGGTTCAGGATCAGAGGGTATCCAATCTTGTAGGCTTTGACAAGGCCCTTTACTTCATTTGAAATTTCTATCGCCTTATTCTTGTCTTCTAGATCAAGAGCCAGGATAATGTTGCTTTCCATCCGCCAGTTATGGCTTTTTGAAATATAGTCTTGTTTGTTATGCGCACAGAAATCTTGTCCATTGGCAGGAAGGAAAAACGATAACTATTTTAGTCATATTAAATGTACTCCAAGGAATATAAAGATGAGTGCAGATAAGGGGATACTGGGGGGGAAATTTTTCCAGTATATTGATGAGTTACTCGGTAGGATGAGGAAGACGATAATCCTGTTTATAGTATTGTTCTTCATTCTTTTTCTTATCGGTCCTGTATCCTTCAGGTTCTATGGCCTCAGGCTGTACTACCCTTTTCCTTCTTTTTTCCATAGCTTTTCCGTCATGCTACTTCAGCTGATGGAAAGGGACCTGGTTCCACCAAAGATGATTCTGATAAATGTCGCGCCTTTCGATGTAGTTGTATCCGTGGTATATGTTTCGCTGGCAGTATCTATTTCATTGATCATTCCTATCCTGGTATTCCAGTTCATCAAGTTTGCAGAGCCGGCCCTTTACGAGAGAGAGAAAAAAATTGCAACCTATTCCATTGTTCCAACCATTCTCCTCTTTCTGTTGGGTGCATTATTCTCACTCGTAGTGGTCATTCCTCTTCTTTTCAGGGTAATTTATACATTTGCTCAGGATATAGGTGTTCTTCCTACAATCGGTATTTTGCAGTTTGTATCTATCGTAGTACTGATAACTGCTGGGATGGGAGCTATTTTTGAGACCCCAGTAATCGTATTCTCCTTATCATATGCTGGTGTGGTGCCGCCCTCTTTGTGGTTTAAACACTGGAGATATGCAATAATAGGGGCTTTCTTCGTAGCCTTGCTCATATCTCCCGGTGCAACAGGAGGCATAATGGAAACTACGATTGCGCTGATAATTCTGACTTTATACTTCTCCGGTGCGCTTCTGGCACGCTGGGCTGTTAAAAGGAAAAAATAATTTACCTTAAAGCTAATAAATTTCGTCAAGTGTCGGTCATCCAAAGGTTTTAGTGCAAAGAACTATAATAGGGGTATTTGACAGGAGTGTAAATGAGATGACACAACAGTCTAAGGCTCCATCTGTTGAAGGTTTTAAGAAGTTATCTTTCTGGAGAGAGGAATCGGTGGGAATAGTCACTTTCCTTTCACCCGGATTGATGGACAATGGACTGCTGGAGGAGCTCATTCAAGTTTTTTCCATTGCAGCAGTGGACGATAAAGTTTCATCATTGATTTTAACTGGATCAAATTTTAATTTCTCTAAGGGAATAGTTGTACCTGAAAATAGGAGTTATGCAGACTTGAGGGATTACTACAAGAGAGTACAGAGTCTCGTTCTTTTCTGGGTTTCCCTGGAAAAACCAATATTTTCCGCAGTCAACGGGACCGCTACAAACAATGGAGTTTCTGTAGCCTTGCTAGCCGATGAGGTTTTCCTCTCAGAAAACAGCAGGGTAATATTAAATGAAGAGGAACCGACAATATTCTTGGGAAGCTTGACAATTCCACAGAGAGTAACATCTGTTGGCGATTCCTTAAGGATAAAAGGGGTAGAGGTGGGGAAGGAGAATATGATGGAGGATGTTTTCAACAGGAGCAAGCTACTTCGGAAATTAGGTTATCATCGGTCAAGACGCCAGAAATTCCCAGAACTTGATCGCATGCTACTGCAGGAGGAGATAGATTTTCTTGATTTTTACCTATGGTGCGAGGGGTGCAGGGAATGAGGGAGAGACTTTTACTAAGTTGGAAATGTATATTATTTTAATTTAGTGCTATTTACTTTGTAATAAATTAATTATTTAAGGCTGCCTAAATTCAAACAAGATTTTTAAACTACCTCTAATTAGCGATTCGATGCTTTCAGAGAGAACAATTTATGTGATAATTGTTGCGATTGTGATTGTTGGAGGTATCAGTATCGGCGTCGTTTACGACAAAGAAGTGACTTCTACAGTACCAGTCGCTCAACAGGCTTCTGCAACCTCGCTCACACTGGTGATATCGCCAAACAATTGGTTTAACAATTCTACACTCCACCACAGGCAACCGGCTTTCTTCGTTGTTGGTCCAAACGGACAGCTAGAATCCTCTGCCCTGATAAAGATACCGTCGCACAAACTTATAACGCTTACAATAATTGATTATGATTCCGGTGTTACTGGCATTATAGGCCCAAATTCAACGTCGAACAACTCCACATATGCAAAGGTCATCGGCACAGTTGGCGGAATCGAATACATATATAACGGTACATCCCAGTACATAAACGGCACGCTTTCCGGGAATTCATCCAACAATATCACAATTCAAAGAGGAGCAGGATGGGGCGTCTCATCCCTCCCGTGGAACAATTCTTATGGCGGCTGGGAGGTTACCCATACATTCACGATCATCCAGAACGGAGCGATATTACTGAACATCCCAACGTTTGCGGGGACAAATCCATCCGGTGGGGCTATAACGGTGGCTCAGTTCTATCTAAATTCTACCGGTTCCTACACCTGGCAATGTTTCGTTCCTTGCGGTGATCTGCTAGGCGGCTGGGGTGGAGCCATGGCTACAGCCGGCTGGATGACTGGAGTAGTTCAGGTAGTATCCTAGAGGGATAATATTGCCATCCACAAAAGCTCCAAGAGATGAGGAAAAAAGGAATTTTCTCAAAATCTTGGGGATACTGGTGATCGGGGCAGGTGTTGCAGGAACGCTTCGAAGCGTAGTCCAAAATATAATTCCTCCAGTGACCAATGCAGTATCTTCATTCCCTACACTGACTCTCATACTGGAGAATGGAAATCCAGTACACACCACTGATCTAACGGTGAACGATCCATCTGTTGTAACGTTCAATTATCCTCTCGCGAATGAACCAAACTTCCTTCTAAGACTAGGGAATGCAAACAATGTGGACGTTTCAATAAAGCCATCGGAGGTGCTTATACCTGCCACGGGTGCAAAGTATCAGTCGCCGGGTGGGGTAGGACCTTACGGATCAGTTGTCGCTGCATCAGCAATATGCCAGCATCTGGGATGCGTTCCACCGGAGATAAAGTATTATCCACCATCTTCCTCCTCGTTTCCAGGAAAAATTCACTGCAGCTGCCACGGAAGTACATACGACCCATTCAGTGGTTTCAGCGTGGTCACAACCCCAACCAAGAGCCCTCTCCCGAGCCTCATCCTAAGCTATGATTCAGCCAAAGACACGTATGCTGCAACGATGATGGTTGGCCCAACAATATACGGTCACGCGTCAGACCTTTCCGGGGGGAATACTATTACTACGGCCGGAACGACCGTAACTTCGGAGTAGTGGAAGCTCATGAACGATCAAAATTTGTTGGAAAAAATGATGAACGACCCTCAGCCTCTCCCCAGGAAGGTCCCAGACTATATGAGGAAGAAAGGCGGGATATGGTACTGGACAGGTGCCATGGTGATGTTTGCTTTCTTCTACGAACTGCTGACAGGGTTGATACTTTTCTTCTACTACCAACCTTCTAATGCCTATCTGAGTACTGAATCAATTCTTCACATTCCTTACGGCTCTCTCATACTGATAACGCATCTGTACGGTGCATACATAATGATCGCCCTTGTATATATACATCTTCTCAGGAATCTGTTTGTCGGTGCTTACAAACAACCAAGGCAGATGCAGTGGCTTACCGGAATTGCACTACTTGTCCTAACGGTCGCGGTCTCTTACTTCGGATATTCTCTGTCAGGAGATGTTCTCTCGGCAGATGCAACCGATGTCGGAATAGGAATCGCAAGTGGTTTCCCTGTTATAGGTTCTTATCTCTCATTCATATTTCTGGGAAATGGCACTGCCATATCACTTTTCAGCAGATTAGAGGGGTGGCACATTATACTTGCGGGGTCCATTCTGGTGCTATTTGCAGTACATTTCTTTTTGGCCGAATACAATACCATTATGCCGGATCCCGAAAAGGTGAATTATGAGGTTCCTGCAATAGATAAGGTTGATTCCACGTACAAGAACTGGTACCCGTACAATCTGATGTACATGGTTCAGGTAGGGCTTTTCACACTTGCTTTAATTTTTCTGATTCCCTCAATAATTGCCCTTCTCCCACACGTCCCAGCCCTTTTCGACCCATTTCCTCAGGTTTCAGCCTCAAGTCCTCTTGCGTCTAGCGTACCCCCTTACCCTCCATGGTTTCTCCTCTTTGTCTACAAAGAACTTGATTTTGGAATTTCGTCTTCTATAGGACCATTCTGGGCGGTGGTACTGTTTACAGGTCTACCACTTGTCTATCTCACGGTAATCCCCTATATTGAAAAGTCTGATACTCTAAGGGCAACAAAGAGAAATGTGATGATATCCACTGGAGTTCTAGGTATAATTTATCTTATAGGACTATCTGCTTGGGGAGCCCTGAGTCCAGGTGTTCCAGTCAGCAACATTACGGGATTTCTATTCTTTGCCGTTCCAATGATCATACTCATTCCTCTTGTCTATTATCTTTCTAAAAGGGTGGAACATCAAGGAGAAAAAGCGAAGGGTTCGTGGAAGACCTATTCCCTGATAGCTTTGGCCGGCGTAATTTCAGTCTTTATGGGAGCTTCACTCTACGCGTCTTTTGTCCAAAGGACTTTTTACTACCTTGTAGCTTTGATAATTCTAATCGTTATACTAGCACTCTCGGTACTTGCGATTTACGTACTGGTTTACGGTGTAAAGATGTCCAATGTTAGCAAAAGGCTTTCGGATAGGGAGTATCTGCTCTTTGGGAGTCTGTACGGATTCCTTGCTATCGCAATACTTTCCACTGTATCCACAATACCCGCAACGCCGCTCTTTAGTCAGGCTCTCTATGGAATTGGAATGGGTCTCATATTCGTGATCGGAGGCTCCTTCATCATGCTGTATAGGTCGTATGCCTACAAAGAATAGGTTTCTTTTTCAAAGGAGCCGCTGGTTTCCTGGAGTCGCTGCATTATTTGTTGATATGTACCTGTATGTTGGATACACATCAGGCATCATAATCGTATCGTCTGACTCAATTATTCCTCTGATACTTTCAGTTGTCGCAGTAAACATTCTACTGATTTCTCCCTTATTCCTGAGAGAGTTGGTCTCCTTTTACATCGTCACTTATCTCTCTGTAAATATTGTTTTACTGATGCTTTTTGTCAGGGAGTCGACTACCTTCTATTTTCTCATCCCCGCAGCGGTTCTCTGTCTTCTCTTCATCTCTTCCCTAAGGGTGGAAGGCAAGGTTACAAAATTTGCTGCGCTCTTCATAATAGTAGTCTTGATGGATATTCTTGGAAAGATCTTTACTCTCGTTTTTCAACCATCCCCTTCTCCTTTAACAGTCGAACTTCTTTATGATAGGACAGCGTTGCTTGGTGTTCCACAACCAATCACAGAATACTATGGGTTGATGTTGACAACAAGATACGGGAATGTTATCACAGGGCCATTTCAGTTTTTCCTTTTCTTAATCACTTCATCGTTTGTGGTAGAAAATTACCATAGGATAATTAGGCTGTTGCTGCGGAAGTCTGGGGGTGGAATTCCAATTTCTGCCGGGAATGCTGTTATAGGTGCAATGGGATGTCAGTGTGAGAGTGCTATTGCACTGTTTCCCGCAGCAACTATTCTTTTCCTGAACATTCTTCTTATACCATTCCTTCTTTTGGGCACCTCCCTGCTAATTGCCACTTACATCCTGATAACCAGGTCTTATGAGAAACAGCTGCAACCCTTCATATTGAAACCTTCAAAGGTGTCAACAAGATTTAGAACACTGTATATTGAAGTCGTTATAGTCCTGTCCCAGTTACTTGTTGTCATAGGTATCGTCTACCGCCTCCAGATAAATCCATTTTTCATCTTTGGAACGGGAATGGCAATGATCTTCAACGGTTTCTTAATTTATTATCTGGTTCACGAATTCTTCAAGAGTCAAAAATTGGGAACGTTCAGGGCCATTTTTCTGTTAATCGTCTCTTTATTAATGTTTATCATATGGTATCTGGAACCGTTCACTTATCTCGCGATCAGTAATCCACTGATCTTCTCCACCATGTCGTATTTTTCCCTTCTTTCTGGATTTTTGATATCAATGATTTATTTCTCTTCAGAACCAACCTTAGGGAAGGCGATGATAGATATCTATACTGTAGCGCTTGGGGTGATTCCAATAATAATTTATTATTTCACATTTTCAACGGGCAAGGCCATCTGGAGCTTCTGGACAATTTCGCAGCAGGCTGAACTGGCTGTCTTACTCTGGATCATCATGCTTCCAGTGATGTGGTATTCAACTCAAAAAAGTTTGACTGTTTCGCTGCCTGACCCTAAATGTGCAAGCAGTATCTTTTAATTGGAACGTAGTTGCAAAATAATTTAAGGCAGTATCGCTCCCTTGTTGCTTAGTATTCTTCCAGGCGACTTGTCATTTCTACTTTTGCTCTGGGGCGGTGGAAGTATCTGCTTGCATGGCTTCTTTGATCTCCTTGTCAACTTCCATCCTTCCCTTCTTGAATTCTCCCATTGCACGTCCTGCTGCTCTCGCTATCTCCGGAATCTTCTTTGTACCTCCCAGTACCAGTAGGACAACGACTATCAGAATTATCCAATCTGTGGGGCTACCTATCATGTGTTATACAATTTAAGCCGTCTATATAAATGTAATGATTTCTAAACCCCATAAATATCTCTAGCTTAGTTAGCATAGGTCCAATCAACCCATGGTCCATTCGCACGAATATAATTACCTAGATCGCCTCTCTCGAAGGAATGCCTTTGATAAGCTGCGAGCTTGAGATTGTGGAGAAGGCTAAATTCAAATGCAGAATAAAGATTCCATGCACTAAAACTCCGGGCAATGGCTCATGAGACCAGGTAGACACAGGATATAGCCTGCCTCAAAAATGAGTAAATAAGCCGATTTCTCCCATTACCAGAAAGCTAATATAGAGTGTTGCCTTTACTTTCTTTTGCCGTTACATGCGACAGGCTAGAGAGTCCTTTTGGACAGCATGAAAGTCTGGTTCCTGAACGGCGAAATTAATGAGGATTCGAGAAGAACAGGATGTTCGAATCTGAGATGGGAAGAGATAATCCATTCCGCAATCCTATATTTTAGGTAGAATCAACCATTAACTCCGGTTGATCCTGCCGGCGGTCACTGCTATCGAGTTCCGACTAAGCCATGCGAGTCACAGGCCGTAAGGTACTGGCAGACGGCTCAGTAACACGCGGATAATCCACCCTTAGGTGGGGCATCACCTTGGGAAACTGAGGTCAATTCCCCATAGATCCTGCAAACTGGAATGTTGTGGGTTTGAAAGTTACGACGCCTAAGGACGAGTCTGCGGCCTATCAGGTAGTAGGTGGGGTAAAGGCCCACATAGCCTAAGACGGGTACGGGCCCTGAGAGGGGTAGCCCGGAGATGGGTTCTGAGACACGAACCCAGGCCCTACGGGGCGCAGCAGGCGCGAAACCTTCGCAATGCGCGCAAGCGCGACGAGGGGAGCTCGAGTGCTACTGTCATTTTTGATGGTAGCTTTTCTTGATCCTAAAAAGATCAGGGAATAAAAGCTGGGTAAGACGGGTGCCAGCCGCCGCGGTAATACCCGCAGCTCAAGTGGTGGCCACTATTATTGAGCCTAAAGCGTCCGTAGCCGGTTTTGTAAATCTCTGGGTAAATCCCGCCGCTTAACGGTGGGAATGCTGGAGAGACTGCAAGACTGGGGATCGGGTGAAGTAAGAGGTACTCCTGGGGTAGGGGTAAAATCCTGTAATCCTGGGGGGACGACCGGTGGCGAAAGCGTCTTACTAGAACGACTCCGACGGTGAGGGACGAAGGCTAGGGGAGCAAACCGGATTAGATACCCGGGTAGTCCTAGCTGTAAACGCTGCCCACTTGGTGTTGCCCCTTCTTTGGGAAAGGGCAGTGCCGGAGCGAAGGTGTTAAGTGGGCCGCTTGGGGAGTATGGTCGCAAGGCTGAAACTTAAAGGAATTGGCGGGAGAGCACCGCAACGGGAGGAGCGTGCGGTTTAATT